>WBZP01001218.1_pt1 | contig 32527 bp, 32 predicted proteins | sample 5204301 | NCBI WGS metagenome assembly WBZP01 (sample SAMN12412401, study PRJNA552823) | activated sludge metagenome | isolation source: activated sludge from nitrification reactor of wastewater treatment plant... | place: USA: Pennsylvania | collected 2017 | reverse complement strand
CGTGGTCGAGGATCTCGACGACACCGCGTTTGGGCACCTTGAAGACGTCCGGCGCCTCCAATTCGCACATGGCGTGACCCTGGCACAGGTCATCGTCGAGTTCGATTCGGTAGCAACCCATTTCAGTCTCGCACTCGCCGGCGGTAGCGCACCCTGGCCGGCCGGGCCAGCTGGACCACCATCTTGGAGTGGTCGTTCTGGTAGCTCTCGGGCGGCTGGGCCATCTCGAACTCGTACTCGCGCAACAGGACCGAGAAGATCGCCTTGATCTGCATCTGCGCGAACGCCGCTCCCACACACCGGTGCTTTCCGGCGCCGAACGGGATCCAGGTCCAGCGGTTGATCAGGTCCTCCTGGCGCGGCTTCTCGTACCGGTCAGGGTCGAAGGCGTCCGGATCGGGGAAGTCCTCGGGGATCCGGTTCGAGATCGCCGGTGAGGCGGCCACCATCTGGCCCTTGTGGATCGGATGGCCGGCGACCTCGAACTCGTCCTGGGCCACCCGCATCAGGATGATCAGCGGCGGATGCAGGCGCAGGGTCTCCTTGAGCGCGTTGTCCAGGTTCGGAATCTGGCGCAGCGCATGGAAACTCACCTCCTGGCCGTCGGCGTACAGGTCGTCGAGCTCCTGCTGGACCTTGGCGTAGAAGTCCGGGTTGCGGAGCAGTTCGATCATCGTCCATGACGATGTGCCTGAGCTGGTGTGGTGCCCGGCGAACATCAGCGAGATGAACATGCCGGTGACCTCGTTGGCACTGAACCGCGGATTACCCTCGTCATCCTTGACCGACACCAGCACGTCGAGCAGGTCGCGATCGCTCTTGTCGGTGGGCGGGTTGGCGACCCGCTGGTCCATCACACCCTGCACCAGTTCGACCAGACCGGCCCGGGCCTCGTCGCGGATCCGGAAGCTCTCGATGGGCAGGTACGGGTCGACGTAGCAGAGCGGATCGGTACCGCGCTCGAGCAGGTGGTAGTAGTTGGCGAACCGCGAGTCGAGCTGATTGCGGAACTTCAGTCCGATCAGGCACGCCGTCGAGGTGTAGATGGTCAGCTCGGCGAAGAACTCGAGCAGATCGATCTCTCCGCTGTCGCCCCAGTTCTCGATCATCCGCCGCACTTCGTTCTCGATGGTGGCGGCGTGGCCCTTCATCTGCTCGCCGCGCAGTGCGGTGTTGTGCAGCATCTCGGCCCGGCGTTCGGGGTCGGCGTCGAACACCACACCCTCGCCGAAGATCGGCGTCATGAACGGGTAGGCCTCGGCCTGGTTGAGTTCACTGTCGCTGGACCGGAAGAAGAACTCATTCGCTTCCGAGCCCGAGAGCATGATGACCTGTTTGTCGGCCAGCTGGAACCAGCCGGCGTCGCCGCACTCGTCGCGGATGCGCTGCATCAGGCCGATCGGGTCGGTGCGGAATTCCTCGAGATGGCCGTGCTCCTCCTGGCCACCCGAAACCCGCTGTACCTCTTTGAGTTCCTGGCTAGTCATGATTCTCCTAAGGTTCCACTCGCAGCTTCTGACGGTCGGTGACATCGGCGAGCGGAGCCTCGGGCTGGATCTCCAACTCGGCGATGAAACCGCCACGCGGGGTTTCCGCGACGAAGGTGATGGCGCGGGCCAGGTCGGCCGCACGCAGGAAATAGTCGTGGCGGGCCTGGCCCCATTTGGCCCAGTCCTCGAGCATGGCGCCGACCTTGTCCATGTCGGCGCTCCAGCCCATCGCGGTCTTGGTGGGACCCGGATGCACGACCGAGGCCCGCACGCCGGTGCCCTCGAGTTCCATCTGCAGGGTCCGCGCCATCGCCAGCAGGCCGGCCTTGGCCGCGCCGTATCCGCCCATGTGCGGCCGCGGGCGCAGCGATACGTCGGAGCCGACGAAGATGACGTCCCCGCGCCGGCGTTCCACCATGTCCGGAACCACCGCGGTGACAAGGCGATTGGCGCCGATCAGATGGATCTGGACCTGCTGCTCGAAGTCGTCGGTGCTGATCTCGTGGAGCTGGCCGAAGAACGTGTCACCGGCCCCGGCCACCAGCAATTCGATGTCGCCGAGCGCCTCGGTGGCGCCGTGCACGAAGCCCTTGACCGAGTCCGGGTCGGTCACATCGAGCGGCAGCGCGATGGCCTCACCGCCGTCGGCGACGATCTTGTCGACCAGTTCCTGGCACTTCTCCACCCGGCGCGCCCCGAGTGCGACCGGAAAGCCGTGCGCGGCAAGCTCGGTCGCGGTGGCGGCACCGATTCCCGACGATGCGCCGGCCACGATGGCGGGGCGGCGGGCGGGATGCGGTTCGAAGCGAGCCATGTAGGTTCCTCTCGGCGGACCTGGATACGGACGGGTTTCAGCGGACGTCGATCCGCATCGGAAGATGCGCGAAGCCACGGACATTGCTGGAGTGCACACGTACGGAGTTGGCCTCGTCGACCTCGAAGCCGCGGATCCGTGCGAACAACTCGGTCAGCGCCACCCGGGCCTCCATCCGGGCCAGGTGCGCGCCCAGGCAGAAGTGGGCGCCACTGCCAAAACTCAGCAGCCGGGGCCCGATCTCACGACCGATGAGGAAGTCGTCGGGGTTCTCGAAGGCGCGCTCGTCGCGGTGCGCCGAGCCGGGCAGCAGCAGCACGATGTCGCCGTCGGGGATCGTGGTGTCGTAGAGCGTGAACTCGCCCTCGACGGTGCGGGCCAGGATCTGGCTGGACGTGTCGTAGCGCAGGGTCTCCTCGACCCACAGCGGAACGCGCTCGGGATCGGCGTACACGGGCGTCAGCTGGTCGGGGTTCTGGTGTCCCCAGAACGCCGCGTTGGCAAGGAGTTTGGTGGTGGTCTCGTTGCCGGCGATCACCATCAGGAACATGAAGCCGAGGATCTCGTCATCGGTGAGCTTGTCGCCGTCGATCTCCGCCTCGAGCAGTGCCGAGGTCAGGTCGTCGGTCGGCTTCTTGCGGCGCTGGGCCACCATGTCCTGGTAGTAGACGATGAGGTTGATGGATGCCTCGATGGCCTCCGGCGGGACGTCGGTGACGCCGTCCTCGCGGTGCATGACGCCGTCGGCCCAGGCCCGCAATGTCTGACGGTCGGGCTCGGGCACGCCCATGAGTTCGGAGATGACGTCCATCGGGAGCTTGCCGGCGAATTCGGATACGTAGTCGACGGTGCCGCCGGGGTTCGAGCGCACCAGTTCCAGCATGGTGTCCAGATGCTGGTGGGCGATCTCGGTGACGCGCGGCTCGAGTTCGCGAATCCGCCTGGGGGTGAAGCCCTTCGACACCAGCGTGCGCAGCCGGAGGTGTCCCGGGTCGTCCATGGCGAGGAAGGACATGGTCTTGGACGCATGTGGTCCGCGGGAGGCCGGGTCGAGCGAGACACCGAACTTGTTCGACAGCGTGGTGCTGTTGCGGAACCCGGCCAGCACGTCGGCGTGCCGTGACAGCGCCCAGAACCCGAGTTCGTCGTTGCGGTACAGCGGCGCCTCATCGCGCAGTCGCTTGTAGTACGGGTACGGATCCTCGTGGAAGTCGTAGTCGTAGGGGTCGAGCACCGGGGGCTGGTCGGTCTGGACGGTCATGAGGGTGTCGGTTCTCCCAGGATCAGGCTGACCACGAAGGTCAGCTGGTCTGCGATCTGGCGGTAGGTGAAGGCGCCGCTGCCGGCCTGGACGAGCGCGCCGAAGAACGTCATCTCCAGTGCCCCGACCGTGCGGGCGTCGGCATCCGGTCCGATCGCCGAGGTGATCCGGCGGTGGATCTCGGCGCCGATGCGGTTGCGGACGGCCACGACGGCGTCGTCGTTGCCGGACATCAGTGCGGTGGTGCACGCGGCGGCCACCTCGGGTTCGTCGGCGACGACCAGGGTCAGGTGTCGCAGCACGCTGTCGACCCGGGTTCTGAGGGTGTCGTTGACGTCGGTGAAGTACGGCGCCTGGTTGACGAGGTCGAGGTAGACCTCGGCGACGAGATGGTTCTTGGAGGAGAAGTAGGTGTACGCGGTGGCGGGGGCCACGTTGGCGCGCTTGGCCACCGCGCGGACGGTGAGGTCGGCGTACGAACTCTCCCGCAGCATCTCCCGGGCCGCGACGAGCACGCGGCGGAAGGTTTCCTCCTGGCGCCGGTTGCGCGACGGTGTGGGGCTGATCCCCATCACGGAGTTGCTGGACACATGTCCAACATATCCGAACGACCGTCCACTAGGCAAGGTGGAACGACATAAATGCATGTCAGATCGGTATTGAAAGCCGCGATCGCGGCCGCCCCTTGTCATCGGAGGTAAAGAAAGGCTATGTTCGGGCGACGGTCATCAGACACTTGTCCAGACTTCATCGGATCCGGCAGGACGGAATCTCAACCATGGCGCTGCTCGCCGACAGGGAAAGCAAGCTGCTCATCGACGGCAAATTGGTCGGCGGCTCGGGCGGTGTTTTCACGACCATCAACCCGGCCACCGAGGAGGTGCTCGGAACCGCGGCGGACGCCGACGCCACCGACATGTCGAACGCCATCGAGGCCGCCCGTCGCGCCTTCGACGACACCGACTGGTCCCGCAACACCGAGCTGCGGGTGCGGTGCATCCGGCAGTTGCGGCAGGCGCTGAAGGACCACATCGAAGAGCTACGCGAACTGACGATCTCGGAGGTCGGCGCACCGCGCATGCTGACCTCCGGCGGTCACCTCGAGGGGCCCGTCGACGATCTGTCATTCTGTGCCGATACCGCCGAGAACTACTCCTGGACCACGGATCTCGGCTTCGCGACACCGCAGGGCATGCCGACCAACCGGACGATCGCCCGCGAGGCCGTCGGGGTCGTCGGCGCCATCACGCCGTGGAACTTCCCGCACCAGATCAACCTGGCCAAGATCGGTCCGGCGCTGGCGGCCGGTAACACCCTGGTGCTCAAGCCCGCGCCGGACACCCCGTGGATGGCGGCCGTGCTGGGCCAGGTGATCGCCGAGCACACCGACTTCCCCGCCGGCGTGGTCAACATCGTCACCTCCAGCGACCACGGCGTCGGCGCGATCCTCTCGAAAGACCCTCGCGTGGACATGATCTCGTTCACCGGCTCCACCGCCACCGGCCGGGCGATCATGGTCGACGGGGCGGCCACCATCAAGAAGGTGTTCCTGGAACTCGGCGGCAAGTCGGCCTTCCTGGTGCTCGACGACGCCGACGTGGCCGCGGCGTGCTCGATGGCCGGTTTCACCGCCTCGATGCATGCGGGGCAGGGCTGCGCGCTGACCACGCGACTGGTGGTGCCGCGCGCCAAGTACGACCAGGCGGTAGAAGCAGCGGCGGCCACCATGTCCGGGCTGAAAGCCGGTGACCCGAACAGCAAGCGCACCGTGTGCGGCCCGGTGATCTCCGAGCGGCAGCGCGACCGCGTGCAGTCCTACCTCGACCTCGCGATCGAGGAGGGCGGCAGGTTCGCCTGCGGCGGTGGGCGTTCCGCCGATCACGACAAGGGCTTCTTCATCGACCCCACGGTGATCGCCGGACTGGACAACACCGCCCGGGTCGCCCGGGAGGAGATCTTCGGGCCGGTGCTGACGGTCATCGCCCACGACGGCGACGACGATGCCGTCCGGATCGCCAACGACTCGCCGTACGGCCTGTCCGGCACGGTGTTCTCACCCGATGCCGAGCGCGCCGCCGGGGTGGCCGCCCGCCTGCGGGTCGGCACCGTCAACGTCAACGGCGGGGTCTGGTACGCCGCCGACGCGCCGTTCGGCGGCTACAAGCAGTCCGGCGTCGGCCGCGAGATGGGTCTGGCCGGCTTCGAGGAGTACACCGAGATCAAGGTCATCGCCACGCTGGCCACCTAGTCCGAAACGACCTGCCAGAGAAAACATTCGAGGAGAGACATGACGAACAGATTCGAGAACAAGGTCAGCATCGTCACCGGTGCCGGCGGCGGCATCGGGCAGGCCTATGCCGAGGCGCTGGCCCGTGAGGGCGCCGCCGTGGTGATCGCCGACATCAACCTGGACGGCGCGCAGAAGGTTGCCGACGGGATCAAGGGCGAGGGCGGCAGGGCGCTCGCGGTCGCGGTCGACGTATCCGATCCGGACTCGGCCAAGGCGATGGCCGATCAGACGCTGGCGGAGTTCGGCCGCATCGACCACCTGGTGAACAACGCCGCGATCTTCGGCGGGATGAAGCTCGATTTCCTGGTCACCGTCGACCCCGAGTACTACCGAAAGTTCATGAGCGTCAACCTCGACGGCGCATTGTGGTGCACCCGCGCGGTGTACAAGAAGATGGCCAAGGGCGGCGGCGGCGCGATCGTCAACCAGTCCTCCACCGCGGCCTGGTTGTACTCCAACTTCTACGGCCTGGCCAAGACCGGGATCAACGGCCTGACCCAGCAGTTGTCCCGCGAACTCGGGGGCCAGAACATCCGGATCAACGCGATCGCGCCCGGCCCCATCGACACCGAGGCCAACCGCACCACCACCCCGCAGGAGATCGTCCAGGACATCGTCAAGGGACTTCCCCTGTCCCGCATGGGAACTCCCGAGGATCTGGTCGGCATGTGCCTGTTCCTGCTGTCGGATGAGGCGTCGTGGATCACTGGCCAGATCTTCAACGTCGACGGCGGACAGATCATCCGGTCATGACGCGCCGGCGACGATGCAGAGTGAGGTACGAGCGATGAGGAGGAGCGGCGCAGTAGGAGTACGCCGGCGACGATGCAGAGTGAGGTACGAGCGATGAGGAGGAGCGGCGCTGATGAGTGAAGCGGCGGACGTGAAACTGGGCTATATCGGCCTGGGCAATCAGGGCGCACCCATGGCGAAGCGACTGGTGGACTGGCCCGGCGGGCTGATCGTGTTCGATGTGCGCGCCGAGGCCATGACACCGTTCGTCGACGCCGGCGCCACCGCTGCCGCGAGTGTGGCCGAGGTGGCCGCCGCCGACGTCATCAGCGTGACCGTGCTCAACGACGGGCAGGTGCGCGAAGTGGTGGCCGAGCTGGCCGCGAACGCCCGGCCCGGCACCGTCATCGCCATCCACTCGACCATCGGCGCCCAGACGGCCGGCGAGCTTGCCGAACAACTGCGGCCCCAGGGGATTCACGTCGTCGACGCCCCAGTCAGCGGCGGCGCGGGTGCGGCCGACAAGGGTGAGCTCGCCGTCATGGTCGGTGCGGATGACGACGCCTACGAGAGCGTCAAGCCGGTGTTCAAGAAGTGGGCGTCGATGGTGGTGCGCGCCGGTGAACCCGGGGCGGGAACCCGAATGAAGCTGGCGCGCAACATGTTGACGTTCGTCGGCTTCGCTGCGGCCAACGAGGCGATGCGGCTCGCCGAGGCCGCCGGGCTGGATCTGCAGAAGCTGGGCCGGGTGGTGCGGCACTCCGACGCGCAATCGGGCGGCCCGGGCGCCATCATGGTCCGCGAGGACATGAACGTCCTCGCGGAGGACAACTTCCTGTACAACATGTTCATGCACACCCGTGGCCTGGGCGAGAAGGATCTGGGCCTGGCACTGGAACTCGGCGAGGCCGTCGGTGTCGATCTTCCGCTGGCCGAGGTCGCCATCCGGGATCTGGCGGCCGGCCTGGGTGTCCCGCATACCGAATCGACGAGCCCGAAGGAGTGACGATCGTGTCGAACGAAGAGCTGCGCAAGAAGGGCCTCGCGAAGATGAACGAGGTCTACGGCTGGGAGATGCCCGATATGCCGGGCGAGTACTTCGCCCTCACCGTTGATCATCTGTTCGGGACCATCTGGAGTCGGCCGGGTCTGTCGATGCGCGACCGCCGCATGATGCTGTTCGGTGTCCTGGCGGCACAGGGCCAGGAAGAATTGATGGAGGTGCAGGCCAATGCGATCCTGCACAACCAGGAGCTGACCCGCGAAGAACTGCGCGAAATGGCCATCTTCCTCACGCACTACGTCGGGTTCCCGCTGGGCTCCAAGGTCGACGGCGCGGTCAAGCGGGTCGTGGCCAAGCGCAAGAAGGCCGAAGAAAAGGGTTCCGCGCGGGACAGCAAGGACAACGTGAACGATGCCGTGCAGATGCACGTCGGAAAGAACATCCACGACAAGTAGCCCGCTGGGGGTCCGATGGTGTTGAAGCGCGACGCGGTGGCTCTCGACGGCCGCGTGGCGGTGGTGACCGGCGGCGGTGCGGGCATCGGCCGCGGCATCGCGGCGGGCTTCGCGGAATTCGGTGCCCGCGTGGCGATCTGGGAGAAGGATCCGCAGTCCGCGGCGTCGGCGGCACGGGAGATCGGCGCGCTCGAATGCGTGCTCGACGTCCGGGACGCCGAGCAGGTCGACGCCGCACTCGCCCGAACGATCGAGGAACTCGGCACACCGTCGATCCTGGTGAACAACGCCGGCGGGACGTTCCATTCGGACCTGCTCGACACCTCGGCCAACGGCTGGGACGCGCTGATCCGGTCCAACCTGACCCAGGTTCTGCTGTGCACCCAGCGGGTGGCCCGCGCGATGGTGGCCGCCGGGACCGGCGGCAGCATCATCAACGTCAGTTCCATCGAGGGCACCCGGGCCGCGCCCGGGTACGCGGCCTATGCGGCGGCCAAGGCCGGCGTCCTGAACTACACCAAGACATCCGCGCTCGAACTCGCACCGCACGGGATCCGGGTCAACGCACTGGCCCCAGACTTCACCCTCACCGAGGCGCTGGCCCGACTGTCGCCCAGTGGCGGGCAGAGCGCCAGCAACATGGTTCCCCTGGGCCGACCCGGCCATGTCGACGAAATGGCCGGTGCCGCAGTATTTCTCGCCAGCGACCTGAGCTCCTACGTCACCGGGCAGACGCTGCACGTCGACGGCGGCACCGCAGCGGCGGGCGGTTGGTACCACCACCCCGACGACGGTCACTACGTCCTGGGCACATCTCCGTGACGACCCGGCGCCCGGCACCGTTGCGCGTGGCGCAGTGGACCACGGGCAATGTCGCCGTCGAGGCCGTCAAGGCCATCCTGCGGCGCGACGATCTCGAGCTCGTCGGTGCCTACGCGCATTCGACCGAGAAGGACGGGGTCGATGTGGGGACCCTGTGCGGTCTGGGTCGCGAACTCGGGGTCCGGGCCACCACCGACGTCGACGCGCTGCTCGCCCTCGACCTCGACTGCGTCGTCCATATGCCGTTGCGCCACAACACCGCAGAACTCGAACGGCTGCTGCGCGCCGGGGTCAACGTCGTCACCAGCGCCGAATTCCTGACCGGGTCCCGGCTGCCGCAGGACGAGCGGGCCCGGCTCGAGTCGGCCGCACGCGAGGGCGGCGCCACGCTGTTCGGCGGTGGGCTGAACCCGGGCTACATGCAGATGGTCGCCGCGGTGGCCAGCGGTATGACCACCAATGTCCAGCGGGTGTCGATGACGGAATCGGTGGACGTCGGTCAGTTCATCGGCGACGCCAACTTCGCCGCGGTGGGATGGGGACGGCCGCGGAACGACCCGGGTCACGCCGCCGCCGTCGAGGCCGGGACGCTCGTCTTCGCCGAAGGCGTCGACGCGCTGGCCCGCATCATGCGGATCGACCTCGACGACATCGAATGTGACATCGAATTCGCGCATGCGACCCAGGATGTCGTCGCCGACGGGGTCACGATCCGCGCCGGGCACGTGGGTGCCATGGACGTCGGGTGGCACGGCGTCAGGGACGGTGTGCGGGTGCTGAGCCTCAACCAGAGGTGGGTGGCCACACCGCATCTGGAGCCGGCCTGGAAGGTCGAGCACTGCTACCTGATCGACGTCGTCGGCGACCCCCACGTCAACATCAGGGTGGGCATGTTCCCCACCGCCGAGGACCTGGCCGACCTGACCCGCGAACGGATGCGGGGCATCGGGCTGCGGGCCACCGCGGCACCGCTGGTCAACGCCATCCCCGCGGTCTGCGCCGCCGCGCCCCGAATAGCCACGTACGCCGACCTGCCGTTGATCACCGGTCCGCTGCAGGTCCGATAGGGTTTCCCCGTGCGCGTCCTCGTGATCGGCTCCGGTGCCCGTGAACATGCCCTGTTGCTCGCGTTGCGGCGCGATCCCGCCGTCGAGGCGCTGGCCGTGGCCCCGGGCAACGCCGGCACCGCATCGATCGCCGAACAGCACGACGTCGACGCCACCTCCGGTCCGGCCGTCGTCGCGCTGGCCCGGCAGTTCGCCGCCGATCTGGTGGTGATCGGCCCGGAGGTGCCCCTGGTGCTCGGCGTGGCCGACGCCCTGCGGGCCGCGGGCATCGCCTGCTTCGGGCCGTCGAAGGACGCCGCCCGCATCGAGGGCTCGAAGGCCTTCGCCAAGGACGTGATGGCCGCCGCGGGGGTCCGCACCGCCACCAGCGAGACCGTCGATAATCCCGCGCATCTCGACGCCGCACTGGACCGGTTCGGCCCGCCCGCCGGCCAGCGCGCCTGGGTGGTCAAGGACGACGGCCTGGCCGCCGGCAAGGGGGTGGTGGTCACCACCGACCGCGACGCCGCCCGGGCGCACGCCGCCGAACTGCTCGAGACCGGTCATCCGGTGCTGCTGGAATCCTTCCTGGACGGCCCCGAGGTGTCACTGTTCTGCGTCGTCGACGGTGAGACGGTGGTGCCGCTGCTGCCCGCGCAGGACTTCAAGCGCGTCGGGGACGGGGACACCGGGCCCAACACCGGGGGCATGGGCGCCTATGCGCCACTGCCCTGGCTGTCCGGCGAGATCACCACCGCCATCGTCGACGAGATCGTCAAACCCGTTGCCGCCGAGATGGTTCGGCGCGGAAGCCCGTTCTCCGGGTTGCTCTACGCGGGCCTGGCGATCACCTCCGCGGGGCCGTCGGTGGTGGAGTTCAACTGCCGGTTCGGCGACCCGGAGACCCAGGCGGTGCTCGCCCTGCTGGACACCCCGCTCGGCGGATTGCTCAACGCCGCGGCCACCGGCACCCTGGCGCAGGCCGATCCATTGCGCTGGCAACCCGGCGCGGCCGTCACCGTCGTCATCGCCGCGGAGAACTACCCGGGCAAGCCGCGGACCGGCGACGTCATCACCGGGTCGGAGGTGCCCGGGGTGCTGCACGCCGGCACCGCCCGTCGCGACGACGGATCCGTGGTGTCCGCCGGGGGCCGGGTGCTCTCGGTGGTCGGCACCGGTCCGGACCTGGCGGCTGCACGGGCCGCCGCCTACGGCACCGCGGCGTCGATTCGGTTGCCGGGCAGCCATTTTCGCTCGGATATCGCGCTGGCCGCCGAGCGCGGCGAGATCAGCCTCTGACCGGTTCGGGCATTCCCGACAGGCAGGCTGCCGAATCGCTTACAGTTGGCCCATCGATTACTGATGGGAGTCAGCGGTGTCCGAACGTTTTGCGGTGGTGGTCGGGGGAGCGTCGGGGATCGGCCGGGCGGTCGCCGTGGGCCTGGCCGAGCAGGGCTACCGCGTCGTTGTCGCCGACCGGAACGCTGATGGAGCGGCCGCCGTGGCCGCCGAGCTGGGGGACAGAGCCACGGCGGCGACCGTTGATGTCACCGACGAGGACACGGTCGCGGCGCTGTTCGACCAAGCCGGCCCGGTGGACGTCGTCGTCAACACCGCCGGGTTCGGCGACTTCGGGCGCATCGTCGACCTCGAGGTCGAGCGGTTCCGCGCCCTGATCGACTGCTGCCTGACGGGTGCGTTCCTGGTGATGAAGCATGCCGGCCGCCACCTGCGCGACGGTGGTTCGCTGGTGTCGATCACGTCGCTGAATGCGCGGCTGGCCGCACCCGGGATGAGCGCCTACTGCGCGGCCAAGGCGGGCCTGGCGATGCTCACCCAGGTGGCCGCGCTGGAATTCGCACCCCGCAACATCCGGGTCAACGCGGTTTCGCCGGGGTTCGTGCAGACGCCCTTGACCGAGCTGGTGACGCTGGCGCCGGGTGTGCTGGAGGACTACGTCGAGAACACCCCGCTCGGACGTGTGGGCACCGCGCAGGACGTGGCCGACGCGGTCCTGTTCGTGTGTTCGGACAAGGCCACCTGGATGACCGGCGAGGTCGTCGACCTCAACGGCGGCGCACACCTCAAGCGCTACCCCGACGTGCTCGGTCACGTGGAACGGATGGCGCAGCAGTGAAAGGCGGTCTGGCCGGAAAGCACGCCGTGGTCACCGGCGCGGGTTCGGGCATCGGCGCCGCCCTGTGCCGTGCGCTGGCCGCCCGGGGCGCGCACGTGCTGTGCACCGACGTCGACGGCGACGCGGCCGAGCGGACCGCATCGACACTCGGAACCACCGCACGCGCCGCACGCGTCGACGTGACGGACGCCGCCTCCGTTCAGGCCGCCGTCGACGACGTCGTCGAACGGGCCGGCCGGCTCGACCTGATGTTCAACAACGCGGGGATCACCTGGGCCGCCGACACCGAGAATCTGACTCTCGCGCACTGGAACTCGATCATCGACGTCAACATCCGCGGCGTGGTGCACGGCATCGTCGCCGCCTATCCGCAGATGATCCGGCAGGGTGGTGGATTCATCGTCAACACCGCATCGATGGCCGGCCTGGCGGCTGCCGGCCAGATCACCAGCTACGTGATGTCCAAGCACGCGGTCGTCGGTCTGTCCCTCGCGCTGCGTTCGGAGGCCGCCGCACACCATGTCGGTGTGCTTGCCGTCTGCCCGGCCGCGGTGGAGACGCCGATCCTGGACAAGGGGCTCATCACCGGGATCAACGGACGAGATTTCTACCGAATGGGACAGCGCAGCAAGGACTTCTACGATGCCGACCGACTGGCCGCCGACACCATGCGGGCCATCGGACGCAACAAGGCCATTCTGGTGGCGCCCCGTCGGGCCCGGGCCGGCTGGCTGTTGGCGCGCTACGCGCCCGGAGCGATGAATCGGATGGCGATCCAGTTCGTCGGACGGCAGCGCGCTGCCCAGGAACTCGAGAGGCAGGCCCGATGACGCTCGACCGGCCACGCACCGCGATCATCGGTGCCGGGATCAGCGGCTTGACCGCCGGGAAGATGTTGCGCGACTACGGTGTTCCGTACACCACCTTCGAACTGTCCGACCGGATCGGCGGGAACTGGGCGTTCGGCAACCCCAACGGACTCAGCAGCGCCTACCGGTCGCTGCATATCGACACGTCCAAACATCGGTTGTCCTTCAAGGACTTTCCCATCCCGGCCGACTTTCCGGCGTTCCCGCACCACTCCGACATCAAGCGCTACCTGGACGACTACGCCGAGGCCTTCGACCTGCTGGAGAACATCGAGTTCAACAACGGTGTGGTGCGCGCCCGCCGGGTGGGCGCGGGCTGGGAGATCGAGGATCAGGCCGGCGCCGTGCGGGAGTTCGACCTGCTGGTGGTGGGCAACGGGCATCACTGGGACGCCCGGATGGCGGACTTCCCCGGCACTTTCACCGGTGAGGTCCTGCATTCACACCACTACATCGACCCGCACACTCCGCTCGAACTCACGGGAAAACGGATCCTGGTGGTCGGTATCGGCAACAGCGCGGCCGACATCACCGTCGAACTGTCGTCGAAGACGCTGCAGAACAGTGTCACCCTCTCGACGCGGTCCAGTGCGTGGATCGTCCCGAAGTTCATCGCGGGGCAGCCCGGTGACAAGTTGTTCAAGACCTCGCCCCACATCCCGTTGTCGTGGCAGCGCAAGGCCGTCCAGTTCATCGCCCCCTATCTGGGCACCGATCCCACCAGCTACGGTCTGCCGCCGGCCAATCACAAACTGTTCGAGGCGCATCCGACGCAGTCGGTGGAACTGCCGTTGCGGCTGGCATCCGGCGACATCGCACCCAAGCCCAATGTGTCCAGGCTCGACGGTGACACCGTGCATTTCGAGGACGGCACCAGCGGCGTCTTCGACGCCATCGTCTACGCGACCGGATACAACATCACCTTCCCGTTCTTCGACCCGGAGTTCATCAGCGCCCCGGACAACCAGATCCGGCTCTACAAGCGGATGTTCTACCCGGGTATCGACAACCTGGTGTTCATCGGTTTCGCGCAGGCGATTCCGACGCTGTTCCCGTTCGTCGAATGCCAGACCCGGCTGCTCGCGGCCTACGCGGTGGGGCGCTACGCGCTGCCGCCGGTGGCCGAGATGGAACGGATCATCGACGCCGACCAGCAGTTGCACGCCGGCCATTGCGTCGACCGGCCCCGCCACACCCAGCAGGTGGACTACTTCTACTACGAACACGACCTCCGGGCCAAGGAGATCCCCGCCGGCGTCAGGCGCGCCGGATGAGCTACCAGGAGACCACGTTCACCTCGGCCGGAGTGCGCTGCAGCGCCTGGCATTTCGCCGCGACGGCTCCCGGGCCACGGCCTGTCGTGGTTATGGCGCACGGCTTCGCCGGCACCAAGGACTCCGGGCTGGAACCGTTCGCGCAGCGGTTCGCCGCGGCCGGATTCGACGTGCTGGCCTTCGACTACCGTGGCTTCGGGAGTTCGGAAGGTGCTCCACGGCAGAGCATTTCGATCGACCGGCAGCTGGAGGACTACGAATCCGCCATCGCGGCGGCCAAACGATTGCCGGGTGTCGACCCGAACGCGATCGTGCTGTGGGGTGTGTCGCTGTCCGGCGGCCACGTCATCCGGGTGGCTGCCGATCGCGACGATGTCAGGGCGGTGATCGCGATGACGCCGCTGACGGACGCGGTGGCCACCGCGCGCGGAATCCTCGGGCAGTACCGGCTGTCCGCGGCGGGCCGGGCCACCGTCGACGGCGTCGTCAGCCGCGTGGCGGTGGCGCGGGGCCGTACGCCCGTGCTGATGCCCGTGGTGGCGCGGCCGGGGGAACCGGGCGGCCTGACCCTGGCGGGCGCCTATGAGAACTATCACGCGATCGCGGGGCCGACCTGGCGCAACGAGGTGGACGCCGCGGTGGGCCAGGAGCTGATGAAGATCAGGACCAAGGCGTACGCCAAGCGCCTGCGCGCCAGACTACTGGTGCAGATCGCCGACTTCGACAACTATGTGCCCCCCGACGCGGTCGCGCGGACCGCGGAGTACGGCCGCGGGTGGGTCCACCACTATCCGTGTGATCACTTCGACGTATGGCCCGGTCTGGACTGGTTCGACCGGGCCTCGGACGATCAGGTGGCGTTCCTGCGCAAGGTGTTCGGGTAGAGCGCGCGCACCGCGTCGAGGCGGACCTTCATCGCCGCATTGCGGGGCAGTTCGTCGAGCACGGCGATCGCCACGGGAACCGACTGCGCGGGAAGTTCTGCGCGCACTGCGTCTTTCAGCTCATCCTCGGTGGTGGTGCGGCCGGGCAACAGTTCCACGGCGGCGAACGGTACCTGCCCCAGCCGGTCGTCGGGTACGGCGACCACACACGCATCGTGGACAGCCGGGTGCTTCAGGAGCGCAGCCCGGACGCGCTCGGGCAGGATCTTGAATCCGCCGCGGTTGATCGCGCCGTCGGCGCGGCCGTGGATGGAGATGATGCCGTCGCCGTCGACGGAGGCCATGTCGGTGGTGGTGAGCCATTGTGGGCCAAGGACTTCCACCTGGGCGGACAACAGGCCGTGTTCGCCGGTGCCGACCTCGGCACCAGTGTCCGGGTCGACGATCCGGACCCGGACCCCGGGTAGGGGCCGGCCAACGGTCCCGGGCCGCGGGCCGAACCGATCCCGCAACGCGGGGGTCCAGCTGCACACGGTTCCGGCGAATTCGGTTGCCCCGTAACCCCACAGGAGCGGAAATCCGTAGCGCTCCTCGAATCGTGACTGGAGTTCGGGCTCCAGCGGCCCGCCGCCGCCGGTGAGGTACTCCAGCGAGGCCAGCCGGTCGCGGGGGACGTCGGCGGCCAGCAGCATCCGCAGGATCGTGGGTTGTGTTCCGGCAGTGCGGATCCGGTGTTCGTGCACGGCGCCAACCCAGTGCTCGACGGTGAACTTCTCCAGCAGCACGATCCGCTGGCCGGAGTACGCGCCGGCCAGCAACTGGCACACTCCAACACTGCCGAACGGCCAGGACACCAGCGCGGGCGGATCGTCCGGCGAGGGGGAATTGCCCAGCGTCATGCTGAGCACCGTGTGGGCCAGCACGGCGGTCGGGATGTGCACCCGCTTGGGTGCGCCGGTGGTGCCGCTGCTCAGGATGTCCAGCCCGGCGCCCGCGTCGACCGGCCCGGCGGTGCGTTCGGTGGCCACCGAGGGCTCGTCGGCCCCGAGCGTGACGCCCGCGGCCCCCACGCTGCGCACGGCGTCGTCGAGTTCGGACGACCAGTCCTGAGGATCGGCGATAACCGCTGCGGGAGCGAGGGATTCGATATCGCGGGCGATGGCCTGCGGTGACTGGTAGGAGTAGACCATCGAGACGGGGCGCCCGGCGGCGATGGACCCGAGGATCGCCGCCGCATGCGGCACGCGGTTGCGGACCACCAGGGCCACCGGCTCGGCCGGGCCGAGATCGCGCAGTGCGTGATTGATCGCGTCGATGTAGCCGGTGACCTGATCGCCGGTGTGCCAACGGCCCTCGAACTGGATGCACTGCCGTGGCCCGTAGCCGGCCAGTGCGCCCGACAGGGTCTCGGCGAATGCCGGGTCGGCGCGCATGTTCATTCGATCAGTACTGCGAGGACCCGTTGTCGACCGAGATCGCCGACGCCGTGATGCATTTCGACTCGTCGGTGGCCAGCCAGCAGACCGTGTCGGCGATGTCCTCGGGCATCGACACGTACGGCGGCATCATCGGCGTGCCCATGTGCGCCAGTTGGGTATTCGTCTCGCCCGCGCGCTGCAACGCGCCCAGCATGTCGCCGGTGCCCATGTCGGTGGCCACCGGGCCGGGGTGCACGCTGTTGACCCGGATCGAGTGCGGGCCCAGCTCGGCGGCGAACGCCCGCGCCATGCCGGTGACCGCATGCTTGCTGGCGGTGTAGTGGATCATGAACGGCTGCATGCTGATTCCGGCGGCCGAACTGATCAGGATGATCGAGCCGCCGCGGCCGCCGTCGATGATGTGCTGGGCGCCCGCGACCGCGGCGTTCCAGGTTCCGGTCACGTTGATGTCGAGCACGTCGCGGAAGTCCTGCGTCGAGATCTGGTTCCACGGCTGCGGCGCGGTGACGCCGGCGTTGGCGACGATGATGTCGAGCCGGCCGAATTCGGCGACGCCGTCGTCGACGGCCTTCTGCACCGCGGCCAGGTCGCGGGTGTCGGCGACGCTGGCCCGAATGCGCTGACCGGTCTTCTCGACCAGGCGGACGGTTTCGTCGAGGTCGTCGCGGGTGGCGGAGTTGTAGGGCACGCACGACGGCAGCGGGCCGCAGATGTCGACGGCGATGATGTCGGCGCCCTCTTCGGCCATCTTGACGGCGTGCGCGCGCCCCTGTCCGCGGGCAGCGCCCGTGATGAATGCGACCCTGCCGGCCAGTCGGTCGGTCATGGGGCTCCTATCGTCGACGTCACAGTAACGCCGTCGATAGTAGCCCGCGGGGTCACTGGCCGCGCTGGGCCGCCTTCACCAGGCCGCCGCCGATGATCAGCCGCTGGATCTCGCTGGTGCCCTCGTACAGGCGCAGCAGTCGGACCTCGCGGTAGATGCGTTCCACGGGGACCTCGCGCATGTAGCCGGTGCCGCCGTGGATCTGCACCGCCAGGTCGGCAACCTGACCGGCCATCTCGGTGCAGAACAGCTTGGCCGCCGACGGGGCGATGCGGCGGTCCTCGTTGGCCACCCATTTGCGGGCGGTGTCACGGACCAGGGCGCGGCCGGCCAGCACGCCGGTCTGCTGGTCGGCGATCATCGCCTGGACCAGTTGGAATTCGCCGATCGGGGTGCCGCCCTGGGTGGCGGTGGCGGCGTAGGCGACCGATTCGTCGAGGGCGCGTTGCGCGGCGCCGACGGCCAGTGCGGCGATGTGCACCCGGCCGCGGGCCAGCGACGTCATCGCGGCCCGGTAACCGTGATCCTCGCTGCCGCCGACGAGTGAGGACGCGGGCAGCCTTACGTCGGAGAAACTCACATCGGCGGTCCAGGCACCCTCCTGGCCCATCTTCTTGTCCTTGACGCCAACCTCCACGCCGGGGGCGTCGGCCGGCACCAGGAAGACCGCGATCCCGGCGCCCTTGTCGTCGGCCGGGCGGGTACGGGCGAACACCACGAACAGGTGCGCGGTCGGTGCGTTGGTGATGAATCGCTTCTGGCCGTTGATCACCCAGTCGCCGCCATCACGCACGGCTCGGGCCTTGAGCCCCGACGGATTGGACCCGGCGCCCGGTTCGGTCAGTGCGAACGACGCCACCACCTCGCCCGACGCGATGCCCTCCAGCCAGCGGGACTTCTGTTCGTCGGTGCCGAAGCCGACCAGCACCTGCCCGGCGATGCCGTTGTTGGTGCCGAACATTGAGCGCAGCGCCAACGACGTGTAGCCCAGCTCCATCGCCAGCTCGACATCCTGGGCCAGGTTGAGCCCCAGGCCGCCCCACTCTTGCGGGATGGCATAGCCGAACAGGCCCATCTTCATTGCCTGGTCGCGGATGTCATCGGGGACCCGGTCCTCGGCCAGGATCTCGTTCTCCCGTGGGACGACTACATTGCGGACGAACAGCCGTGTCTGATTGAGGATTTCGGCGAAATCGTCGTCGCTGACTTCGGGCGGCACGGCGCTGGTCATGGTCTGTACTCCTCGAGGATGGGGACCCGGCATTGGCGATAGATCATATATGAAATACGATATCTGAAATCTGGCGGATGGCTTTCGAGGCAGGAGACTGACGGTGACGTTGTTGGCGGGCCGCACGGCGGTCGTGACGGGCGGGGCCCAGGGCCTCGGATTGGCGATCGCGCAGCGGTTCGTCGCGGTGGGTGCCCGGGTGGTGCTGGGCGATCTGAACCTCGAGGCCACCGACGCCGCGGCCGCCGGCCTCGGCGGCTCCGATGTCGCCCTGGCCCACCAGTGCGACGTCACCTCGGGCGCCGACGTCGACGGACTGGTCGCCGCGGCGATCCAGAAGTTCGGCCGCCTGGACATCATGGTGAACAACGCCGGCATCACCCGCGACGCCACCATGCGCAAGATGACCGAGGACCAGTTCGACCAGGTGATCGCCGTGCACCTGAAGGGCACCTGGAACGGGCTGCGCGCTGCCGCGGCGATCATGCGCGAACAGCAGAGCGGCGCGATCGTGAACATGTCGTCGATCTCGGGCAAGGTCGGCATGATCGGGCAGACGAACTACTCGGCGGCCAAGGCCGGTATCGTCGGCATGACCAAGGCCGCCTCCAAGGAACTCGCCCATCTCGGGGTGCGGGTCAATGCCATTCAGCCCGGCCTCATCCGGTCGGCGATGACCGAGGCGATGCCGCAACGGATCTGGGATTCCAAGGTCGCCGAGGTGCCCATGGGCCGCGCCGGCGAACCCGACGAGGTGGCCAACGTGGCACTGTTCCTCGCGTCGGATCTGTCCTCGTACATGACGGGCACGGTCCTCGAGGTCACCGGGGGCCGCCACCTGTGACCGCCCACCCACGCCGAAACGTACGACTCGGCGAAAGAGTACGGGTGGAACCCGCCAGAACGTCGATCTCGGCAATGCAAGGGGGAGCCCCATGCGAGAAGTAGTCATCTGTGAACCCGTGCGGACACCCATCGGCCGGTACGGCGGGATGTTCGCCTCGCTGACGGCGGTCGACCTCGCGGTCACGGCATTGAAGGGCCTGCTGGATCGCACCGGAGTGGCTCCCGAAGCCGTCGAGGACGTCATTCTCGGGCACTGCTATCCCTCGATGGAGGCTCCCGCGATCGGCCGCGTCGTCGCGCTGGATGCCGGTCTGCCGGTGACGGTTCCGGGCATGCAGCTCGACCGCCGCTGCGGCTCGGGTCTGCAGTCGGTGATCCAGGCCGCCCTGCAGGTCGGCTCCGGCCAGCACGATCTCGTGGTCGCCGGCGGCGCGGACTCCATGAGCAACGTGGTCTTCCACTCCACCGACATGCGCTGGGGTGGTTCGCGTGGTGGCGTCAAGGTGCACGACGCGTTGGCCCGCGGTCGCACCACCGCCGGCGGCAGGTTCTATCCCGTGGCCGGCGGCATGCTCGAGACCGCGGAGAACCTGCGCCGGCAGTACGGCATCCCGCGCGCCGAGCAGGACGAGCTTGCGGTCGCCTCCCATCAGCGGGCCGTCGCCGCACAGCGCAGCGGCGTGTTCGCCGAAGAGATCATCCCGGTGACGGTCCCGGCCCGCAAGGGCGACCCGATCACCATCGACACCGACGAGCATCCGCGCGCCGACACCACCGTCGATGCGCTATCGAAGCTGAAACCCGTTCTGGGCAAGGATGATCCGGATGCCACCGTCACCGCGGGGAACTCCAGCGGCCAGAACGACGCGGCCTCGATGTGCCTGGTCACCACTGCGGAGAAGGCCGCCGAACTCGGCCTGACGCCGCTGGTGCGGCTGGTGTCCTGGGGTGTGGCCGGTGTCGAGCCCAAGATCATGGGCATCGGTCCGGTGCCCGCCACCGCGATCGCACTGGCCAAGGCCGGGCTGACACTGGCCGATGTCGACCTGATCGAACTCAACGAGGCGTTCGCCGCGCAGGCGCTGGCGGTGATGCGGGAGTGGGAGTTCACCCCGGCCGATCTCGAGCGCACCAATGTGCACGGATCCGGCATCTCGCTGGGGCACCCGGTGGGGGCGACCGGTGGGCGCATGCTCGCCAGCCTGGCCCGCGAGCTCCAGCGGCGCGGGGCCCGCTACGGCCTGGAGACCATGTGCATCGGCGGCGGCCAGGGCTTGGCCGCCGTGTTCGAGAGGGTAGCCCGATGACCAGACTGGCGCAGACGCTGGGGCTGACCGAGTTCCAGACCGAAATCGTCTCGACGGTAAGACAATTCGTCGACAAAGAGATCATCCCGGTCGCAATGGATCTCGAGCACGCCGACACCTACCCGCAGGCCATCGTCGACCAGATGAAGGAGATGGGCCTGTTCGGGTTGATGATCCCCGAGGAGTACGGCGGCCTCGGCGAGTCGCTGCTGACCTACGCGCTGTGCGTCGAGGAGTTGGCGCGTGGCTGGATGAGCGTGTCCGGCGTCATCAACACCCACTTCATCGTCGCGTACATGATCCGGCAGCACGGTACCGAGGAGCAGAAGCGCTACCACCTGACCAAGATGGCCACCGGTGAGTCGCGCGGTGCGTTCTCGATGTCGGAACCAGAACTCGGCTCGGACGTCGCCGCCATCCGGACCAAGGCGGTGCGTGGCGACGACGGCGATTACAGCATCAGCGGACAGAAGATGTGGCTCACCAACGGTGGTAGCTCGACCCTGGTGGCGGTGCTGGTGCGCACGGACGAGGGTGCGGACAAACCCCACCGCAACCTGACCGCATTCCTGATCGAGAAGCCGTCGGGCTTCGGGGAAGTCCTTCCGGGAGTGACGATTCCGGGCAAGCTCGACAAGATGGGCTACAAGGGCATCGACACCACCGAGATGGTGTTCGACGGCTACCGGGCCTCGGCCGACCAGGTGCTCGGCGGCGAACCCGGGCAGGGCTTCTTCCAGATGATGGACGGCATCGAGGTCGGCCGGGTCAACGTCTCGGCGCGAGCCTGCGGCGTCGGGATCCGGGCGTTCGAGCTCGCGGCACGGTACGCCCAGCAGCGTTCGACGTTCGGCAAGCCGATCGCCGAGCACCAGGCCATCGCTTTCCAGCTGGCCGAGATGGCAACGAAAGTCGAAGCGGCGCATCTGATGATGGTCAACGCGGCACGTTTGAAGGACTCCGGTGAACGCAACGACGTGGCCGCGGGTATGGCGAAGTACATGTGCAGCGAGTTCTGTGCCGACGTCACCCAGCAGAGCTTCCGCATCCACGGCGGCTACGGGTACTCCAAGGAGTACGAGATCGAGCGGTTGATGCGCGACGCACCGTTCCTGTTGATCGGCGAGGGCACCAGTGAGATCCAGAAGCAGATCATCAGCAAGCGACTGCTCGACGAGTACCGGATCTGACGTGTCCGCAACGGAATTCGCGCCGCGCCCCCAGCTCGCCGAGGACGTGGCACGGCTGATCCGGCAGCGGATCTTCGACGGAACATACCCGGCCGGCAAATACATCCGGCTCGAGCAACTGGCCGACGAACTGGGCATCAGCGTCACCCCGGTCCGGGAGGCGCTGTTCGGCCTGCGGACCGAAGGGCTGCTCGTCCAGCAGCCGCGGCGCGGTTTTCTCGTCCTGCCCGTCACGCGACGTGACATCGACGACGTCTCCGCGGTGCAGGGGCACATCGGGGGTGAGTTGGCGAAGCGGGCAGCCGGCCGGATCACCGCCGAACAGCTGGCGGAGCTGGAGCGGATCCAGCGCGAGCTCGAACAAGCCTATGCCGCAGACGATTACGAGGGCGCGGTGCGGCTGAACCACGAGTTCCATCGCGGCATCAACGTGGCCGCCGACTCCCCGAAGCTCGCGCAGTTGATGTTCCAGATCACCCGCTACGCACTGGAATCGGTGTACCCGGCCGTCGACGGTTGGGCGGCGCAGTGTGCACGCGACCACCGGCGGGTGCTCGCGGCGCTGCGCAAGGGCGACGGCGATGCGGCACGTACGGCCATGGACCGTCATCTGTGTGCCGGTTCGAAACCGTTGATCGACCACTTGGCCGGTCTCGGCGTCATCGACTAGGAAGGGGCGGTTCATGGGGGTCCTGGACGGGATCCGGGTGCTCGACTACGGCCGGTTCATCGCCGCGCCCTGGTGTAGCGCATTGCTGGCCGACATGGGCGCCGACGTGCTGCGCGTCGAGAAGCGCGAGGGCGGCGAGGATCGCTGGGTCCAGTCGGTCACCGACTCCGGCGAGGGCGGCACCTTCCTGCAGTGCAATCGCAACAAGCGTTCGCTGACACTGGATTCCACCACGGCCGAGGGCGCCGAGATCACCCGCCGGCTGGTCGCCCGCTCCGACATCGTCGTCGCGAACATGCCTGCGGCGGGAATGCGGGCCAGCGGGCTGGACTACGAGACCCTGCGCGCGGTCAAGCCGGACATCATCCTGGCGTCGGCCACCGCATACGGCGAGGGTGGGCCGTACAGCGACCGGATCGGCTTCGACGGCGCCGGACAGGTGATGTCGGGGGCGACCTATCGGCAGGGCCTGCCCGATCAGCCGATCCGCACGGTGGTGCCCTACGCGGATTTCGGGACCGCCCTGACGTTGACGATCGGTGTCATGATGGCGCTCTACCATCGGGACCGGACCGGTGCGGGCCAGCATGTCGAGGGCGCACTGCTGCCCACGGCACTCATGCTCTCCAACGCGTTCCTGATCGAACGGGACCTGCTGGGCGTCGACAAACCGCGAATGGGCAACCGTGGTACCTCCGTTGCGCCGTGCGATCTGTACCGAACGTCCGACGGCGGCTGGGTGCTGCTGCAGATCGCGGGGCAACCCATGTTCAAGCGGTGGTGCCGATTGGTCGGCCGGGAGGATCTGTTCGACGACCCTCGGTTCGCCGACGACGACCTGCGCTGGGCCAACGGTGATGTGCTCAACGACCTGATGGCCGACTGGTGCGCCGACAAGACGAAGGCCGAGGTGTTGACGCTGCTGGAGTCGGCGAAACTACCTGCCGCCCCGATGCATTCGACCGCCGATGTGCTCACCGATCCGCACGTGGAGGCGATGGGGTATCTGCGGAGGGTGCCGTTTCCGGGCACCCCGCACGACGTGCCGATCATCGAGACGCCGTTCCGGATGTCGGCGACCCCGGGTGAGATTCGGCATCGCGCGCCGCTGCTCGGTGAGCACACCGACGAGGTGTTGGACGAGATCGGCTATACCGCAGAGGATGTCCGCGGTCTGCGTGACCGCGCCATCGTGTGATCTCCACGGCGTCCGGGATGACCGGATCGGACAGGGAAACACGCGGGTGCGAACGTGTGACGGCACGACATCGGTGCCGCCGATCGCCGGGTCGAAACCCCATTTACACATAGCTCAACTGGTGTAACGTCGAGTTCGGCTTGGGCAGAGCAGCGAACCCAGGCCTTCGGTGATCGGCTCCAAACCAAGGTCCGTGCCCGGCATGGCGTTAACCTTCGGCACTGCAGCAGCATTGGCCGCACACCGGACAGGGTTCCCGGGTGGGTGCCCGACGACCGATCGAAAGGGTGTGACGGGCGATGGCAACATTCGCGTTGATCCACGGCGGCTGGCTCGGTCCGTGGTGCTGGGATGCGCTGACACCCCTGTTGCTGGCTCGCGGACATCAGGTGATCGCCCTGGATCTGCCGTTCGACGACCCCGCGGCCGCCTGCGCCGACTACGCCGATCTGGTGTGCGACGAACTGAGCGGGACCGACAGTGCTGGGCTCATTCTGGTGGGCCACTCGCTGGCCGGCTGTCCTCCACGCCCTCCATGAGTTCGATCACGCGGTCTCGGTCCGCGGGCCGCACGGGAGCGAATCCCACGCCACAGTTGCCCATTACGGCTGTCGTGACGCCGTGGGCGGACGACGGTTGCAGACGGGCGTCCCAGGTGGCCTGCCCGTCATAGTGGGTATGGATATCCACGAAACCCGGTGTGACGAGGGCGCCATCCGCATCGATCTCGCGGCGACCCCCTGCTGTCACAACTCCGACGTCGACGACGATGCCGTCGGTGATCGCCACGTCAGCGGTGCGCTCTGGACGCCCGGATCCGTCGATGACGGTGCCACCGCGTATTACCGTGTCGTACATGCTCATCGGGGGTCCGTCCCGTGCAGCCGAAGTCGCTGTCCGTAGGCGTCGATCGGGCTCTGCAGCGCCAGACCGCCGTCGGCGTGCAGCGTCTGTCCCGTCACCCAGGTCATTTCGAGGAGACCGACGATGGCCTCGGCGACGTCGTCGGCCTCGCCGAGGCGCCCGAGTGCCGTGCGCTCGGTGAGTCCGTCGACCCATCCGGGTAGCCGTTCGGGCTTGGCCAGCATCGGAGTGCGGGTCACCCCAGGGCCCACCGCGTTCACCCGGATTCCGTACGCGCCCCACTCGGCGGCCGCGACCCGCACCAGCATGTCGATGCCCGCCTTCGATACGCAGTAGGCGCCCATGTCCCGATCGGCCAGCGTGCCGCTGATACTGGACACCGCAACGATGGACCCGCCGGCACCGGCTTCGATCATCGCCGCGGCCGCCGCGCGCATGACCAGCCAGGTGCCGGTGAGGTTGACGTCCAGGACGCGCCGCCAGTCGTCGGGTGATTGTTCCAGCAGCAGTCCCGACGCGCCGATGCCGGCACATGTGACAAAACGTTCCGGGGCGCCGATTGCCGCTCGGGTCTCGCGCATTGCCTGCGTCACCGACTCGGGAATGCTGATGTCGCAGACGATGTCGCCGCCCGCGATATCCCAGGACACCACCTGCTGATCTTGTGTCCGCAGCCGGGCGAGGACAGCCGCCCCGATTCCCGAGCCTCCGCCGACGACGACGGCGGTCATCCCGGGGCACCGATCAGTTCGACCAGCACGCCGTCCGGCGCGGTGATGACCGCCATGGCCACGGTCGTATCCCCGGGCGCGGGCATCGAGATGCGGCGCACACCATCGGTGAATCCGAGTTCGGCGAGAGTTACCAGCGTCGCGTCCACGTCGCACTGCAGCGACACCAGGAAGAACCCCGAACCGGGTGGAGCGCTTGTCGCGGCCCGCGGCTCGGCGGGTTGTTTCCCGACGAACTGAACCAATTCGACGATTCCCGCATCCGGGTATTCCGGGTCACCGAGGAAGATGGATTGCAGCACGTCGGTGTCGGCGCCGAACAGGGTCGGCCAGTCCCCGGTGAACTTCTCGTTCATGAATTCGGCCAAGCCCAGACCGTCGCGCCAGAACCGCCGCGAGAGCGCGAGGTCGGTGGTGACGATTGCCGTGTGGTGAATTGCGCGCACGTAACTTCCTCGGTTTCAGAGTGCGGTGAGGGTGGTACCGGTTGCTGCCGGTGTGAGGTGATAGTCGGCCAGGTTGGGGGTACGCAGCAGGTCCGCGAATACCCTTCCGCTATAGGGGAACTGGGTGACGGCCTTTCCGCTGCGGTGCCGGTAGTAGTTGTTGCAGCTGCCCATCCAGACCGTGCCGACCATCGCGGACTGAATGTCGAAGTTGTACCGATCATGGATGTCACGCCGGACTTCCACACTGCGCACCCGGTGCTGACTCATATTGTCGAGCAGCTGCCGGACATAATTGGCCTGTGCTTCGAGGATGTAGATGATCGAGGTCACGCCGTTGGTGTTCGGACCGTACAGAGTGAACAGATTCGGATAACCCGGGACCGCGGTTCCGAGGTAGGCCTCGGCCCCGTCGCGCCAGTCCTCGTCCAGTACTGCGCCGTCGCGGCCGCATACCTGAAGGGTTGCGAGGTAGTCGGCGGCTCGAAATCCGGTGCCGTAGATCACCGTGTCGACGACATGCTCGACACCGTCCGCCGTGCGAAGCCCGGAGTCGGTGAAACCGACGATGGGCGATGTCTCCAGAGAGACGTTCGGAAGTGTGAAGGTCTGCAGCCAGTCGCTGGACAGGAGGGGCCGCTTGCAACCGACAGGGTAGGTTGGGGTGAGCTTGGCGCGCAGGATCGGATCGGCGATTTCGAGATCGATGTAGGCGCGGGCGTGCTTGGTCGATGCCCGGGTCTGCCTGGCATCTTCGGCGAAGTCCGCCATTTCGTACTGCTCGAACGCGGCATCGCGAATTTTCTTTGCCTCGACGGGATTTCGTGCGAACAGTGCTTGCTGGTCGGCGGTATAAGGATCGTCAATGCGTGGTGACACCCACGTCGGGCTGCGTTGAAAAACCGTCAGGTGGGCCGTATCGGCCGCGATCGCCGGAACGTACTGGATGGCGCTGGCTCCGGTGCCGATCGAAGCCACCCGTTCACCGGTGGTCGGCCTGGAGTGGTCCCACGCCGAAGAGTGGAAGACCCGGCCACCGTAGCGCTCGGCCCCCGGGATGTCGGGAACAAAAGGCACGTCAAGCATGCCGACCGCGGTGACGACGACGTCGAATTCGTGCACTTCGCCGTGTTCGGTGTGCAGCGCCCACCGGTGGTCCCGATCCGACCAGATCAGCCGGCGTACGGGCGTGCCGGAAACGAGGTGTTCGATCAAACCTCTTGTCCTAGCCACGCGTTCGAGGTAGTCGAGGATCTCCGGCTGGTTGGCGTACGTCTTGGACCAATGGGGGTTCAGCGCGAACGAATACGAGTACAGGTGCGATGGAACATCGCAGGCGGCGCCCGGGTAGGTGTTGTGTCGCCACGTCCCGCCGAATCCGTCGGCGCGGTCGAAGATTCTGAACTCGTAGCCGCCCTCGGCCAACAGCGCGCCCATGGCGATGCCACCCGGTCCGGCCCCGATCACGGCCACCGTTGGCTTGCCGCTTGCCCGTCCCATCCGACTCCCGCTGCCTGTGTGACATATCTATGTCGATATGTAAACGAAGCTAGCACGACGAAACGGCCTTGAACAGGCCCAGTTGGCACACTCGGGGGAGCCCATGTTGTGGGGGTCGAGCGCTGGAACTGTCGAAACGGCATGCTCAGAAGCCATTCTCGAAACCCGCCCGGTCAACGAGTGCGTGCGGCTTCCCCCCACGGGGTGGTGTGCGACACTGGACCGTAGCGGACGTGGCCGGTGTGACGTTTGATGCCGTGATGTAAAGCATGGAGGTGTGGGGTGTCGACGGAAAGTGAGCAGTCCATCCGGAAGCGGATGCTTGATGCGACCTTTACGGTTGTGTCGCGACGCGGCCTCAAGAAGCTGCAACTGGTCGAGGTGGCGGCGGAAGCGGAGGTTTCCCGGCCGACTGTCTATCGCTACTTCGGCTCCAAAGCGGGTCTGCTGGAAGCTTTCGCACTCTACGAACAGGACAACTTCAGCGCGGGAATCGCCGTCGCCACGGCCGGACTTCGCGGCGCGGACCGCGTCGATGCCGCCCTCCGGTTCATCGTTGACTACCAGTTCTCGCATTCGCTGACGACGTTGGTCGAGATCGAACCGGAGTATTCGATCGACCAAATGGTCCGCGTCCTCCCTCTGATGGAAGGGGCGATGAGGCGGCTCATGGACGGAGTGGACTCGGAGATCGCGGCGTCGGCGGTGGTGCGCATCGCGGTGTGTCACTACCTGGTGCCCGGCAACGACCGGAACCGGTTTCTGGCGGAGCTTCGCCGCGCCGCCGGAATCGGCGTTCGTCGGAAGCGTTGATCCGAGACATTTCGGATTGATGAAAATTGCCGCGTCGTGCTCATCGTCATCCTCGAGAGCCGGCTCGGCAGCGTCGTTCACCGCACGATGACGGCCTGACCGGGCCAGGCTCACGCAGGAGCGGCGGGCTCGGGTACGCGCGGAGGACGACGGCGATTACCGCGAACGCCGGCTACGGGAGCGATTGGGTGCCCGGCGCCTCCGTCGGGGTTGGGGGGTGGGAGGCGCCGGGCGGTCCGCTGCACGGTGGGCGACACGTGCGGCGGACGACTCGGGAAATCTGGATACTTCCGCACCGACGCCGATCGTCGGAGCGGCCTGGAACTTCGCACACGACGCGGCGTCCGTCAAGGTTTCGACGCCAGAGGGGATGGCGTCTGTCGCAAAAGACCGGTGAAGTTACGGAAACTGGAACGACGGGTGCGGGGCGGGGGTCGCCGATTACGTACCCGGCACCGCTCGAATCGCCGGTATCGGCCGGCTCGACGTCGGCTCAGACGTCGAATAGCTCTGCCAGAGCGGGAAGATCGACCTTTCCGCTGGACCGCAACGGCAGTTCCGCGGTGGAGATCACCGCGAACCGCCGCGGAATCTTGTATGCCGACAAAAGCTCCCGAAGCCGCGCGCGGGTGGCCGGTTCGTCGAAGGACGACGGATCGTCGAGAGCAAGGACAGCCGCGACGATCTGACCGCGTTCGGTGTCGGGCAGTCCGATGACGAACGCGGCGGCGCCCGGTACGGCGGCGCCGAGCGCCTGTTCCACCTCGGCGGGCGTGACGTTGGCGCCCGCGGTCTTGATCATCGCGCCGGCGCGGCCGAGGAAGTAGTAGAAGCCATCGGCATCGACGCGGAACAGATCGCCGGTGTGGAACCAGCCGTCCGCGTCGAAGCACTCCTCGCGACGGCGGCCGTAGTAGTGCTGCATGAGAGGAGCGCCGCGGATGCACAATTCGCCCGATTCGAGCAGCTTGGTGTCGAACCCCGGTGCGGGCTTCCCGTATGAGCCGCGGCGGGATTCGGGTTGATCGGTGTCGTCCCCGGACAACAGGACGACACTGCCCCCCTCGGTCATGCCGAGCATGTTGTGCCGCAGTTCGGGATCGGCCGGCCGGACGTCCGCAGCCATGATCGGGTACAGATTTCCGCGCCGCATCGAGGACAGATCCCGGCGGCCGAAGTCGGGGTGCCGGGTCAGACCCGCGATCCCGGCGACGAAGCCATTGGTGATGGTGGGCCGTTCGGTCTCGAGCAGATCGAGCGTCAGGCCGGGATCGGTGGCATTGGAACAGATCAGGGTCGAGCCCGCCACCAACGTTGCCAGCAGCGCGAACGCGAATCCGCCGATCCAGAAGAACGGCGAGTTGCAGAACAACCGATCGGCGGCGGTCAACCCGCGAATCTCGTTGAGATTGCGCTGGTGCGCCAACAGCGACGCGTGGGTGTGCACCGCGCCCTTGGGTGGGCCCGTCGATCCCGACGTGTACACGATGGCCAGCACGTCATGACCGTCGACCGCGTCCTCGCAGGCGGCCAGTTCGGCGACGTCGACCGCTTCACCGAGCCCGACCAATTCCTCGGTGTCGAAGCAGACGCGTCGCAGACCCGGCACGTTCGCGGCGGAGATGTCGGCCAACCGGGACCGGTAGTCGTTTCCGCGATACACGGTGGTGGACAACAGGATCTCGATGTCCGCTGATGCCAGCTGGGCCCGCAGCTCGGTGGCGGTGCTGAACGTCGAGAGTGGTACCACCACCGCGCCGATGCGCGCGGCGGCCAGCATGGCGATAACGAACGCGCCGCCATTGGGGTACAGCAGGCCGACGTGCGTGCCCTTGCCGGCCCCTGCCGCGAGCAGACCGCGGGCCAGGGCCGCCGACCTGCGGTCGGCCTCGGCGTAGGTCAGGCGTTCCGAGTCGCAGATCAGCAGGGGGTGCTCGGAGTGCGCGTGCCGGCGCAACTCCGACAAGATGGTGGGGTCAGTGGGCATGCTCGGTGAAATGCTCCCGCACGGCCCGCAGATCGGGCTTGCCCGACGGGGTCCGCGGGATCTGGTCGACGAAGACGACCTGCGCGGGAATTTCGTAGCGCGACAACCGGGTGCGCAGGTGGTCCGCCAGCTCCTCGGCGGTGACGGCCCGTCCGGGCCGACGTTCCACCAGTGCGACGGGTACCTCGCCGAGCCGCGCGTCCGGCCGGCCCACCACCGAGGCGCCCTGCACATCAGGGTGGGACTCGAGGGCGGCCCGTACGTCCTCGGGCATCACCTTGAATCCGCCCCGGATGATGGCCTGATCGGCGCGGCCGAGGATCCACAGGAAGCCGTCGGCGTCGATGCGGGCCAGGTCGGTGGTGCGCATCCAGTCGGCGCCGCCACCCAGCTGCGCCGGCTTGACCTCGAGTAGCCCCGCTTCGTCCGGCCCGAGCGGCCGGCCGTCATCGGAAACCACCCGCAGGGCGGCACCGGGATTGGCGCGCCCGACGCTGCCGCGCTTGGCCGCCCAGAACTCCCGGTGGTCGGCCAGCGTCCAGGCCGCGACCCCGCCACCGAATTCCGTTGCCGCATAAGAAGTCAGGACCGGGATGCCGAACTTGGCGGTGAAGGCGTCCGCGTCGTCGGCGGACAATGGCGCCGTGCCCGACGTCACCGCCCGCACGCCCGCGAGGTCGTCACGCGTGAGATCCGAATGCAGCACCATCCGCAGGGCGGCCGGCACCAGCGACACCGCGCGGGGCCGGTGTTCGCGCACCGCCGCCGACCAGGTGCCCAGGTCGAACTTCTCCAACAACACGAACGGTCGGGCTTCGCTGATGCACAACAGGATCCGGAAGACACCGCCGACGTGCACCAGTGGCGAGTTCACGATGGCGACCCCGGAGCGCAGCGCGGTGGGCGCGGCCGTGGGTTCGGGGCCCATGACGCTGTGCGCCAGCATGTCGTAGGTCAGGTCCACGCGCTTCGGCGGGCCGGTGGTGCCGCTGGTCAGCATCCACACCGCCACACCCGGCCGGCCCGGATCGGTTGCGCGGCCGACGGATTCCCGCAGCACACCGATGTCGTCACCCAACGTCACGACCGTGGTGTTCAGCGCCGGATCGACCAGGCCGGCCACGTCGTCGGGTGCACCGATGATCATCGGGAGGTCCAGTGCGGTGACGTCGTCCCGGGTGCGGGCGTCGCCGCGGGACGGGTTGATGACGACGACGGTGCCGCCGGCCAGCAGCACACCGAGGAAGGCGGTGACGTGCGCCGGGCGGTTGCGCAGCATGATGCCGACGCGGGCGCCGGGATGGACCAGTCCGGCCACCCGCTGCGCGGCGGTGCCCAGTTCGCCCCACGTCAGCCACGACCCGTCGTACTGCAGCGCGCGTGCGGCTGGGTCCAGCGCCAGTACGTCGGCGATGCGGCGGCTGAGGCGGTGCGGCATCACCGGATCCGCGGGCTGGTCCGCGGCGCGTCCCCGGCCGCCTTCAGCTCGGCCTTGCCCAGCGGGTTACCCAGCCGCGTGTAGATCAGGCCGTGGTCGAGCGCCGCGCGGTAGGGCTTGTCCAGGGATTCCCAGATGGCCTTCACGGTGCCCTGGGTGGCCGACGGTGGTTTGGCGGCAATGGTTTTCGCGATCTCGTGGGCACGCCCCCACAGCTCGTCGGCCGCCACCACCTCGGTCACCAGACCGATGCGCAGCGCGGTGTCGGCGCTGACGCGTTCGTCGTTGCCCATCAACGCCATTCGCAGGGTGTCCCCGAGGCCGATCTTGCGCATCAGGCCGATCGGTTCGAGTGCAGAAACCAGTCCGGCGGTCACGTGCGAATCGAAGAAGGTGGCCTCCTGCGAACAGATCACGACGTCGGCCTCGTTGACGAAGTAGAGCGCTCCCGCGGTGCACATGCCCTGAACGGCGCACACCACCGGCTTCCACATCTTCTGCCATTTCGGGCTGAGCAGTTCACCCGGGTCCTCGTGGTTCCACACATTGTCGGGCTGCCCGTAGTCGGACTTGACGTCCAGGCCGGCGCTGAACGCGCGGGTGCCGGCGGCGCGCAGCACCACGGCGTTGGTGGCCTCGTCGAGCTTGACGATGCGCCAGACCGCCTGCATCTCCTCGCACATGGTCCGGTTGAACGAATTCAGCCGGTCGGGCCGGTTCAGGGTGATGGTCGCGACGCGATCGGCGCGATCGAATTCCAGTAGGACCGTCTCGAACGGTTGTGCGGCAGAGGCGTTTTCCGGCATGTCAGCGGCACTTCCAGTTCGGGACGCGCTTCTCGACGAAGGCCAGTGGGCCCTCGATCGCGTCGTCGGTCCGGACCACGCGCTCGCGGAAGGTCTCCGCGAGGATCTCACCCTCGAGCAGCGGCAGGTCCAGCGTCTTGTGGATCGCCAGCCGGGTA
>WBZP01001213.1_pt1 | contig 32568 bp, 51 predicted proteins | sample 5204301 | NCBI WGS metagenome assembly WBZP01 (sample SAMN12412401, study PRJNA552823) | activated sludge metagenome | isolation source: activated sludge from nitrification reactor of wastewater treatment plant... | place: USA: Pennsylvania | collected 2017 | reverse complement strand
TAATCTCCTTGCCTATCGCGGCGCTAGTTATTTTTAGGTCTGGCTGGTCCTCAAAGGCCAGGCCGCTGTCTGTTTTCAATACGGACTTAGGCAGGCGTTTGCTTTTTTTGCCTGCTGCAGCGGCCAGCTCGGGGTTTTTCTTAAATTGCCCCTCACTTTTTGCGCCGCCTTTTTTACCCTTGGCTGCTTGCTCGGCCTTATAGGCCTCCAGGCCAATTTTAGCTATTCGGGTCTGTTTGGCTTTTTCGCCTCTGGTTAATTCTGCCATACGCTCTATTACCTCCTAAATGTCGCGTGGGTCGCCCTCGGTGTGTGGGCGATCGTCTATAGTTTGCTGGACTGGGCCCGTAGCGTTTGCTGGTGGTTCATTCGTTACTATATCGTCGTCCCCACCATTCGCTGGGACTACTCGAGGGCTAGAGTTTTCCACAGGCAGCACCTCAGCGCCTGGGAACATTCCTACTACTTTATCCACGTCGGTTTTGCTGGCCTCAGCCTTAAGCTCGTCGTCGCTTTTAAAATAGCTCTCGTCCACATCTATTTTACAGTCCAGGATAGCCTGCAGCACGTCGTATGCCTTGCGCCATTCGTTATCAGTCCACTTTTGCGGGTCGCCAAAAGGCTTGCTAGTAACTTGTCGCTTGTACCACATCATGCCGCGGGCATTTAGGTTTAGCGTAGCGATCTCCTCGCCTATCCAGGTTTTTAGGTCGTCGTCTACGTCAAGCGGGACCTCTACGGGCTGCACTTTTGCAGGCTCTGCTGCAGGCGCAGCGGTGCCGCCTAATTCTGGCACGTCGTCAAAATTTACGGGCTCGTCGCTAATTTCGTCTATTACTACATCTGCGGACTTTTCCACAGGCTTGGTAAAGGCGTTATTGTTTAGCTTTTCGATCATGCCGCGGGCTTGGCCGCTGGTCATTTTCGCAGGCTCGGTAATGCCATTGGCAGCTAGGACCTCGAGCTGGTCGCCCTTATCAAAGCCAGCTTTTAGCAGGGCCTTAAATAGCTCCGTTTTTTCGTCGGTGCTCATAGGGGCGCTGTCGTCGCGCTCAGGCAAGCGATCGCCTGGCTGTGGCTCTGGCGGCATTTCCTCTGGGTGTTTTGCTGCAGCCTCAGCAGCTGCACGCTCGTTAGCCTGCTGGCGCTGGCCTGCATAGTCTGGGTCGTCCAGGTCCTGGCTAAAGTATTCGCTAAAGCCCAGGGCAAGGCACGCGTCCATACGGGCCCGCTTTTCCGCGATCTTAATAGTGGCGTTTACGTCGCGGCGGTTATCGCCTACCACGGCAGCGCCGCGGCCCTCAGCTACTACCTGGTCGCCACGCTTGGCAATACACTTATACGCCACCATGTTAGTAGTGTTTGGCAGCATTTCGTAGGTTTCAGCGTCTTTTACGAGCTCGCTAGTAATACCGAATAGGCTAAAAATTTTCTCCTGGCCAGGCTTAAATAGCATATCCTTGCCAAAGTGGTATTTATTAGTGCAGGTGTATTGGTTCGCGCAGTTTTTCACTACGTGTATACGGCCAAAGTCCACGCCCTCTATAAGGTGGTGCTGGATAAATTGCTTAATAAGCACGCGCTGCTCGGTCTGGGCCACGAGGGCATTTTTAAGCTGGTCCGTAGTAACTCCAGGGACTAGCTCGGTGCCAGGGTGCGCAATTAGTGCGCTCTCGAGCTGCTTAGCATTTTGCTCGATCTGTTTAATTTCGTCCTGGTCTACAATTTCGCCTTGCTCAGCGGTAGAGTTTTCCACAGGCTCGGCAGCAGTCGGCTGCTGGTCCTGGACCGTTTCAGCCTCTACTGGCTCGGTCTTTTTCTTAGTAGTTTTGGCTTTAGCCATGGGGCGCAATCTCCTTAATGGTTAATACATCTATTGTAACACAAGCGAGTAATCTAGCTCGTGCTTTTTTGCTTTTCTAGGCGATCGTCGCAGTATTCGGTCGCTAGGCTCATTACTGCATTTACGATCTGGGCCACGCGTAGTATGCCAGCGGCACCGTTGCCCTCGAGCTCCATAGCTGGGCGGCCGTTTTCGTGCGTCATTTCGTACACGCTTACGAGCCCGCTATCCAGGAATTTAATACGCCAGTAGCTTAGGCGGCCGTCGCGTATTTGTACGTGGTAGGTAGCATAGCGCGGGTATTCGATCGTGCTAACTCCAGTCTTTTTGCCCTCAGCGTCAAGCTGCGGCACAGTGTAGCCCTCCTCGGGACCTACCCAGCCCTGCACGTCATAAACGCGGTCGTCCTGGTCCTTTTTTACTTGCTCCTCAAAAATTGCTAGTGGGCTCATTACTTTTTACCTCCCCAGCCTGCGGCCAGGCAAATTAGGCCAATAATTGCAGCTGTTACGATAATGCCCCAGCTACCTACTGGCAAGCCAATAGCGGACCTATACGCTGCAAAAAACAGCGGGGCTAATAGTAGCACTCCTACTATGGCGGTTATATTTCCCTCTCGGTTGTATTGGTTGCTCATAAAGCTATTACTCCATTTAGGCTAATGTTTACGCTGTGGCGCGGCGTTGCCCACTTAAAGCGGACTACCGAGCTCGCCAGGTGTGCGGCCATTGTCGCGTCGTCAGCTTTTACTTTTACATAAAACTGTATGGCACGGCTAGGCTTTAGTGGCTCCTGCAGCGTGCGGCTAATCAGCACAGGCACCAGGTAATTACGCATTACGGGCGCTGGGACCATTCGCTCGAGCACGGCACCGTTACCCAGGTCTATTTTGTGGTTACGGTAATCAGCTCGCAGCTGGTCCATATCGAGCGGGCGCTGCACGTCCATAATTAGGCCGTAGCCTCGCATTTTTCGTATTAGCCAATTTGCCATTGCTGGGTCAAATCGTCCCTCTAGTTCGCCCTCTAGCTCTATGCTAAAGTCGCGGCCTACTGGCTGGGTTGGCTCCTTGGTAGCAGTAACGTCAATACTAATAATGTCGCCCTCTACTTTAGTTTCGCCCATTTTTAGGCTGTAGCCGTACCCTTTAAATAGGGTTGTGCTTGGTTTGGTTAATGTTTTCATTTGGCGCGATCTCCTTTTTTACTGGCTTGTGTTATCTATAATAACTCGCTTGTGTTATGTCGTCAATAGTCAATATTGCTTAAGTTTTCCACAGCCATTACACTTAGGATAGCACCGTGCTGGGTTGGCGCATCTCCGCAGCACGGTGCTTTTTTAGTGCCCTGTTTAATAAAAAGCTAAAAAATTGCGGTGGGGTGGTTTTAGCGTCGGCCCTAGCTATACTGGCCATTTGCAGCACCTGCTGCATACCTAGCTTGTATACCGCGCTGCAGTACCATGCTTTTAAGTCTGGCCGTGTAATAAGGTCCGCGATCTCCTCGAGCACATAATCCACCTGCTCGCTACTCGGTCTACAATTGTCAGTTGTCAATTGTGTTTTATTTGGTTTTTTACCCTCAGCTGGCAATTGCCAATTGTTGCGTGTTTGCACTTGCTTTTCCCCTGTTCTACCCCTATACTGGTAACTGGTTCGTGTTACATCTCTTGCAACACAAAGCTAGCCCGCTACTCAGTTAGTAGGGCTGGTTTTAATTTAGGCCACAAATACGACGCTGCTAGCATTAGCGCGTAAAATAGCGGCATTGTTTTTACCCACCGCGGTAACTGGTTCGTGTTACGTTGGCTACTCGATAATACAATGGTTTGCTAGCTCTCGGCAAGCCCCCCGCCTCTGTAAATTGTGCATAACCTGTGTAAAAGTCTGTGGATAAGCCTAAGCGTTACAGAGGTGCGGACCGTGCGCAAAATTGCCGCCATAATGCTTTTGGTATAATGGTAATTGCCATTTAAAAAAGGGGGACGATCATAATAAATCGTAAACACCTGCTAATAGGCATAGCAGTAATAGTAATTACCGCGCTTGGTATTACCGCCACAGTTCAGGCATACCAGGGCACTTTAAATAAACTGGACCATACGCAGCAGCAGCGCGATCGTGCGCAGCAGGACGCGAGTAAGGCCCATAAAAACGCGCAGGACCTGCAAAAACAGCTAGAGGGTGCAAATACCCAGCTCGAGCAGCTAAAGGCCCAGGACGAGGCCAAAAATAAGCAAATCGAGGACCTAAATAGCAAGTTGCAGGCAAAGCTGGACGCTCAGGCGGCCCAGTCTAAACGTGTAGCAGTCGCAAATACGCCCCAGGCTAGTAATAGCTCTGGGGTTTTTTATAATGGCGGCACCGTTTGGGACCGCCTAGCTCAGTGCGAGGCCACAGGTAACTGGGCAATAAATACGGGGAATGGCTTTTATGGCGGGCTGCAGTTTACGCAGTCTACCTGGCTAGCATTTGGGGGCGGTGCCTACGCTCCCCTGGCTCATATGGCCACCCGCGAGCAGCAAATCGAGGTAGCAATAAAAACACAGGCCGCCCAGGGCTGGGGCGCTTGGCCTGCGTGTGCTGCAAAATTAGGACTACGTTAAAACGCTTGTGCTATATTTAAATTAGGTTCGTCGCATTGGGCGGCCAGCGGTGGGCTCGCTCTTTACGTTTTTCACTCCACTAATATACGATAAAATAAAAATCTATTCTGTAAAAAAATTCCCACCTTGCCGCAGGTGGGTTTTTAATAGGGGGCCCTCGCATAGCCCCCTATTATCGTTTTAGCTGCAGATAAACATACCGTTTTCGCAGGCTCGCATAAGCGCCTGGTACAGTAGCCAAAAGCCCCAGGCGTAGCAGGCAAGCCAGCCAGCCGTAAAGGCCGCTACGATCAGGCCAATACGCTTGGCCCATTTGCGGCGTGTAATTTGTTTGGTGGTTAGTTCTCGGCGCATATCTCCGTCCTATCTTTTATTTTTTAAAGCCACCTACCTGGCTCGATCTCACAAAATTAGAATAACATAAGCGCGTTAGTCGTGTCTAGTATTTCCAAAAATTTTACGCTGCTTGGTTTTGCTTAAGTATATCTGGCCCTCATTTACGGCCTGCTCGATCGCTAGCAGCATTAGCTCGCGGTCTGGGACCGTAGGCGGCTCGGCCAGCTCGTGCTCTATATTGTGCAGGTTCCTGCAGCGGCGGTCCTTATTTTCTGGTAACTCTCTAAACGTAATTGCCACAGCCCCCAGCGCCTCATACACCCGCCTAGGATAAAAACGGTGGTGTATATCCTCAAAGCAGCCCCGCTCGCTATCACGTAGCGGGCAAGGGCTGCTCGGGTCGCAGGGCAGGCGTTCTAGCCCACCAGGCACCGCTATTTACCTGTATATTCTGGCTTTTTGGCGCTACCGAGCAAAATACCCAGCTGTGGGAATTTCTGCTCGAGCAAGCGGACCACTAAGTAATATACGGCACTCAGCAAGCCACCGAGGGCTGCAGTCGCTGCTACTACTGTAGCGTCGTCGAGCTGCACGCCTTTAAGCGCGAGCCAGGCGGCTACTTGTCCTACCAAAATAGGTACGTAGGTTCTAATTAGGCTTGGTACTAAGTCGGCCATGGTTTTTATACTCCTAGGTCTATGTTAAATTTTTCCTTTACCCACTTTTTGATCGCGGCCACGATACGCTCCAGGGCGCTTACGCGCTGCTCCAGGCTTGGCTGCTCTGGTGCTGGTTCTGCTGGGGTATCAGGCTGCTTAATTGGGTCCTTATCCAGGTGGGCTACTAAAATACCGTGCGGCAGGCCCTTGTCGGTGGCGTATTTGCTTAGCATATAGTCCTGGCCGCCCCATTCGGTAGCGGTTGCAATCTCTACAGGCGTGTTAATTGGCAGCATTTTAATCGTGCTACCGTCGAGCAAGTTTACAAGCGGGACCTCGGCGCGGGTATACATAGTAACGTCCGCAATGTCCTCGAGGTGCTGCAGCCATTCTGGTTTTTCCTGCTTAGGCGGCTCAGCTAGTGCGCCCAGGTGGTCGGCTAGTATTCCGTTTGGCATATTTCGGCTGGCGGCATACGAGCTAATAAGGTAGCGCTTACCGCCTACGGTTGTCTGCTTGGCAATGTCTACGGCGGTGCCCTTGGCTATTACGCTCTCGGGTATAACCTGGCCAGTATTTAAGTTAATTACTGGCGTACCCTCTGCAGGCAGCACAAATAGCTTTACGTCGGCCGTGTCTACTAGGTTTTTTTGCCATTCTGGGGTCGGCACGTATTCGTCTATGTTTTGATCTCTAAAGCCAGTACCTAGCTCATTGTCCGAGCTGTAGGCTGTACGGTACCATACGCTGCCGTCGCTCATAGTCAGCTTTTGCTTAATGTCGATAAATTCGCCCTGCTTATATACCTTGCCTGGGTTAGCGTCGCCGCCGTTTGGTATATATTCCAGTATGCAGTCGCGGACCACTACGAATTTTTTAAGTGGGTTAAACACCTCGCGGCCAGTTTCTTTTACTTTAGGCGCTGCACGTTCTGCCACGATCTGGCGGGCTCGGGCCATAACCTCGTCGTAGTTAATAGGGTTGCATTGCGTGCCAGGTGCCCATACGTTGTGTGGTTTCCATGGCAAATTAGCATAGCCCTTGTCGGCTATATATTCGCATAGCGTTTGGAATATCTGCTCGCCCAGCTGGCGCTCCGCGGCGCTAGGGTTATCGTAGCCCCATTTAAACATAATTCTTGGGTCGATCTCGATAGCAAAAGTATAGGGGTTAGCTTGGGCAGTACACCATGCAGTATCTTGATCGCGGACCATTTCAGTAACGCGGCCAGCGCTTAGGACCGCGTGGGGGGCTGCCTGGCGGGCTGCGTTTGCCATATAGGCCACAATGCCGTCATGGTTAGCGCCGCTGCGCGGCCAGTTCCACCAGTGGCCTGCGCCACCGATAATACTACGAGGTCGTCCGTAAAATGCCTGCGTTTGTGCACCAGGCGTAAAGTTTGGGCTTGCCACCCAGTTTTTTTGGTATGCCATTTTTACTGTTTCCTCCCGTAGTTAGCGCTTATGTTCATAAGCCTAGTGTAGCACAAGCGCGTGGGGTAAGGTTAGTGCAAAGCGGGTTTAATACAGGCGTTAGCAGGCCTGGCTGCTGCGGGTTTTCGGCACCTGGGTTAGCGGGGTTTTGTCCACTGTTGCCTGGCGAGTTATCCACAGGCTGGTTAGGCTGCAATGTAGCCCCTTTACTAGGGGCGGGTGCTAAAAAATTCGGCCCTGCCGTGGTTTTTTGCTCGGTCCCTGTGGATAATTGCGGCGGTAGGTCCTCCGTAAGGCATTTGTCTATAAGCTCAGGCGTGCGATCGCCTACTGGCGTAAGTGATATGCAGCGCAAATACGCTATGATACGGTCGGCCTGTTTTTTTACGTCCTCGGTCTTAGCCTGCTGCTCGCGCTGCTCTGCTTTTACCTCGGTAAGGTCCTGCTTTAGTTGTATGTTTTGGGCAAGCAGCCCAGCTATCACAAAGCCCAGCAGTACGCAAATTACGATATATACGGGGGACTTTATCCAAAAATCACGCATTAGCCTTTTTACCCTCCAGGCGTTTTACTCTGCCCGTTAGGTCTTTTACGTCGGCTAGCAGCGGCGCATTTTTCTGCAGCAGTCCGCGGTTTTCGTCCTCTAGTTTTTCGTTGCGCTTAAGCAGGCGGGCGTTTTCGGTCCTATAGTGGTTATTGTCAGCCACTACCTCGTCGAGGCGTTTGCTTAGCTCCTCATTTTGGGCGATCGCAGCCTGGTATAGTTTTTCGAGGTTACTAAAAGCCTGCTGGTTAGCGGCCTGGGCTGCAGCAAAGTCGTCTTTACGTGCAGTGCGTTTGTTTATCATGTATGCAGGTATAAGGGCAATAAAGCCAAAAATACCCGTAATAATTGCTATTACAGCTGCGTCTGGTAGCCCCCCCGCTCATTTTGCGGCCCTCTTGTTTTGCCAGTCTGCTATTGCTGGGGCGTAAAAGGTTAGTATGCTTACGATCATAATAAAGGTGTAGGTAGGTACAGCGGACCACCCAGGGAAGTTGGGCTGCAAAGCTGCTACGTACCATAATACTGTCCATATCATTATTATAATGCTTGCGATCGCCCGCGCTGTGAAAATTAGCGCAGGGTTACGTCCTACGCATACGCTTAGCAGGCTAAGGCTCCCGCCAATAACAAAAAGCCACCCCCAGGCCTGCATACTCAGCAGGCTAGCGTGGACCGAATAGCTAGGACCGTACACCTGGACCCAGCCCAGGGCGTAGGGCAGGCCCACAGCGAGCAGCCATAGCGATACGTGGATAATTAGGGCCAGTGTCAGCGGGTGCTCTGCGATCTTTTTATTTTGCCTTATGGTCATACCCATATTGTAACAAAAAAACTTAAGCGTTAAGCCACTATGATACGCCTAGGCGGTTCCTTGGGCTTTAGCTCGTCTGGCAGGTAGTTATTGCAGGTGTGGCAAGCATAGGGCGAGCTTACGATCATGCCGCAGTATTGGCAGCACTGGCAGCGGTGGCAGGCTATACGGTAGTCCTCAAAATCTACACCGCACCATACACAGCGCAGCATTGCGCATACTCTGGGCTCGTCGGCCATAATTTTGTCTGGGTGCTCCTGCGCGGCACCCCTAAAAATACGCCTCTCGCGGTTCTTGCGGCTGGGCCGCGGGTGTTCTACCGTATTCCCGTGGTAGTGTAAAGTGCGTCCACCTTGCATAATTCTACGCTCGCTACCGTGCTTACATCTCTGTTAGCGTCGGCTGTTTTAATTATTATATAGGTCAGGTCAGGCTCTGCGTTAAAGCGATCGCGCCAGCCTGCATTTTCTTTTTTCAGCAGCGGCGTGATATTTAGCCTTAAATCTATTTTACGCGTTACTGCGTCGGCTGCCAGGTTTAGGTCGAGCTTGTTAAAATACCCGCTTGGGTCCTGTTCTATAAATAGTGGGTATTCGTTACCTACGCCAATATACTGCAGCACGCGGTTTGCGCTCGGCACGGCAGCGTCAAAGGTAATTTTTAGGTGTAGGTACATATTTTCGATCGTCTGGGCGTTTTTAGGCGCTACCAGGTAAAAATATGCCTTATCGCGGCAAAGGCTTAGCCCAGTGGCTGCAGCGCTGCGCAGGGTGTGCTCGTAAAAGTGTACTTTAGTGCTCTGGCTCATTGTACTATCTCGTAATCGTGTTTAGTTATCTTTAGCGTGCTATCGTTCGGGACCTGCGGGCCAATACCGTTAATATATGCCGCATTACCCCAGTATAGCTGCACGTATATATTACCGTCCCAGTCTGGGTGCGTTGGCTGCGGTATTTTTAGCTCGTTAAACTCTATAGAGTAGGGCGTAGCACCGCTAAGCTGGACCCCTTGGGCCATTATCTGCTCGGCAGTAAGTAGCCCGTCTACGCTCAGCGCCATATAAAATGGCACCTCGGTACCAATACTATTAGCGCAAATTCCAGCAGGCCCAGCGTCGGTATAAATTCGTATGCCTGTAAATTCTGGGTTTTCAAATATCAGCTTAGTATTGCGGGTAATAAATTTAGGTATCTTTACTGGGTAGGTAACACCAGTAACGCCCATAGGCAGCACGCAGCCGCCGCCGCCCATACCGCCGCAGTACACAAAAAATAAATAGTTAGCGTCCTCGAGCATTGCGTCAGGACGGCCCACAGGGCAAAATCCGCTATTGCTCATAGTACACCCATTTGCGCGGTGCAATCGAGCTTAAATTCTCTGTAGTTATAGGTGGTAGGGTTTGGCACGCCAGTAATCTCTACGCCCAGCATAAAGCCGTCCTCGTTATAGTCGCTGTCGCCCTCTTTAGTAATAATTCGCATTAGGTCTATGCCGTCGATCAGCAGCGGGGACCCACTCGTAAAGCTAAATGGTGTGTCGCGGCCAGTAATAGCCTTATGGTCCGCAGCTATTCTTGCCTCAGTGTAGCTAGTTACCTTGCTTACGCCGTCAGCCGCAAAATCGCCCTTATAAAATCGTATTTGCGCGGTGCCGCCAGTAGGCGCGGTGCCTATGATCGTCAATTTAGCCGTGATAATTTCGCCAGCAAATGGGCGTATAAAACGAATTAGGCCGCCTACTAGGTTGCCGTTATCCTTATCGCCAAAAGCGCTATAAAGGTCATTGGCCCAGGCAGTTGCCCTAAAAGGTACCGCGGTATTGCGGGTAGCTAAATTACCTAGCCCCATTGGCCGCTCCTAAACTAGCCTTACGCCAGTAAGGTATGCTGTTACGCTGTTTCCCTCTATCTGCGTGCTGGTAGTTTTCGAGCGGTAATAAATCTCTACAGTGTCGCCAGCTGCTAATGGTATGCAGTCGATAACTACAAAAGAGGGGTATGCAATACCGTTAAAGTTGCTGCCTCTTGTAAGTAGGGCACCGTTTTTGTATATACCTATTGCGTCGTCTACATTTGCAGGGGTTGCTTGTAAGCATTGTGCTCCAGCAATAAAGAAGTATACGCCAGCTGCAGGCGCTGTAAATGTACTACTTGCAATGCTATAAGCTGCGTTTGCAGTAACACTTACGGGGTAAGTAACCTTTTGAAAAGTGCCAGCTGCGCCGCTCATAGTTTGCGAGGCAGACTTTACAGCCCTAAAACGGTTAAAAGCGCTTGCGTCTAAGTTATTAGCCTTTACCGAGCTAAGCGCTAGGTGTCTGTTTAAAATTGCTAGGTCGTCAATGCCTACACCTGTGGCTAGCGCGTCGTCATTGTCGCCTAATTCGGACCACCTCGTGGCGCTAGGGGTTTCCCCGTAAATAACTGCCCAGCCTGGGCTTGGTAAGTAATCTAGGGCCATTACGCTGCACTCCTTAATTGCTCGATCTTAAAGCCGTCTACTGTTACGGTGCCGTCGGCGTGCTCCGTAATCTTGGCTGGGTTTTTTTGTTGTCGCTCGTATACCTCAGCAAGTGCCTTGCGTGTCGGTGCCTCGCCAGTAATAATGCCGCTCTCTGCAGGGCTGGTAATGCTGCTATTGCCGCAGCGGCACCTAAAGCCTGTTTGTCCGTCAAAGCGGGCGCGGGTGCTAAGTAGGCCACTTTTTTTAGTAGGCTCAGTAGCTACCCACTGGCCAGCAGCGTTTTGCGCTCCAATCTTACGGCCCTTGCAGGTTTTGCTCATGCAATAAACTGCAGCCTGGTCCCCTGCGAGGCTAGTACGATAGTGGGCCGCCATTTTGGGGTCCATTTTGCTTAGCATTTCGTCGAGTTGGCTATCTGTTATTATGGGCATATTATCCTCTAGCTATATTTTAGCACTAATGCTTTAAATTTTACTATGGCGCAATTACGTCGGCCCCGCCCACCATGCTAATACCTACAGTAAAGTAGCTCTGTATATTCCGCTTTACGAGTGTCAGGACCTGCACCAGGCCACCCTTACCTACACTGGTGGTCTTTTTTTGCACGTAATAGGTGCCGCTAGTTTTGCCGTCGTCAAAGGTTACAAGGTCGCCAGTCTGCAGCTGCGGCACGCCACGCGTTACCTCGATCTCGCGGACCCCGCTAGGGTTTGCGCGGTCGGCGATAAGCATAGTGCTTATTGTTTTTGCAAAAGCCTCGCTCTGTATAAAATCGTTTTCGATAGTATAGGCTTGCTCCTCGTATTTTCCTACGCTAGTAGCGTCCTGGGCAAAGTGGTATATTTCACTAATTACCTTAGCGGGGCGGGCAAAAATCTCTACAGCAGTTATATAAATCTCATATGGGGCAGTGTTAGTAAATACTACCTTAAAGCCTGTAGCAAATTTACTAAAGCTAGTTACAGATATATACGCATTTGCAGCGTCGCCCGTGCCGTCCTGCGCTGTATTTGTGGCGTAATAGCTGGTGGTGGCACTGCTCAAATATGCAGGGGTGTCAATAGTAGTTACTGGCAGGTCGCCGTAGTCGTCCCTAAAATCTCCGAAAAGCTCGAGCGTGCCGCCTGCAGGCACCTTGGTAGCGCTGGCCAGCTCCCATAGCTTTTGGTTAGCCTGGACCTTGCGCACATTGCTAAATACCTCTACCGTGTTAATTACGTTTTTAGCGTCTGGGTATTGTATCTCGCGGCAGTTATCCCTGTTAAATGTCCATACTGGCGTGGTGTTAGCCACTAGGTGCTGGCGGTTCCATAGGCGCAGCTTGCCCGCCTCGTCCTCGAAAAATGTAGCGAGCTCGGACTGGCAAAGCTGGGCTATTGCCTTGCCCAGTGTCGTGTCTTTTTTAAAGTAAATAAATGGCACTGCCCGCATACCAGGGTCTAGCTCAAATTGGCTAGTAGCCAGGCCTGCATACGTAATAAGCAGGTCGCTAATTACCTGGTCTATACGCTGGTCTACGTACATTTCGGCCTGTGTTATTTTAATTTCGCTAATGCTCTTAATAAAGTCGATCGCGTGGAATTTGGCCGTTTTTTTGTCCTCGCTTAGGCTGGGGGCTTTTTCAGTAATACCTACGAATAGCGGGACTGTTTGGGCTCCAAAGCCAGCGCTAAGCCGCATAGGGCGGCGGGGGCTCTGCACGTAAGCACCTATAGTAGGGTCTACATCTGGCGTAAATAGGTCGTCGGTATTCTGCAGCTCCAGGTCTGCGATCGCCATAGTAAGGTTGCCCGTAATGTCCTGCTCGTGGGTAGCCTCCATGCCTAAAATACGGCTGCTATAGTCGGTATATTCGTATTTATCCCACTCGGTAATATCGCCTACGCTATCAGGCGGTCCTATTGGGTCAGGACCACCCACCGAGCTTACGCCCACAGTAAAATAACGCGTTGCTGCGCTGGTAGTCTTAGTAAATGCCAGCTGCGCGGCGGCCTTTAGCTTACGTACTCGGCTATTTGTCCGTGTCGTAAAATCTGTGCTAACTGTTTGCATATGCCTCCTCGAGGTCAAAGCCAAAGCCGTCTACTACCTGGCCACCCCAGCGTATATTACGGTCGGGCGCGTTCATAAATACGTAAGTATCTATATTTACGTCGTCGCTAATTACCTCGAGGTGCACCATATTGCCAGTAGTGTATTGGCTCATATAAATAGCCTGCATTGTGTCCCAGTCGATCATGTCAATTATAGGGAATTCCACAGTCCAGCCACGAATAGAGGCCCAGTAATCTACCGTAAGCTCGCCACTTAGGGCGCGGTTTTTAGCGATCTGGTCAGTAGTTTTTTCTTTAAATTTCGCGTGCTTAGGTAGCACGGTACTATTTAATTTAATCTGCATGGCCATATTAGCTACCTATCTCCTTTTTGCCCTGGGCGCGTTTTTCCTCGTTTACGCGCTCGATCAGCTGGCCACCGAGGCGGCGCATAGCTGCTGGGCTCTCTGCGAGTATACCGTCCATTTTTATTATAAACGTGTCGCCGCTTGGTGCCGCTCGGCCCTCTATAGGCGTGCCTGCAGCCGCTGTGCTTAGCGCTGTGGTGGCTAGGTCGCCTGTTACGGCTGGGTCTACTCCACTTACTTGCATATCGCCCAGGGCGCTGTATAGCGTGCCGTAGCGGTCTTTAATTACGTCGGTGCCCTTAGTAATCCAGTCAATAAGGCTAGGACTGTTGCGGTGGAATGGGTTTAGCTTGTCCAGCTGCTCCTTGGCCCATTTCATTTTTTCGCCTATCCAGTCTAGGGCGGCTCTAAACGGTTTCATAATGGCCTCGCCTACACCGCTCAGGCCGCTAGCGATCGAGCCAGGTATGCCCTTAATAAAGTTAATAAGGCCGTTCCACATATCGCGGACCCAGTTAATGCCGCCCTGGAATACCGAGCCAATAAAGTTACCTATGCCGCCCACCACGCCGCGTATAAAGTTAATACCCCAGGCAAAAGCATTAGCCAGGGCGCTTACAATACCTACTACAATGTTTATTACGTTTATCAGGACCCACATAGCGGCTACTACAATGCCGCCAATGATCGCACCCACTACCTGCAGCACTGGAATAAGCACAGGGGCTATAGCGTTCCATAGGTTCATTAGGGCAGGTAATAGCTGCGTAGCTATCGTATTCCATAGCGCCTGTATGCTTGGCCATAGTGCGTCAAAGGCCATTTTTAGGACCCCTACGACGGTGTTAAATACGCCACCGATAAACGCACCGAGGTTTTGCATTGCTCCGAAAAAGCCGCCGCTATCAGTAGTACCCTTGCTAAAGCCCTCGGCCAATTTGCCCAGTCCCTCTACAAAGGTTTCAATAGCAGGCACGCCCACATTTACGAGCCAGTCGCCTACCTCTTGCAGTGCTGGGCCCCAGTTCTCGGCTACCCAGGTGTAAGCGTCCTGCAGCGCAGGGACGATATTATTAGCTATCCAGTCCACCATGGCACTTAGGCCGTCTACCACCACAGTAACTACGCCCGTAATGCCGCCTATAATGCTATCGCCGTTAGCGTTCAGCCAGTCCAGCAGCCCCGCTAGCGCTCCGCGGACCTTATCAAAAATACCACCCTCTACTATGGTGCCGTCGTTGTTCATGCCTACGAGCTTGCGAGCAAAAGCACCCAGGTTGTCCTGGAATGTACTTATCATGCCGCTAAAGGTCTTACTCTGGCGCAGCATACCGCCCTCGAATTGGCCGCCGCTGCTGGTCATACCGTCAATAGCTTTTTGTAGCTCAGGGAAGCCTATTTTACCCTGCTCTACGAGCCCGCGGACCTCGCCCTCGCTTACTTTAAACTGCTTAGCAAATTCCTGTATTACTGGAATACCGCGGCCCGTTAGCTGGTTCACGTCCTCCATGTAGAGGCGGCCCTGGACCTTAGCCTTACCGTAAAGCTCCGATAATTCGCCCAGTGGAATACCTAGCCCACTGGCAATATCGCCCAGCTTGGTAAGCTGCGGCACTATATCATTGCTGGCCACGCCAAAGGCGAGCAGCTTTTTACCCGCGTCTGCGAGCTCGGGGAATTCAAAAGGTGTTTGGGCGGCAAATGTATTTAGCTCGTCCATTAGGGCACTGGCCTTGGCCCCGTCTTTTAGCATTGTGGTAAATGCCGCGTGGGTACTCTCGAGCCCTGCCGCGGACTGTACGCCAAAGGCTCCTATGCCTCCGATCGCTACGCCTGCAGCAATGGCTGCGCCAGCCACCACCTTAGCACCTGTAGCTACAGCACCTAATACGCCACTAAAGCGCCCACCGTCGCGGCGGGCCTCGTCCATGCCCTTTTTAAAGTCGCTTGTGTCTGCTTTTATTCGGGCAATTATGCTGCCTAGCTCAAATGCTGCCATACCATAATTGTAGCACTAGCGGGTTACTTTTTATTTAGCAAAAGCCCTATTTCGCTGGACCTGGTTTTTAAACATCTCCACGGCTGCCTTATTGTATGGCCTATTTACGTAGCTCTCGTCGTGGTCCTGCAGCTCGTCGAGTAATTTTTGCGTCAGTTCCTTATCCTGGCTGTTGTATGCCACGATCAGCTGCTCGCGCAATTTTACCCTGTGGCGCTTTTCGATACGGTTTTTTAAGTGCGGCAGGTCAGTAGGGTACACATGGTAATATACCTGCTCGAGCGGCCAGCCGTACTCGCTCGATAGCAGGTCTACATTACTAAATAGCCAATCGTCTATTATTTGGTCGGAATTTTTGCGGTAGTGGTCTAGCTGGGCCTTGCTTAGGCCTTGCTGCCCTGGCTGTGCTTGCCCGTCCTGGGCTTGCGGAATACCGCCGCTGCTTTTTTTAGCGAGCCCATAATACGCTCTACGTCATTTACCTGCAGTGCGCCTGTAATGATCTCTACAGCGTCAGCGAGCCCGTATTTTTCGAGCACGTCTTTTTTAGATATTTCGCCGCGGGTGGCCACGCTTACGATCGTCGCAGCGTCGTCCATATGCTCACTGATAAAATCAGGTAGCTGCTCGATAATCTGGTCATTGCTTACGCCGTCCCAGTTCTCGAAAATGTCTTTAATACTACCAGTAATAGCCTTAAGCAGGTCTGCGTAGTATTTCAGTGGCAGCAGGCTAAGCTCTACGGTTTTGCCGTCGCTAAGCTCTACTGTAATAGTTTTTTGTGGCGTGTCTGCCATAATTGCGCTATCTCCTTTTTGCCCAGAGGGCAGGGGCTCTATATTGGCCCTCTAGTTAGTTTGGTGCTGCTATTAGGCTGCAGCTGGGTCGCCAATGCTAAACAGGCGTGCCCCGTCGGTTTTGCTCTCGTCGATGATCGCCTCAAAGGTGCACTCGATGATACGCTCGCCGTCGTTTACGTGGCTTAGTGTTACCTGGCTGCCTACCATAGCCTTAGGGACTGTGATAGTGTGCTCGTCGCCCGTAGCGTCCACAGGGGTTAATACCAATGGTGCTGCGAGGTCGTCGCTAGACTTGCCAGCGCTGCTACCTACGTCTAGGCGTTTTACAGTCGTGCCTACGACGGTGCCAGCTGGAATACCAATACCCAGGTTAGCTACTGTATATTCGGCAAGTGGTACCTTAGCCGTAAATTTCTCGCCCATAAGGCGCTTTTTTACTACTGTGTCGCCGTATTGGTCCACTTTCACGTCGTGCCATACTGGCTCATAAACGCACTCTACACCGCCCTTGGTGTGTCCTAGCGCTACGCCGTCAAAGGTTCCCGTACATACGCCCAGTGCAATTTTTGTTGCGTCGGCCATATAATGGTCCTCCTACTTACTTTTATTATTCTTGCCACCCGCGGGGGTTGCTATGTTAATTTTATCATTATGGGCCAGGCTTTTAAACATAAGCCTGTTTAGCTCCCCGCATACGCACTTAATAGCTATATTACCACTGTGTATATACTCCATGGCCAATAGCTTGCGGCACTTGCTGCAGCGCCACTCCCGCAGGTGGTTTTTATCAAATTCGCGGTCAAAATTCTCGTGCCAGGTAACTTTAGCCATACTATGCTGCTCGAGCCTTGGCCTTAAAGTTGCCGCTAAATTCGTGCTCGCCGCGTTCGTTATCGCCAATACTGCCAGGCTCAGCCAGGGCACCTATATACAAAAAGTGGACCCCCTCAGCCTCTACAGCTATTTTGCCGTGCAGTGCCTCGCGGCACGCGTCTGCGATCGCCTTAGCTGCCTCATAGTCTGCAGCACGTATAAGCAGCTGGAATGTAGGCTCGTGGACCACGCCCAGGCTCATATCTGGCGCGGTACCGCCAGTGTCCAGGATAGTAATAACCTCTACGGGGCTATCTGGCTGCTTGGCCAATTTAATAGGGGTAGTTACGCCAGCGGTAACTAAAATGCTCTTTACGGCTTTAATTATGTTCACTTTAGGGCCTCCTGTACTGTGCTTACGTAATGCTCGCCCAGCGGTTTTAGGTTTTCTTTTATTGGGTCCTCGAGGTATTTACCTTTACGGCCTTTTTGAAAATTATACTCTGGGTGCTCGTGCAGCCTGGCTGCATAGGGGGTATTGTAGCCCACATAAGCGCCCTGTCCGTCGCGGTCCGATACGCCCGTGCCCTCCAGCACGCCCTCGTCTTTAGGGACCTCGTGGCCACTCAGTCGCAGCACCTCGTCGCCTATTTCGTTCTCGGCTTTTTCGCTAGCTTTAATAAAGGCTGGCAGTTTGGTGTCGATCGTGCGCAAAAAGTCGCTTACGTCGAGCTCTATTTTTACATCTGCGGCCACAGTGCTAGCTCCAGGTTTAGCGCAAAAATCTGGCCACTGTGGTTAGGTGTTTCACGGCGGCCCACTACCTTGTATACGTCGCCCTTAAATGTAAATTTATCGCCTACGCTGGCCACGGTGTCCACAGGGACCCTAGCCACGGCATTTACGGTAGTTAGCTCGCTGCTCGAGCCACGGCCCTGCATACTGCCATATTTAGTAACGCCTTTTAGGACCACGCGGCACTTAATAGTAACGGGTGCGCTAAAAGTAGGCTTACTGTAATCGTCGGACCCAGTAACGGGCTCTAGGGTGGCTGTTTGCTGCAGGGTGCTTAGGTAGCTCATAAAATCGTATTAGGCACGATAATACCGCCGCCTGTGCGGTTTATAATACCGCTGCCAGCCAGCAGGCTACGGACCGCAGGCGCAATAAGGCCTTTACCGTTCGTGCCGTTCTCCCCTCTAGTGTAGCTATAGCCGTCGCTGCTCTCGCTCTGCATATTGCTGTCGCCGCCAGTAAAATAAGCCTCGCCCATTTGCTGGATATATTCGGCCTGTGCTGCCACCGCTTGCTTTACGGCGTGCGGGATAATTCTAAAGTACGTATTTACCCCGTTCACGGTGTCATTTTTTAAGTCAGTAGCACGGCGGGGTAATTTGCCCACCTGGTAAATACGGTAATAGCTAGTAGTGTCTGGCGTAGCGGTCCAGTTGCTATGCACAGTAACGGTGCCGTCCAGGGCGCTAGCTGTAATTCGCTTGCTCTCGCCTGCGCCTGTACCGTCTAAAATCTCGATCGTGCAGCCTTTTAGGTAATTTATGCCATTAGCGGCCTGCGTGTCGTCTGCTGCGAGCTGCAGGGTATTAGCGCTCGCTGCTCGAGCCACGCCGCGCAATTCGCGCACTGCCTTGTCCTGGCGGCCTATATAGCTGTCGATCAAAGCCTCGGCACGTTCAATAAGGGCTAGCTTTTCTGCGTCGGTGCCAGTTACACCAGGTGCTAGGGTTGTAAGTTCTGTTTTACTTAGGTAGCCGCGTGCTGTGTCCATATCATTATTGTAGCACTAGCGCAATAAAAACAGCACCCTATTTGCGGGTGCTGCTTGCTAGATAAACAGGTGCCTGGTTAGTCTAGTTTTACCTCTACGCCTACTAAGCCCTCGAGCTTGGCCTTTACAGCGGCCTTTTTATTATCTTGCTCTATTAGTGCGTCTACGTCCTCGAGCACGCGGGCCATAAGGGCCTCGCGGTCGAATTTAGCCACGTTGGCGGCCTTAATATGGTAGGGCAGTTTATAGCTACGATCGCCGCGGCGAGCCTCCACGTTAATTACGAGGTCGTCGGTGCCCTCAGGCACTACGAGCTCCTTAATTACCATGATAGTTTTGCTGCGGTCGGTCATAAGCTATTTGTTTTTCTTACCGCGTCCGAAAAAGCGGCCCGCCTTGTTTTCGTTTGCGTCGCCAGTGCTAGCGTCGCCATTTACTACGGCCTCGTCGGCTGCAGTGCTGTTAGCTTGCCCGCTAGTGTTTGGGTGGTCGCCATTGTCGGTATTGTCGCTACCTACAGCGCCAGCGCCTGGGTCGTGGCGGTTCTTTTCGTTATCCATACCGCCGTCGTCGGCTGCAGTGTGGGTATCGTTAGTAGGGTCCTCGGCAGCATTTTTGCGCACATTTTCAGGGGTTCCCTGCAATTCGGCCACCTTTTTAGCGTCCTCCTCGCTCGAGCCGCGCGGCACTAATTCGTTTTGCGCACTAACAGGCTCGCCGTTTGCGTCGATACTGTCGCCCTCTTTAGCGCCAGCAGGTGCCTTTTTAAAGCCCTCCTCGCTAGCTAGTAACTGTTCGCCGTGTTCGTTAGTAACGGCTACCACGCGCCCGCCTGGGTTTACGAGCAGCATAAAATTGCTGTCCAATTCGTCCCCGTGCTGGTTTTTTGGTTCGTTTTCGGCCATGTAATTTACTCCCTTACATTATTACGTTTGTGTTTTAATTATAGCACCAAAAAAGCCCCATTGCTGGGGCTCTCCTGGACCGAGCGGCTAACCTTAGTAAGTAAGGTTAAACGGTACTGCACGGCGCTGGTCGAGGACCTTTACACCGAATAGCAAGTCGATAGTAAGCTGCTCTGCGAGCTTGTTAGCGTTGTAGCTAAGCAAGGTACGTAGTGCAATACCCGTTTCAGGGTCTACGACGACGTTGCTAATAACACCGAGGCCGCTAGCAGGTGCTGGCAGTGGTCGAGTTGCTACCACAAAAGCGTCCTTAGTGTAGGCAATGTTGTGCTCTACAGCTGTAGGTGTGGTACCAGTAACTACGACGCTCTGGCTCTCGAATGGCTTAAAGCCAAAGAGTGGGCGGGCGATCTGGCCGCTTTCCAGCGTTTCAGCTTGGCCTACTGCGTCTACACGAGTAAAGCTATCCTCCTCCATGATCTCAGTAGTAGACTGGCTACCGAGGTAGAGGTAACGCTGTTCGCTCTTAGGCACTTTAGCGTCAGTAAATGCTTTACGTAGGTTCAAAAGGCTAGCCTTTTTAGTAGCCGTGCTAGTCGCATCGAATGTAACGGCTGTAGCAGTAAGGCTAGCGTAAAGTGCAGCAAGTGCGTCCTCTACGGCCTCGAGCAGCACAGCAGCTGCGTCCTTAGCGTAGCCCTCCATAATGTCGAGCTTTTTAGCTTGCTTGGCTTTAGTAACGTCGGTAAGGTCGATAGTTACCTCTTTATGGGTGTCGAGGGTAACAGTTACGCCTGTAGCCGTTGGGCTCTGCAGGGTAACGTCGCCGCCAGCAGTTTTAGTGTTGGCAGTCAAAGCACCGCGCTTACCGATCTTTACGCTTTCGCCCTCGGTTGCTGGTTCGTAGTCCCAGTCGCGGGCTACCGTAGCGGCAAGGTTCATGTACTTGCCAAAGTAGCCAATAGTTTTGTTAGCAATGGTAGTTGCTAGTAATGCACTGTTGTCCATGATCTTTAAATCACTTTCTTATTTTAAATGGGTTGGTAGTTGGTTTGTGGGTTTTGCGCCACTAAAGCGCCAAAATTACTACCGAGCAATTACTTGCTCATGTCAATACGGCCCTCAGCTACAGCCTTGTCGATCGCGGCCTGGTTTTTCTTGTAAAATTCCAGGTCTTGAATTTGGCTATAGGTAAACTCGCTGGCTTGGTTATTCGCACCGTTGCCAGGGTTTGTGTTCCCGTCGCCTACGCTGCCCTGCGCTGGCGTTTTAAATAGGTATGGGCTGGACTGCTGCAAGGCTTTTACTGCGTCCTCTACGCCGCTTATGGTGCCGTCGTCGCTAACAGTAATGCTGCTCTGGTCCATAAGTTTAATGGCTGCTGCTGGGTCAATTACACCCAGCTTGGCGGCTGCCAAAGTCGCTGCATTTTCAATTCGCGTTTGCTTTAGCGCAGCCTCGGCCTTAGTGGCCCGCTCCTCCGCGGACTTATACAAGTCCTGGAATTTGCCCTGCTCCTCGGCAGCTTTTCGCTCGGCCTCTTGCTGCTGCTTTTCTAACTCGTCCGCTTTTTTAGCCCGCTCATTTAGGGACTTAAAACGTGGGTGGTTAAATGCTGCGGCTAGCTGCTCGTCGGTAAGCTGCACGCCCCCATTGCCTTGGCCGTCGCCGTTTCCGCTACCGTTTCCGTTAGCAGGGGGGGTCGATCCCTGGCCTTGGCCCTGGTTCCCATTTTGTGGGTTCTGGTTGCCGTTATTGTTAATGTTCTGATCGCCTGCGCCGTTGCCGTCGCCTGCGCCCGCACCTGCTCCGTTTTGGTTGGCTGGGTCCATGGTAGTAACTCCTTTACTTTAGTATCGTCTTTTTACGTGTTCGTACACGCTAAAGCTACCTTTATTTTTGCACAAGTTATCCACAGCTGCAATAGGCTTATGTTATTACAATTCGGGCGGGTCCAGGTGCGGCTCGGGCAGCATACAATCGTCGCAGGTATGATCGAAAATAGCGCGGCCGTTTGTGTCTATTCCGTGTGCGCCGCAGGGCAGTCGATCGTGCATAGTAGGTAAGTATAGTGGTTACTATTATTAGGCGCTATAGGGGACCCCTCCCCTACTCCCCCGTTTTTGCCTAGAAAAAAATTTTACAGGGGTGGCACCACTCCCCTACCCCGCTCTCGGAAGTGGTCTAACAGGGGTGGGTGTTGTAAATAATAAACGCAGCGGGGGACCCTCGGGGAAGTGGCAGGGAAGTGGTTTTTAGGGTTGAAAAAGGGGCCTTTACGTAGTAAGCCCCTCCTCCACCGATCTATTTAATGGCCTAATTTGTCTGGGATAATTTAGCCCGCTATTGCCATACTGGCTAGCCATTGGCGGGGTAGCTTTTTAGGCTACTGGGCTAGTATAACTTAATTACTCGGCAGCAGCCTCGTCCTGCTCCAGCGCCTCGTCCAGGTCCTTTTCGGTCTGGGCAATTTTAGCCTGCTCGTCCTCGCCAGGCTCTACGATCGTTTCTATTGCGTGTGCGTCTATATCAGCCATTATAGTAACTCCTCGAATACTTTAGCTAAATTGGGGGCCACCTTTTTTAGGCCTGCAGGGTCGAGCCGCCAGGCCCCGTATGCGTCAGCAAATACCTCGCTATCGCTACGTGCATAAGTGCCCCATTTTCCTAAACTCAATACGCGGGTGCGCCCCGCCTCGTCAGTACGTCGGACCGTGCGGCCGCTCGCCACGAGCTTTAGGTCCTCGTCGCTATATTGGTCGCCCAGGTCGCGCTTTAATCGCAATGCTACTATGCTCGTGCGGTCAGCCTGCAGCGCAGCAAATACGTCCTGGCGCTTGTTTAATTTTTGGCCAGTATTGTAGCCGTTGGTGTGTACGTTCATTGCGTCGATCGCGTGGCCTATTTCGTGGTATACCGTGTGCTTTACGCGGGCACCCACAGCACCAGGCCTAATATGCAGCTGGCGAGTAACGCCCACTATTTGGCGGGCACTGTCGTAAATAGGTCGCTCGGAATATACGCCCTTGGTGTTTGGTGCCCAGCGGCTGCGCGGCGGCTTGCTGGTCGGCACGATATTGTTTTCGCGGACCACGCGGGCCTCCAGCGGGCTTAGCTTAAATACTTGCTGGCCCTTGCCTTTTGGTCCTGGCACGATCAGCTGCTGGCTGCCTGCGTTGCTTACGCGGGTAACACCCTCGCGGCAATTTTCTTTTTAGTTTGGCGGCCGCCTGCAGGTGCAGGTATGCCAGCCTTAGGCTCGCCCCAGCTTGGTTTTTCGTATAGGCCTGTATTTGGGTTGTATGCCTTGGTCATAGCAGCCAGGTTACTGTGGACGATATTGTAGTGGTGCTGGCAGTTAGGGTGGAATATGCCGTCGGCCTTAGCGTCGGCCAGGGTAGGGTAGCCCTCAGTTTTGCCCATAAGGCTTACTATTTTGTATTCCCATTTAGCGCAGGCGCTGTGCGTCGAGTTACCGCCCGTAATCTCTACCAGGTCGTAGCCGTTCTGCAGCATTTTATTTGCCACGCCAGTATTACGGGCCTCCATTAGCTTGGTACGCGCCAGCATTGCTGCGTAGCGGTCCAGTTCCCATTTAGCACCCCGTTTATCCACAAGCCCAGTAACGCCTCCAGCTTTAAGCGAGGCCTTTACCCTATCAGATATAGCGCGGCGGCCAGCGCCAGTAAGCGCCCCCTCTGCGATCTCTAGCGTAATTTGGTCCTTTACGGCCTGGCTCAGTAGCTGCCCTGCAGTGCGGCCCACAGTCGTAAGCGCAGTAGCAAAAGCCTCCTGGGTTTCACTTACTAGGACCGCCACCGCTCGCTGGTCTATTACGTTAAATGCCGTAGCCTCTCTAATAGGTGCGTTAATTACGCCCAGCTGCTTAATAACGTCGCCAGTGCCACGCTGGTAGGTAGCAGGCAGCACCTCGTCGAGCCATTGCCCAGTTTCTACGCCTGCGTCGGCCAGTATTTGCTCGATCTGGCGCATAATGCCAGCACGCCTAAACTGCTCAAAGTCGGTTTGCGCGTCAAAGGTGGCCATAATGTTACGGCCTGCACGCTTGTATATGTTCTCTAGCTGCCTTAGGTCTTTTTCCCTAAACGGTTCGCGCTGCGGTATATTCGGCATGGCTAAGCCCCGCCGCTAGTGCCGCCAATGTTCGGGACCGTGCTAGTAGGTACAGCTACGCCGTTCTCCTCGGTAATTCGCTTGGCCTTTTTCTCTGCGTCGTCGCGGTCCAGGTTGTCGAGTTTCATAATAGCGTCGGTTTTGCTCTCGGTGCCCTGGTCTAGGCGCTTGCCTACGTTTTCGATCTGCTCCTGGTCGTCAATAGGTAGGCCGTCAGCCCAGGTAATGCTTGGGACCTCTGGCTCGCCAGGTAGCTTTTTACCCATAACCTCGTAGCCGTGGGCTTTAGCCAGCAGCTGCGCCACATAAATAGCCTCTTTTAGGCCCTGGTCGTAGTAGAGTTTTTTACGGTTAATTTTAGCGATCGTGCGCATAAGCCTTAGCTTTAGGGCTCGGCCGCTCTCAGCAGCACCCTGCTTGTCCATACCGAATACGGCGGGGCTGGTTTCGCTGGTCATGTATAGGAATTCTATTAGCTTGTCGATCTGCTTAAAGCTGTTATCCAGGCTAGCGTCCCAGGTAATATACTCAGGCTTAGCAGGCTTGCTGCCCATTTCGTTATCAGGAATAGTAAACAGCTGCAGCTTGTCTTTACGGATATTACCCTGCTCGTCCAGCACGCCCTCAGGCAGCGCGAGTATTGGGTCGCTGTGCTTGTCCAGGATATTTTCGTTTTTCGTCATACGGTTATTTACCGCATACATTAGGGCCTCTATGTCGTGGTAGTCAGATACACCGAAGTAGTCGCCAGCACGCCAGTTAGGGACGTGGATAATTAGGCTGCGGTCTATTCCCGTTTCCTCTACCTCTGGCAGGTCTGGGTTGTATAGGGCCAGCGGTGCCTTGCGATATAGCACCTTGTCGCGGTATTCCCACAGCTCATTTTCAATTTTGCCAGGGTAGTGGCGCTCTATCCTAATGTATTCGTCTTTACCGATATTTACCAAAAAGGCGAGCTCTTTATATTTCGGCTCAGCACGCCAGTTACCTGCGTTTACCATAGGGAAGTAAATAGCAGGGGTAATGTCCTCAATAAATACAGTGCTTACGCTGTCGCCTGGGTTTTTCGGACCGCTGCGGACCTTAAAAATAGCGTCGCCGCGGGCACTGTTTTTTAGTGCGCTCTCGTATAGCTGCGTGTGCAGCCCGTTTTCAAAGGCCAGGCCACTAAGCCAGTCGGTCATTTCTTTAGTGCTACCGCTCAGCTTAATAGGCTCGCCAGCGAGCATATCAGCGCTAACCTTGCTAATTAGGCCAGCAAAGTTTACAGCTACGTACTTTAATTTTGCGTAGTTTTGTGTGTATTGCAGGCTGTTGATCTCAATGCTAAAGGCCTCGAAGTGCTTACCGTCAAATAATTTGTCGTATTTGCTGTAAGCGTTTAGGCGAGCCTGTGCATTTTTGTATGGGAATACTATAGCCTTATTGTCCATACCATAATTGTAGCACTAATGCTTATAAAATTACGCTACTACATTCCTGCAGGTTTTTGGGTATATCCACGGGGGCGGCGCTTAAGTGCTGCGTCGGCTGCGCTCATGTAACTATCGAACATATCGTCGTGATCGCCTTGCGGGAATTCCACGAGCTCGTCGTAAAAAGCCTGGTATAGTGGGTGGTCTTTTCGCAGGTGCACCATGCCGCCGCTAAATAGCGCAGCGTGGACGATAGCGCGGGCCCTTTTACTCTGGGCTGGCTTGTATGGCTTAATAGGCGGGTATATTCCCTGGGCGGCTCCCGTATTTTTCACGAGCCGTAATAGTCCGCTCTGGTAGGCGATCGCCTCTATACGTAGCTTGCCGTGCTGCCACTCCTGGTAATTCTCGAGTATAGCGTCTACCTGTTTCATTGGGTCGCTCTCGCGCATACGCAGCATATCGAGCTGGACCACATGGCCAGCAGGACCGCCTGGGCAAATAGGGCACTGTTTGGTTACGCCTACTGTCGCCATGGTCCACCAGTCGGCCGTCTGCTTTTCGCTAATTGCAGGGTCCACCGAGCCGCTAACAACGGTAAAGTGGGTATTTAGCCAGTGATCGAGCACGAGGTGGTCCGCAAGCTGCGTGCGCTGCTGCCAGGCCGTAAGGTGTGCGCCCAGGTTGTAATCTTTTTCCAGCCATTCGGTCTGTATGATCTGCTGCCCCTCGGCCAGTGGTTTGTTTTGTATTTCCTGGGCAAATGCCACAGCGCCAATATAGTTAGGGTTATTTGGGTCGTCCCTCCAGGCTAGTATCTCCTCCACTGGGTATAGCTCAGGCCATAGGCTGCGGCCGTCCTCTTTAATACCGCTATATAAAAACGTGGTCCAGCTACTAAATTCCTTTTCTTTTGATACGATCGCGCTAAGCAGGCTACGCTTGTGCAGCATGGTACCAATTAGAATACAGCGGCCTATTTGTCGGTCGATCGCAGGCAGGGCGGCACGTACTAGCCAGCGGCGTAGTTTTTCGCGGCGCTCCTTGCTCTGCACGGCCTCGTCATTCTCCAGGTCGTCGCATATCATTAGCTGCACGCGGAAGTTTTTAAACTTTAAGCCACGTACCTTTTGGCCTGCGCCCAGGGCCATAATCTTACACTCGAGCGTTTTACCGCGCTCGTCTATGCCCATTACTATAATTTCGTCCTCGGACCACTGGGACCCCATAACGTCGCCATACAGCCATTTAATTACGGTGTTCTCCTCGAGCTCATCTTTTAAGCTGCTCAGGTGCAGGACCGCCTGGCTCCAGGTATCGCCAATAAGCAGGCTAAAGCGGCTGGTAGCGTTCAGCGTGCGCCAGGCTAAATACACTACCGAGGTAGTAGTGGACTTGGCAAAGCCACGCGGTGCAGCGCCGCCTACGTGGCCGCGGGTGGTGGTGTATAGCTCTAGTATTTCGAGGTGGAAGTCTGGCGGGTAAGTAGGGACGTGATCGTGGAATAGCATAGCAAATGCTGGTATATTCTCAGGCTTAGCAAAATAACGGCGTAGGTAGGTTTTAGCCGCCTGCTCGCCGTAGGTGTCTACAATGTCCTGGAATATCTTAGGGACCGCCACGCTACGGCTCCACTACTTGCGCCTCTGTCGGTGCCTGTTTTGCCCTCTTTACGCCGTGCTTAAAGTGCTCGGCCATAGCAGCACTAATAACGTCCTTGTCCTCGTCGTCGAGCTTGTCGCTGTCCACAGGGTCCACGTACAAATGGGCCTTGGGTCCGAATTCCTTAAATTTCTTACGCTCCATATAGCGCATAGCAAATTCGGGGTCGCGGCGTAGGTTCTCTACGATCGTTTTACGGGCTAATAAAAACGGGTTTTGCTTAAGTGCGGTTTTCCACTCTAAAAATTCCACGTTGTTTTTTTGGTGGTTATATAGCGTAGCAGGGCTAATTCCAGCCAGTGCGCAGGCCTCCACATCGTCGCAGCCTAGCAAAAATGCCTCGCGCAAAATAGCCAGCACCTCCTCTGTTATCGCGTTAGGTCGCCCGCGATCGTCGCCAGTGCTGGCTTGCTTTTTCACGGGCACCAGGGCGCTAGTAATTGGCGCTTTTACTGGTTCGTTTTTGCCCTTACCTTTTTTAGAGTTTGCCATAAGCTCATTTTAGCATTTAAAGCGGACTTTTTGCCGTTTATACGGTGTACGCCTGGCGTGGCTGCTATTACCTACGTGCCACCACCTGCAAAATTCGCAGCGGTAGCTATTTAATCGCTTGCCCGTTTTCGTTTTGCCGTGGCGCTTTACGGCTTGGTGGTCCGCGTCTGCTTTAGTCCTGTGCTTATCTTTACCCCTGCAGGCAGTTTCCCAGGTTCCCCCCATATCCTGCCACCTATTGCTCGGTCATTACGTAAGGGCAATTAGTGCAGTGGAATTGTCCCTGTTTAGCGTGCTCCTCGCACCATTTATGGCCGTCAGTACATGGCTTGCCGTTTGGGTGCCACGTCGGACCCTCCTGCTGTTTAGTTAGCCGTTTGATCTCGGCGCGGTATGAAAATACCCCCACCATTACGAGCCATACAATACAGCCTATAAAGCCTACGAGTACACCTAGCAAAAATTCCATAGTTTTATTTTACTCCCGTCCATTTAGCCCTGAAAATAAGGCGCTTAAGCACTAGCCAGCAAATAAAGCGTGGCGTGTGTGGCATTAGTTTTATTGTTACGTGGCCCCAGGTAATACGCCACTCGGTCATATATACCTTTATGCCGTAGTATTCCAGCTCTGGTATCAGGCGCTGCGCAGCCCACCCTAGCGCGTTCATTTACGGCCCTTTATAAGGTTTAAGCCAATGCTGCCAGGTGCCTGGTAGTCGGTATAGCCCCACTTTTCCACAAGGTGCTTATAGAGGCGTTTGTTTTCGATCTCGAGCACGCTAGTACCTAAATACATTGCTGCTGCAAGCTCCTCAAAAAACTCCATAAACTGCTTAAAATGGCCGTTGCCCTTTTCGTCGTTATTTATGGCGATCAGGCCCAGCGTGCCGTCCAGGACCCGCATAAGCCCGTCGCAGGTGCCAAAGGTAAAATTTACGAGGTCGTCGCCCATTACCTGGGCTAGGTGCCACGGTGCGGCTCTAAACTCCTGCGTAGGCTGGACCTTGCCAATATCTGCTACTATACGCAGCTGCTCCATTAGCAGGCTCTTGTCTGTAGCGATCATAGAGGCAGCCCCAGCTGCGGACTAGCGAGCTCAAAATCAAAGTCGCGGGCGCTTGGCCAATAATCTACCTTATCGCGCTTGCGCATTACCTCGTGCACGTCTACGCGGCGATCGTCGCGCTGCATAATACGGTTTTGGTAGGTCTGCACTCGGCTAGCAGCTTGCCACTGGCCGCGCAGGAATTGCCAGCCCTGGCGTGTAATTAGCCAGGCGGTCCCCTCGTCGTCTACGTGTGCAATCAGGCCAAAATAGCGCAGTTTTTGAAAATTACCATATTGGCTAGTGCTTAGGTCGAGGTCCCGCTTGTGCACCTCATTTAAGCCGCCTTGCTCTTTTACGCGGCGTGCAGCGATCGCTAGCAGGTCCACTAGGGCAGGGCTAAGGCTGTGCCAGTTCATACGTAGCGAGCCCTTACAGCACCTGCAGCGCTTATCGCCTGGCTGCCAGTTATTGCAGCCCTCTGGCTGGTAAAAGTCGCCTGGGTTGCCCTCCTGGCTTACTACGCCGCGGACCATATTGTGCGCGATCTCTAAATGCTTTATAGCGTCCTGGCGGTTCGTTAGTGTGGTGTCGCAAAATAAACAGTTTAGCATTGTGGCTTACGCCCTCCCCTCCTTAGTTACCTTGTAGGCGAGCTTGGCAGCTTTAAACAGCAGGCCAGGTACAAAAAGCACCACAGCCATAAAGGCAGCGGTGTAATAACCTACCCAGCATACTGCAATTACGAATTTACGGCCGTATTGGTTCGTGCCTTTATCGTAGTTAGCAAATAGCTCGCTAAACATTGTTTTAAATTGGTGTTTTTGTGTTTTGTTGGTGTTACCCATGGCGCATATCTCCTGTGTTTTTATAGGTTGATATGCCTATTCTAACTCGCTTGTGTTTTACGCGTCAATACCTTTTTTTAGCAAAATTTTGTATTCGTGCTGCTTAGGCTTTAAGCTTTCCACAATCGCCTCTAGTGCAGGCTTAGGGTCGCGGCCCTCGTAGTCTGTTATCATCACGTAAATATCGCCATTGCGGCGGGCTCGGTAGGTAAGTACCACGTCTACGTCGTCAGCAAATACCTCGAGCGTGCCGTCTTTTTCTCTAATAAAATGCCCATAACGCAAAAGGCCGCACTCTATACGGCTCATAGCTGCGGTAAGCATATTGTGCACCAGTAAAGTATCGCGGGCGAGCGCTGGGTTAATGCCGCAAGCGTCGAGGGCTAGCACGATCATTGCGCTAGTCCTCGGTGTCGGTCTGGGGGTTTTCCACAGGTTTAGGCTCGGTGCTCATTCGGCGGGCCTGGCTTTTTGTCAGTTCGTCGCCTGGCTGTGCTCCGAATACATAAACACGTTTGCCGCCCATTACCACGTAATTGCGGGTAATCGCACTGCCTACGGTCTGGTAAGCTACGCCCTGCTGGACGGTGTGCTTAGCCTCTGTTTTTGGTTCGTTATCTGCCATAAGCTCATTATAGCACCGCGTGCTACCTCTCTACCGTACTTAAATCAGCGTTTGCTAAATTTTCTCTAGTAACTGGGTAATTGTTAGCTTTTAAAAACTTAATTCTTGGGGCTGGGTCAAAGTAGGTTACTGTGCTATCCCCAGCAGCCACAGCGTCGTCGCGCAGCTTTTCAAATTCTGCGCTGTCTACCGATCGCTCGGCCTCTTTATCGCTTAAGTTTAAAAAAATAATACCGTTCTCTAGCTCAAAATCTTTAATTGCTTTAGTGGCCATATGGTCCTCCTTATGGTTAAAATTATAGCCTAAAATGGCGTTAAGTTTGGTATCGTCTGCGGGTCCCGCTCTGTAAAATCCATACCGAGCTCGTAGCGCGGCTGCATTACCTGGTCGAGCATATAGTTATCCACAATGGCCTGGAATTCGTCAAAGCCTACGGCAAAGTCGGCCCAGTAGCCTAGGGCTCGCAGCTTGGCAATCGTTTCGGCCTGCTCCTCGTAGTGCACATTAGCCCAGTCGCCTTTTAGCCGCACTTTATGGTCGCCCTGGCGCTGCACGGTGCCGTCGCGTTTCATAAATAGCTCTACGTCTGGGGCCTTAAGCTCAATAAATAGCCCGTGGTAGTGTTTGCTGGGCTTGGCCACTTGCAGGTCTGGCCAGGCGCGAGTATTGCCCTGCAGGCGGGCGTGCTTACGTGCCTGGACCTTGGTAAGGCCTAGGCCAGCTGCGTAGTCGGTCCTAATGGGTATATCGCGGTAGCGTAGGCTCAAATACTGGACCGCCTGCGTGTGCACGGTGTCCTCGTCTATCCTGGTTAGGTTTTTGCGGCGCTTAGGGCCCGCGTGGTAATCGTCTAATGCCATTATAAATATCTCTTTACCGTTTTTATTATTTGCTGCTCGCGCCAAAATGGCGTAGCGTGGACCGCTCCAAAGTGCATATTATAGCTGCCGTAATCTACGCGCAGCACGCGCCGCTTGTGCCGCGCTGGTCCCTCTAGTACGTAGCGATCTTTACGCCGCACATATTCGCTACAAATAGGGCATTTCCAGCCAGTATGTCCATAGGCGTTTAGCGTAGTTTCGGTAGGCATAGGGCGCGGCTCTATTTTCTGCAGCGCCCTGCGGACCGCCATAATTAGCTTATCGTCGCTAGTTTTGGCGGGTTTGGTCATTCCTCAGGCTCCAGCTCTTTTTTGCTTTTCGCTACGTATGGTATGCCAGTGGACCCGTGCACGTAGTTATCCAGTAGAATATCCAAAAAGGTTTTTACGTCCTTGCTGTCCATTAGGATAATAGCGCCGTTGTCGTCGGTCATAAGCTCTATAGCAAATTCGTCCGCAGCGTCCAGGACCTCCTGCTGGCTCATAAGGCCAGGGTTTACCTCGCTCAGCTTTTTAGTAGCTGTTTTGTCGGTCTGGGCCATTATGGCGATCTCTGGGACCACAAGCGGCATACTCAGCTTAAATAATTTGTCGATCTGGCGGCCGTTCTCATTGGCGCGGGCGATCATATGGGGCTTAGTGTCAAAAAGCGCCTCGTATTTGCTCTGGCTAAAAATAAATAGCGAGTTATCCACAGCCAGCACCTGGTTACTCGGGTCGATCTTAAAAGCGAGGTCCTGGGTAAATTGCTGCAGCTTATCTTTTTGCAGCACAAAGTCTTTACCGCCCTGGACGGCCGCAGTAGCCTTAAATTGCTTAAATACGTGGAATACCTTACCGCCTGGCGCTGTGCAGCGTAGGACCATGCCCTTTAGGCGCTTATAGTCGTGCTCGGCCTCGTTAAATTCGGTAATGTCCTGGCGTTCTTTTTCAATCAGCCATAGCACAGTGCTGGCGCGGCGGCTCTCTTGCTTTTCGCTACTAATCTCGAGCACTGCCAGGTCGTCGGTGGCAGCCTCTACGTAATTGCGCACCTGCATACCTGTTGCTGCGCCCATAGCTACGGCGTTAATAATGTCGTATACGAATAGGGCTAGTATTTTATGCTTTAGCTCTGGGCCAAAATGCAGCGAGTAGGGCGTAAGGTTTTTGCTAAACACAAATAGCTCCAGCTCGAGCTCGTTTTTAAACGCGTCCGTGTTATTTGCCCACTGGAATACGTCTACTGGCTCAAATGGTGCTACGTCTTTTTTAAGTGTGTCGGTCATGGCGCTATCTCCTAAAATATCCTTTAAATTTCTGCACGTTATTGCGCAGGCGTATTTTGTTTAGTACCTGGCGGCCCAGGCGAGTATTTAGCAGGCGTAGGGTGTCCTGGTCGGTCCAGTCGGTATTTTTATGCTCGTCGTAGTATTCCAGCATACCATCGCCGTGCACGGCTACGATCGCCCGCACATCGTCCTGGGTAAATTCTGCTAGGACCTCGGGCCCGTAAATTTTAGCCTTGGGGTCTGCGTAGGGGTTCGTGCCGTCGCTCATACTATTGCTGCCTTACCTGGGCTGTACCGTTTACGCTGGCGCTAATGTCCTCGTAGTGCGTAAATACGTCTACCCGCTTAGTGATCTCTACTATACTGTCGTCGCTTATGCCGCTCTCTGCAGCAGCCTTGGCGGCCATAGCTTGCGCCAGGTCGTCGTAGGCCCCTAAAATTTGCAGGTCCGCGTCGCTGTCGTCGTCAGGGACGAGCCACAGCTGGTATAAGCCTTTAAAAAATATGTTACTTGGCCGTGCCATTTTTCGGACCTCCAGCCTTTACACTCTTGCTTACCTTAGGGCGGCCCTCCTCCTTGCGCAGTCGGTCGGCCATACCCTCCTCGATCTTTAGGACCACTCCAATAGCCACTTTAAAGTCCTGGGCCATTAGCTCGCTCATTTCGTGCAGCGTAATGCCTGGGTGCAGGGCGCTAGTCTGGTCAATATAGCCAATTAGGTATTTTACGCGGGCTGCCTGCTGCGGGCTGTTAAAACGCTGCTTTTTGCCGCCTGGCAATACTACGGTTTGCTGG
>WBZP01000651.1_pt2 | contig 32603 bp, 29 predicted proteins | sample 5204301 | NCBI WGS metagenome assembly WBZP01 (sample SAMN12412401, study PRJNA552823) | activated sludge metagenome | isolation source: activated sludge from nitrification reactor of wastewater treatment plant... | place: USA: Pennsylvania | collected 2017 | reverse complement strand
ACATGCGGGCTGGCGTCCGGGCCTCGGAACGGGCCGGCCGAACCCCGCAAAGACCGGAAAGGCATATCCCGCAATGGGCCTCCTGGACCTCTTCAAGGGCCGCTTCGTGGACCCGACCTACCCGGGCGTCCACCTGCGCGGCAACGTGATCACCACGACGCTCGACGCCGTCGTGAAGTGGGGCCGCAAGTCGTCGATCTGGCCGATGCCCTTCGGCACCGCGTGCTGCGCCATCGAGTTCATGGCCTTCAGCGCCTCCCGCTACGACGTGGCCCGCTTCGGGGCCGAGGTGCTGCGCTTCTCGCCGCGGCAGGCCGACCTGATGTTCGTGGCCGGCACGATCGTCGACAAGGAAGCCCCGGTCCTGAAGATGATCTACGACCAGATGCCGGAGCCGAAGTGGGTGCTCTCGATGGGCGTCTGCGCGTCGAGCGGCGGCTTCTACCGCTCCTACCACGTGATGCAGGGGATCGACGAGGTCATCCCCGTCGACGTCTACGTGCCCGGCTGCCCGCCGGCGCCCGAGGGCCTCATCGCGGGGATCATGAAGATCCAGGACCTGATCAAGACGAGCCAGCAGGCGAAGGCGCCGCAGCACGCCGACCGGATCGGGGCGAACGGCGAGGGGATCTTCGACCGCCGGGCCCGCCGCGCCGCGTGGGAGAAGGACGACCGCGAGCGGGCGGCGCGGGGCCTGCCGCCCCGCGGGGTCCTCTCCCTCCCGGGCGAGGCGAAGGCCGAGGAGGAGGTCCGCCATGGCTAGCCCGGCCGCGGCGGCCACCCTCCTCCCCGAGGTCGCGGCGAAGCCGGCCGTCCGCGCGCTCTCCGAGGCGCTCGGCGGGCGGCTGCTCTCGGCCTCCGACTTCCGCGGCGACCTCTCGATCACCGTCGAGCGCTCGGCCTGGGTCGACGCCGCGCGTCTCCTGCGCGACCACGCCGAGCTCGACTACAAGCTCTTCCTCGACCTGTGCGGGGTCGACTGGCTCGACCGCGAGGACAAGCCGGAGCGGTTCGAGGTCGTCCTCCACCTCTACTCGGTCTCGAAGAAGCACCACGTCCGCCTGAAGACGCCGGTGCCCGAGCGCGAGTGCCGCCTGGCCACGATCACCCCGCTCTTCCGCGGGGCGAACTGGTTCGAGCGCGAGGCGTGGGACCTCTACGGGATCGTCTTCGAGGGCCACCCGAACCTCTCGCGGCTCCTGACGCACGACGCGTTCGTCGGCCACCCGATGCGGAAGGACTACCCCACCGGCCAGCGTCACGTGCTGAAGACGCCGCGCGAGAAGCTGCTCCACGTGCCGGACTCCGCCGAGGCGATCCTCGTCAACATCGGCCCGTCGCACCCGGCGATGCACGGGACGTTCCGCGTGCAGGCCCTCCTCGACGGCGAGACGATCGTCGACGCCGAGGCCGAGATCGGCTACATGCACCGCAACTTCGAGAAGATGGCGGAGGAGCGGACGTACTGGCAGATCATCCCGTACACCGACCGCCTGAACTACTGCTCGTCCTTCATGAACGGGCACGGCTGGGCCCTCGCGGTCGAGAAGCTGCTCGGCGTCCCCGCCCCGCCGCGGGCCGAGGCGATCCGGGTCATCCTCTCCGAGTTCTCCCGCATCATGGACCACATCGTCTGCATCTCGACGAACGTGGTCGACCTCGGGGCGATCACGCCCTTCTTCGTGATGTTCCGCGCCCGGGAGACGGTGTACGACCTCCTCGAGGCGTGCAGCGGCGCGCGGCTCACCGTGTCCTACGTGCGCATCGGCGGCCTCGGCAACGACGTGCCGGAGAACTTCGAGGAGCTCTGCCGCAGGACGCTGGCCGACTGCCAGGAGGCCTACGACACGGCGCAGGAGCTCCTCACCCGCAACGTCATTTTCATGAAGCGCTTCCGCGACGTGGGGGTGATGGACAAGGACGAGGCGCTCTCGTGGGGCTGGGTCGGGCCGTGCCTGCGCGGCTCGGGCGTCGCCTACGACGTGCGCAAGGACCACCCCTACTCGGGCTACGAGCAGTACGATTTCGACGTGCCGGTCGGCACGGTGGGCGACTGCTTCGACCGCTACCTCGTCCGCATGGAGGAGATGCGCCAGAGCATGCGCATCATCGAGCAGGCCCTCGCGAAGCTGCCGAAGGGGCCGGTCGTCACCGACGACAAGCGCGTCGCCCTGCCCCCGAAGAGCGAGGTGTACTCGAACATCGAGGCCCTCATGAACCACTTCAAGCTGGTCTACGAGGGCATCCGCGGCCCCGAGGGCGAGGTCTACGGGTACACCGAGGGAGCCAACGGCGAGCTCGGCTTCTACGTCGTGAGCGACGGCGGCAAGTGCCCGGCGCGGGTCAAGGTCCGCCCCCCCTGCTACAACATCTACCAGGCGTTCCCGCACATGATCCGCGGCGGCATGATCGCGGACGCGGTCGCCATCATCGGCGGGCTGAACGTCATCGCCGGCGAGCTCGACAGGTAAGCGACATGCCCAAGTGCACGATCAACGGCCAGGAGATCGAGGTCCCGGCCGGCACCACCGTCATCGAGGCGGCGGAGCGGCTCGGGATCCACATCCCCCACTTCTGCTGGCACCCGGACCTCCCCGTCGACGGCAACTGCCGCATGTGCCTCGTCGAGATCGAGAAGCAGCCCAAGCTCCAGATCGCCTGCAACACGCAGGTGGCCGACGGCATGGTGGTCCACACCGAGTCGGAGAAGGCGAAGGAGGCTCACCGCACGACGCTCGAGTTCCTCCTGATCAACCACCCGATCGACTGCCCGGTGTGCGACCAGGCCGGCGAGTGCTACCTGCAGGACAACTACATGGCCCACGGCCTCCACGAGTCGAAGGTGGAGGTCGAGGACAAGGTCAGGAAGCGCAAGGTCGTCGACCTCGGGCCGATCGTGCTCGACGCCGAGCGGTGCGTGCTGTGCTCGCGCTGCATCCGCTTCGAGCGCGAGGTCACCCGCACGAACTCGTTCGAGTTCGTGAACCGCGGCGACCACACGCAGATCTCGACGTTCGAGAACCGGCCGATCGCGCACGAGTACGCGGGCAACCTCGCCGACGTCTGCCCGGTGGGGGCTCTGCTCTCCCACGACTTCCGCTTCAAGATGCGGGTCTGGTTCCTGAAGAGCCACGAGTCGGTGTGCCCGGGCTGCTCGACCGGCTGCAACACGTACGTGGACGAGCGGGACCAGGTCGTCCAGCGCGTGCGCCCGCGGCGAAACGCCGCGGTCAACAAGTCGTGGATGTGCGACCCGGGCCGCGCGCTCTACAAGACGATCGCCGCCGAGGACCGCCTCGTGGGCGCGCGGGTGGCGGGCCAGCCGGCCGGCCTCGCCGAGGCCCTCGACCGGGTGGCGGCGGCGGTGCGGGAGGCCGGCCCCGCCTCCGCGTTCCTCGCCTCGCCCCAGGGGACGAACGAGGACCTCCTCGCCTTCTCGAAGCTGGCCGACGCCGTCCTCGGCTCGCTCGACTTCCGCGTCGGCGACCCGCAGGACCTCGTGCGCGAGCGGCTCGACGAGGTGCTCCAGCGGAAGGACCGCAACCCGAACACGCAGGGCTGCCTCGACCAGGGGATCGGCCGCGAGGGCGTCCCCTCGATCCTCGAGGCCTGCGCCGCAGGAAAGGTGAAGGCGCTCGTGCTGATGGGGCCGGAGCTGCTGCGGCGCCCCGAGGCGGCGGCGGCGGTGGCGAAGGTGCCCTTCGTCGCGGTCCTCGCCACCCACGACGAGCCGGCCCTCGCGGCGGCGAGCGTCGTGCTCCCGGCCGCGGTGTGGGCCGAGGTCGAGGGCACGTTCACGAACTTCGAGCGCCGGGTGCAGCGGCTGCGGCGCGCCGTCGTGCCGCCGGGCGACGCGCGGGCGCCCTGGCAGCTCGTGGCCGAGGTGCTCGAGCGCCTCGGGAAGCCCCTCGGGGCGGGGAGCGCGCGCGAGCTGTTCGCGCTCGTGGCCGCGCAGGTCCCGGACTACGCCACCCTCGACTACCGCTCGATCGGCTCGGGCGGGCGCGCCGTGTCGTCGGCGCCCGCCGTCGGCGCCGGCGCCGCCCAGGAGGCCCGCGCCTAGGGCGCGGGGGAACGACCGATGGCCGTCAACGTCGTCACCGTCGACCGCAACGTCAGCACGGGTGTCCTGCCGATCATCAAGGGCCACCTCGCGACGTTCCGATACATGATCCGCACGCTGTTCATGGGCCAGCGCGCGACGATCCAGTACCCCGAGGAGAAGCGGCCGGTCGCCGCGCGCTACCGCGGCGTCCACATCCTCACCGAGCGGACGGACGGCACGCCGAAGTGCGTCGCGTGCTACATGTGCGCGACGGTCTGCCCGGCCGAGTGCATCTACATCGAGGCCGGCGAGCGGCCGGAGAAGACGATCGAGAAGTACCCGACGCGGTTCGAGATCGACCTCCTCCGCTGCGTCTACTGCGGCTTCTGCGTCGACGCGTGCCCCGAGGAAGCGATCATCATGAGCCGCGAGAACAACCTCGTCGGCACGTCGCGCGCGGAGCTCGTCATCGACCGCGACCGGCTGATGGCGCGGAGCGAGCTCGTGGAGCACGGGTCGGGCTACCGGCCGGTGGACCACGACGTGCGCCGCCCGGTCCGCATCGCGGCCCTCGAGCGGCTGAAGAACGAGCACGGCATCGTGCCCGGCATGCCGAAGGGCGTCGAGCCGGCCCGGCGGTAGGGAAGCGGGCCGCGGCTAGAACCCGATGCCGACGCCCCACGTGAAGAGCCGGTCCTTGCCCGCGCCGCCCGAGTCGACCTTCCAGAGGTAGCCGACCGACAGCTTCGCGCCGACGGCGACCGCGAGCTCGAGGCCGCCGTACGTGCGGCCGGGCTCGGTCCCCCACGGCGATCCCCACGTCCGCAGCACCTTCGCCTTCACGCCGACGGCGATCGCCTGCGTGCCCTGGGCCGCGAAGCTGACGGGCACCCAGCCGAGGTTCACCGCTCCCCCGCCGACGCCGGGCTGGACCTGGAGCAGGAGGCCGTGGCCGTAGCCCTTCCCGAGGAGCCCGCCGACCGGGATGCGGATCCCGGCGTTGGCCGAGAGGACGAGTGGCCCCCCGAGCTCGACGTTGAAGGCAGGCTCGACGCGCGAGAGGGCGGCATCGCTCGCCGGGGGCGCCGCGGAGGAGGCCTCCTGCGCGGCGGCCGTCACGGCGAGGGCGGCGAGGGCGCACGGCAGCAGGGCGGCGGCGAGCTTCGGGCGGCGGCACATCGTCATGGGGTCCTCGAAGAGAGCGGAGCGGCGTCCGCCCAGTATGTCCGATCCGGGACGCCGGGCGTCAGCCCGCCGGGGCCGCCGCCGGGCGCGGGGCGTGGGGGTCGACGGGACGGCTGAAGTAGTAGCCCTGGCCCCAGCCGACGCCGAGGTCGCTGAGGGCGTCCGCCTCCTCCTTCACCTGGATGCCCTCGGCGATGACCGTCGCCCCGAGGCCGCGGCTCATGTCGAGGATCGCCCGCACGACCTGCTGGCTGATCTTCTTGAGATGGATGTCGCGCACGAGCGCGATGTCGATCTTCAGGTAGGCGGGCCGCAGCGCGGCCACCGTCTCGAGGCCCGAGTAGCCGGCGCCGACGTCGTCGATCGCGAAGGAGAAGCCGAGGTCGGTGAAGGCGTGCATCGACTCGCGGTAGAGCGAGAGGTTCTCGATGATGGTGCGCTCGGTGATCTCGAGGGTCACGGAGTTCGGCGAGAGGTCGGGGCCGAGATAGTCGAGAACGCCCCGGCCCTGGAAGGAGGGGTCGCGGATGGTGGCCGGCACGGTGTTGACGAACAGCCGGCCCGGCCCCCGCAGGACGGGCCAGTCGAGGAACGCCCGCCGGCGACAGGTCCGCTCGAGCTCCTCCAGGATCCCGAAGCGCGTGGCGCGGGAGAACAGGGCGGCCGGCGACTCGAGGTCGGTCCCGCGCGGACCGCGGGCGAGGGCCTCCCAGGCCATCGTGCGCCCGTCGGGGATCGCGACGATCGGCTGGTAGGCCGCCCAGATCTCGCGGTTCTGGACGATCTCCATCAGGCGCTCGCGCTCGTGCCGCTCGTGGTTTCTCGAGCGCAGCTCGGCGCACGCCGCCGCGTCGTCGACGAGGCGCGCCATCTGGCGCGGCACGCCCTCGAGCGGGCTCCACAGGACGATCCCGTAGCCGACGCGCAGCGCGGGCCGCTCGCGGAGATAGGCGTGGGCGAGGCGGCCGACGCGCGGGCTCAGGAAGTACTCGACGCGCTCGACCGCGCGGCGGAGGTCGTCGACGCGAAGGCCCTGTTCCCGCCGCCGGGGGCCGGAGAGGAAGAGGAGGAAGCGGTCGACCTGCGAGTCGTCCCGGGCGAGGCGATCCTCGCGCCGGAAGTGGTCCTTGAGCTCCACCAGCAGGGGATCGACCTGCTCCCGGAGCGAGCGGAACGCCGCCTCGCCGAACGTGCGCTCGACCTGGGCGAGGGCGCCGAGGTCGATGAGAAGGGCCGCCAGGTAGCCCGTCTCCTCGAGCTGGGCGGCGACCTCGGGCTGCACTTCGCGGAGGGGGGGGATCACGGCCCACATTGTGCGCCGCGGGGCGCACGCCGGGGAAGGCCCCTCCCCCGTCACTCCTCCCGGCCGTCCCGTCGCGACGGGGAACGGCCGGGGCGCCCCAGGCGGCCTTCCGCCTGGAGCGCCCGGCGCAGCACGAACTCGATCTGCGCGTTGAGGCTCCGCAGGTCGTCGTTGGCCCAGCGCTGGACCGCGTCGAGCACGTCGCGGTCGATCCGGATCAGGAAGGGCTTTCGCTCGGCCACGCGGAGCCGCGTCCTACTGGTACAGCGATCCCGTGTTGACGACGGGCTGCGCCTCGCGGTCCGCGCACAGCACCACGAGGAGGTTCGAGACCATCGCGGCCTTCCGCTCCTCGTCGAGCTGGACGCGTCCGCTCTTCTGCAGCAGCTCGAGCGCCATGTCGACCATCCCCACCGCGCCCTCGACGATCCGCTGGCGCGCGGCGATGATGGCGCCCGCCTGCTGGCGGCGGAGCATCGCCGCGGCGATCTCCGGCGCGTAGGCGAGGTGGCTGATGCGCGCCTCGATCACCTCGACGCCGGCCTTGGCGAGCCGCTCCTGGATCTCGGTCTTCAGTCCCTTCGCCACCTCGTCGGTGCTGCCGCGGAGCGAGATCTCGCCCTCGACGTGGGAGTCGTACGGGTAGCGGGTCGCGAGGTTCCGCACCGCGGACTCGGTCTGCACGCGCACGTAGTTCTCGTAGTCGTCGACCTCGAAGACGGCCTCCGCCGAGTCGATCACCTTCCACACGACGATGGCGGCGATCTCGATCGGGTTGCCGTCGGTGTCGTTGACCTTCAGCTTCGCGCTCTCGAAATTGCGCACGCGGAGCGAGATCCGCTTCTTCGACAGGAAGGGGTTGGCCCAGCGGAGGCCTTCCTCCTTCGCCGTGCCGCGGTACGCGCCGAAGAGCTGGAGCACCTGCCCCTCGTTCGGCGCGACGGTGAAGAGGCCGGCGAAGGCCAGCAGGTCGAGGGCCAGCACGGCCCCGAACGCGGCCGCGGCCGCCCCGTCCTGGCTCCGGGCGGCCCGGATCACTCCGGCCGCCGAGACGACCAGGATCGTCAGCAGGATGACGAGCATCAGCAGCCCCGGCGCGGTGTGCTGCTCGCGTTCGCGGATCATCGATAGCCTCCTCGATCGGACGGGCTGACGGCCTTCCAGTGCTTCGACTCCGACAGCCGTCGCCGCGCCTCGGGCTCCGCGAAGAAGCGCGTGAGGCCGCAGTCGCGGCAGACGACGACGACGAACCGGGCCGAGCGGTACCAGCGTCCGAGACCCTTCAGGTACTCGGGAGCGTGGCCCCCGCCGGAGCCGACGGGCTGGCTCTCGTAGAGCGTGTTCCCGCGGCAGTTCGGGCACGGCGTCAGCTGTTCCATCCTCACCGTCCGTTATCAACATGATATCACTTTGACAGCATCTGTCAAGTGGCGGACGGCCGAGAGGCTCGCCCTGGCCGCGCGGGAGGAGCACAAGGCCGACCCCGCGGGTCGACCCGAGGGTCGATCCGTCGACTCAGCGTGCCTTGCGCAGCCTCAGGACGACCGTGGCGGCGGCCGGCCACGCGAGGAGGGCGGCGACGACGGCGAGGAGGTTCGTCCAGCCCCAGGCGGCCTCGTCGCCGCGGGGCACGAGGTCGAGGAGGGCCGCTCCGAGGCCCCCCTCGACCGCGCGCACGAGCGTCGCCCCGAGGAGCAGGGTGCCCCACAGGACGAGCGCCCAGGCGAGCAGCAGGGCGACCCGCGACAGCGCGCGAGAGACGGCCGTCAGCGGCGCCCCCTGCTCCCCGCCCGCATCGCTACTTGATCGGCTGCCCGGCCTCGACCTTCGTGAGCCGGTCGAGCAGCTGCGGGTCTTTGTAGCCGAGCTTGCGCGCGCTGGCGCCGTGGGCCTTGAAGTTGGCCGCGTCCTTCAGCCCGAAGTACGCCCACGCGAGGTAGGCCTCCGCCTGGGCGACGCCGCCCTTCACCGCGAGCGACTTCTCGAGGGCCGCCACCGCCTCCTTGTAGCGGCTCGCCTGCAGGTGCGCCGCGCCGAGGTACAGCCAGGCCTGCGAGCCGGCGTACCCCTCGCTCGAGGTGACCTTCGTCAGCTCCTCGACGGCCTTGTCGAGCTGGCCGGCCTGCATGAGGGCCGCGCCGTAGTCGGTGCGGAACTGGTTGTTCGCCGGCTGGAGGGCGACGGCCTGGCCGAGCGGGCCCACGGCGCCGGCCGCGTTCGCCTTCATGTTGAGCTGGACGTAGCCGAGCTGGTACTGCGCCTCGGCGCTCTTAGGGTCGAGCTCGACCGCCTTCTGCAGCTCGACGAGCGCGGCCGAGCCGTCGCGCCGCGCGATCTGCGCGCGGCCGAGGCCGAGCCGCACCGCGGCCGCGTCCGGCGACTGGTCGCGCAGGGCGGTCAGGTCCTGCACGGCGAGGTCCGTCTGCCCCTGGGCGAGCTCCTCGAGCGCGCGGGCGACCTTCACCTCGAGGACGAGCTTCTGCGCCTCGGGGTCGTTCTCCGCCATCGCCGCGGCGAGGCTCGCGTCGGACAGCGCCTCCTGCGCGCGGCCGAGGGCGATCTTCACGTGCGCCATCTCCTTGTACGCCTCGACCGCGCCCGGCGAGGCGTCGATCGCCGCCTTGAGGAGGGGCTCGGCCTCCGCCGCGCGCCCCGTCTCGCGGAGCACCTCGGCGAGGCCCACGGTCGCGGCGAGGCTCTTCGGGTCGGCCTTCACCGCCTCGCGGTACGCCGCCTCGGCCCCGGCCGGGTCGCCCTTCGCCTCGAGCGCGTGGCCGAGGGCCGCCTGCGCGGCGGCCGCGCCGCCGGCGGCGACGGCCTTCGTCGCGAGCTCCACCGCCTCGTCGACCTTGCCCTCGTGCGCCCGGCGGTAGGAGAGCGCGATCGTCGGCCACAGGCCGGCCGCGTCGGCCGCGGCCGCCGCCTCGGCCGAGGCGCTCGCCTCGGCCATGCCGCGCGAGTCCTCGACGACGGCGAGCCGGCCGAGCGCCTCGCCCTTCGCCGCGCCCTCGAGCTTCGCCGCCGCGGCCTTGTACGCATCGACGGCGGCGTCGAGCTCGCCGCGGCTCTCGCGCAGGACGCCGAGGCGCAGCCCCGCCTTCGCGTCGCCCGGGGCGGCCTTCTCGAGGACGGCGATCGCTCCATCGGCGTCGCCCGCGGCGAGCTTGGCCTCCGCGTCCTTGACGGCGTCGGCCGCCTGCGCCGCCGCGGCCGGGGCCGGCGCGCCGCCCTTCTTGTCGTCCTTCTTCTTGTCCTCGCCGAAGAGCGGCGACGCGGCGAGCGCGACTACGAGCAGCCAGGACCAGCGCTTCATGGGAGGCCTCCCGTCCCGTCGTGGTGGAAGCACAGGGCTTGCGGCGGGATCGTCCTTACGGTGCGAATGCTAGGTCCGGGGCCGCTAGAGCGTCAATCGTCCTGATGCGCCCCCGCGGGGCCGGGGACCCCGCCCGGCCGGGCGCCGCCTCCCCAAGCTGCTCACGGCCAGCGACTTCCCGTCGGTGCGCCACAGCCTTTACCCTACGCTTTTCGTTGTGCTAGGCTCGCGAGGCTGCACAACATCTAGGGGGTATTGTCCTGGGCTCGATGCGTCTCGACTCGGTCGAAATCGTCGGTTTCAAGAGCTTCTGCGACCGGCAGGAGGTCTCTTTCAAGGGCGGCGTGACGGGCATCGTGGGCCCGAACGGCTGCGGGAAGAGCAACATCTCGGACGCCATCAACTGGGTGCTCGGCGAGCAGAGCGTGAAGAGCCTGCGCGGCACGTCGATGGAGGACGTGATCTTCAACGGCTCCTCCTCGCGCCAGCCCCTCCAGATGGCCGAGGTGAACCTGAAGGTCTCGGGCCTGAACGGCAACAGCCCCGACGGCTCCCCCGAGTGCACCGTGACGCGCCGCCTCTACCGCAACGGCGAGAGCGAGTACCTGATGAACGGCCGGACGTGTCGCCTGCGCGACATCCACGAGCTGTTCATGGACACCGGCCTCGGCTCGAAGGCTTACTCGATCATCGAGCAGGGCAAGATCGGCCAGATCCTGTCGAGCAAGCCCGGCGACCGCCGCGCCCTCATCGAGGAGGCGGCCGGCATCACGAAGTACAAGGCCCGGCGCCGCCAGACGCAGCTCAAGCTCGACGCCGCGCAGCAGAACCTCCTCCGCGTGAACGACATCGTCAACGAGGTGGAGAAGCAGCTCGAGAGCCTCAAGCGGCAGGCCGCGAAGGCCCGCCGCTGGCGCGCGGTCAAGGAGGAGATGCAGGGCATCGAGCGGGTGCTCTACGGGCGGCGCTTCGTCGAGCTCAACGAGCGCATGAGCGTCCTCGAGGAGCGCCACGTCTCGGAGGCCGACCGCGACCAGGCCGCGAGCGTCGCCCTCGGCAACGAGGAGGCCCAGCTCGAGGCGCGGCGCCAGTCGCTCTACGAGATGGAGACCCAGCTCGAGGCGGTGCGCGCGCGGCTCAACGAGCTGACGATCGCGGTCGACCGCCACCAGGGGCGCAGCGGCTACTGCAAGCAGCAGATCGCCGAGACCTCGGCCCGCGCGGCCCAGGCCCAGGCGGAGGAGACGGAGCTCGTCGCGCGGGTCGCCCCGCTCGGCGACGGCCTCGCCGCGCGGCGCGCCGAGGAGCAGTCGCTGCGCGAGCAGCTGGCCGCGGCCGAGGCGGAGCTGCGGGCGGCCGAGGCCGCGGTGGCCGAGGCGACGGGGCGGCAGATGGCTTCGGAGCGCGAGCAGGACGGGGTGCGCGAGGCGCAGGTCGCGCTCATGGGCCGGATGGCCGCGCTGCAGAACGCGCGCGCGACCGCGGCCGGCAGCGCGGAGCGCGCGGCGGCCGATCTCCTCAAGCTCGGAGCCGAGCGGGAGGAGGTCGGGCGCGAGCTCGCGCGCGTGTCGGCGGCCCGCGACGCGGCGATCGCCCGCGGCGACGAGGCGGAGTCGCTCGCGAGGGAGCTCGTGCAGGGGCGCGACGCCGCCCTCGAGCGCGCGGCTTCCGCGCGGACGCGCACGGAGTCGCTCTCGCGCGAGGCCGACACCGTCCAGAGCGAGCGCGACAGCCTCGCCGGCCGCCGCGCGTCGCTCGAGGAGATGGTGGCGACGCACTCCGCCTTCGACGAGGGCGTCCGCGCCCTCCTCGGCCGGCCCGAGGGCCTCGAGGTCCTCGGCGTCGTGGCCGACGCGCTCGAGACGGGGTCCGAGCACGAGCGCGCGGTCGAGGCGTTCCTCGGCGACCGCCTGCAGGCCGTGCTCGTGCCGGACGCGGAGCAGGCCCGCCGCGGCATCCGCTGGCTGCAGAGCTCGGGCGCCGGCCGCGGCGCGTTCCTCCCGCTGAAGTCCGCCCGCACCCGCAACGAATGCGGGCCGCTGCGCGAGGTCGCGGCCCAGGAGCCGCTCTCGCTGGGCCTGCTGTCGGACTTCTACCGCGTGGGCGGCGAGCACGCCGAGCGCGTGCGGGCGTCGCTTCCCGACGCGATCGTGGTGAAGACGCTCGAGGACGCGCTTGCGGTCTCGTCGCGACAGGGGCCGGTGGCGATCGTCACGCTCGAGGGCGAGACGCTACGCGGCGCCATGGTCGAGGGGGGCCGTGGCGTGAAGGGGCTCCTCGCCCCGCGGCGCGAGGTGAAGGAGATCGCGGCGCGGCAGGAGGAGGCCGAGGCGCGCCTCGTCGCGCTCCGCGCGCAGGCGGCCGAGGCGTCGGCCGAGGCGCAGTCCGCCGCGGCCGAGGCGCGGGCGCTCGAGGAGAGGCTGCACAAGGCCGAGAAGGACCTCGTCTCCGTCCGCCACGAGCTGCAGACGGCGAACGAGGAGAAGGCGCGCCTCGACCGCAAGGCCTCGGTGCTCGACACCGAGAGCGCGCAGGCGGAGCAGGAGCGCGCGGCCGCCGCCGCGCGGCTCGCGGAGGTCGACGCCGCGCTCGCGGCGGCGGAGGCCGAGCGGGAAGGCGGGCAGCGGCGCATGGCCGAGCTGGCGACGCTGGTGGGCGAGGCCCGGGCCGCGGCCGAGGCCGCTCAGTCGCGCCACGCCGAGGCGAGGAGCGCCCTCGCCGCGATGCGCGAGCGGTTTGCGGCGGCCGAGAACGACGTGCAGCGGCTGGCCGCGGACCTCGCCGACCTCGAGCAGCGGATCGCCGGGGCGCGCGGGCGGGCGGCCGACACGGCGGCCCGCCGCGCGGAGCTCGAGACCGAGCTCGTCGAGACCGAGCGCCTGCTCGCCGAGGCCCTCCAGGAGCGCGACCGCGCGCAGGGCGAGACGGCGGTCGCGGAGGACCGCGTCCGCGAGGTGCGCGGGGAGCTCGAGGGCCGCGAGCAGGGCCTCAAGGAGCGCCGCCGGGAGCGGGACATGCTGCGCGGCGCGCTCGCCGAGGTCGAGGTGGAGCGGGCCCGCGCCGGGTCCGACCTCGACCACGTCGCGCGCGAGTGCCAGCAGTCGACGGGGCAGTCCGCGGCCGAAGCCGCGGCGGCCCTCACCGACGAGGACCGCGCGAAGGACACCGACGCCCTCGCCGCCGAGATCCAGGAGCTGCGCGACAAGCTCGAGCGCATGGGTGCCGTCAACGTTCTCGCGGTGGAGCAGGCTCAGGAGTACGAGGAGCGCCACGCGTTCCTGACGGCGCAGCGGCAGGACCTCCTCGACTCGATCGCCGAGCTCGACCAGGCGATAAAGAAGATCGACAAGGCCTCGAGGGAGCGCTTCCAGGAGGCCTTCCAGATCATCAACCAGCACTTCGGCGACATGTTCAAGCAGCTCTTCGGCGGCGGCACCGCCGGCCTGTCGCTGCTCGACGAGGAGGACATCCTCGAGAGCGGGATCGACATCATGGCCCAGCCGCCCGGGAAGCGCCTGCAGAACGTGATGCTCCTGTCGGGCGGCGAGAAGGCGCTCACCGCGATCTCGCTCCTGTTCGCGATCTTCCAGTACAAGCCGTCGCCGTTCTGCATCCTCGACGAGGTCGACGCCCCGCTCGACGACGCGAACATCGGCCGCTTCGTGAAGATGCTCGAGGGCCTGAAGGACGAGACGCAGTTCGTGCTGATCACTCACTCCCGCAAGACCATGTCGATCGCCGACCAGCTCTACGGCGTCACAATGGAAGAGCCGGGCGTGAGCAAGCTCGTCTCCGTCCGGTTCCAGTAGGCCTGGGGTCAGATCTTGAATCTTGATTCAAGATTCAAGATCTGACCCCGGCCGTTCGCCGGCGCGAGCCCGGCGCGCACGGAGCTACTCGTCCCGGTGAACGGTGCCCGGCGAGAAGGCCGGCAGGCACACGGCGACGTACTCGGCGCCTTCCTCGTGCGGCGTGCCATAGCGAACCCACTCGCCGGCCGGCGCGACGACGGCCTCGCCGGCGCGCACGTCGAGCGTGCCGTCCTTCGTCTCGACCCGCAGGATGCCGCGCAGGACGACGGTGTACTCGGCGAACTCGGGCGTCTGCCCCGGCTCCTGCCAGCCGCCGGGGCTCGTCATGCGCGCGACGCTGACCGCCGCGTCGCCGCTGCGGACCCGCCCGACGAACTCCTCGATCTTCTTGGGCTTGTTGCCCGCCGCCTGGACGATCGCCGGCCTGTCGATCAGTCGCGCCATGGCGGAAGGATAAGGGAAGCGGGGCTCAGTACGGCACGCGGCGCGGGGAGCGCTTCCACTCGACGAAGGGCAGGCGGGCCTGGGCGATGTCGACGTGCCGCGTCGGCAGGCGCCGCTCGGCGGCCGGGCGGACCGCCTCCTCGTAGATGAACGCGTCGTCGAAACCCGCCTCGGCCGCGTCCGCCTTGGTCGCCGCGTAGAAGAGGCAGCGCGGCCGGGCCCAGTAGATCGCCCCGAGGCACATCGGGCACGGCTCGCAGCTCGCGTAGATCTCGCAGCCCTCGAGCTGGTGCGACCCCAGCGCCCGGCAGGCCTCCCGGATCGCGACGATCTCCGCGTGCGCGGTGGGATCGTGCGTCTCCACGACCTCGTTCGTGCCACGGGCGATGACCATCGCGTCGCGCACGACGATCGCGGCGAACGGGCCGCCGCGGCCCTCGCGCACGTTCCAGACCGCCAGCTCGATCGCCTCTGCCATGAGCTCTTCCGGGGGCCGCATGAGCCTACGGTACCGCGGATCCGGAGGCGGGGCGCGGCGGCGCGCCGAGGCGCCGCGTCTCGCGGAAGGGCAGGGCGAGGACGTGGAAGAGAGCGAGCCCGATGGCCGCGGACACGCCGAGGTACCACGGCCACGGCCCGAAGCGGTCGAGCAGCGTGGGCGTGACCGGCTTCGCCCTCAGGTAGAGGAAGTTCGCGTCGAGCAGACGGTTCAGCCCCGCGACGAGGACCGCGTAGCCGAGCGTGAGCCCGAACGCCCGCCACGCGGCCCCGGGTCGCGGGCGGCAGCCGAAGCCGAACGTCAGCACCGCCGCCGCGATCACCGTGAGGCCGTGCATCAGGAAGAAGACGACGAAGCGCCAGTCGGGGAACGCCCAGATCACCTCGGGCGTGACCATCGCGAGGGTGGAGCCGGCGAAGGCCCAGAAGTAGAGGAGCTCGCACGCGAGTGGCGTCCGGGTCGACAGGGCGAAGACGCCCACGAAGATCGCCGCGTCGCACAGGTGCAGCGGCAGGAACTCGACGAGGGCCACCTGCCCGAGGCGCAGCTCGGCGCCGACGTAGCCGAGAACGCCGGCGAGCATGAGGAGCGCGAGCGTCATGCGCACCGCGGCCCCCGTTCGGTCGTCGCGGTGACGGCGCGCGAGGGCGACGAGGACGAGGGCGGCCACGGCCGTCAGCGCGAGGACGGCCAGGTGGTCGGGCCCGAAGGTCACGAAGCGCCGGGGGATCACGCCGGCGCGCCCACGCCCGGCGCCGCGGTCACGGCTCCTCGGACGGCTCCATCAGGTGCCGGACGTGGGCGCCGACCGCGCGCAGCTGCTGCGCGTCCATCGTCGAGAGGGCGCTCCGGAAGACGGGGCTCATCAGGCGCTGGGCGCCGCTCACGCCGACGCTCGCGGCCTGGAGGACGACGAAGCTCACCTTCGCCTGCCGGAGGGCGCGCAGGAAGTAGTAGTCGAACCCGGCCTCGCTGAGCTCGGAGACGAGCGTCGCGAGGTCCGCGACGTGAGCGCGGGGATCGGGCGAGCCTTCGATCGCGCGGAGCGTCTTCAGCAGGCGCGAGCGCAGCGCGGCCGGGAAGTGGAACCGCAGCGACGGCCTCGCGTGAGTGGTCATGCCGGCGGCCGGGCCGGCCGCTCCGCCATTCTAGGCTCCGCGCCGCGCCGGCCGTTACCGTCCGGCGAGCGCCTCCTTCAGCCTCCGCGCGACGACGCGGTGCTCCTCGCCGCTCATCATCCAGACCGAGACCTGGATCCGTCCGGGCCGCGGCGCCACGAGGACGCGGATCGGCGGGTCGCCCTGCTGGAGCCGCTCGTCGACCTGGCGGGCCGTGACGCCGAGGGCGGCCTCGTCCCAGGTCGCCTGGAAGGTCGGCACGTGGTTCGCGATCTCGGGGACGACGCGCTCGACCGCGACGCCCCTCACCCGGCCGAGGACCTCGACGAGATGCGCCACCTTCGCGTCGAGGGCGCGGCTCTCCGCCTCGAGATCGAGCTTCAGGTACCGCTCGACGGCCGCCACGAGGCCGACGATCTCCTCCTTGCCGACCTTCATGGCGCGGCCGATGCCGGCGTGGGGCGAGATCGCCTGGCGGCCGGCGTCGACGAGGTCCTTCCGCCCGAGGAGGAGCCCGGAGCATTGCGGCCCGCGCAGGCCCTTGCCGCCGGAGAAGGCCACGAGGTCGAAGCCGTCCTTCGTCACGTACGACGCCAGGTGCTCGCGCGGCGGCGTGTCGGCGGCGGCGTCGTTGAACGAGACGACGCCCCGCTCGCGCGCGACGCGCACCCACTCGTCGCGCCTGATGGCGCCGTCCGGCTCGGCCTTGTTGAGGAAGAACATCATGGCCGTGCGCTCGGAGAGCGCGGCGTCGAGCTCGGCGCGCGTCTCGACGGTGACGATTCGCGCGCCGCTCAGCCGGATCTGCGGCTCGTAGCCGCAGCGGTGGCTCTTCTGCTGGACGACCTCGAACGGGAGCCCCGTCGTGTCGGGGAGCTGCGCGAGCTTCTTCGCGTCGCCGCGGGTCATCGCGACGGACGTCGCCACCGCGATCGCCGACGCGGCGCCGGCCGTGACCATCGCCGCCGGCACGCCGAGGAGTTGCGCCAGGTGCGCGCCCGCCTTCTCCTGGAGCTCCGGAACGGAAACGAAGCAGCGCCCCGCCTCCTCCATCGCCGCCGTCACCTCGGGCGGCATCAGGGAGCCCCCGACCACGGTGACGGTGCCCATGCCGTTGATGATCGGCTTCACGCCGAGGCGGGCGTAGACTCCGGGCACGGCGGCCGTCCGGGCGGCCTCGCCGCCCGTCGGCGCGAGCGCCTCTGCCGCGGCCGCCGCGGCGAGGGTTCGGAGGACCTCACGCCTGCCGCTGCTGCTCATCGCCGCCTCCTCACTTCCCCGCCGTCAGCCAGGCCACGACCTCGGCGTCGGTCGCGGCCGCGCGGGCGACCTTCAGGCGCCCAGCCGAGCCGGTCGCCTGGGCCGCCGCCTCCGCGCGCGCGGTGTCGAACGCGCCTCCGGTGTCGTGAAGGAAGACGCGGCTCCCGGCCCCGAGGCCCGCGACGATCGCCGTGTCGAAGCCGCCCGCCTTGCGGAAGAGGGGAACGAAGACGCGGCCGAGGTAGCCGTCGTCGTCGGCCGTCGGGAAGCGGTCGACGTCGGCCGCCACCGCGTCGACGCCCGGGGCGAGGCCCGCCGCGAGGAGCGACCACAGGCCCGCGGGGCCGAGGCCGGCGAGAGAGACGCGGCGCACGCCGGGCTGCTTCTTCAGCCAGGCGACGGCGGTGAGGACGTCCTGGGCGCGCAGCGCGTCGTCCGTACGGTTGAAGGTGGTGAAGAAGCGGTCGCTGGCGTCGCGCGGCGCCGCGGCCGCGCCGCTGTTGAAGGCGTCGACCGAGGCCACGAGGCGCCCCCGGCGCCGGAGGGCGTCGACGAGCGACGCGGGGACGCCGGCGGCGCCCTCGGGATGGACGAGGAGCACCGCGGCCTCCGCGCCGGGCCGGCCCCACACGCGCAGCGGCACGCGGTCGCCGCGGTCGCGCCGGCCGATCACGAGATCGCGCGCGCCGGCCGGCGCGGGCGTGCCGTTCGCGGGCGCCTCGAGGACGTCGGCGGCGGCCGGCGCCTCGGCCGCGAGGACGCGCTCGAGGGAGACGCCGAGCGTCTCGCGGAAGCGGGCGAGGCCTGCCGCGTCCCGCGGCAGGAGGGCCGCGACCTGCGCCTTCGCGTCGGCCACGAGGGCGTCCGTGATCTGGGCCTGCGTCTTCGCCTCGGGCGGGAGCCCGCGATCGAAGAAGACGAGCAGGTCCTTGAGCGGGCCGGTGTCGAACTCGCGCTCCGCGAAGCTCGCCGTGTCCGTCACGCCGAGGATGCGTCGCGCGAAGAACGCGTAGACGGCTTCGCGGCTCTTCTGGTTGTAGTTGTGAGGCGCGTCGAACTGCACCGACTCGACCGCGTCGGGCGCGCCCAGCAGCCGGTACACGGCCTGAACCGCGGGGAACTCGACGCGCGGCGTGTCCTTCGTCCAGTCGCCGGTGGCCGCGACCATGATCATCGGCCGCGGCGCGGTGAGGGCGCCCAGCTCCATGTTGCTCGCGTCGAGGCGGAGGACGGGCGCGTTCTCGCACACGTCGCCGCCCTGCATCGTGTGCGAGATCATGTTCACCGGCGCCGACACGCGGACCCTCTCGTCGATCGCTGCCAGGAGGAACGTCTGCGTGCCGCCCCCCGAGGCCCCCGTGCAGGCGAGGCGCGCGCGGTCGACGTCGGGCAGCGACTCGAGGAAGTCGAGGCCCCGGATCGAGTTCCACAGGTGGAGGCCCAGCGAGCCGATTCCCCACTGCGCGAGCTTCGGGTCGAGGAGGCGGTGGTCGACCTGGCGCGAGTCGTCGTAGCCGACCATGTCGTGCGAGAAGACGACGTAGCCCTGGCGCGCGAGCGAGATCGCGCGACCGATGACCGAGCCCGTCGCGCTGTTCTCGAGCCGGCCGTACGACCAGTGGCCGTGCGGCGAGAGAACGCCCGGGAAGGGGCCGGTCTTCCCGAGCGGCCGGTAGAGATTGCCGGTGACGTAGAAACCGGGGTAGCTCTCGAAGAACACCTTCTCGACGGAGTAGTCGCCGTGCGTCGTCCGGCCGAAGACCTGGGCCCGCAGCGGGCACTTCTCGGGCAGCGGCCACAGGCCCGCCGCCACGAGCACCTGCTGGCGGAGGAGCTTCGCCCGCGCCTGCCACGCGGCGGCGTCGCGCGGCGGCGAGAAGCGCCAGGGCGTGTCGAGCGTGCGCACGGCGGCGCGCTCGTCCCGCGGCGGCAGGCTCCCGGCGGCGGCCGGCAGGGCCTGCGCGAGGAGCACTCCCGCGACGACGAGAACGGCAGGGCCTCGGCGGGGAACCATGGCTGCCTCCTGCTGCCGCGTGCGGCGGCTCGCGGGGGGATTCTACGGGACACGGCGGGAGTAGACTGGCGTCGGGCCGGGCGCCGGCGGAAGACAGCCCGGCCGCCGGAGGCGCGCATGCAGAGGAGACGCTTCTTCGAACGCCTCGCGGGCGCGGGTGCCCTCGCCCTCGTCCGCCCCGACGACCTCGTTCACGGCGCGACCCCGGCTCCGGCCGCCGCGCCGCTCTCGGTGCACCCCTTCGTCGCCGCTCACCCCGAGGCGGTCTTCATCCGGCGGACGAAGGTGAAGGTGAAGACCGACGCGGAGGCGATTCGCCGGGAATCGCGGAAGCTCTTCGAGAGAGTTTTCGTCCTCCAGAAGGGCAGGGGCATCCCGAGCCCGCCGGTCGTGGCGATCAAGCCCAACCTGACGTCGACGAAGAAGACGGGCCTGACGCACGCGATCATCACCGACCCGTACATGGTCGAGGGCATGGTGGACGCGCTCGAGGAGAAGGGCGTCCCGGCCGGCTCGATCTTCGCCCGCGAGGGCCTGGGCGTGGAGCAGCCGACCACGGGCTACCGGGAGATGGCGCGCCGCGCGGGGATCCACTACGGTGACGCGTTCGCCCGCGAGCCGCTGACGCTCGAGTGCCCGGACGGCGTCGTCTTCCGCCGCACGAAGTACCTCGGCCCGTTCGCGACGCCCGGCAGCTTCCTCGTCAACGTGGCGAAGCTGAAGTCGCACGCGATGGGCCTCACCCTCTGCGTGAAGAACCTCCAGGGCACGAACCTGCCGCCGTACATCCGCTTCTGCGGCGGGATCAACCCGGCGATCGCCGACGCGTTCCAGCCCGACGCCCAGGCGCACGTCGACGAGCGCTACGAGGCGCACCGGCGCGCGGGGCTTCCGCGCTGGGACACCGCGAAGGGCGCGTGGATGGAGATGTGGGCGCAGCGCACGCTCGACCACTACGCGCTCGTGCAGCCCACCGTCGGCCTCCACGTGATCGAGGGGATCTACGCGCAGAACGGCGACGGGTTCGACGGCGGACCGGGGCCGAGCGGCCTGCCCGACGTGTTCCTCACGAACGTGGTCGTCTTCGGCCGCGACGCGTTCCGGGTCGACATCGTGGGCCACTGGCTCGGCGGCCACGAGCCGGGAAACATCGGGCTCTTCCACCTCGCGAAGGAGCGCGGGCTGTCGACGGCGCTCGACCCGCGGAACGTCCCCGTCTACGAGTGGACGAAGCACGGCCCGAAGCTGCGTCGGCTCGACTCGTTCGCACGGCAGCCGCTCACGACGCTCTACCTGCAGCGCGAGGGCGAGGAGCGCTACCACCTCTGCGACGAGCCGTTCGCCTACGCGCCGGAGCCGAAGGCCGCCTGCCTGAGCGGCGGCACGCGGCCGAGCCTCCTGGCCCTCGGCGCGGCTCCGGGCGAGAACGGCCGCGCCTTCGCCTGCGAGTACGGCCTGCCCGAGGACGCGCTCGCGTCGCTCGAGGTCTACGACGACGCGGGCCGGCGCGCGGGCATGGTCACGGCGGGACCGGCCTCGCGCGGCATCCACGCGGCCGCGTGGGAGCCGGGCGAGGCCGCGCCCGGCACGTACTGGTGGCGTCTGCGCGCGAGCGGCGTCGACCTCCTGCGGCCGTTCGAGGTGCGCGGCTGAGCCAGCGGGACAGCGCCGCGTCAGGCCATCCCGTCATAGCGAGGAACAGGTGAAGACCAGTCGATCGGCTCGCCGAGGCTCACGAGGGCCGCGAGCCAGAAGCAGGGAAAGGGCAGCGGGACTCGACGCACGACGCCGAGAATCCTCCGCCGCAGGCTGACGTCGGCCGCCGCGAGCCGGTAGAGCTCGCGCCAGGCGTCGAGATCGCCGCGGTCGAGGATCTGCGCCAGCACCTCGTCGCTCGCGAGATCCAGGCGGTCGCGGTTCCAGCCCACCATGAGCCGTTCGAGCGCACGGGTGCTCATCGAGCCTCTCCGCCCAGCAGACCTGCCGCGAGCACGCCGCCCCAATGACGTCCCCGACCGGAGAGGTAGGACCAGTCGTTCCAGGGAGCTACGAGCCCCTTGTAGGTTCGGAGGTCGATCTCCTGTGCGTCGGAAGGCGTCGCCGCCGACAGTCGTTCGATGACCTCGACCAGAGGAGAGGCCTCCGCGGCCTGGCGGTAGATCTCGTCGAACGGAACGAAGGCCGCGTGCGCCGCGTCCTCGCCCAGCCGCTCGAGCAGCACGACCGTGTCCAGATAGTCGCGCACGGTATGGCGCGTCGCGAGAAGCCACGCCTTGATGCGCGCCATCTCGGCGAGGGTCGGGACCCGCAGTCCCGAGACGATCCCGGTCTCCAGCGGCCTCGTCCGACGCATCTGGCGGATGCCCGTCATGACGCCGTCGAGCCGACCGAGGATCGCAACGGGCTTCTGGACGCGGCCCGTCTGCCAGCCGGAGACAGCCTCCAGGGCAGCCAGCACCTCTTCGAACCGGGGGCGCAGGTCCTCCAGCACGTGATCGCCATCCAGGCTCCGGCGGTGGCCGGCGTGGAGCGCCGCCGCGGTGCCTCCGACCAGCACGGCCCCGGGGAGGAGTGCCTGAAGGTGCCGCTCAGCTGCGAGCAGCCGCTCCCAGTCGGGCAGATCGGCGGGTCCCACGTCGCCCATTGTAGCGGCGCGCGCGCCGTCTCTCCTCAGTGCGGCAGCTTCTTCAGCGTCCGCTTCAACTGCTCGCGGTAGGCGCGGAAGGCCGCCCGGCCTTCGTCGGTGAGCCGGTAGTCCGTGTGCGGCACCTTGCCCTGGTACCCCTTCGTCACCGCGACGTAGCCTGCTTCCTCGAGCTTCGCGACGTGCGAGGACAGGTTGCCGCGGGTCAGGCCGCTCTCGCGCAGGAGAAAGAGGAAGTCGGCGTCCTCGACCGGGTACAGCAGCGCCACGAGCAGGAGCCGCGCCGGCTCGTGCAGGATCCGGTCGACCTCGACGACGTCGCGGAGGTCATCGCCCATCGGCTTCCGCTCCCGCCGCGGGCGCGTGGCGCAGGTAGCCGGCGAAGGCACAGGCGCCGCTCGCGATCAGGATGATGGCGATGCCGCCCGCGTGCGCCTGCAGAGCCCGGGTTCGATCGAGGTGGCTCGAGGCCACGACGAGTCCGAGCGCCAGGAGCAGCACCGCGACGAGGTTCCAGCGGCGCTGCTCCCACCGCCACGCCGCGAAGGTGAAGGCGGCGGCCGTGATCACGCCGACGGCGACGTGCACGGGAGCGTCCCAGGCGGGCAGGCCGCGCAGCATCGCGAGCGGAACGGCCACCGCCGCCGCCGCCGCCACCGCGAGGGCCGCGTTGCGACGGCCGGCGCGCGCGGCCGCGGGAGCCGGGTAGGAGACGCGCCCCGTCCGGGGAAAGACCCACCTGGACTTCGCGACCATCACGGCGGGACGGACGAGCAGGACGGTGAACACGGCCCAGGGAGCCACGACGCCGCCGGCCAGGACCGGGAACGCCACGCTCGACGCCAGCCAGACGCCGACGGCGATCTCCCAGAGGCCGTCGTCGAAGAAGTAGCGTCCGGTGCGGGACACGGCGCGGTCGACATCGGCCAGTTCCATGGCGTCCTCCAGCGACTAGTCTGCTACGCAAACTAGTACGCCAAGAGCTGACGTGCGTCAAGAGCCTTCTTCCGCCCCGACCGTCAGTCGATGACGGCCGCCCAGCCCCTCCGGCTGAGGTCCCGGTAGACGAAGACGCCGGCGGCCGCCGCCACGGCCAGCAGGGCGAGGCCGAGGGCCGTCTCGCCGAAGATCAGCTTGCCGACGCCGAAGAGGGCCGAGTAGACGAGGACGCAGCCGGCGGCCCAGTCGGCGAGGTTCCGCAGGGCGTCGCGGGCCGGGACCACGTCGGTCGCGCGCCGCGCGATGGGGCCCCAGAGAGCGGCCGACGGGCGCACGCGCCTATAGAAGGCGAGGAGCGCCTCCTCCGGCTCGGGCGGCGTCAGCCACGTGGCCGCGAGCCAGACGGCCGTCGAGAAGGCGACGGTCACGAGCACGAGCCAGGCGAACTCGCGCGGGTCGCTGCTGCGCCAGCCGAGGCCGGCCTGGAGGAAGACCGACGCGACGAACGACGCCGCCATCGCCGCGACCTCGCTCCAGGCGTTGATGCGCCACCAGAACCACCGCAGGATCAGCACCCCGCCCGTCCCCGCGCCGATCGCGATGAGGAGCTGCCAGGCGCCGGCGATCGAGTCCATGTACCAGGTGACGACGCAGGAGATCGCCATCACCAGGAGCGTGGCGAACTGCGACGCGACGACGTAGTGCCGCTCCCCGCGGCCGCGTACGAGGAAGCGCCGGTAGAAGTCGTTGACGAGGTACGAGGCGCCCCAGTTGAGCTGCGTGCCGACCGAGGACATGTAGGCGGCGGCGAAGGCGGCGATCATCACGCCGCGGAGGGCGGGCGGGAACACGGCCGGGTCGACGATCGTCCGCACGAAGCCCGACTCCTTGTCGGCGAGGCCGGGGTAGAGGACGAGCGAGGCTAGGGCCGTGAGGATCCACGGCCATGGCCGGACCGCGTAGTGCGCGACGTTGAACCACAGGGTCGCGAGGAGCGAATGCCGCTCGTCCTTCGCGCAGAAGATCCGCTGGGCGACGTAGCCGCCCCCGCCCGGCTCGGCGCCGGGGTACCACGTGGCCCACCAGTTGACCGCGACGTAGACGAAGAAGGTGAGGAGCGGCATCCAGGCCGAGCCGACGTCGGGCGTGAACGAGAGGATCGAGCCGCCGCCCCCGCTCGAAGCCGCGCGCGCGGCGTCGAGCGCGTGGAGCTTCGCGACGAGGGCGTCCATGCCCCCGACCGCCCGCACCGCGCACACCGCGAGGACGATCACCATCCCCATCTTCAGGACGAACTGGAAGAGGTCCATCACGAGCACGCCCCAGAGGCCGGAGAGCGTCGAGACGAAGGCGGTGACGGCCATCATCCCGAGGACGGCGACGAGGGCCTCGGCCTTGCCGAGGCCGAACACCATCGCGAGGATCTTCACCATCGCGAGGTTCACCCAGCCCATCACGATGCAGTTGATCGGCAGGCCGAGGTAGAGCGCGCGGAAGCCGCGGAGGAAGGCGGCGGGACGGCCGCGATAGCGGATCTCGGCGAGCTCGACGTCGGTCATCACCCCCGCGCGGCGCCACAGGCGCGCGTACAGGAAGACCGTGAGCATGCCGCTCATGAGCATGCTCCACCACAGCCAGTTGCCGGCGATGCCGTAGCTCGCGACGAGGCCGGTCACGGCGAGCGGCGTGTCGGCGGCGAAGGTCGTCGCCACCATCGACGTGCCGGCGAGCCACCAGCTCACCTTCCGGCCCCCGACGAAGTAGTCCTCGGTCGACGCGGTCGCGCGGCGGCGGTACCACAGGCCGATCGCCACGTTGGCGGCGAAGTAGGCGGCGATCGCGAGCCAGTCCAGCGCGGTGAGTGTCATGCGCTCCTCGCCGACGGCGGCGGCCGGCAGCCTAGCACGCCCGGCCACGGGCCGCGGTAGGATCCCGCCGTGCGCAGGTCGACCCGGCGCGGGCGGACGTCCCGCGAGCGGATGGCGGCGGCGATGCGGCACGAGCCGGCCGGCCGCGTGCCCGTGATGTGCCAGCTCGCTCTCGGCCACTACTTCCTGCACGCCGGCCTCGACGCGATCGACGTCTGGCACGACTCCGAGGCCTTCGCCGAGGCGCTCGTCCGCATGCAGGCGCTCTACGGGTTCGACGGCATCCTCGTGAACCTGCCGGGCCGCGAGCCCCACTGGCGGCGGCTCGTGCGGCGCGTCGAGAGCGCCGGCCGCGACCGCGTCGTCGCGTGGAAGGACGGGCGCGTCACGGTGTGCCCGCCCGACGACAACCCGCACGTCTTCCTGAAGGACCGCCGCACGCGGCCGTCGTTCCGCCTCGACGCCCTCGCCGAGGCGCCGTCGTACGTCGAGCCCCACGCCCTCCTCGGCCCGACGCTCCTCTCGCCTCCGTTCCCGCCGTGGCAGTGGGACACGCTGAAGCTCGTGCGGCGGAAGGCTCCCGACGTCGGCGTCCACGGCGAGGTCTTCTCGCCGTTCAGCCAGCTCTGCGAGGCGGTCGGCCTGGAGGAGGCGCTCGTCGCGCTGCGCGCCGAGCCGGAGCTCGTGAAGGCCTTCCTCGCCGCGCGGTGCGACGCGACCGTCGAGCTGATGGCCGGGCACGTGACCGCCGGGGCCGACGCCGTCCTCGTCTCGAGCGCGTACGCGGGAGCCGGCTTCATCTCCGCCCGCCACTACCGTGAGTTCGTCCTGCCCTTCGAGGCGCGAGTGATCGCGGGGTTCAAGGCGCGCCACCCGACGGCGCCCGTCTACACCCACACCTGCGGCGCGATCGGCGACCGGCTCGAGCTGCTCGCCGAGACCGGCACCGACGGGATCGACACGCTCGATCCCCCGCCGCTCGGCGACGTCTTCCTCGCCGACGCGAAGCGCCGCGTCGGCGGCCGCCTCTTCCTGAAGGGCAACCTCGACCCGGTCGGCGTCGTGCTCCTCGGCACGCCGGACATCGTCCGCGCCGAGGCGGAACGCTGCCTGGAGGCCGCGGCCGGGGGCGGCGGCTACATCCTCTCGACCGCGTGCTCGGTGCCGCCGTCGGCGCCGCCCGCGAACGTCGCCGTCCTCCGCTCGGTCGCGGAGGCGGCAGGAGTGACCCGATGAAGCTCACGTCCCCGATCGTGTCCGCGCTGGGCGCTCTCGCCGCTCTCGCCGCCTCGTCGGCGGCCGGCGCGTCGCCGCGCGACCCCGTCGTCGCGCGCGAGTTCGTCTACGAGCGCGCTCCCTTTCCCTCGGCCCACGCGTCGACGATCGTCGAGACGCCGTCCGGCCTCGTGGCGGCGTGGTTCGGCGGCACCGCCGAGCGGCACCCCGACGTCGGCATCTGGCTCGCGCGCCGCGGCGCCGCCGGCTGGTCGGCCCCGGCCGAGGTCGCGCGCTGCACCGGCCGGGACGGCCGCCCGGCGCCCTGCTGGAACCCCGTGCTCTTCCAGCCCTCGCGCGGGCCGCTCGCCCTCTTCTACAAGTCGGGGCCGAGCCCGAGCGAGTGGTGGGGGCTCGCGCGCACGTCGAGCGACGACGGGCGCACCTGGTCGGCCGAGATCGCGCTGCCGCCGGGCATCCTCGGCCCGATCCGCGCGAAGCCCGTCGAGCTCGACGGCGGAGTGGTCCTCGCCGGCTCGAGCACGGAGGACCACGGCTGGGTGGTGCACATGGAGCGCTGGACGCCGCCCGAGCTCGCCTCGCCGAAGGCGTGGGAGCGCGGCCCGGCCCTCCACGACCCGAAGGCCTTTGAGGCGATCCAGCCGACGTTCCTCGTCCACTCGCCGGCCTCGATCCAGGCGCTCAGCCGCAGCCGGCAGAAGGTGATCACCGAGCTGTGGTCGCGTGACGGCGGCCGCACCTGGGGCCCCATGACGGCGAGCTCCCTGCCGAACCCGAACGCGGGGATCGACGCGGTGCGCCTCGCCGACGGCCGATTCCTCCTCGTCTACAACCCGACGACGGACGGCCGCGGCACGCTGGCCCTCGCGGTCTCGAGCGACGGCCGGGCGTGGCGGCAGGCCCTGGTCCTCGAGCACGACGACGCCGGCGAGTACTCCTACCCGGCGATGATCCAGTCGAAGGACGGGCTCGTGCACCTGACGTACACCTGGCGCCGCGAGCGGATCCGGCACCTGGTGATCGACGCCGCCGCGATCCGTTAGAGTAGCGGCATGCTCGCGACCCTCGCCGCCGCGCTCCTCGCCGCCGCTTCCGTCTCCGCGGAGCGCCCCAACATCGTCTTCGTCATGACCGACGACCACGCGGCCCACGCCATCTCGGCCTACGGCTCGCGCGTGAACCGGACGCCCAACATCGACCGCCTGGCGAAGGAGGGGATGCTCTTCCGCAGCACCTTCGTCACGAACTCGATCTGCACGCCGAGCCGCGCGACGATCCTCACCGGCCTCTACTCGCACAAGAACGGCGTCCCGGTGTTCAACCGCTTCGACGGGAAGCAGCCGAACGTGGCGAAGCTCCTCCAGGCGGCCGGCTACCACACCGGCATGATCGGCAAGTGGCACCTCGGAAGCGACCCCGCCGGCTTCGACCACTGGGAGATCCTGCCCGGCCAGGGCAGCTACATGGACCCGGTCCTCTACACCGCGACCGGCGAGAAGAAGTACGAGGGCCGCTACGCGACCGACCTCGTCACCGACCTCGCGATCGACTTCATCGAGAAGCGGCCGAAGGACCGTCCGTTCTTCCTGATGTGCCACCACAAGGCGCCGCACCGGAACTGGGTGCCCGACGAGCGCCACCGGAAGATGTTCGAGGGACGCACGATCCCGGAGCCCGCCACCTTCCGCGACGACTACGCGACCCGCGCCGACGCGCTCCGCGAGAACCGGCAGCGGGTCGCCGACGACCTGACGAACCTCGACCTGAAGCTGCCGCCGCCGGCCGGGCTCGAGGGCCCGGCCCTCCAGAAGTGGCAGTGGACGAAGCCGACCGAGGTGACGATCACCCGCGACGGGAAGGAAGTGAAGCTGACGGGCGACGCGCTCGCCGCCTGGAAGTACCAGCGGTACATGCAGGACTACCTCGCCTGCGTCCAGTCGGTCGACGACAACGTGGGCCGGCTCCTCGACTACCTGAAGAAGACGGGCCTCGACCGGAACACGATCGTCGTCTACACCTCCGACCAGGGCTTCTTCCTCGGCGACCACGGCCTCTACGACAAGCGCTTCATGTACGAGGAGAGCCTGCGCATGCCGTTCCTCGTCCGCTGGCCGGCGGGGGTGAGGGCCGGGACGAGGACGGATGCCATGGCCCTGAACGTCGACTTCGCGCCGACGTTCCTCGACGCGGCCGGCGTTCCGGTGCCGGAGTGGATGCAGGGGCGGAGCCTCCTGCCCGTGCTGCGCGGCGGCGGCAGGACACCCGAGGGCTGGCGGACGGCGATGTACTACCGCTACTACCACGACCCCGGCGACCACAATACGCGCGCCCACTACGGGGTCCGCACCGCGACCCACAAGCTCATCCACTACTGGAAGAAGGACCAGTGGGAGCTCTTCGACCTGCGGAGCGACCCGCGGGAGATGAACAACCTCTACGGCCAGCCCGGCCAGGAGACGGTCACGGCCGAGCTCGAGGCGACCCTCGCCCGCCTGAAGCAGGAGCTGCAGGACGACGACCGCTTCGCGAACGAGCAGCCGCCGCACGGGGTCGACGGCCCCGTCTCGTTCCTCCGCGGGAACTAGGGCGGCGGCCGGAGGGCGCGGCGAAACGCGGCTTCGCGGGCCGCGTCGGCGACCTCGTCGAAGTAGAGGGCGCGGAAGCGCGCGTAGTCCTTCCGCAGCTCGTCCGCGGGAACGGACGCGGCGCGGGCCAGGTACGCGTCGAGGAAGGCGGGCACGTCCGGCACGCGGGCGCCGCGCGCGGCGAGGGCCGCGAGCACGGGCGGGTCCCAGCGCAGGAGCCGGGCCTCGTATCCGTCGAACACGATCGGCACCGGCGGCACCCGCTCGAGGAGGCCGAGCTTCTCGGCCCCGGCCGGGCTCAGGGCGAGGAGCAGTCGCCGCCGGCCGAGGAGGTACTCGGCGGGAGCGGTCTTCTCGTGGCCCACGCGGCCACGCGCCGCGAGGGGCTGGCGCGCCACGAAGGCGTCGGTGAGCCCCGTCTCGCTCTCGACGGCGACGGCCGGGTCGGCGTAGTAGACGAGCCGCGCCTCCGCCCCGATGAACGCGACGCTCACCGGCAGGCCGTCGAAGTACCGGCGCAGGGCGAGTCCCGCGCGGCGCCCCTCCTCGGCCCAGCCCTGGCGGACGTTCACGTAGTAGTCCCGCTCGTCGGCCACGCCGCGGATCCAGCGCAGCCCCGTCACCGGCGGCGGCATGAGCGCGGTCGCCGCCACGGCCGCGAGCGCGACCGCGGCCCGTGCCGCGGAGGACCGGACGAGGACACCCACGCCCGTCTCGGCGACCAGCAGCAGCAGCGGCGTCACGGGAACGAGCATGCGCGCGTACATGAAGTCGCCGCCGACCCGCGCGATGTACGCGGTGTAGGCGACGGAGGCGACGGCCGCGAGGGCGACGGCCGCCCGGAGTCGGCGCCGCGGCTCGCTCTCGGCGGCCTCTCCCGCCCGCCACCGCCCCGCCCACAGCGCGGCCGCGCCGGCGACGAAGCCCGCGAGGACGGCCCAGTACCGCTCGAAGTAGAGGCCCACGTAGGTGAGCCCCTGGCTCCACCACGCGAGGCCGCCGGACTTCGCGTAGTAGGTGTTCGGGAAGTAGCTGCCGTAGTAGGCCACGCGGGCCAGCGTGGCCGGGCCCCACAGCGCCGCGAAGAGGGCGAGGAAGACGGCCGCGTCGCGCGCTCGCCTCTCCGGCTGCGCCTGGACCGCGACGAAGGCGAAGCCGAGGGCCGCGAAGAGGACGCCGTCGGGGCGCGTCAGGGCGGCGAGGGCGAAGAGCCCGCCGCCGAGCGCCGGCCGGATCCTCCGGGGCGCCGCGAGAGCCATGAAGCCGGCGAGAACGAGGCTCGCGTACATCGACGTCTCGAGCCCGCTCGTCGCGTGGATGGCCCAGTCCGGGTGAGCCGCCGCCACGAGGGCGGCGGCGGGGATCGGCAGGGCCCACTCGGGGGCGACACGTCCCGCCGACCAGGCCCGCCACGCGAGGAGCGCGATCGTCGCGCCGTGGAAGGCGAGGCCCCACCCCACCGCCCAGTGCTCGAGGTCGCGGCCGAGGGCGAGGCCGACGGCCATGAGGATCGTCCACAGCGGGTTCGAGTAGCCCTCGACCCGCTCGCCGGCGTTGAAGACGAGGCCCTGCCCGCGGACGAGGTGGAGCGCGTACCGGAACGAGATGAACGCGTCGTCGCAGACCCAGGCCCGGGCCGCGGCGGCCGCCACCCCGGCCGCGACCGCCACGGCCGCGGCGAGCAGGAACAGGCGCTGCCGTCTCACGGCGGGCACGCTACCCCGCCGCGCGCGGAGCGGTCAAACGCGCCGAGTCATAGGCCCACCCGACGGCTCAGGTCAATGGGCCGCGCGGCCCGGGCCGACGGCGCCGGTCCCGCCGTAGGATGGCGGTCTCGAGGTGACGACGATGGCTTCCCCGTCCGCGCGCCGGGCCTTCCTCCGCCACACCCTCCTGACGGGCGGCAGCCTCTCGATCGCCCGCGCCGCCGCGCCCGGCGGCGCGGCCGCCGGGGACGCCGACGCCGATCGCGTCCGACGGGCGCAGACGGCGATGCTGGCGATGCAGCGCCGCGCCTGGGAGCAGGGGGTCGCGGCGCAGGCCCTCCTCGAGTCGGGCGAGCGCGAGCTCGTCGTGCTCCTCGCGAAGGACGCGATCGTCAACCAGGCGAAGGACGGCCGGCTCGGCCTGAACGGCGACAAGGGCCCGGTGTGCGATCCCGCCTCGAACGGCGAGCCGTGCCTCGTCGCCTGGAAGGAGACGGGCGACCCGGCGTTCAAGGCCGCGGCCGACCGGATGCTCGAGTTCCTGCTGTGGAAGGCGCCGCGGACGCGCGAGGGCCTCCTCTTCCACAACCACGTCGAGAACCTGATCTGGGTCGACGCGGTCTACATGGCGCCGCCGTTCCTCGCGGTGGCCGGCCAGCCCGCGGAGGCGGTGAAGCAGGTCGCCGGCTACCGGCGCACGCTGCGCAGCGTCGAGACGGGCCTCTTCTCCCACATGTGGGACGAGGACCGGAGGGATTTCCAGCGCAAGGCGTTCTGGGGCGTCGGCAACGGCTGGGCGGCGGCCGGGATGACGCGCGTCGTGCGCGCGCTGCCCGAGTCGATGAGAGCCGAGCGCGACGAGATGGCCGGCTGGATCCGCGAGCTCGTCGACGCCTGCCTGAAGCACCAGCGGCCGGACGGCCTCTTCCACGACGTGCTCGACGACCCGAAGACGTTCGTCGAGACGAACGCCGCGCAGATGCTCGCCTACTCGATCTACCGGGGCGCGAAGGGCGGCTGGATGCCGCCGTCGTACCTGGAGAAAGCCGAGCGGCTCCGCGCGGCGGCGCTCGCGAAGGTCGACGCCTTCGGCCTCGTGCAGGGCGTCTGCGGGGCGCCGAACTTCGACCGCCCCGGCACGGCCACCGAGGGGCAGGCCTTCTTCCTGCTGATGGAGGCCGCGAGGCGCGACGCCCGGGCCTGAGCCGCGGACGCGGTCCGGCGAAGCCGTGTCGGCCGTCTCAGGCCGTCGGGCTTCCTCCCCGCGCCGGCGCGGCGCTCCAGAGCCGGTCCCACGCGCGCTCGTGGTCCCACTCCGGCGTGGGGGCGAAGTACTCCTTCGCCGGGTCCTTCAACTGGGACCGGATCGCCTCCTCGTCGAGCTCGATGCCGAGGCCGGGGCCGTCGGGCACGACGACGCAGCCGTCCGGGCCCATGAGCGGCTTCGGCACGCCCTTCACGACCGCGTCGTACCAGGCGTCGTCGACGTTGTGGTGCTCCATGACGAGGAAGTTCTCGGTCGCCGCGGCGCAGTGGACGCTCGCGAACAGGGTGACCGGGCTCCCGGCCATGTGCATCGCCATCGAGATGCCGTGCTCCATCGCGAGGTCGCCGATCTTCTTCGTCTCGAGGAGGCCGCCCGAGGTGGCGAGGTCCGGGTGGCAGATCGAGATCGCCTTCTGCTCGAACAGGTCGCGGAAGCCCTCCTTCAGGTAGATGTCCTCGCCCGTGAGGATCGGCGTCCGGCAGGCCGCCTTGAGGCGGACGTACTGGTCCGTGTACTGCCACGGCACCATGTCCTCCTGGAGCACCTTGAGGCCCTTCTCCGTGACGCGGATCCCCGTGAACGGGTGCGGCAGCTGCGCGAACGTGCCGCGGGAGTACTGGTCGAACGGATCGACCCCGAGGCCCTTCGGCCAGGTGAGCCCGCCGGGGACGTCCCTGAGCTGGTTGACCGACACGTCCATCTTCAGGAACGTGAAGCCGCGCTCCATCCGCGCCTTGAGCCGCCGCCCCATCTCGACGGGATCGCGGCCGGCGGGCGTGTCGGCATAGACGCGGATGCGGTCCCGGAACTTGCCGCCGAGCATCTGCCAGCACGGGACGCCCCACGCCTTGCCGGCGAGGTCCCAGCAGGCCATCTCGACCGAGACCGCCCCTCCGGCCTGCCGGCCGTGGAAGCCGAACTGCTTGATCTTCCGGAAGAGCCGGTCGACGTGGCAGGGGTTCTCGCCCACGACGCGGCTCTTCAGCATGAGCGCGTAGGTTGGGCTCGCGCCGTCGCGCACCTCGCCGTAGCCCTGGAGGCCCTGGTTCGTGTCCAGGCGGACGATCCAGTGTCCGTGCACGCTCACGACGCGCAGGTCGGTGATGCGCAGTTGCGACGGCTCCGAGCGCGGCGAGACGCGCGCGCGCACCTCGTCGGCCCCCGCCCCCGCCCCCGACGCGTGAGCGGCCTCGCCGGCCGTCGCCGCGACCGCGCCGAGCCCGATGCCCTTCAGGAGTTCGCGTCGGTCCATGGCCTCGTTCCTCCGGCCCGGACGCTAGCATCCCGGGCCAACGGGAAGACATGGGCCATTGGGACGACCCACCGGGAGTAGAATGCCCGCCCCGTCCCAAGCTTCGCAGGAGG
>WBZP01001179.1_pt2 | contig 32610 bp, 25 predicted proteins | sample 5204301 | NCBI WGS metagenome assembly WBZP01 (sample SAMN12412401, study PRJNA552823) | activated sludge metagenome | isolation source: activated sludge from nitrification reactor of wastewater treatment plant... | place: USA: Pennsylvania | collected 2017 | reverse complement strand
GCGGGTGTTCCGTCGCTGATCAGCCGGAGGCGCCAGCCAGCGCCGAGCAGGCTGCGGTGAAGAAGGATTCGGCCTGCCAACGACCTCGTTATCGCGACGTGATCGGCCAGCGTCCAGCGCTCAAAGCCCGCAAACTGTCGCGCTTTGCCAACGACCGCGCCGCCTGCTCCGGATGGTGGCTGCCCAAAGTTGACCCGGGTTTCGTGCCGCAGGGCTTGGCTCTCGACGGCGCTACGGCGTGGGTCAGTGGTTGGTCCAAGAGCGACCGTAGGTTCCCCTTCCAGACCTGTCGGCTCATGCAGGTGGACCTCAAGACCGGCAAGTTGCTGCGCTACGCCCCGCTCGTCAAGGGCAAGGTCGGTCGCACCGGTCCCCGGGTCTGTCGCCACGGCGACGGAGTCGACATCACATCGCGCGGGGTATGGCTCACCGAGACCGACCGGGTCTGGCTGCTCGACCCCAAGCGCGTCGGCAAGAAGCGCATGATCAAACGCGCCTGGCGAGTGTTGGACCCGATGCGAGCATCGGTGGCCACGATTAGTGGTGGTTCGCTCGGGCTGGCGTCGTTCCAAAAGCAGCAACCGGGTCGACTCGATTGGTTCCCAATCGAGGCCATGATGGCGCGGGGCGCGATCGACCTCGCGCCCGGCAAGATCCCCAAAGACGCGCGCCGCAGATTGGTCGGCAGCCGTAGCCAGACCGTCCCCAACATGGTGCAAGGCCTTACTGTCGCCCCGGATGGCCGAATCGTGTTCAACCGATCGGTGAGCCGTTGCGGCACTTTGGTGATTGGCAAGCGCAATCTCGGGTTCCTGCCCGGAGCCGAGGACATCGAGTACGACGGTGCCGGTGGTCTCTGGGTGCTCAGCGAAACTGTGGCTTTGAAGTCACTGACCGGTGGTGATCGCCCGGTGGTGCCAGAGTTAGTCCGTTTCGACGTGGCCAAACTGATGAAGGGCCGGTCTGCCCGCTGCCTGCGTCACCCCTGACCACGCGCAATCGCGGTTGGTACGTCATGGTCCAATGGGCCGCATGAGCGAGCCTGGATCGACCCGTCCCCGTCAGGTGACGATGGCCGTGTGGTTGGCCTGCGGCGCCAGTCTGGCGCTGATCATCAATGCGGCCTCCACGATGGCTGACCTCAACAGTCTGCAGATGCGCGAACGACTCCAAGCCGGGTTCGACGAAGCCGGAGTTGATCTAGACCCGGCTGCTGCGCTGCCCTGGCTCCAGGTGGCCATCTACGTGGCGGGCGTAGTGGCTGCGGTCACCTTCGTGAGCGCTATCTATGTCGGCAAGCGAGATCCAAAGGCGCGAATTCTGGTCACTATCGGCGCTGTCTTGGTGTTTCTGAGCGGCATCTTCATCGACCCGATTCTGGCTGCCATGGTGGCGGTATCAGCCACGTTGCTGTGGAGCGGTCAGGCCAACGACTGGTTCGCCGGACGCCCGCCCCAGCCGAGTCCTCAGACCGCAGCGCTCGCGACCACTCCGGCCAGTCGGACCCAATCCACCGAGGAGCGACCACCGCCGGCCTATCGGCCGCCATCGGCCGACTTGTCCGAGGTGTTTGCCGCCGACGGCACCGCGGCCGCAGGCGCCCAGATGGCGGTGCTGAGTCCTCGTCCGCGGCAGGTCACCTTGGCTGGCCTGCTGACCGTGGTGCTGAGTTCAGCGGTTGCATTCTGGCTGTTTGGGGCCGCCGTCGCGGCTGCCAGCGACGTCAACGGGGAGTTGCGCAAGCGGTTTGACGCCGATCCGCGTTTCGCCGAGGCCGGACTCGACTATGCGACGGTCAAGGCAATGGTGGTCGCCTTGATGGGGGCGGTCGGTGTCTGGGCGCTGGTCGCCGTCGTACTCGGGGTGCTCTTGCTGCGCGGGGTGTCGTGGTCTCGCATCGCGCTGCTGATCTCGGCCTCCGTCGCCGGTGCCGCCGCCGTGCTGGCCGGCCTCGCGTTCTGGGGTTTCTTCGTGCTTGCCGCTGCCTGCGTGGCCGTGATTCGGCTGATTGCCGGACCGCCAGCCTCAACCTGGTTCAACCAACGCCGAGGGTCGGCAAGGATTCAGCCGCGGGCTTGATCCAGATCCGCCTTGGTCAGCACCGACCGAATCTCAAGTTCTACGTCGGCCAGCGGGTTATCTGAGCCTGGCGAACGGTCGATCGCACACACCACGGTGTCCACGATTGCGCCGCGTTCGCGCAACGCGTTTGTCGCATCTCGTACGGCGCCGCCGGTGGTGATCACATCTTCGATCAGCGTGATCCGTCGCCCGGCAACGTCGGGACCCTCGGCCAACTTGCAGGTGCCGTATTCCTTGGCCTGCTTGCGCACAAACAGAGCTGGCAACCCGGTGCGCGCCGACACAGCGGTGGCGATTGGAACGCCGCCCAACTCCAGACCGCCCAAAAGTTCGGTGCCCTCAGGGATCAACGGCACCATGGCGTCGGCGATTCGCCCCAGGAGGATCGGGTCGGACTCAAAGAGGTATTTGTCGAAGTACTCCGAGGCCACCTGGCCCGAGCGCAGTGTGAAGGATCCAGTGAGTCGACAGCAGGTGTCGATGTCGCGGGCGAGGTCGTTCATAGGGCTGACCCTAAAGGGCTCGGGCTGCCCGACGGTGCCGCCACCACTCCCAGACCATGGGCAGCACCGAGACCGCCACGATCAGCAGGGCCACTGCCTCGATGTTGTCTCGGATCAACGCAATCCCACCGAGGAAGTAGCCCGCCAGGGTGAGCGAGCCCACCCACAAGAGGGCCCCGACAAAACTCCAGACGTAGAACGTACGTCGAGGCATCTGCCCGATCCCGGCCACCACGGTGACAAAGGTGCGCACGATCGGGACGAACCGACCCAACACCAAGGCCTTGGCCCCATAGCGTTCAAAGAAGGCTTGAGTCTGATCGAGATATTTGCGCTTCACGATCCTGCCGTCGTGCTCTGCCAAGCGCGGACCGACAGCGCGGCCAATCTCATAACCGGAGACATTGCCCGCAAAGGCGGCAATCACCAGCGCCGGCAGCGCCAACGCCAAGGGATAGGGCACGTCGCCGCGGGCAATGAAGAGCCCGACCGCAAAGAGCAGCGAGTCTCCCGGCAGGATCGGAAAGAGCAGTCCACATTCGACGAAGACGATCACCAAGGTGATCCAGAAGAACTGGGCGCCGAAGTGGTCCAACCACCACTGCGGGTCCATCCAGTCGATGCCAAGGAGAAGTGCGTGCACCCGGTGACCCTATCCGGGGCAACCTGGACCCAACCTGGTTAGGTTCGGAGCATGCACGAGCAGCGCGCGCCCTACGATCCGATGCCGCACGGACCGGACCAGGTCGGGGTCGGACCCTGGGAGGGGCCGCTGCCCACCGAGCCGGAGTACGACGAGACGCTGCTCCGCGAAGGGGATCGCCGCAACGTCGTCGACCGCTACCGCTACTGGCGGATGGAGGCGATCATCGCCGACCTTGACACCCGCCGCCACGACTTCCATGTCGCGATTGAGAACTGGCAGCACGACTTCAACATCGGCACCGTGGTGCGCACCGCCAACGCGTTCTTGGCCGCCGAAGTGCACATTGTCGGCAACCGACGCTGGAATCGTCGCGGGGCGATGGTCACCGACCGCTACCAACACATCCGCCACCACGCCACGGCCGCGGATCTGGCCAACTACTTGCGCGATGCCGGGGTGGCTCTGTGGGGGATTGACAACCTCCCCGGGTCATGCCCCATCGAAACGGTGACTCTGCCGCAGCGCGTCTGCCTGCTTTTCGGCCAGGAGGGCCCAGGGCTCTCCGAATCGGCTCGCGCTGCGTGTGATGGCACCTTCTCGATCGCCCAATTCGGCTCCACCCGATCGATCAACGCCTCGGCTGCAGCCGCGATCGCGATGCACTCCTGGATCAGGAGGTACGCCGACCTGGAGTCGGCCTGGCGCGGCTAGCGACTGGTTTCGCCACGCCGCCTCTGGCGGCTGCTCAACCAGCGGAACCAGAAGGCCGCCAGCCCGGCCGTCGGTTGCGACCAGCCCGGTCGTCGGTTGCGACCAGCCCGGCCGTCGGTTGCGACCAGCCCGGCCGTCGGTTGAGCTTGTCGAAACCACGGCACACGCCACGGGGTCTTGGTGCGATCAGCCCGGTCGCCGGTTGAGCTTGTCGAAACCACGGCACACGCCACGGGGTCTTGGTGCGACCGCCCCGGCCGTCGGTTGAGCTTGTCGAAACCACGGCACACGCCACGGGGTCTTGGTGCGATCAGCCCGGTCGTTGGTTGCGTCCGCCCCGGTCGTCGGTTGAGCTTGTCGAAACCACGGCACACGCCACGGGGCCTTGGTGCGATCAGCCCGGTCGTCGGTTGCGACCAGCCCGGTCGTTGGTTGCGTCCGCCCCGGTCGTCGGTTGAGCTTGTCGAAACCACGGCACACGCCACGGGGTCTTGGTGCGACCAGCCCGGTCGCCGGTTGCGACCAGCCCGGCCGTCGGTTGCGACGCCCCGGTCGTCGGTTGAGCTTGTCGAAACCACGGCACACGCCACGGGGTCTTGGTGCGATCAGCCCGGTCGTTGGTTGCGACCGCCCCGGCCGTCGGTTGAGCCCTTCGTCGTGGCTCAGGACAGGCTTGTCGAAACCACGGCACACGCCACGGGGCCTTGGTGCGATCAGCCCGAGACCCAACACGTGATCGAGCGGTCCCCGATCTGCCACGAGGTGCGCTGCGGCCACATCACAAAACCGGAGGGGCAGTTGTCTTTGGCGTAGTTGCTCAGGGCATGGTCACCTGGGTAGCGCGCACCGGAGTGCTTCACCGCGCGCAAGAACCGGTGGGTATGCGGCGCACTGCAGGGCTTGACCTTCCAACTCGACCCCACCACCCGAATGCAGCGCTGTAGTGAGCGGGGGATGTTGCTGCCCTTCCAGTAGGTCGGGCCAGCGCCAGGCAGCGGACGCCCCCGAGGAGTGGTGGCGTTGTAGGTGTGGCAGGCAAACCAGGCTGCGCCTCGGGCAGCTTGGTCGGCGTTGGGGAAATAGACCACCCACGCCAGCATCACGGCGTTGCGGTTGGTCGGCTTGGGCACGACCCGGGTGAAGTTGCGCAGGCACTCGCGGTTGGCATAAACGCTGAGCTTCTTGCTGGCCACTCCGAAGTCTGACCGCAGCCGATGCGGCTGGAGTCCGACGTAGTACACCGAAGTCTGGTGTCGGCGATTGCAGGCAACCCAGCGTGCCTTTTGAAGGTTGTAGGGACGGCTCCACTGGCCGCAGGCACCAACTGCGGGAACGTCGTACAACGCGTTGTCGGGTAGGTCGGTGGCGCTCACGTCTGGATCTCCACCGACAGGGTCTGCGCTCGAGGAGGCGGTGGGCTGAGCCGGTCTGGGCGCGCATCCAGTGGCCAGCGCCAAGACCAACAAGACACCCATCAAACGGACCCGAGTCATGTCGCGCAGACTAACCCGATTCGCCGACAACGCCGATGCAAGAGACTGGCGAGTAAGCACTAGGCTCGAAGGTGCAACCGTTGGCACACACAGGAGCCCGAAGATGCCTATCGCAACCCCCGAAAAATACGCCGAGATGCTCGACGCCGCTAAGGAGCGCGGATTCGCGTTCCCGGCGATCAACGTCTCGTCCTCACAGACCCTCAACGCAGCCCTTCAGGGCTTCGCCGATGCCGGAAGTGACGGCATCATCCAGGTTTCCACCGGCGGTGCGGAGTATTTCTCCGGCCAGAGCGTCAAGAGCATGGTGGTCGGTTCGGCCGCCTTCGCTGCGTTCGCCGCCGAAGTCGCCAAGAACTACCCGGTCAACGTCGCACTGCACACCGACCACTGCCCCAAGGACAAGCTCGACGGCTTTGTGCGTCCGCTGGTGGCAATCTCCAAGGAGCGTGTGGCTCGTGGTGAGGCTCCGTTGTTCCAGTCGCACATGTGGGACGGCTCCGCCGTGCCGCTGACCGAGAACCTCGAGATCGCTCGCGAACTGCTCGCTGACTGCCACGCCGCCAACATCGTGTTGGAGATCGAGGTCGGCGTTGTCGGTGGTGAAGAAGACGGCATCGTGGGCGCGATCGACGAGAAGCTCTACACCTCACCCGAAGACGCCCTCGCCACGGTCGAGGCGCTTGGACTCGGCGAGAACGGCCGCTACATGACCGCGCTCACTTTCGGCAACGTGCACGGCGTCTACAAGCCGGGCAACGTCAAGTTGCGTCCCGCCATTCTCAAGGCTGCTCAGGACGCGATCGTGGCGAAGTACGGCGACAGCCACGGCAGCAAGCCGCTGTCGCTGGTCTTCCACGGCGGCTCGGGTTCGAGCCCGGAGGAGATTGCGGAAGCCGTCTCCTATGGCGTGGTGAAGATGAACGTCGACACCGACACCCAATACGCCTACACCCGCCCCGTCGCGGCACACATGTTCAAGAACTACGACGGTGTGCTCAAGGTCGACGGCGAAGTGGGCAACAAGAAGGCCTATGACCCGCGCGCCTGGGGCAAGGCTGGCGAGGCCGGCATGGCGGCCCGTGTGGTCGAGGCGTGTGAGAACCTCGGCTCCAACGGTCACAGCATCGGCTGACCATCTGCTGTCACCACACCCGGTCCACCGCTCGGTGGGCCGGGTGTGGTGCGTTCTGGCAGGCTGCGACTTATGTCCTTCGACGACTTGATGGCCGGACCTCCCGCCACTTTGCTTCCTGTTGACCCCGCTGCCCAGGAGACGGGGCTGGCACCCCACGACGTCGTACGCCGTCACCCGGAGTCGCCCCTGGCGTGGGCGGTGCTGGCAGAGGCGGCACTGAACGACGAGGCAACCGACGATGTGACCGCCTACGCCTATGCCCGAGTCGGCTATCACCGCAGCCTCGACTTGTTGCGCCGCAACGGCTGGAAGGGGCACGGGCCCGTGCCGTGGTCCCACGTTCCCAACCGAGGCTTCCTGCGCGCCTTAGCCGCGCTCACTATCGCAGCAGGGCGGATTGGTGAGACCGCTGAAGAAGAGCGTTGCCGTCAGTTCCTCACCGACTCATCGGCTGAAGCAGCGGCCGAACTATTGATGTAGCCGATTTAGGGCACCAGTCGGTAGCCGAGGCCTGGTTCGGTGACGAAGTAGCGGGGATGGGCCGGATCTGGCTCGAGTTTGCGGCGTATCTGATTAGCAAACACCCTTAGGTAGTTTGATTCCCGGCCGTACTCAGGGCCCCACACACTCTTGAGCAGAGTTTCGTGCGAGATCACCCGGTTTGGATGGCGGGCCAACGTGGCCAGAATCCGCCATTCGGTGGGCGTGAGATGCACATTCGTCCCGTCTGCCGCCAAACGCGCATCGAGAGTGGCGAAGTCGAGTTCAAATGCTGCACAGGTGAAGGGCGCTGGTGCAGAGCCAAGGTCAGTGGAGCCGCGCCGAAGTGCCACTCGCACCCGTGCCATCAACTCGTCTGCTCCGAACGGTTTCGTGACGTAGTCGTCGGCGCCTTCATCGAGGGCCTCCACTTTGTCGTCCGACTGATGGCGGGCCGACAACACGATCACGGGCACACCGCTCATTTGTCGTAGCCGCCGCAGCACCTCGACCCCGTCAAGATCTGGCAGTCCCAGATCCAAGATCACCAAGTCCGGTGGCGTGGAAGTGACTGCTGCGAGGGCATCGCGACCGTTGCCGACGGTCTCAACCGAATAGCCGCGAGCTCGCAGATTGATCCGTAGCGTGCGCTGAATCGCAGGCTCGTCATCGATCACCAGAATGTGATCAGGCATCGGCGCTCGAAACCGCGCCCTGGGGGAGCTCTGTCGGCGGCTCTGGGGGATTGGGTCGCTGTGCTGGCAGGGTGACAACCATCGTCAGCCCCCCGCCGGGGGTGTCTTCGGCCTCGACGTCGCCGCCCATAGCCTCGGTCAATCCTCGGGCTACGGCGAGTCCTAGTCCGACGCCGTCGCCGCCGGGTGCGTCGCCAAGGCGCTGGAAGGGTTGAAACATTCGCTCCCGCTGATCCTCGTTGATGCCCGGTCCGGTGTCGACGACGCGGATCTCGACTCGATCACCCAAGGAACTGGTGTTGATCGAGACACCCGCATCGGCCGGAGAGTGACGCAGCGCGTTCTCCAACAGATTGCCCAGCACTCGCTCGAGAAGACCGGTGTCGGCGTCGGCTGTGCGGGCGTCTTGGGCGACGTGCCACTCCACCGAATGCCCCGCGGGAGCCATCGCGACCGCTTGGGTGATCACCTCAGCCAAGTCGCATTTGGTGGGCCGGGCGACCAGTGCTCCCACCTGCAGTCGCGACATGTCCAACAAGTTGTCGATCAAGGCATCGAGGCGGTCAGCGGACTCTTCGATGATCGTCTCGAGTTCGGCCTGATCATCGGCTGAGAACGTCACTTCGTCGCTGCGCAAACTGCCGATGGCGGCTTTGATCGAGGCCAGCGGAGTGCGCAGGTCATGGGAGACGGCCGACAAGAGCGCTGTGCGAGCTCGGTTGTCTCGAGCCAGTGATTCTGCGTCAAATGCAGACCGCTGTAGAGCTCGGCGATGAAGGATCGCGGCCGCATGCACGGCAAAGGCGGCCAGCAACCGTTGGCGGTCGGCGGCCGGCGGTGGTCCGACCAGCACCAGGTCGTAGGTTTCGTCGATGGGTTCGGTGGTGGACGAGTCCGTTAGGTCGGCGATGTTGAACTCATCGGTGGCGTCAAGCACTTGCCGCTCCCGTTGCGTCTTGGTCGGCCGACGTACGACGGCAGCCGCGGAGGCGCCGAACATATCTAAGGACCGGCGCAACAACAGTGCCATCTGATCAGTGGATCCCAACAATGTGTGGGTCAACTCGGCCAGGGCAGATGACTCCTGCTGGGCCTCCAGGGCTGCGTCGGCTCGGCGGGCGCTTCTATGCACGACAGTGGACACGATGGCTGCGATGGCGACAAACACTAGGAGTGCCACCACATGCTCCGGATCGGAGATCGTGAGTGTTTGCAGCGGCGGGGTGAAGAACCAGTTGATCAACAGCGATGACACCACTGCTGAGGCAATCGCTGGCCACATCCCGCCAACCAACGAAACGCCGACAACGACGAGCAGATAGACGAGCATGATCAGGGGCAGACCGATCCCGACGGTGCTCCACGACAGAACTGCGGTGAGCAGTGTTGGCAACGCGAGCGCCAACACCGCGCCGAGTCGCACGCGGTCTGCGGAGAGCGCCCCGATACTTCGGCGCGGGCCACCGCGCGATGTGCTCGCTTGCGTGACCACGAGGACGTCGATGTCGCCGCTGCCGGCAATCACCGACTCGCCGATGCTGGCTCGCAGCGCTTTGCTCCAACTGGGTCGTCGGCTGGCCCCGATCACGATCTGGGTGGCGTTGAGCCCGCGGGCGAAGTCCAAAATCGCGGGTGCGGCCGCATCTCCGGTCACGGTGTGGAAGCTGCCGCCCAATTCCTCGGTCAGGGTGCGGAGTTCGGCGATCTCGGGCAGGCTCGGTCCGGCCAGACCGTCGCGGCGGGCGACATAGACCGCATGCAGTTCGCCTCCCGCGCCGCGAGCGGCGATCCGGGCCCCGCGTCGCAATAAACCGGGACTCTCGGATCCGCCAGAGATTGCCACCACGACGCGCTCGCGGGTTGGCCAACTACCGGTGATGCCGTGGTCGCCGCGATAGCGCTCGATATTTTCCTCGACCCGATCGGCTAGCCAGAGCAGCGCCAACTCCCGCAGGGCAGCCAGGTTGCCCACCCGGAAATAGTTGGACAAGGCGGCATCGATCTTCTCGGCCTTGTAGATGTTGCCGTGGGCCATCCGTCTACGCAGCGATTCCGGCGACATGTCCACTAGTTCGATCTGATCAGCAGCACGTACGACTTGATCGGGGACGGTCTCTTGTTGGGTGATCCCGGTGATCGAGGCGACAGCGTCGTTCAAAGACTCCAGATGCTGGATGTTGACAGTCGAGATCACATCGATGCCCGCATCGAGAAGGGCCTCGATGTCCTCCCAACGTTTGTGGTGGCGCGACCCAGGAGCGTTGGTGTGGGCAAGCTCATCGACCAAGGCGACCTTGGGGCGACGAGCAAGCACGGCGTCGAGGTCCATTTCTTCGACGGTGGTGCCTCGATACTCCATGTGGCGCCGAGGGATGATTTCCAAACCCTGCAGCATGGCCGCCGTTTGTGGGCGACCGTGGGTCTCGCAAAGCGCAACCACGACATCTGTGCCCCGCGACGCGCGGCGGGTGCCCTCAGAGAGCATCGCGACCGTTTTTCCTACGCCCGGTGCTGCACCCAGATAGATCCTTAGCCGTCCGCGGCCCATACCGTCATTCTCACTGATTCATTCTGAGCGCCAAGGCGATATTGAGTTCGGTGACATTGACTCGGGCCGCCCCGATGAAGCCGAGTTCCGGGCCTTGGGTGTGCTCGGACACCAAAGCGGTGAGATCTGCGCGGCTCATGCCCGTCGCGGCAGCGACCCGGGGGATCTGCCAGGCCGCGTAGGCCGGGCTGATATGGGGGTCCAAACCTGATCCAGAGGCGGTCAGCGCATCGGCTGGGATCGGCCCGTCAGCATCGGGGTTGTCGGCGCGAAGGCTCGACGCGCGCTCCCGCACAGCTTTTGCGAGTCGGGGGTCGCCTGGGCCCAGGTTGCTGCCGCCGCTGATCGCCCCCGATGAGTCGGACACAGAGGGGCGACCCTTGAAGAAACTGCGATTATTGACCTGCTGACCCAGCAGTGCAGATCCCCTCACAGTGCCCTGGATCATGATCGGCGAGCCATTGGCACGCTCGGGAAAAAGTTGGGCCGCGCAAGTGATGACTGCGGGGTAGAGGACGCCAAAGATCGCGGTCAGAACCACCAACATCTTGAGCGCGGCCATGGTAGGACGAAGCACAGACATGTCACACCATTCCGGGGAGAAGGGATACGACGAGGTCGATCAACTTGATGCCGACGAATGGGACCACCAGCCCACCGAGCCCATAGACGAGCAGGTTGCGCCGAAGCATTGCGGTTGCAGTCGAGGGGCGGTAGCGCACTCCCTTCAATGACAGGGGAATCAACGCCACGATGATCACCGCATTGAAGACCACTGCCGAGAGCATCGCCGAGCGGGGACTGCTCAGCCCCATCACGTTCAGGGTCGCTAGGCCGGGATAGATGCCCACAAACATGGCGGGAATGATCGCGAAGTACTTCGCCACGTCATTGGCGATCGAGAAGGTGGTCAAGGCCCCGCGGGTGATCAGCAGTTGCTTGCCGATCCCGACGATGTCGATCAGTTTGGTTGGGTCTGAATCCAGATCCACCATGTTGCCCGCTTCTTTGGCAGCCGACGTACCGGTGTTCATGGCTACCCCGACGTCGGCTTGAGCCAGAGCGGGCGCGTCATTGGTCCCGTCGCCGGCCATTGCGACCAGTCGACCACCACTCTGCTCGGCCTTGATCAGCCGCATCTTGTCTTCCGGGGTCGCCTCAGCCAGGAAGTCATCGACTCCGGCTTCGGCTGCGATCGAGGCAGCGGTCAGGGGGTTGTCGCCGGTGATCATCACCGTACGGATGCCCATCTCGCGCAATTGGTCGAAGCGCTCGCGCATGCCGGGCTTGACGACGTCCTTGAGGAAGATCACGCCCAACTCACGAGGCGCTGCGCCACCTTCCTGCAGCGCCACCACGAGTGGGGTTCCCCCAGCCCGGCTCACCGAGTCGACGGTTTCGTCAAGATCGTGGGCCATGTGCCCGCCCTCCGCATGGACCCAAGCGGCCACAGCAGAGCCAGCCCCCTTGCGGATCCTGGACCCGTCGAGCAGATCGAGTCCGGACATTCGGGTCTGAGCAGTGAAGGGCACGAACGTCGCTCCGGTGCGAATCAGGTCGGCAGTCGAACCGATCTCGGCGACCAGTCCCTGGGCCACGGCATAGTCGACGATGGAGCGACCCTCGGGCGTCTCATCGGCAAGAGATGACAAGTAGGCAGCCCGGAGCAATTCGTTGCGATCCACTCCAGCGACCGGAAGTACGTCTGCAGCCTGCCGATTGCCGAAGGTGATCGTTCCGGTCTTGTCGAGAAGCAACGTCGAAACGTCTCCGGCGGCCTCCACGGCCCGTCCCGACATGGCCAGCACGTTGCGTTGTACAAGGCGGTCCATTCCGGCAATTCCGATGGCCGAGAGCAGAGCGCCGATGGTCGTCGGAATCAAACAGACCAGAAGCGCCACCAGAACGACCAAGTCGAGTCGCTCTCCGGAATAGATGGCCATCGGTTGGAGAGCCATCACTGCCAGCAGGAAGATGATGGTCAGCACGGTCAGCAGGATTGACAGCGCGATCTCGTTCGGCGTCTTCTGTCGTGCGGCGCCTTCGACCAGCGCGATCATCTTGTCAATGAAACTCTCACCCGGCTTGCTGGTGATGTGGACGACGATGCGGTCCGAGAGCACCGTCGTACCGCCTGTGACCGCGCTCCGGTCCCCACCTGACTCGCGAATCACCGGAGCGGACTCGCCGGTGATGGCGGATTCGTCGACCGTCGCGACGCCCTCGACAACGTCGCCGTCACCGGGGATCACCTGCCCGGCCTCAACGATGACTCGATCGCCGATCCGCAGGTCTTGACCAGACACCTGCTCCTCGGAGCCGTCTGCACGCAGTCGCCGCGCCGGAGTATCGACGCGCGTCTGGCGTAGCGAGGCAGCCTGGGCTTTTCCGCGCCCCTCGGCGATTGCCTCAGCCAGGTTGGCAAAGACCAGCGTGGCCCAGAGCCACAAGGTCACCGCGATGGAGAAAACACTCGGGTCAAGAAGCGACAACCCCGTGGTCAACACCGAGCCCACCCACACCACGAAGATCACCGGTTGGCGGAGCAAGTGCTTCGGGTTGAGTTTGGTCAGAGCCGAGGGGAGGTTCTGCCACGCCGTCTGTCCGAGAGACGGCCGGGGAGTTTCCGCCGTGGGTTCGTGGGCCGCAAGGGTCATGACAATGCCTCCGCAAGGGGACCGAGGGCCAAGGCTGGGAAGAAGGTCAAGCCGGCCAATAGCAAGACGATCCCGAAAAGGAGTACGCCAAACACTGGAGTGTGAGTTGGCATAGTCCCCGCGGTGACCGGACGTCTGGGCTGCGCCGCCAGGGAGCCAGCAAGGGCGAGGGTGAAAGCGATCACGCCGAAGCGCGCCACAAACATCACGAGTGCAAGGCTGAGATTCAGCCACGGCTGATCCGCGGAAAGTCCAGCGAAGGCGGAGCCGTTGTTATTGCCCGCCGAGGTAAAGGCATAGAGCATTTCTGACAAACCGTGCGGGCCTTCGGCCGACAACGCGCCTTTGCCCTGAGGAACGATCACCGAGATGGCTGTGCCAATCAGAACCAGCGTCGGCATCGTGATGGAGGCCAGCGCGGCGTAGGTGATCTCGCGGCGGCTGATTGATTTGCCGAGCAACTCGGGGGTTCGGCCAACCATCAGCCCGGCGATAAACACCGTGATCATGGCAAGCACGAGCATCCCGTAGAGGCCGGTCCCGACCCCGCCTGGGGAGACCTCACCCAGCATCATGTTGAGCATGGTCATGCCGCCACCCAGGCCGCTGTAACTCTCGTGCATCGAGTTGACTGCGCCGGTCGATGTCGCGGTGGTCGCAGTGCTGAAGATGGCCGACCAGGCGATCCCGAATCGTTGCTCCTTGCCTTCCATCGACCCGGTTATCTGCGTAGCTGCCGAGCTCTCCGCCCAAGCCGTGAGGAGGGCAGCGCCAGCGAAGAGAAATCCCATCACGGTGGCGACAAGTCGCCCCTGCCGACGGTCACCGACGATCAGCCCATAGGTCCGGGTAAGGGCAAACGGGATGATCAGGACCAACACGATCTGCAACAGGTTGGTCCACGGAGTGGGATTCTCGAACGGGTGCGCCGAGTTGGCGTTGAAGAAGCCACCGCCATTGGTGCCAAGCATCTTGATCGCCTCTTGCGAGGCCACAGGGCCACCCTGGATTGTTTGGGTGCCACCAACAGCTGTGTCGATCACCTCAGGTGGGTTCAAATTTTGGATCGCACCGCCCAACAGCAGCAACAGTGCGGCCACCACCGAGATCGGCAAGAGCACGCGAATCCCGGCGCGGGTGAGGTCAACCCAGAAATTGCCAACGCGGTCGGTCGCCGCACGGGCCAGGCTGCGGACCAGAGCGATCGCCACCGCCAGACCGGTTCCCGCCGACACAAAGTTCTGCACGGTCAACCCCAGCATTTGGATCCCATAGCCAGCGCCCGCTTCGCCCGCGTAGGACTGCCAGTTTGTGTTGGTCACGAAGCTGACTGAGGTGTTGAGGGCGCCAGTGACAGTTTGAGAGCGGTCCCACGACCACGGGAGCCACTGTTGTCCCAGAATCAGCAACCACAGCACGACAACTGAGGCAACCCCGAACGCGACGACCGAGATCGCATAGACCGACCACCGCTGCTCACTATCGGGATCAACACCGACCACCCGATAGATCCCGCGCTCGATGCGCCAGTGACGAGTGTCGGTGAAGACCCGGTAGAGCCAGGTCGACAGCGGATAGCCGATCGCGATGACGATGGCACCGACAGCGCTGAGGGCGAGTGCGGTCTGGAGAAGTACTGGCATCGTCGTTCAGAACCGTTCGGGGCTCAGGAGGGCGACGACGAGGTAGCCCAGCAGTGCGAAGGCCACTATTGCGGCCAGCAGATTTTCGATCACTGAGCCATGCAACTGCGATCGCGTGTGTCCGTCACGGCACCTGACGGCCACCTAATGGATCTTGACGTGATCCTGACGGGTCGCTGCGCGGTTAGCCGGGCAGCACCATCTGCAGCGCTCCCTTGGTGGACTACCCAAGGCTACTAGCAGTTCCTCTGCGACTCATCAGCTGAGACGGCCGCCCTGCCTCCGAAAGCGAACTGGGGCGCTGTTCCCCGTGAGAGGTGACAGCGCCCCAGACAGTCGCAGGTGTATCAGCTGGTATACCAGTTAATTCCCCCATCGCGGTGGACGTAAATTCGGATGCTTGGGTAATAGCAAGTAGTGCCACCGCTCGAGGATGCTCCGCAGGCTTTGAAATAGCGCAGAACCATGTAGCCGGAATTCCAGGTGCCATTGAAGTTGTAGTACTGGGTCTGCGACGACTGTTGGGCGATATCGGCGCTGCCGTAGTCAACCTTCCAGTAACCAGGGTTGACGGCGTACACCTGGTTCTTGTTCCAGCACCAACTCATCGTGGCGGAGATCCGGTTGTACGACGAATTGATCCACTGTGCATCGGTTCTCACGGTTCGGGTTTCGCAGCCTGAGGCACGCGGCGCCACAACGCCTGAACTTGCGAAAGCTGCTGCCGGAAACAAGACAGCCATCAAGACAACAAAGGGAATGGCGAACTTGCGAATTGCAGATCGGAAGAATGGTGCGTGTTTCACATTGTTCTCCTTTGAGAGGGTGACTTGGTTGGACCTTCTCAGAGGCGTTTTCGTGAGTCAGTAGTTTAGGCGTGGCCGCATGTTGCCCGGCACGATGTTGCCAGCTTGTTTGACTGACTAAAACCAGGACTCAAACCGTCAACAGGGAGTCACTTGGGCAGCACCATCTGCAGGGCTCCCTGGTGGACTACCCAGCGGCGGCTGCGGTGCGGGCCGGTGATCTCGCCGTCGGCGCTGCACCAGAACTTGCTGCCCTTGATCCAGACCACGCGGCCGCGCACTCGGAGTACGTCGTCACGCTCTTGATGCTCGCCCTTGCGCATCCGCAGCACATAGCCAAACCGGGCCAGCGGGCCGGTGGCAAACGAGATCATCACGTCGGCCTTGCCATCTTCTGGCGTCGCCTCCGGGGTGATCGGAGTGCCGCCGCCAACGTGGGAGGAGTTGCCGACCGACAACATCAGGATCGGCCGACGGCGGCTGACGATGCGTTGTCCGTCAACGAGCACATCGAGCCGGATGTACGGCGGTCGCACCGACGCCAACGCCGCCCCGATGGGGTAGCCGAGTTTGCCCAGCCCGTAGCGGCCGAGTCGTTCCTTCCAGCGAGCCCCATAACGGCTGGCCTGGGCGCTGGCGCCGACGTGGACGTTGTTGATCACGATTCCGTCGGCGTCATCGGTGATCACATCCGCTGGCCGCGCAGTGCCGTTGAGCACGAGGCCGGCCGCCTCGTCGCACTCCAAGGGAATCCCGACGCCGCGAGCAAAATCGTTGCCCGTGCCCAGGGGGAGCAGGGCTACTTCGGCATCATCGAGCAGATCGCCCACGACCAGCGCTTTGACGACGGCGTGGAGGCTGCCGTCGCCGCCAGCCACGACGACCCGTCGTCCGTCCACATCTTCGAGCACGTCAGCCAACTCATCGGGTGAACCGGTGGCCGCCACCTCGACCTCGGTCTGCTCGCGCCAGCGATCCACGATCGGGTCGAGCACGGCGGCTTCGTTGGTGCCAGCGTTGGCGTTGGTGATCACCAACAAGGACGGCAAGGTCGGGTTCACGTGCTGAACCTACGCGCTGAGTCCACATCCGGGGAGTGGTCGTGCCGTTTGCAGAGCCCGGGGTCGTCTAAGGTTTGCCCGGACCGACACCGAATCGAGGTATCCAGATGCCAGGCATCGTGGTGCTCGGGGCCCAATGGGGCGACGAGGGCAAAGGCAAAGCCACCGACCTGTTGGCGACGACCGAGACGATCGACTACGTCGTACGCACCAGTGGTGGGCACAACGCGGGCCACACCATCGTGGTGGGGGGTCAGAAGTTCGCCACCCATCTGTTGCCCAGTGGGATTTTGACCCCGACCACCACGTCGGTGATCGGCAACGGGGTTGTGGTGTCGCCCGAAGCGCTGTTTCGCGAACTAGACGCGCTGTTAGCTCGCGACGTCGAACTCGGCCCGCTGGTGATCAGCGCGAATGCGCACGTGATTGCGCCGTACCACGCGGTGATCGACAAAGTCACCGAGCGGTTCTTGGGCAAGAACCAGATTGGTACGACGGGACGCGGCATCGGCCCGGCCTACGCCGACAAGGTGAACCGCGTCGGGATCCGGATCGCCGACCTGTTTGACGAGAAGATCCTGGGACAGAAGGTCGAAGGGGCGCTGTCGCTGCGCAACCAGATTCTGACGAAGGTCTACAACCGGCGCGCGGTGGAGATTGAGGCGACGGTGGAGGAATTGCTCTCCTATGCCGAACGGCTGCGCCCGATGGTGGCCGATACTTCACTGCTGCTCAACAAGGCGCTCGACGCGGGAAAGACGGTGCTGTTCGAGGGTGCCCAAGCCACGATGCTGGATGTGGACCACGGCACCTATCCGTTTGTGACCTCGTCCTCGCCCGTGGCCGGTGGGGTGTGTGCTGGCGCTGGCGTCGGACCGACTCGCCTCGACCGAGTGATCGGGGTGATCAAGGCCTACACCACCCGAGTGGGCAGCGGGCCGTTCCCAACCGAGTTGTTTGACGACAACGGGGAGAAGTTGTGGCGGATCGGTGGCGAAGTTGGAGTCTCGACCGGTCGTGACCGACGTTGCGGTTGGTACGACGCCGTGATCGCCCGCTACGCCAGTCGAGTCAACGGACTCACCGATCTGTTCTTGACCAAACTCGACGTGCTCTCGGAGTGGGAGAAGATTCCGGTCTGTGTCGCCTACGAAGTCGACGGCGTTCGGCATGACGAGATGCCGATGACCCAGACCGACTTCCACCACGCCAAGCCGATCTATGAAGAACTCGACGGCTGGGGAGTCGACATCTCTGGGGTGCGGCAATGGTCTGACCTGCCTGCGAATGCTCGCGCCTATGTCAAGGCGCTGGAGGAGATGTCCGGGTCGCGGATTTGGGCAGTCGGCGTTGGCCCAGGTCGAGACCAGACGGTGGTAGTAGAGCGATGAAGTTGGCCGGGCGCCTGGTCGCAGTGACCGGTGGTGCGCGAGGCATCGGAGAGGCCACTGCGGTCGCGCTGATCGATGCCGGAGCCCGGGTCGTGATCGGCGATCGCGATCTGGAGCTTGCCGAAGGCACTGCGGCTCGGATCGGCGCCGTCGCGCTGTCGTTGGATGTCACTGACCTAGCGTCGTGGGGTGAGTTCGTGTCGGCCGTGGGCGAACCTATCGACGTACTCGTGAATAACGCGGGGATCATGCCGATCGGGGACTTGCTCAAAGAGCCCGACGAGGTGACTCGTCGGATCTTCGAGGTCAACACCTTTGGGGTGATCAACGGGGTCAAAGCGGTGGCGCCCGGGATGGTGGAGCGCGGGTCGGGACACATCGTCAACGTCGCCTCGGCTGTGGGGCGGGTGCCGATGCCGGGGGGTGCCTCCTACAGCGCATCGAAGCATGCCGTCGTGGGGTTCAGCGAAGCGATGCGCCAAGAACTGCTGCCCAGTGGCGTCGACGTCTCGGTCATCTTGCCCGGCATCGTGCGCACCGAGTTGGCGGCTGGACTGAAGGATTCGAAGTTCGTCGCGCCGGTGACGGCATCCGACGTAGCGGCGGTGATCTTGGACGTGATCGCCAACCCAGTCCCAGAAGCCTGGGTGCCGCGCTACACGCAACGAATCGTCAAGGTGACCAACCTCCTGCCGCGTCGTGTGCAGGAGGCGATCGCCAAGGTGGCCAAGGCTGATCGGGTGTTCTTGGATCTCGACGAGTCGGCGCGGGTGGATTATGAAGCCCGCGCTCGGGGGCGCTAAAAAGGGGCCGCTCCTGGGGGAAAAGTCACAAGTTCACTTGTGACTTTGATACCTCACCTGGCAGATCTGCCATGTGAAGTAGCAATCTCCCATGTGAAGTACGACGGCCCGGAGCCGGATCGCCGTCCGCAGCCCTTGAAGCACGACTAGGCTCTCGGCACGTGAGAACCCTCGTGATTGGCAGTGGCGGGCGGGAGCACGCGATCTGTTTGGCTCTGGCCAAAGACCGAGGCGCTGAGGTGCATGCGGCTCCGGGCAATCCTGGGATGGCGGAGGTCGCTCAGATCCACGACGTCGATCCGATGGACCCCACCCAAGTAGCCGATCTTGCCGAGCGAATCGAAGCCGACCTGGTGGTGGTTGGGCCGGAGGCCCCCCTGGTGGCCGGTGTTGCAGATGCCGTCCGGAGCAAAGGCGTCGCGTGCTACGGCCCGAGTCAGGCTGCCGCGATGCTCGAAGGATCCAAGGCGTTTGCCAAAGAGATCATGACGGCGGCGGGGGTACCGACTGCCGGATCGCGCACGTGCTCGACGAGCAACGAGGTGGGGGCCGCGCTGGCCGAGTTCGGCCCGCCGTACGTCGTCAAAGACGATGGCCTCGCCGCTGGCAAAGGCGTGGTCGTGACCAATGATCTGGCCGAGGCCACCGCGCATGCGGCCCAATGCGACCGCGTCGTGATCGAGGAGTTCCTCAACGGGCCCGAGTTCTCCATCTTCGCGGTCTGCGACGGCCGGACTGCCTACGCCCTCCAACCCGCCCAGGACTTCAAACGGATCTACGACGGCGGCCAGGGCCCCAACACCGGAGGCATGGGCTCCTACAGTCCGCTGCCCTGGACCCCAGCCGACATCGCCAACCAGGTCATCGACGCCATCGTGCAACCGACTCTCGATGAGATGAACCGACGTGGCACACCGTTCATCGGCACGTTGTACGTCGGACTGGCGTTGACCGCCGACGGGCTGAGAGTGATCGAGTTCAACTGCCGTTTCGGCGACCCTGATATCCAACCGGTGCTGGCCCTGCTCGACAGTTCGCTGGGCGAACTTCTCGCCGCAGCCGCGCAGGGACGCATTCACGAGGTTGAACCGCCGAGATTCCGTGAGGGCGGGGCAGTCACAGTGGTGATGGCAAGTGCGGGCTACCCCGAGAGCTCCAGCAAAGGCGACGTGATCATCGGCACCGAAACGCTGACCAAAGAGCACGACGTCAACGTGATCCACGCCGGCACTGCTGACCACGAGGGTCGCCTGGTCACGGCCGGTGGACGGGTGCTCACCGTGACCGCGACTGGCGTTGACGTCGCCGATGCCCGAGCCAAGGCCTATGAGGGGATCTCCTCGATCGCCTTCGACGGCGCCCAGTGGCGCCGCGACATTGCCTCTGAACCGCTGGGTGCGGTCGAAGGGGCTTCGATGCTGGAGGAGCAGGGATGAGCGTGCCCAACGTCTTGGCGGCCCGCTATGCCGGGGCGGATCTGGTCGAAATCTGGTCTCCAGAACACAAGATCCGACTGGAGCGACAGTTGTGGATCGCGGTGCTCAAGGCCCAAGCCGATCTGGGGGTCGACGTACCCTCCGAGGCTGTAGCCGCCTATGAGTCTGTGATCGATCAGATCGATTTGGAGTCGATTGCTGAGCGGGAGCGGGTGACCCGTCATGACGTGAAGGCGCGGATTGAGGAGTTCTGTGCCCTCGCCGGCCACGAGCAGATCCACAAAGGCATGACGTCGCGGGATCTGACCGAAAATGTCGAACAGTTGCAGATTCGGCAGAGCCTCCTCCTGATCCGGCAACGAGCGATTGCCGCCTTGACCAGACTGGGTCGTCTCGCCGCCGAACACGAGACCACGGTGATGTCCGGACGCAGCCACAACGTGGCGGCGCAAGCCACGACGCTCGGCAAACGATTCGCCACCATCGCTGACGAGATGTTGGTCGGCCTGCGTCGCCTCGACAACCTGGTCGAGCGCTATCCACTGCGCGGGATCAAGGGTCCGATGGGCACCGCCCAAGACATGCTCGACCTGCTCGACGGTGATCGGGCCAAAATAGCTGACCTTGAGCAACGCGTGGCCACGCACCTCGGCTTCGACGACGTGATGACCAGCGTGGGTCAGGTCTATCCGCGATCGCTGGACTTCGATGTGGTCAGCGCCCTGGTGCAACTTGCCGCTGGTCCGTCAAACCTGGCCACCACGATTCGCCTGATGGCCGGGCTGGAACTCGTCACCGAAGGTTTCAAAGAGGGCCAGGTTGGCTCCTCGGCCATGCCGCACAAGATGAACACGCGCTCCTGCGAGCGGGTCAACGGTCTGGCGGTCGTGCTGCGTGGCTACTTGTCGATGGTCGGCGAACTCGCCGGAGATCAGTGGAACGAAGGCGACGTCTCCTGTTCCGTCGTACGCCGAGTGGCACTACCCGACGCCTTCTTCGCCCTCGACGGGCTGTTCCAGACGTTCCTCACGGTGCTCGATGAGTTCGGCGCCTTCCCGGCCGTGATCCAGCGCGAACTCGACCGCTATCTGCCCTTCCTCACCACGACCAAGGTGTTGATGACAGCCGTGCGCAACGGCGTCGGCCGCGAGGAGGCCCACGAGGCGATCAAGGAGCATGCGGTAGCGGTGGCACTGGAGATGCGCCAGGGGCGATCCGACAATGACCTCTATGACCGACTCGCCGCGGATTCGCGACTGTCGCTGACGCGGCAGCAGATTGCCGAATTGGTCCGTGAGCCGATCGAGTTCACCGGGGCGGCGCGACAGCAGGTGCAGTCCGTCGTACGTCGGATCGAGGAGTTAGCCGCGCTCAACCCGGCCGCAGCCGCCTACTCCCCCGGTGCGATCCTCTAGGCCGGGCCGTAGGCTCGTGGGGTGAGCTCCGCGATCTCGCTTCCACCGCCGATCCCGATCGCCGGGGCTGAGCATCTGCACTCGGGCAAGGTGCGCGATCTCTATCGAATCGTCGACGGAGAGCACTCTGGGGCGCTGCTCATGGTGGCCAGTGATCGGATCAGTGCATTCGACTACGTGCTGGATTCCACGATCCCCGACAAAGGCGAGATTCTGACTCGGATGAGTCTGTGGTGGTTTGGGCAACTCGCCGATCTGGTGCCCAACCACGTGATCAGCACTGACGTGCCCGAGCAGGTGCAGGGGCGGGCGGTGATCTGTCAGGCGTTGGACATGTTTCCGGTCGAATGTGTGGCCAGGGGATATCTGACGGGCTCGGGTCTTGCGGACTATCAGGCGACCGGGTCGGTATGTGGAGTGGCGCTGCCGGCGGGGCTGGTCGACGGCTCCCGCCTGCCAGCGCCGATCTTCACCCCGGCCACCAAAGCAGCCGTGGGAGACCACGACGAGAACGTGTCGTATGACGCAGTCGCGGCGACGATCGGCGGCCACGATGCAGCCGCTCTCCGTGAGCTCACCCTGGCGGTCTATGCCCGAGCCGAAGAGATTGCGCGGGAGCGAGGCATCTTGTTGGCCGACACCAAGTTTGAGTTTGGCCGCGACGATGCGGGCCGCATCGTCTTGGCCGATGAGGTACTCACTCCCGACTCGTCCCGATTTTGGCCAGCCGATCAGTGGCAACCAGGGCACTCGCAGCCGTCGTACGACAAGCAGATCGTGCGCAACTGGTTGCTCTCCCCGGCTAGTGGCTGGGATCGGCATGAGGGTGCGCCGCCGCCGCCACTGCCTGGTGATGTGATCGAGCGAACTCGCGGTCGCTATCTGGAGGCCTACGAATTGCTCACCGGGGAGGTCTGGTGAGCGAGATCTCGGTCTTCGTCCGAGCTCCGGCCGCGGCGGTTTTTGCCTATCTAGCCGATCCGCGCCACCGACCGGAATGGCAGTCCTCGCTGCGATCGGTGCAGATGCTGGACGAGGGCGACCCCCGGGTCGGGATGCGGTGGCGCGATATCACCGCTGTGCCCGGCGTCCGTCCGCACATGGAGATCACCGAGTGCACCCCCTATCGACTGTGGGCCGAGCGCGGCACCTGGGGCGGGATCTCAGCCGACCTGAGCATGCAGTTCGTGCAGACCACACTCGGCACCAAAGTCACCGCAACGTTCGACCTATCCGCTGCGGGACCCTGGCGGTTCGCAGCGGCCGTGGCCGAACGGCTGGCACCGTCAGCGTTGACCGCCGACCTGCGCAAAGCCGCCAAACTGATCGAAGACCACCAGTAGCAGCACCCACGAGATGGAGAACTCATGCTCAACCTGTCGATCTTCTTAGAAGACTCCGCTCGCAAATACCCCGACCGCGATGCGGTGGTGTTGGGTGATCTGCGCCTGACCTATGCCCAAGTCGACGCTTTCGCCAACCAGGTGGCCAACCTCCTGGTCGACCGTGGGATCCAACCCGGCGACAAAGTCGCGCTCAGTTGTCCGAACCTGCCCTATTTCCCGGTCATCTACTACGGAATCCTCAAGGCCGGGGCTGTCGTGGTGCCACTCAACGTGCTGCTCAAGGGCCGCGAGATCGCCTACCACCTAGAAGATGCCGACGCGAAGGCCTACTTCTGCTTCCAGGGCACCCCTGACCTGCCGATGGGTGAGCAGGGCTACGACGGATTCAAGGCGACCAAGGAGTGCGAGCACTTCTTCATGATCACCGCCGATCTGATGGCGCCGAGCCCGATCGAGGGCACGCAGACCCTGGCGCAGGCGCTTGGGGGGCAGCCGACCACCTTCGAATCGGTGCTGCGCCGCGAGACCGATTCGGCGGTGATCCTCTACACCAGTGGTACGACGGGACAGGCCAAAGGCGCTGAACTGAGTCACTCCAACTTGGTGCTCAACGCGCTCACCTGCAATCGGCTCTTCGGGGGCACCCCAGCCAACGACGTACATCTGGTGGCGTTGCCACTGTTTCACTCCTTCGGGTCGACCGTGCAGATGAATGGCGGCTTCTCGATGGCGGCCACACTGGTCTTGCTGCCTCGCTTTGATGCCGCCTCGGCGGTGGGTCTGATGGATCGGGAGGAGGTCACCTTCTTTGCCGGCGTGCCCACGATGTGGTGGGGGTTGCTCGGCTCGCTGAGCGACGACGTCGACGTCGACAAGATTGCGCGCAACCTGCGCGTCGCGGTGAGCGGCGGCGCGGCGCTCCCCGTGGAGATCATCAAACAGGTCAAGGAACGATTCGGCGTCCAGATCCTCGAGGGCTACGGGCTGTCGGAGACCTCCCCGGTGGCCACCTTCTCTGACCCCGACCGCGAGCCACGCGCAGGCAGCATCGGGGTTCCGATCTGGGGCGTGGAGTGCAAACTGATCGATCCGGACACCTTGGACTGGCGATGCGTTGAAGGCGCCGACCGAGTGGGCGAAATCGCGATCCGCGGGCACAACATCATGAACGGCTACTACAACCGACCCGAGGCGACCGCTGAGGTCATGCGCGATGGTTGGTTCCGCACCGGCGACCTGGCTCGTCGGGACGAAGACGGCTTCTACTACATCGTCGACCGCTCCAAAGACATGATCATTCGCGGTGGCTTCAACGTCTATCCAAGGGAGATCGAGGAGGTGTTGATGGCCCACCCGTCAGTCTCGCTGGCGGCCGTGATCGGCGTACCCAACGACAGTCACGGCGAAGAAATCAAGGCGTTTGTGATCAAGAGTGCCGATGACCCGATCACCGCCGACGAATTGGTGGCCTGGGCCAAGGAGCAAATGGCGGCCTACAAATATCCGCGGATCGTCGAATTCGTGGAGTCGCTGCCGATGACCGCGACCGGCAAGATCCTCAAGCGCGAGTTGCGCTGACCAGGGGAGTTGAGCCCCCTCCTCTAGACTCCGCATTCGTGGGACGTAGCACGGGGGTCCCCACGCGGCGCGTGGGGCACAAGAAGCATGGGTTGCCGCGCAACCTCTTCACGACGTTCGCCGTGGTTGCGTTGCCCCTTGTCGTGGCAGCGATTGCCGGCTACTTCTGGATTCGGCCGCAGTGGCAGAGCTATGCGGCCAACGCGGTCAACGTCGACGTACTTCGGCGGGTGCCGATCGCGGCCGCAGCGATTGCCTTGATCTGGGTGCTCGCCATCGTGGCCGGCCATCGACTCACCCGTCTATCGCCAGCCGCATCGGGCGCGAAGAAGTCGCTCTCGCGTGGTTTCACCACCCTGATGTGCTTGCTGGTCGCCCTGCCACTTGCGACCGGGGGCTGGGCTGCCTGGATCACCCGCGACACCATCTTGTCGACAGCTAAGGACGAGGTTTCGGCAACGACGCCCAATTTGCCGACCGAGTCAGCGGCTCCTGATCCTTGGGGAGGTCGCCAGCGGATCAATGTGATGCTGCTCGGCGGTGACGGGGGCGTGGGTCGCGAGGGGATTCGCACTGACACCGTGATCGTGGCCAGCATCAACTTGCGCAATGGGCGCACCACAACGTTCAGCCTGCCTCGCAATCTGATGCGCGTGCCCTTCCCCGAGACCAGTCCGTTGTCGAAGGTCTACCCCTACGGCTTCTCCGGCACCGGGGACGCAGGCGAATACATGCTCAACGCGATCTATCGCAACGTGCCCGCGTTGCACCCGGGAGTGCTGGGCAAGTCCGACAACGAGGGCGCCGATGCGCTCAAGCAGGGCGTGTCTGGAGCTTTGGGGATTCCGGTCGACTACTACGTCTTGGTGAATTTGCGCGGGTTCCGCGAGGTGGTCGACGCCATTGGTGGGATCACCGTCAACATCAACCGACCGATTCCGATCAACGGGGACACTGACCGACGGATCCCACCGACAGGCTGGCTCAAGCCCGGACCGAACCAGCGCCTCGATGGATATCACGCGCTTTGGTATGCCCGGGGCCGATGGGGCCTCACCGACTATGACCGGATGGAGCGCCAGCGCTGCGCGCTCAACGCGATCGTGGCCGAGGCAGACCCGGCCAATCTGCTCTTCCGCTACGGCAAGTTGGCGCGCGCGGCGAAGAAGATCCTGCGCACCGACATCCCGCGTCGGATGCTGCCGCACTTCGCCGAGGTGGCGCTGAAGATGAAGGGTCATTCGCTGCGCAGTGTGGTCTTCCAGCACACCGCGACCTTCGACCCCAATAACCCCGACTACGACTACATGCACCGCAAAGTACGTCGAGCGCTGCGGCCGCCGAAGCCACAGCCGACCGGCTCGGCCAGCCCGTCACCATCGGGTTCGCCCAGCGCCACACCCACGCCGGGCGAAGGGGTCACCGACACTCGTGACCAGTGTGGCTATCACCTGATCACCACGGTTCCGGCGAACCCATACTGATCGACTCGGCTCAACGGCGGCGCTGCACCGACTTGCCGGTGGACAGTGCCTGCCAGGTGCTCGGGCCCGCCACGCCATTCGCAGACAGCCCGACCCGGGTCTGATAGGTCTTGATTGCCGAGACGGTGGTGGCATCGACGATGCCGGTCACAGCCGGCTTGCCTGCTCCGGCCGCATTGAGGGCCCGCTGCAATCGACGTACGCCGGTGGAGGCGGAGCCGAACTTGCTCACCGGCTGGGTGCCTTCGGCGAGCAACACAGTCCACGCCTTGAGGGTCCAGCGGTCTTGAACGGTCAGGCCGCGCCTGGCTTGATAGGCCCGCACGGCCTTGATCGTGGTGGCGTCGTAGACACCGGTCAAGGTGTTGGTGGGATAGAGCTTGCGCGAGCGCAACATGCACTGCAGCGCCCGGACGTTGGCGGTGGCGTTGGTGCCTTGCGTCAAGGGCAACCAGGTGGAGAGGTTGTAGTTGACCGATCCGCAATGCTTCGGCTCGGCAGCGATCCAGGAGCCGCGACCGAGATCAATCCAGTTGCTGTCGATGTTGATGGTCACGCCGCCGTGGGTCTCGTTGTGGCCGCCTCGGTATTGATGCATGCGGGCGTGTGGCATCCAGCCCTCGTTGCTGATGTAGGTCGAGTACACATCCGCCTTGCCGTTCCAGTCCGCGATCCAGAGGCGGTCCGGGAGCGTGATGTAGGGCTGGGCGTTGATCCGGGCTTGGTCGAGCATCCGCATGCCGGAGGACGCGCTGGAGTAGACGCCGGAGACATAGCCGCGGGCGTGGAGTTGTTCGGTCCAACTCGACAAGAACGCCTTGGCTGACTCCCGGCAGTTGGTCTGGCTGCTGTCGAAGCCTTCGAGGTCATACCAGAGTGTCGACCCGCGCACGATGCCGAGCGCTGCGGCGGCCGCGACGGCGGTGTCGGCCTCGGCCACTCCTTGGGCGCGGGCTGCGGCATAGCGATTGGTTGGGTCGGACTTAATCGTCGGGTCGATCTTGGCGCCGTAGCGGGGGTAGCGCGTGGAGCAGGACGCCTGCGGACCGAGGGTGATTGGGAGCAATCGCCAGCCCGCAGCCAGTTGGCGACTCACCCATTCGGGGGTCAGGTTGGGCTGACTGCGACAGGCGCGGGAATTTCCCGAGATGTAGATCCCGACCCCGGTGAAGGGGGAGTTCAGCCACCACACATCCATGGCCTTCTGTGTGGGGGCCAGGCATTGGTCGAACCCATATCCGGTGAAATCCCCTGGGGTGACCACGTTGTCTGCAGACGCAGGCGCGGTCGGACTGAGCAGGGCGACCAGTAGGCCAAGTGCCACCAAGGTGGCCCTGAATCGTGCAGGCATGGCGAACTCCAGACGTTGAGGCGTCGTACGACGATAGGTCCCACCAGTCACTTTTGTCACACTGGTCACGGAATTGTGATGGTGGGGTCGCCGCCACCAGTGGGACGTCATACGGACTGGTTGTCGGAGCCACCGCCTCGTATGACGCTCGGTGGGACGTCATACGGACTGGTTGTCGGAGCCACCGCCTCGTATGACGCTCGGTGGGACGTCATACGGACTGGTTGTCGGAGCCACCACCTCGTATGACGCCACGGGGCCCAGAGACGGCAAGATGTCCCGGTGACCAACCATGCGCGGATCGGGCTTGTCCAAGTCTGCGCTGCCGGAATCTTGTGGGGCACTGGCGGACTCGCGGTGCAGTTGATTCGGCAACACTCCTCGATGACGGTGCTGACCGTCAGTGCGTGGCGGATGCTGTTGGCCTCGGCGGTCCTGGTGGCCACTGTCTTGATCGGGCGTCACCTGGGCGCTATGCGAACCGCTCTGCGTCAGAACCCTGGGCGGGCGGCTTTCGTCGGGGCGATGACGGGCTCCTATCAAGCGCTCTACTTCTGGGCCGTCGTCGAGGTTGGCGTCACCGTGGCGACCGTGGTCAGTCTGGGCTTGGCGCCGGTTCTGCTCACCGTCTGGGAGGCCCGGGTGCAGCGGCCCAGCGCCAAGCGAATCCTCGTGCTTCTCGGCGCGCTCCTCGGCTTGGTCTTGGTCTCCTTGTCGGCCCACGCTGGCCTGACCGGGCCCCGGCCAGCAGTCGGGATCAGCGCAGCAGTCCTGTCTGGCACGGCGTACGCCATCGCCACGCAGGTAGGTCGGCCGCTCACCGCCAGCACACCACCGCTGATCCTGACCACGATGGCCACGGCCTCCGGCGCCGTGTTGCTCTCGGTCCTGGCCGCTTTCGGCGGCGGGCCCTACCTGCCCAACAACCTGCCGGCCGCGCTGCTGATCGGATATCTGGCGATCTTCACGATGGCGCTGGCCTATGCGCTCTTCTACGCCGGACTGCGTACGACGACCGGAAGCGCCGCCGTGATCGCCACCCTCCTCGAACCCGTGACCGCAGGTGTGGTTGCCTGGCTGCTCCTAGCCGAGCGGATCGGGTTGGTCGGGATCGTGGGGATGGCCTTGATCCTGGCTGCCGTTGCCGGACTCGGGGAGCGAGTCGAGACCGCCCCGGATGACGGTTAGCCCAACCAGACCCGCGCGTTGCCAAACATGCGTGCCCATGGGCTGGGCCCCTCCGGACCGGCCGAGGTCCACGACATCTGCACGTTGCGCTGCACCCGCTCCGGGTGCGGCATCATCGCAGTGAACCGTCCGTCGGGTGTGGTGACCGCCGTCAATCCCTCAGGTGACCCGTTGGGGTTGGCGGGGTAGAGCATGGCCGGGTTTCCCGACGCATCCACAAACCGAGCTGCTCGCAGCACACGCTCGGAGTCACCGCGCACCGAAAAGTCGGCATAGCCCTCGCCATGGGCGACCGCGATCGGCAGCAAAGAGCCCGCCATCGGCCCTAGGAAGATCGAGGGTGACTCCAATACCTGGACTTGGGAGAGTCGCGCCTCGTATTGCTCGGACTTGTTGCGGGTGAACCGTGGCCAGGCGTCCGCGCCCGGGATCAAGTCCGCCAATGCGGCAAACATCTGGCAGCCGTTGCAGATCCCCAGCCCAAAGGTGTCGGATCGGTGGAAGAACGCGTCAAACGCCTCGGTCAGCGCTGGGTTGAACAGCACTGAGCGGGCCCAGCCTTCGCCGGCGCCCAACGTGTCGCCGTACGAGAAGCCGCCGCAGGCGACCAAGCCGACCGCATCCGCCAGATCGAACCGGCCGGTCTGCAGGTCGGTCATGTGCACGTCCCAGGCTTCAAATCCGGCCTGGTCGAAGGCGAAGGCGGTCTCCACGTGACTGTTGACTCCCTGCTCGCGCAGGATCGCCACCTTGGGGCGAGCGCCCAGATTGACGTACGGCGCTGCCACCGAGTCGGTTGGATCAAACGTCGGTGCCAGCACCAAGCGATCGCGGATGAACGCGGCATGCTCTTGGTCGGCGCATTCGGGGTTGTCGCGCAGGCGACTGATCCGCCACGACACCTCGTCCCAGGCCTGGCCGAGGTCACGAAGTGATTGATCGAGCGACTCTTCGCCGACGGAGGCGAAGATGCGGGGTTGGTCGGAGGTCGTGCCGACCAACCTGACCAGGTCATCCAGTCCGTGGTCGGCCAGGACCGCGAGCACCTTTTCGAGGCGATTGGTCGGCACTCCCAGCACCGTGCCAAGTTCCTCGCTGAAGAGCGCTGCGCGGGAGGCAACCTCGAGATCGACCCCGATTGCGCCCGCAAATGCCATCTCGCACACGGCCGCCCACAGCCCGCCGTCGGAGCGGTCGTGATAGGCGGTGATCAGACCGGCGGAGCGCAACTCGTTGACCGCGTCGACCAGGCGCACCAAGTGATCGGCCTCGTCCAGATCGGGTACGTCGGCACCGAAAGCCCCCGACACCACCGCCGCCACCGAACCACCGAGTCGGTCCCGTCCGGCGCCGAGGTCGACCAGTACCAACGTGGAGTCTGGAAGCAGTTGTGGGGTGAGCGTGCCGCGCACGTCGGGCAGCGAGGCAAACGCCGAGACCACCAACGAGACGGGCGAGATCACCTGCTTGGTCTCACCCTCATCGGTCCACTTGGTGCGCATCGACAGGGAGTCCTTGCCGACCGGCACCGAGACGCCGAGAGCAGGGCACAACTCCATCGCCACAGCTTGGACCGTGTCGAAGAGGGCCGCATCCTCCCCAGGTTCGCCACACGCTGCCATCCAGTTGCAGGAGAGTTTGACCCCGCTCAGCGTGATTGGAGCCGCCAGCAGGTTGGTGATCGCCTCGCCCACTGCCATCCGTCCACTAGCGGGGGCGTCGACTGCGGCCAGCGGCATGCGTTCACCAGTGGCCATCGCCTGCCCCGCATAGCCCACGAAGTCGCTCAGGGTCACGGCCACGTCGGCCACCGGCACCTGCCACGGCCCGACCATCTGGTCGCGGTGGGAGAGCCCGCCCACGGTGCGGTCGCCGATCGTGATCAGGAACCGCTTCGAGGCCACGCTCGGATGCCGCAGAACGGCGTAGGCAGTCTCCCGAAGGTCGAGTCCCAGGAGATCGAACTCGTCGCCCGATCGCGGGATGCGGGCTACGTCGCGGGTCATCCGTGGGGGCTTGCCGAGCAGCACTGACATCGGCATGTCGATCGGACTGTCGTCTGGCCTGTCTGGGTCGGCCAGCACCAACTGGCCGTCCTCGCGGGCCACTCCGACAACGGCGTACGGGCAGCGCTCACGCTCACACAACGCCGCAAACCCGGGGAGCGACTCGGGCGCCAGCGCGATCACATAGCGCTCTTGGCTCTCGTTGCACCAGATTTCCGCGGGGGAGAGGCCGCTCTCCTCCAGAGGTACGGCGGACAGGTCGAACCGCGCCCCCAACCCAGCACCGTCGACCAATTCGGGGAAGGCATTAGACAACCCGCCGGCCCCTACATCGTGGATCGCCAGGATCGGGTTCGCCTCACCGAGTGACCAGCAGTGGTTGATCACTTCTTGGGCGCGTCGCTCGATCTCCGGGTTGCCGCGCTGGACAGAGTCGAAGTCCAGATCGGCGGCGTTGACCCCGGCCGCCATTGACGAGGCGGCCCCGCCGCCCATGCCGATCCGCATGCCAGGTCCGCCCAACTGCACCAGCAGCGTCCCGGCTGGAAACAGGATCTTCTCGGTCATCTCGGCGCTGATCGAGCCCAGACCTCCGGCGCTCATGATCGGCTTGTGGAAACCCCGCCGAACGCCGTCGACGGTCTGCTCCCAGACCCTGAAGAAGCCGCCCAGCGCGGGCCGACCGAACTCGTTGTTGAAGGCGGCGGCGCCTATCGGCCCGTCGAGCATGATGTCCAAAGGTGAGGCGATGTGCGCCGGAGCGCCGTACTCCTCGCGTTCCCAGGGTTCGTCAGTGCCCGGCAAGCGCAAGTTTGACACCGCGAATCCAGACAGGCCCGCCTTGGGCTGAGATCCGCGCCCCGTGGCGCCCTCGTCGCGGATCTCTCCGCCGGCGCCAGTTGCCGCACCGGGGAATGGGCTGATCGCGGTCGGGTGGTTGTGCGTTTCGACCTTCATGAGGACGTGAACGTCACCGGCTCGCAGTGCGTACGGCGACGGCCCGTCGGCCCCCATGGGCAGCAGTCGCTGAGCGGGGCCACCGGCCATGATCGAGGCGTTGTCTTTGTAGGCCACGATCGTGCCGTCGCCGTTGACTGCCTCGGTGTGCCGGATCATCCCGAAGAGACTGCGGCTCTGCGCCTCGCCGTCGACGATGAAGTCGGCGTTGAAAATCTTGTGGCGGCAGTGCTCGGAATTGGCCTGGGCAAACATCATCAACTCGACATCGGTCGGGTTGCGCTGCAATCCGGTGAAGGCCGCTTGTAGATAGTCGATTTCGTCGTCGCTCAGGGCGAGGCCGTATTTCAGGTTCGCCGCTTCCAGGGATGGCCGACCTGCGCCGAGAACGTCGACATGCGCCATCGGCTCGGGGTGGAGTTCGTCGAACAGGTGGCGGGCATCGTCTCGGCTGGTCAGGGAGACCTCGGTCATCTTGTCGTGCAGGAGTTCGGCCACTTCGTTGCGGTTGATGTCGCCTTCGACGACGTACTCGACAACGCGCTCGACCCGATGGATCGGGAACCCGCAGTTGTGGGCGATATCGGTGGCCTTCGAGGCCCACGGTGAGATGGTGCCCAGCCGGGGAGCAACCACGACAGTCGGAGGGGCGTCTGGTCCGTCGTACGCCGGTCCGTAGGTGAGCAGTCGCGAGATCGCGTCCCGGTCGGCCTCGCTGAGCGGCTCGTCGCTGGCCATCCAGTGGCCATAGCGTGCCCAGACACCCGTGGCCCCGGGGGACACCGCTTGGATGCGGGTCAGCAGCGCCTGCGCGCGAAACTCGGAGAGGGCATTTCCGCCCAAGACTTCAGTGAGCACGAACTCGTGCGGCGCGGCCATCAGGGGGCTCCAGTGGGATCCGGTATCGGTCGAGAGCAATCTAGTCGGTCATCGCGCGGTGGGGTTGCCCACACCGTCGGTTGAGCTTGTCGAAACCACACACCCGTCGGTTGAGCTTGTCGAAACCACGGCCACTTGTCGGTTGAGCTTGTCGAAACCACGGGGTGCTGTTTGTTAGCTGGTGTCTTGTGTGGGCTCAACCGACGATCTGGTCGTCGAGCAGCGCCCGAAGGGCGCGAACGACGAGACGACCGACCCTTGAGGCCGTGGTTTCGACAAGCTCAACCGACGGTGAGGGGGCTCAACCGACGGC
>WBZP01001211.1_pt1 | contig 32611 bp, 24 predicted proteins | sample 5204301 | NCBI WGS metagenome assembly WBZP01 (sample SAMN12412401, study PRJNA552823) | activated sludge metagenome | isolation source: activated sludge from nitrification reactor of wastewater treatment plant... | place: USA: Pennsylvania | collected 2017 | reverse complement strand
CGACGAAAAAGGCAAAGGGCAGATTGTCCTGTCCTTTGAAAACGATGCAGAACTGAACCGGCTGATTGACTGTATCGGGGAATAATTTCCCCCCTCACTCCACCATCAATTTTCCGACCCATCAATGCCTGCCCGTGCCTTCCACAAACACCCCGGAGACGTAAAGGGGACAGTTGAGTGCATTGTTGGCTGTATTTTTCTTTGCTATTTTATTGATTTTCAATGTTTTATACTTAGTGGGTCAAATTCTGACACCAAATGAAACAACTAAACTCCTACCGTCCGAACTCCAAACACCCTGACCAGGGTAACCTGTGGGTCTTTTTGTAAAATATTGTTTATTCGTAAAGTTATTGATACCGAGTTTTAAAGTATAATTACTGCTTATTCTATACGACATATTCAAATCCCAAAGACTGTATGACGGTACTTTCCCTTTTGCACCGTTTGCACTTGGGGTTTCTGAATTGAGGGCATCTGAATAAGTGTCATTCACATAACTGTATTGAAGAATGGACGATAAATTTTTATACGCAATCTGCAATCCATTTCGACTTATCCATTTTGGTACGGTTTCCAATCTTTTGCCCTTCAAATCTGTGTTTTCGTTGCCGTTTCTTAATTTTCCATTCAAGTAAAAACCGTCAAAAAATGATGAAGCGGAAAAAAGGGAAATTTTATGAGTTGCTTTTTCGGCTATTTTGTATTCAGCATACAACTCAATACCGTTTGTTTTGCTATCGCCAATATTGGTTTTCCAAACATAGGATTGTCCGTTTGCATCTGTCAAAATCAATGAACCAATGCGGTTTTTGTACAATATTTGGAAAAAGTTGACATCATAGGTCAAACGGTCAAACAAATTACCCTTAACGCCTAATTCAGTATTATAGCCAAAAGCATCTTTGAGGTTGGGATCGGTTTGTTCTAAATTAGTTGTGGGAATTATATCGGAAAAAACAACAGATCGGTAAGCTTGCGACCAGCCTCCGTAAATTTTGTGGTCGTTGTTGATTTTATATTGCCCGCTTATGCCCAACAACGGATATTTGTGAATAATGTCTTGCGGCACTTTTTCATCGGGCAAATAAAAAATGATACCCGACATTTTACTTTCGCCATTTTCTATCCGAAAACCTGCCGAAACTTCCAAATTAGTGTTTATTCTAAATAGATTTTCTACAAAAAAAGCAAAATTTTGTGTTTTTAAGTGGATATCCCGCCCGTACTGAGGGGGCGTTATAGTTAGGTCAAAGTCGGTATTTGTCGTACCTTTTCCTTGTTGTCGGCGGTGCAAATCATTATTGATGTAACGCAGACCCGCCACCATTGTATTCTGTAATTTTCCTAACTTATAATCTTGTTGAAGTCGGATTTCAGACGTGTAACTGTTGAAGTTGTCTATATCCACTTGTCGGGACTTGTACTGCCTTGTTGTTGCCTCAATAGTATCTTTTGCATCGGCAAAACCAATAAATTGAACGCTACTGCGATGACCCAAAACAGCCGAATTGACCCAATTAAGTTTTGTTTTATGGCTTATTTGCCAATCAAATGTGAGAGACGGAACGTAAATGTCGGGATTAAAATAATTTCTACTCCTTGTTGACTGGCGCGGGTTGTCGTTAAACATAGCATCGGTCAAGGCACCTGGTATTTTATAAACATATTGGCTTCTTCCAATTTCAGCCCTTGCACTAAAAACACACGAAAACTCATACTTCATGCACAAATATTGTGCTTGTGCCTCAGAACGGGCATTGTCTCTGTAACCGTCAGAAACTCGTCTTTGATAATAACTATAATAAGATAATCGGCCCTTTTTGCCGCCGATGGCATTGTAAGAACTCAATAAACCAAACGAACCAACCGTGTTAAGGCTTTCAAAACTTACTGCTTTTGATGTGTCGGCTTGTTTGACGATGTAATTGAACATTCCGCCAAACTGTGCGCCATATTGTAAAGATGCTACGCCCCGTATTACCTCAATTTTGTGAATGGCTTCCATAGGCGGGCTGTAATGACTGGCTGGATAAGCGTATGTATCCGAATTGGTCATTACGCCATTCTGACGGACGTTGTATTCCCAACTTCTGTGCGGGTCAAGCCCTCTTGTTGAAATATTAACTTGATTGCCCGAACCGTCCATATCGTACACAAATACACCAGGGATTTTGGCAAAAATCTGTCTGCCTGTTTTTTCGGCAAGATTAGCAGGAAGGTCTTGTACTACTATGACTTCGTGCTTCTTGCCCGATATTATATAAGTTTGATGGACCGCTTCCAATTGTTTGACCTCGTTGATTTGAAAGCGATAACCTTGAACTGTAACAGGTTTTAAATTTTGGGTTTTTATTGTGTCTTCATTTTGAGCGTTTGCCAAAACTGAAAAACAAAGACTCAAAAGCGTTATTATTTTATTTTTTTTATTCATATTTTTTCTCTTTTATTGGGGTGTGGCCTAAATTTGATGTACATTCGCGGCAAAAATACAAATAATCATGACACCACAATACAAAATTATTGAAGAAGAAGAGAGCATTAGCATCTGAGGTGCCACCATTGGTTGGACAGGGTTGTGAAGAATGCAACCCTTTTCCATCACTTTTGTTGTCCAGTTTTTGGGGAGCACTTCAGTTTGTCCCCGGTAGATTGCTTCCCACTCCTTACTCCTCATATACACACATCCGGTTGGCTTTAAAATTAAAACAAAAAATGTTTTTTTAGGCCATTTCGTGAAAATTGCTTACCTTTGTGCCTGACTTGGACTTGATGTATTCAGAAAAGGCATTTGGGCATAGACCCATTGCCTGTGTGGTTGGATGGTTACTTTAAAAACAACCCTCGTATAAATAACACACGTTAGCAACTACTTTATTTTACCCATCGCAATGGAAGAAAAAAAGCGCAGACCGCGCATTACAAAAGCCGATTCGGATGCTCCGCTGAAAGAGCAGGAACAGAGTGAAAACCAGGAAAACCAGTCTTCGGATAAACCCGGTTTTGAAAGATGGTCTCCCCCCCGTGAAGAGCGTGACCAAGCCCCCCCGTTTGATCGCCGCAGACCGTACGATCAAAATCGCCCTTACCAGCGCGACCGCAGCGAAGGGGGAGAACAGCGCCCCTACAACCCGGATCGCCCGCGCTACGACCAGGGCGGCGGAAGCTCCTACAATCGCCCCTACTACCGTGATCGCCCCGACGCTGGCGGCTATAATCGCCCCTATCAGGACAGAAATGACGGAGGCAGCTACAACCGACCTCATCAGGACCGCCCCGACGGTGGCGGCTACAATCGCTCCGGCTCCGGCGACCGGCCTTACCGCGACCGCCCCGACAGTGGCGGCTACAATCGCTCCGGCTCCGGCGACCGGCCTTACCGCGACCGCCCCGACAGTGGCGGCTACAATCGCTCCGGCTCCGGCGACCGACCTTACCGCGACCGCCCCGACAGTGGCGGCTACAATCGCTCCGGCTCCGGCGACCGACCTTACCGCGACCGCCCCGACAGTGGGGGCTATAATCGCTCCGGTTCCGGCGACCGGCCTTATCGCGATCGCCCGGATGGAGGCGGCTATAACCGCGATCGGGGTAGCGACCGCCCCTATCAGGAGCGCGGCGAAGGCGGCTACTCTAATCGTTCCGGCGGTGGCTACCGCGATCGGGGCGAAGGCGGCCCCCGCAACCCCTTTGGGCGCAGCGGCATGAAAAAGCCTTTCCGCCGACCCAACAACGACTATGCAGTGGAAAGCAAACCCAAACCGGAAATGCCAACCGGCGAAGGAATGCCCTTGAACAAATACTTAGCCCATTGCGGCATCTCTTCCCGTCGCAAGGCGGTGGAATACATTGAGCAGGGGAAGGTGGTCATTAACGGAGAGGCCAAAACCGAACCTTTCTATCGCATTCAGCCGGGTGACGTGGTCATTTGCGACGGCCAGCCACTGGCAGTACAGGAGCGCTTGGTGTATGTCCTGCTCAACAAGCCCAAAAACGTGATTACCAGCAGCGACGACGAGCGCGGCCGCACCACAGTTTTGGACATTGTGGACGGGCATTATCCCGAACGCATCTATCCCGTCGGTCGCTTGGACCGCGACACTACCGGCCTCATCATCATCACCAACGACGGTGATCTGGCCAATAAACTCTCCCATCCGAGTTACAACATCCAGAAACAGTACCGCGTGGGTTTGCGTCGGCCTCTTACCCAGGCTGACTTAGAAGCCATTGAGCGGGGCGTGGAATTGGAGGACGGACTTGTGGAGGTAAAATGGATACGTTTCTCGCAGGAACATCCCACCCGCGACGTGATAGAGCTGGAAATTACCAGCGGTCGCAACCGCGTGGTGCGCCGTTTGTTTGAGTATCTGGGGTATGAAGTTCATAAATTAGACCGCTTTTACTTTGCCGGTCTGACCAAAAAAGACCTGGAGCGGGGACATTTCCGGGACTTGACCCAGCGGGAAATTACCATGCTCAAGTATTTCACCGGTCATCCTTCCACGGCCAGAAAAAAGAAGAAGCGCTACGGAGGGGAGAATACAGAAGAATCTGCCGACACTGAATCAGAAGAGGACAATAATATGGATCAAATGCCTGACATGCCCGATGTCATAGAGGGCGCTGTCACAGAAGAAACTTCTGAGCAGGAATGAAACTTAGCACGCGCATCAGCCGCTGGATATTTAAAATCTGGGGCTGGAAAATCACCGGCCCTTACCCGCACGAGTTGAAAAAAGCGGTGCTGGCAGTCGCTCCCCACACGTCCGGCTGGGATTTTCCGGTGGGCGTACTTGTCCGCAGTGCCGCAGGGGCTGATGCCGCTTTCATTGCTAAACACACCCTGTTTCGCCCGCCTTTCGGCTGGTTTTTTAGTTGGTTAGGCGGGGTGCCGGTGGACCGCACCAAGCGCGGCAATTTCGTAGCCGCCGTCATAGACGAGTTTAACCGCCGCGATCATTTCCACGTCGCCATTTCTCCCGAAGGCACCCGTAAAAAAGTAGATCGCTTTAAGACAGGTTTTTATCACATTGCCAAAGGGGCGGGTGCAGCCATTGTACTCACCCGTTTCGACTGGGAAAAGCGCGAAGTGGACTTTGGCGAGCGGTTCTATCCCACAGATGACGAGGAAAAGGACATGGAATATATCTGGAATTATTTTAAGAATACCAAGGGGAAAAATCCCCAATGGGGCGTGTCCTGAAAAAAAGCACATGAAATATTTTTTGGCTGTTGCGCTTGGGTTTTTTCTCTTGTTTCATCTGATTTCTGCCTGTAATGAACAATCCTACAGAGCAGGGGAACGGTTGTACAAAAAAAACTGCTCCAATTGCCATTTGGATGACGGAAAGGGTGTGGGCGCACTCATTCCGCCACTGGCTGGTTCCGATTTTTTAGAAAAACACCGCACTGAATTGCCCTGCATCGTGCGCAACGGGCTGGCGGGCGACACTCTGTGGGTAAACGGACAGGTATTTGCAGAGCAGATGCCCGCTGCGAATCATTTGTCGGAGGCCGATATTGCCAACGTTTTGAATTATATACAAACCGCGTGGGGCAATCAATATCGGCCCTTTAGATTGGATGAAGTATTGACCATTTTGGAAACGTGTCCCAAAAGGGTAGGCAGATAGTACCTTCTTTCAGGGGGCAGTACAGAAATTTACGCGTTTTTATTCCCAACCATAGCAGTTTGTTTTCTACATTTGGGCCGCCAAAACACGATGAACGTCGTTTGGCCGAATAAACACATTTGGGTCTGCTATGTACTTCAAAAATATCTTTACCTCTGTTTTTTGTTGCTTTTCCCTTCTGACACTGGCACAGACACCTTCCAACGACGACTGTACGGGTGTCTTTGATTTTGGCGTTGCACCCGTTTGCCTCACCAATCTCTTCTCCAATACAAACGCTAACTCTTCCGTACTTTCTGCCGATCCTGCTAAAAACATACCCGCTTGTTTTAAAGGAGATGCGCAACAGCGCGACGTTTGGTTTGCTTTTACCTGCTCCGATACCCTCGTCAATTACCGCATTAAACTAACGGGGAACGGCCCTCAAAGCATCCGCAATCCCCAATTTGCCCTGTATCGCGGCGATTGTGCGCCCGAAGGGCTGGCCGAGATATTCTGTGCCGTTTCCGAGTCCGGCGCTACAGAGTTATACTTAGACATGACCGATCTGACAAAAGGTGCCCGTTATTATATCCGGGTCTCCGATTATTCAGCAACCGGTATTCCCAATGCAGGTACCTTCAACCTGTGTATAGACCGCATTCCGCCCATTGTCACCATTGCGCAGGGAGGCAGTACTCTGGCTTCAGGCACCCTCTACGACAGTGGCGGCCCCAATGGCGATTATGGTAAAAATGAAGACTACACTTTTACCATCTGCCCCAACAACAAGCCTGCCTGCATACAATTTACGTTGGACTATTATGACATTGAGGCATCGCAGGGAGGTACCTACGACCAGCTGACTTTCTACGACGGCAAGGACAAAACATCCAAAGAAATTCTCACCATAGGCACTATTCTGGATTTTGAAGGCGGCGGCGGGGTGTGCCTGCCAATTTATGCCACAAGTGGCTGTATGACCCTCGTTTTTACGTCCGATGGCACCATTCAAAAATCCGGCTGGAAAGGCCATTGGATTTCGTCGGAAGGCCCCTGCAAGTCGGAGCCGCTTATCTCCTTAGATACCGCTGTGGCCACTGCCTCCATTGCTTCCTTTTTAGAAACAGAGTTCACAAAGGTCGCTGTAGCCAACGTGCGCTGTCCCCGTGGCGCTTATGCCACTTTTGCTTACCCCGACGAGAAAAATATACTCGGTTTGGAAAAGGGCCTGTTGCTGACCAACGGGCAGGCGGTACAGGCTTTTGGCAAAGGCGGGGATTTTGCCAGCTTCCCCCTCATCACCAACAATGACCCCGATCTCGATTATCTCTCTGCCCAGGAAGGCAACCCGGAATTGGCTTCTACCGATGCCTGTGTGGTCAATGTGGATGTCTTTGTCACCGCCGACGAACTGAGTTTTGAATACGTATTTGGTTCGGAAGAATACCCGGAATATGCCAACTCCGAATACAACGATATTTTTGCCTTCCTCATTTCCGGCCCCGACATTCAGGGCGACCCCCAGTTGGGCAACGCCCAAAATATTGCTGTTCTGCCGGGTACCAACCTGCCGATACAAATCAATAGTGTCAATAATATTGTCAACTGGCCTTACTACCGCGACAATCAATTGGGTAAATCCCTCACTTACGATGGCCTGACAGCGGATTCCCTCGGCAGGCGCAAAAATCTGACCGCCCGCTCCAAAGTCACTCCCTGCAAAACGTACCGACTGAAATTCGCCATTGCTGACCGCTACAACAGCAAAGACACCATCGGCGGCGGAGAACCGGACAAAGACTTCGATTCCGGGGTGTTTATCTCCAAAATACGCGGCGGCGGTCCCCATCTGTCCGCCCGATTTGGCAGTGGCATCAATTATCTGATTGAAAAATGCTCCGGCAATCTGGATCAGGTGGTCATGGTTTTGGATCAGGTTAAAAATGTACCTGCTTCTTACACCGTCCGCGTCAGTGGAACCGCACAACAGGGCGTAGATTACACCCTGCTTCTGCCTTCGGTAGTTACTTTCCAACCGGGACAAAAAGTCCTGTCTTTCCCCATTTTGCCCATTGCCGATAACCTCCGCGAAGGTACCGAAACCATTACCATTGCAGTTTCTTCCGACTTTGGATGTGGAGAAGTCGTGTTTTCTACCCTCACCCTCCAGCTGCGCGACAACAACAATGTACAAATACAAGGCCCCGACACCCTGTATGTCTGTTCAGGGGCCTCTGTGCAATTGGAGGCCACGGGTGCCACTGACTACGTGTGGACACCCCCTGCCATTTTCAGCAATCCCTTTTCGCCGAACCCCGTTTTTACGGCCACCGAAGACCGCTGGATTTCCGTGCAGGGCACCATTGCAGGCTGCACCGACACCGACTCCGTTTATATAGATGTCACAGTACCCGAAATTGATGCAAAGGCAGTAGGTGATACTGTGCTTTGTCTCGGAAAAACGGTGCCGCTGCGGGCCGAAAATAATGTAGGCGATCAGGGCATATCATGGTCGCCTGCACAGGGTTTAACAGACCCCTTAGCAGTGCATCCTGTTGCAAAACCATCGGGTACCACCACTTTTTATGCCACGCTTTCCCTTCCCGGCTGCACCGTCACCGACAGCGTCACTATTGTGGTGGACACGCTTTTTATGCCGAATTTGCTGTTCAGCGACACCTTAGTTTGTCAGGGGGCACCTGTTACACTGACCGACAGTCTCTTCACCACCGGAGGCAGTGTGTACAGATGGGAACCTGCAACAGACCTGAGTAATGGGGCCAGTTCGCAGCCCGTGGCCAGACCCGAGCAGGCGGCCACCTATACCCTCTACGCCGGCAGCCTGAAGGGGGCCTGTAAAGACACTGCCCGTCTGCGCATTGACATTATTCCGGCAGATGTGGAAATCGGCCCTGCTGTTCGGGAACTGTGCTCCGGGCAAACTGCCATACTCAACGCCACTGTCAATCCGGGCAGTGCAGCCACCGTTCAATGGCTCCCTTCTTTCGAGGTCAGCGCACCCACGGGGGCTTCTGTCAGTGCCACCCCCACCGAAAGTGTCACGATCACGGCGGTATATCAGGTCAATGGTTGCACAGTCTATGATTCAGTGCGGCTGAAAGTGGACTCCCTGCCTTATAGCATGGATATTAAATTGGACCCTGTCAAGCCGGTCTATTGTCCGGGCGATACCATTATCTTAGTATCCAAAACATACGAGCCTGCCAGTTTCCCCGATATAATGCACGAGTGGCTCCCCGGTCCCGGCCAGCAGGAGACCCCTGCCGACCTTTGGAATATGATTGTAACGGCCACTAAAAGCGACACTTTTCAACGGATTACGGTCAGTGGAGGATGTCGGGATACCTCCGAAGTGTTCGTAAAAGTAGGAGTAATTCCTGAAATAATGGTAACCGCTGCCCCCCCTAAAATATGTGCGGGAACGCAGGTGCAAATCACTGCCACAGTCAAGCCGGAAGGCGAAAAACTAAAATGGCAGGATAATCCGGCGCTCTCCTGTACAGAATGCGCCAACCCCACGGCCCGCCCCACTACTACCACCATGTTCACAGTGACCACTCCGGAGGCCGATTGCCCCGGCAGTGCGTCCGTCACCGTGGAAGTGTTGCCCCCTGCCATCATAGACCTCGTGCCGGAGATTCAAATTTGTCTTGGGGACAGTGTGCGGCTCAATCGGGCACCTGCCGAGCCGGGGGTCACGTATATCTGGATGGCCAATCCTCCGGGTGGTCTGCTGCCGAATACGTCCAGCATCACTGTGTCCCCTACTCAAAGAACGGGTTATGTACTGATTGCGGAAGGTCCGCAAAAATGCGTAAGTACTCAGGTGAGTGCAGTTACCCCGCTACAGGCGACCATCAATGCAGGCCCCGACTTAAAGGGGTGTGCGGGAGTGCCGTTGACGCTGAATGCCACGGTGACAGGTGCTGTGGGAACGGTGGTGTGGTCACCGGGGCAGCTGCCAGGCCCCTCTGTGACGATCACACCCCGTCAAACCAGTGTTTATACAGCCACTCTATTGTATGGGCCGGGCAATACCTGTAGGGCGACCGATCAGGTTAATGTAGAAGTATCGCCGGAAATTCTCTTAGGAGCAACATCCACCCCTTCCACCACGACTCGCCTGTGTGCAGGTACTCCTGTCAAAATACGCCTTACCAACGCCTCACCGGCGGGCATCCCGATTATCTGGGAGCAAAACGGTACAAGGCTCACGCCGACAGGCGATTCCATCAGCGTGATACCTTCGGTGTCTGAAGGGCGCGCCGGCTTCGTGGTGCGCACTGCCAACACGTTCAATTGCCCGGACAAAACCGTTGAGTTCAACTACAATGTGGAACGTTGTTTCGACATACCCAACGTGTTCACACCCGATGGCGACCAGGTGAATGACACCTTTGGCCCCCTGTTTTTTGGAGGAACAGCAGAAGTAGTACGATTTGAGATTTACAATCGCTGGGGCAACCGCGTCTTTAGCGGGAATCAGAGCAATCAGCGATGGAACGGTACTATTGACGGCACCCCTGCCCCCACTGATGTCTATATTTACCGTTTGGTGGTGCGTTATGCCGACGGCAAAGAGGACCCTTCGGAGGGAGAGGTGACGCTTTTGCGGTAATTTTGGCATACATTATGCTATATAAGATAACATGAAAAATAAGTTGTTCGGTTATGCTCATCCGGGGCTTCTCGTGGTGGGCATCCTTTCTTTTTTTGTCTTTTATACAGGCCCTCTTCATGCCTGCGGTTATAGTTTCGTAGGGGGATGTTCTACACACATTGGCCTCGAGATTAACGGAACCCGCGACAGTTTCCCCGTAGATGTCTGCGCTTTCGGCGGCCCTTTCGACGGGCTTGATCTGGGCAACATTCGTACCCTGAAAATGCGTTTTGCCAATGCCATTACCTGGGAAAGCTGCGTCAATAATGTCACCAATGTTACCCTTTACTATCGTGTTTATGAAGTAGGGCAGGCAGGTAGTATCTGGAGGACCTTGGTACTCAATCAGGATTCGACACATCTGCAAGGCCCTTATACTACCCGTTACAGGAGCCTTAATACCAATCTGGATATGAGCCAGGGGTTAGGGACAGGCAAACGGTATCTGTTAGAGGTCTATTATATGGCTGCCATTGACACCCTTGGCGACGACTTTATACCGGAAACCACCTTATTGCAAAACAACAAGGGGAGTAATTACAAAATGTTCTTTACTTATGGGGGGGCTGGTGCTCCACCGTTTACCACCGTGGTTACCCGCAGAGACTACGCCCTTTGCTACAAGGATAGCAGCGGTATAGCAGGGGTTTCCATTTTTGGCAATGCTGCCGATCTGCGTTATCACTGGTCTTCCAGTCCGGACAATTACCATACTATTTTCCGATTGTCCGAGGGTACCTATACCGTAACAGTTACTTCTTCTAATGCCGATCCTCAAATACGCACTATTGCTATTGGGCAGCCGACTCCTATCACGGCTGTGATTAATGACATAGAACCGGCAGGATGCAATAATCGCGCCGGCCACGCCACCGCCGTTGCATCGGGTGGCACAGCTCCCTATCGTTACACCTGGAGTTCCGGTACAACCGGTAATGTTGGTTCTTTTCCCACTGCGGGTGTGTGGACACTGACTATACAGGACGACCACAACTGCGTCGCCCGCTTTTCTGTCCAGATTCCAGCTAACAATACCATTGCTCAGCGAGTAGTGGATACAGAGATATGTTATGGTGATACACTGATAAGTGACAGAATTAAATTTTTTAAAACAGGAGAATATCAATATACTCTGCCAAATGCAGCGGGCTGTGACACCTTAGTGCGGCTGAGCCTGAAAGTCATTTATCCCGACAGTGCTTTGCTTTTTTTACCGGATACTGCACAAATCGTTTGTTTAAGCCCCTCCATTGATCTGTGTGCACGATCTGTGTGGGGAGAAACCTATACATGGAAAAAAAATAATGTTGTACTCGGAACACAGCCCTGCTACACGGCCACTTCCGGAGGGGATTACGAAATCGCTGCCACACTGGCAGGTAGAACCCGTACCTGTGTGGCTCGCAAAATGATTCATATAGACGCACGGCTGTTGCCCCCGGTGGTTACCACCGCAAGCACTACCTACCTGCTGCCGTGCAGAACTGATTCCGTGGGCGTGCGGATAAGTGCTTCTGCCAACGTGACCCGCCCGGTTTTTGAGTGGAGGTTAAACGGAAAAAGCGCTTCCCAACAGCCTGTTTTGGACTTCCGCGCAGCCCCTTCTCAACTTGCCAACATCACCATTGTGCTTTCGGTAACCGATGAATACGGTTGCAGCATCAATTTTAACCAATTTACATTTGCCCCGGTAACAATTCCCGACCCACTGTTAATCAGCCTCTATGCCCAGGATGCCAGTGGCCCGCAAAATGCAGACGGCGAGGTGGAAGTCAGCGCGCTGGCAGGCGTGGGCGTTTACCAATATAAGTGGAGCAATGGGGCCACCACAGCGGTTGTGAAAAATCTGCTGCCCGGCACCTACTGTGTAACAGTCGAGGACGAATCGGGATGCACCCGGAGGGGTTGTCAAACCGTTTCTTATACCAGTGCTGTTTACGAAGCAGATGCCAATCAGTCACTGGGCTTGTATCCCAATCCTGTACTCAGCGGGGAAACGGTCTTTTTAAAAATCCCTGCCAAAGAGACATTTTCTTACACCCTGACCGACGCAGGGGGGCATTTGCATGCGACCGGACCACTGTCAGGAAATGCGTTTGCTTTGCCTGAGACCTTGCCAGCCGGTTGCTATACGTTCTCTGTACAATGCTCCAGCGGAATACTCCACAGTCGTTTGTTTATATACAGGTAGGGTAGGGTACAGGTCAACCGTCAACTTTTAGGTTTTTATGTTGTTTTAAGGAGATGATACCTCGAAAATTTACGCTCTTGTTGCTCTTTTTTTCTATTGTGGCGGCGCTGTCTGTAGTGCTGATGCCTAAGAAACAACGTGTTTTACCCATACTGGGAGAGCGCGATGTGGTCAACGGCGACACCATTTACCGAACTATTCCCAATTTTTCTTTTATAGATCAGGATAGCCAGATCGTTAATAATGCGACCTTTGAAGGAAAGATTTATGTGGCTGACTTTTTCTTCATTAATTGTCCCACCATTTGCCCTAAAGTGAAAGCCAACGGACTGCGCATTTATAATAAATACAAAAACGACCCGCGCCTGCTATTGCTTTCCCACACAGTGGCTCCTAAATATGATACGGTAGCGGCCCTTAAAAGGCATGCCCAAAAATTGGGTATCGAAACCGCCAAATGGCATTTAGTGACCGGGAAAAAGGACGAGATATATGGTATTGCCGACGATTACTTCAGCATTGCCATAGAAAACCCGAATGCGCCCGGCGGGTACGACCACTCCGGTCGCATCATTCTGGTGGATACAAAAAGACAGGTCAGATCGTTTTGCGACGGAACAGACAGCAAGGACGTAGATCGTTTTATGGAAGACATAGACTGGTTGTTGTCGCAGTTGCCTCCCGGCAGCAAGCATTTAAAATAAGCGGGCAGCAAACACACGCCGATAATCACTTTTGACAGGGCCTGCCCTTGCGGGCAACATGTGGCAGACACCGTGCAGGTGCCGCCTTACAGGAAAGGCACCTTACACACGGTCGCTTCTAAGCGCTTTCCGCCGCCTGCCACGATGTAAATAGTATGCCCCGGTTCTGCGTACGCTTTGTCCACATATCCCATTCCGACGGGCTTGTCTAAAGAGGGCGAGTGTGTGCCGGAAGTCACGATGCCAATGGTTTGGCCCTCTGCATTTTCGATGCTGTAATGGTGGCGCGGTACCCGTCGGTCATTTACCGTAAAGCCCACCAATTTTCTGTTAAGGCCGTTTGCTTTCAGGGCATGTGCAAAGCCCATACCCGTGAATTCCGTACCCTTGTTGAGTTTGGTGATCCAGCCCAAACCTGCTTCCAGCGGGTTGGTGGTGTCGTCTATGTCGTTGCCATACAGACAAAAGCCTTTCTCTAAGCGCAGGGTATCGCGTGCTCCCAAGCCACAGGGCAACAGTCCGCTGTCTTTGCCTGCATCCATCACTGCGTCCCAAATGGCGGGCAATTGTTCGTTGCGGGCATATATTTCAAAGCCGCCACTTCCCGTATAGCCGGTAGCCGACAGAATGATGTTGTCCATGCCTGCAAAATTGCCGCGCTTATATTTGTAATAGGGAATGGCACTCAGGTCGGTTTCTGTCAGGGTTTGCAGCAGGGAGGTCGCCAAAGGGCCTTGTACTGCTACCAGACCCGTTTTGTCGGAAATATTCTGCATCCGCACATCGAAATTGGCGCTCAGTGCCTGCAAATGGTTCCAGTCCTTTTCTTCGTTGGAGGCATTGACTACCAGCATATAAGATTGCTCTCCTTCCACAGTCATGGCAGGCACATCGTCTAAGCGATAGACCAACAGGTCGTCCACAATCCCCCCGGTGGCATTGGGCATACAGGAGTACTGAATATCGCCGGGCTGCAGATTTGATACATCATTGGAGGTGGCCGTCTGCAAAAATGCCAGCGCATCGCGTCCGCGCACGATGAATTCGCCCATATGACTTACGTCAAAAATGCCTGCCCGTTCGCGTACAGCCAAATGCTCCTGCGAGATGGTGGTATAGGAAATGGGCATATTGTACCCTGCAAAAGCGGCCATTTTGGCCCCCAGCGCAATGTGTCTGTCTGTGAGTGGTGTGGATTTCATATTTTAAGAAATTTATTGCATAAAAATGGGCTATTTTCTCGATTCTACAATTTTTTCGTACGCCTCGTTGATTTTTTGAAACTTTTCTTTGGCATGGCGCATTGCTTCGGAGGAAGCACCCCGTGCACTCATCACATCCGGATGCCACTGCTTGGCGAGGGTACGAAATTTGTTTTTAATCACATCCAGCGATTCTGTGGGTTGTGCACCGAGAATAGCATAATAGGGATCAAGAGGCGACCAGCGCGGTTGTGCCCCATTGAACTGCTCGCGGGTCTGGAAATAGCGGCCTTTCAGGCGTTCGTATTGCATACGGCCGATGTGGAAAATACCGGCGGCCTGCAGGGTAATTTGTTCCTGTCGGGGGTGCAGATGGCCATTGGAAGCCGCCGTGGCAAACAGCAGGTCCATCATATTAAGCACCAAATGGCGTTCCCGATTAAAATCATTGTAAAAGTGGCGCAGCAGCACATCTATCGGCTCGTCCGATTCCTTCGATTTTTTCCATATTTTAATGGCCTCTGCACGCCCATAGTCATTGAGGCGAAACTGCCGACGCATCAGGTCTTCCATGAATTGTATTTCCCGTCGAGACACGGCCCCGTCTGCTTTGGCTATGCGGGCGCACAAGGTGAAAACATGGTAAAGGAAAGCCCCCTGCTTGCGTTGATAGGCTTTGTATCCGTCGTCTTCCTGCTTGTTGCCGCCCTGATCGAAGAAGTAATGTCCTATAAAAGAACCCATAAAAAAACCAATGGCAGCCCCCAAGGGAATGCCCAGAAGGTCGCCCAAAAAAAGGCCAATGATACCGCCGATGAGTTTGCCTTTCAATTCCATTATGGTTTTGCTGACCTCCTCTTTGCTTTAAAACTAAATTCCACAAAAAAACCTGTCTGCCTGTAAGCCGGATTCTGTACTTCCATACGGAAGCCCTTGTCATTTATCTGGCCTGCCGACTCGCGCCGGAGGTCTGCGCTGCCTACCCGCCCGATGAGCGCCCGAAGGCATTCAGTGTGCGAGCAACACACCTGCCCGAAGGCATACCGGGTTTATTTGGCATTTCAACCCACAAGGTTTATCCGCCCCGCCTATTACTAAGCGGCACCGTGCGCTCTTACCGCACATTTTCACCCTTACCATTCCTTTGCAGAAACGGCGGTTATTTTCTGTGACACGCGCTGTCTTTGCCTTATTGAAGGGCAAATCCCACCCGTTAGGTGGTGTGGTGCTCTGTGTTGTCCGGACTTTCCTCCCTTCCCTTTACAGGGTACAGGCGACAAGGCAGCAGACAGGTATCTTTCTGTTTCTGACTTACATTGTTTCCTTTTTTTAAAGATCGTTCTCTATGCGTTGTCCACCCGCTCTAAAAACTGTTCCAAAATCACGTTAAACTCTTCGGGCTTCTCCATCATGGGCGCGTGTCCGCATTTGTCAATGAAATGCAGCTCTGAATTTTCCAACAGTTCATGGAATTTTTCGCCCACAAAAGCCGGAGTAACGGTGTCCTGCTTGCCCCAGATCAACAAAACCGGGGCTTTGATGGCGTGCAGTTTGTCGCTCAGGTTGTGGCGCACTGCGGATTTAGCCGTAGCCACTACCCGAATGGCCCGTGTCCGGTCATTCACAATGCTAAATACCTCGTCCACTAATTCTTTGCTTGCCGTATTGGGATCGTAAAATGTTTCACCTGTCTTCTTCCTGATGTAATCGTAGTCCCCCCTTTTCGGAAAGGCGGTGCCAAAAGCACTCTCAAAAAGGCCCGAACTGCCCGTCAGCGTTACAGATGCAATGCGTTCCGGATGAGCCAGCACATATAGAATACCAACATGCCCGCCCAGAGAGTTGCCCAATGCGTGTACCTTCTCGTATCCTTTAAACTCCACAAAGCGCGTAACATGCTCTACCAACCCCATGACGGACACTTCAAAAATGGGCATTTCGTAAATGGGCAGGATGGGTACTACTACATTGTACTTTCCTGAAAAACGATTGATGATGCCTTCAAAATTGCTCAGGGCGCCAAAAAGGCCGTGTAATAACAGGAGGGTAGGGCCTTTTGTGCCAGATTCAATGTAGCGAAACCCCTGCTCTTCTGTAATGGGAAAATGCATGATGCGTGGTTAGTAAACGGGTGAGGTCGTTGTTTGATAGTACAAAAATGAACGAAGCGCAAAGGTACAATAAAAATCGAAATCCAAAAAAACCGGCCTGTTTAAATTGGGACTGCTAAAAAGAAATGTCCCTGCAAAAGGGCCTTTCCCAAATAACGCATAAACGCTACGTGGAAAATTCCGCTTTTACAGGGACTTTATTGTACCGGACACAGCCTTTTCAGGCAGATGTCTTCATGACCTCTGTATGAAGCAAAAGATTAAACATAAAATACCGTACCGGACATTTACCGACGGGTTTCCATGGTGAAATACGCTAACGCTTTGGGCATAACATACACCATTAAAAGAGAGACGAGCGCAACAGTAATAATGAGCATGGGAGGACAATAATAAAGGTGAAAGATACGAAGGCAGCGACTTTTCTGCCTTTCACCCTCAAAGGTACGCCGTTCCCTCAATCATGTCAAAATTTTTCGTCTATTTTTTTAATTTTTTTTTGCAGCCCCCTGACTTTCTCTTATGCTGCCTGCTTTTCCGGCATTGGTTAACGGAAAAGCCCGAAGACAGAAGGCCCTTTGTGGAGTGCTGCCCTGTTTTTTACCCGCTGTTATAATCGTTTTCAGCCCCCCTTTTTCAGCGCATCTTTGTGTCCGGAAAAATATTTAATAAAAAAACAGAAATAAATTTGGTAATGTCCTCCTCATTGTAGTACCTTTGCGGCACAAAATCGCGGAGTGGAGCAGTTGGTAGCTCGTCGGGCTCATAACCCGAAGGCCACAGGTTCAAGTCCTGTCTCCGCCACCATCCTGAAAGGTCCTGAAGTGCTATACTTCGGGGCCTTTTTTTAATCCCTGCGTTTCGCCTTAAAAGAGGAAACCTGTTTTTGCATAAACCCTTTTAGTAGAGCGTACAGTAAAATTGTGGATAATACTGCTGTACAGCACCTTTATCCTTACTTCTTGAAAAAATGCGTCGTCTTTCCACCCGACATCTGATTGGCATTAAAAACGTCACCGCTGATGACATACAGCTGATCTTTGAAACCGCCGACAATTTCAAAGAAGTCATTAACCGGCCGATCAAAAAAGTCCCTTCTTTGCGGGATGTTACCATTGCCAACCTGTTTTTTGAAAGCAGTACCCGCACCCGGGTCTCCTTCGAGTTGGCAGAGCGCCGCCTGAGTGCCGATATTGTCAATTTTTCTGCTTCTACTTCCAGCGTCAGTAAAGGCGAAACCCTCTTAGACACTGTAAACAACATCCTCGCCATGAAAGTGGACATGGTGGTGATGCGACATCCGGCACCCGGTGCCTGCATGTACCTGGCTTCCCGCATCGGTGCCAATATTGTCAACGCTGGCGACGGTACCCACGAGCATCCCACACAGGCCTTGCTCGATGCTTTTTCCATTCGGGAAAAGCTGGGCGACGTGGCCGGTAAAAAAGTGGCCATCATCGGCGATATTCTGCATAGCCGTGTGGCCCTGAGCAATGTGTTTTGCCTGCTGAAACTCGGAGCCAAAGTGCGGGTTTGTGGGCCTCCTACCCTCATTCCAAAGTACTATTCGGCTTTGGGCGTTGACATAAGCCACAATGTGCAGGATACCCTGCAATGGTGCGATGCGGCAAATATTCTGCGCATTCAGCTGGAGCGGCAGGACATCAAATTTTTTCCGAGCCTCCGCGAATACCACCAGTATTATGGCGTAACAAAGGATATGCTGGAACGATTAGACAAGGAGATCGTGATTATGCACCCTGGCCCCATCAATCGCGGGGTGGAACTCAGCTCGGATGTGGCAGACAGCCCCCACAGCATCATCCTGCAGCAGGTGGAAAACGGCGTGGCGGTACGGATGGCGGTGCTGTATCTTTTAGCCGCTGCACCACCTCCTTCAGCGGCGCTTTAGCAGCCAGCCGACCAGACCCGCCACAGTTAATAACATAGCAGGCAATACAAACAGCCATTTGCAAAAAGTGGCCGCCCTTGCGATTTGGGCAATGCTGTCCGGCTGTTGGGGATACTGTTTGAGCAGCTGCACAATAAAGAAATTTTCTGTCAGGTCGAAAAGTGCACCGACGATCGGCAATAGCGGTAACCAGTAAGTCCATTTTGCAGCGGGCGCGGCGCGTTTCCAAAGAAAGGAAAGCAACAAGGCAAAAGCTATGCTATAGACGATTGGATAAGCCACATCGGCAGTCCCCTGAATTTGCGCATACAAAGCCCGACCGGCTTCTCCATAGCCAGCCACTGCTTTATGTGCAGTCTCTACGGAGTAAGTGGGAATGTGCAAATCTAAAGGTTGCTGAGTACCGTCCGGACCGACCGCTTCCTGTAGTTGTTTGCCCATGTAAGGCATGATGCTAAATATGTAATATATTGGAATCACAATCTTTTAACCAGCATGTCGCATGTATGGCGCTTCATATAGCGCAATAACCTGTACTTTTGCGCCCTGATAACCCTTTCGCACGCGCAGTTCAATATGAAAATCCTTGTCACCGGCGGAGCCGGTTTTATCGGCAGCCATACGGTTGTGGCCCTCCATACAGCCGGATTTGAGCCGGTTATTTTAGATAACTATTCAAATGCCCTTCCCTCCGTCTTAACCGGTGTAGAAAAAATCATAGGTCAGTCCGTAAAAGCCTACACGGGCGACTGTAATGATGCAACCATATTAAGCCACATTTTTGAACGGGAAAACATCGCCGGGGTCATTCACTTCGCTGCTTTTAAAGCAGTGGGCGAGTCCATGCAGAACCCTTTGAAGTATTATCACAACAATATTGGCTCCCTTGTTACGCTTTTGCAGGTAATGCTGGACAGACAGGTACCCCACTTGATTTTTTCCTCTTCATGTACGGTCTATGGAGAACCCGACCGCCTTCCGGTTACAGAAGAAACCCCTGTTAAACCAGCCAGTTCGGTATATGGCAATACCAAACAGATCTGCGAGGGAATCCTCTCGGATATGGTGCAGGCTGGTCAGCCTTTCAATATTATATCCCTGCGCTATTTCAATCCCGTGGGCGCACACTCCTCGGGTCTGATCGGTGAATTGCCTTTGGGGATACCCGCCAACTTAGTACCTTTTGTGACACAGGCAGCGGCGGGCTTGAGGGGCACACTGACCGTCAACGGCGACGACTACGACACCCCGGATGGCACTTGTATTCGCGATTACATTCATGTCATGGACCTGGCGGAGGCCCATGTGGCCGCCTTGCGCCATTTGACCGCTCATACCAGTGCGCCCCATTATGGCGTTTATAATGTGGGTACCGGTACCGGAGTCAGTGTTTTGGAAGTCATTCAAACCTTTGAATCTGTTACGGGGGTAAAAGTGCCGTGGAAAGCAGGCCCTCGTCGGATCGGCGATGTGGTGTCGGTATATGCCGACGTGACAAAAGCCAGAACACAACTCGGCTGGCAAACCACCCGTACTGTCCGGGACGCTTTGCGCGACGCGTGGCGGTGGCAGCAAACATTGTCCGCAGCCGAACAAAAATAAGTACTGCCATGTACCTCCATACTCAATGCCATTGCCTATCTTTGTGCTGCCATATCAATTCCTTGTCCGATCGGCATAAATATCTACGGGTACAGTGTACTATCTGGCAGAGAGTGGCAATTTTTAAGCGTCCATTAACGGACATTAGGATATAGTAGAAGACAGCAGCAGGTAAGTTTTTTTTCATTTCATCTTTCTTATTGCATGAAACAAGAAGAATCAGGCGGTTTTTTGTTTAAAACCGGCTTGTTTGCCCTGCTGGCAGGTATTGCCTATTTTTTTTTCAACAAAGGGGCAAAACCCGATGGCGAAGACCGGACGAAGCCCTCGACGGAGCTCCCCGTACCGCCTCCGGTGGTGCAAAAACCGGCACCCCTTCCCGTCCCCGACAATGTACAGAAGTCCTACATTTCGGAAGAAATATTCCCCCGCTCTACTACCGGCGAAATCGTACATCACGGCTGGTATGCCCTTTCCTATGCAGAAGACCACGAGCAGGCCGAGTGGGTAGTACATGAAATTCGCCAGGATCGGCTCAACGAAAATTGGGCTGCCCGCCCCAATAGCTTCCGACCGGATTTTGATGTGCGTACTGAAAGTGCCACACCCCGCGATTACAATGGAAGTGGTTATGACCGGGGACACCTTTGCCCGGCGGCAGATATGGGTTTTGACGAGCAGGCGATGGACGAAACCTTCTTGATGAGCAATATGAGTCCGCAGGTGCCTGCCTTCAATGCCGGAGTATGGCGCGAATTGGAGGAACTATCCCGCGATTGGGGACGCAAATTCAAAAAAATATATGTGGTTACAGGCCCGGTGCTAACCGAAAGGGCCTTGGGTCAGATTGGTCAGACGCGGGTCACGGTGCCTGCCCGTTTTTACAAAGTATTGTATGCACCCGATCAGCATCGGGCCATTGCCTTTGTGTTGCCCAATGCGGTAAGCAATCGCCCGGTAATGGACTATGCCTGCTCAATAGACGAAGTGGAGAAAGTGACAGGCATGGACTTTTTTCCAAAATTGCTAAATGGCCTGAACGAGGAATTAGAGGGTTCTTTCGACCCAGCTGCCTGGCCGATAGACCGCCTGCGCGAAAGTCGGCGCATCAAAGAATGGAACAAGCAGTAAAGTATATCATTTGGCTCCCTTTAAATCGGTAGGCAAGCCGTCTAAGCTCACTAAGTTGTTGACCTGCATATAGGTTTCCAATCCTTCCGGCCCCTTTTTCTCCGCCCAGTCGAAAAGCTGGCTGCGCGCTCCTTCATATTGGTACAGCGGTACGCCATAGCCACAGGAGGTTTGCACAAGGTCTATGTGTGCAATGATGAGTTGACGGGTACTCGGCAATATATGGAAACGGGGGGCCAATGCTTCCCACTCCATAGTGTTGCGCAGCACCGCCCGGCCTTTTCCGTACAAGCGCAAAATGTTGGGCGGCCCCTGAAATGCGCAAAACATAAAAGTAATACGCCCATTTTCTAAGGTGTGGGCGGAAGTCTCATTCCCACTGCCAATGGTATCCATGTATCCCACCTGAGTATCAGAAAGGACACGGAAACTGTCTAAACCTTTTGGTGAAAGATTAATCCTGCCCGCCCCACTCAGGGGAGCCGTGGCTACAAAAAACAAATGTTGTTTTTCGATGAACGTGCGATGTGTCGGCAGGATCGCCGGGAAAAATTTACCCATGCGCTGACAGGGAGAGAGGAGTTATAAGCGATGAGAAGTAATTACATGAATATCATAAGTCATTGACTTTCATGAATTTATGCGACCATGAAAGCAATAGGTTTCTGCCCTGGGTACTGGCAAAAAGGGGATAGCATCGCAGTCAGAATAACTATTGCGATGCTTCCATCCCCTTTTTCCACACCCCTGCGAGGACCTTGCTGTGGCAGGAATATTCAGGCGAGGACCTCAGGTACATAATTTTTGTAGGCACCTGCCTGCATCTTATCGCGTACAGCCGAAAACGCCTCCAATGTAATCTGTATATCTTCCTCTGTATGGGCAGCCGTCGGAATCAGGCGCAGAATAATCATGCCTTTGGGAATGACAGGATACACTACAATGGAGCAAAATACGCCATAGTTCTCGCGCATATCCTTCACTAAAGCCATGGCTTCTTCTACTTCCCCGTGCATATACACAGGGGTCACACAGGTATTGGTGTCGCCAATGTCGAAGCCCCGTTCTTTCAGGCCATTTTGGAGCATGCGCACGTTGTTCCAGAGTTTTTCGCGCAGTTGGGGCTGATCCCGCAACAGTTCGAAGCGCTTGAGCAAACCCTCCACCAACGGCATCGGCAGTGATTTCGCATAAATTTGCGAACGCATATTGTATTTCAGAAACTGGATAATTTCCGGTTTCCCGGCCAGAAAGCCGCCAATCAAAGCCATGCTCTTGGCAAAAGTGCTGAAATAGATGTCTATATCGTCTGTTACATTTTGCTCTTCAGCCGCACCTGCGCCTGTCTTTCCCAACATTCCGAAACCATGTGCATCGTCTATGAAAAGGCGAAAGCCATACTTTTCTTTCAGGGTACAAATTTCACGCAGTTTGCCCTGATCGCCGCGCATTCCGAAAACGCCTTCAGTGATGACCAAAATGCCGCCTTCCGTGCCTTCGGTCAGTTTTTTTGCCCGCTCTAAGCACTTCTCCAGGCTGCCGATATCGTTGTGGGCGAAAGCAAAGCGCTTGCCGAGGTGCATCCGCATGGCATCTACAATGCAGGCGTGGCTTTCTGCATCATATACCACCACATCATGGCGGGTCAGCAGCGCATCTATGGCCGACATGACCCCCTGATATCCGTAATTGACCAATAAACCGGCTTCTTTGCCAACAAAATGGGCCAGCTGCTGCTCTAATTGTTGGTGGAGGCGGGTTTCGCCCGACATCATACGGGCACCCATCGGATAGGCGAGACCCCAGCGGGCAGCCGCTTCGGCATCGGTTTTGCGCACTTCGGGATGGTTGGCCAAACCCAGATAATTGTTGATGCTCCAGCACACCACTTCGCGGCCCTTAAAGCGCATCCGGTTGCCCAATTCGCCTTCCAACTGCGGGAACATATAGTAGCCTTCTGCTACTTCGGCATATTTGCCCAGAGGGCCTGCCTGTTTCAAAATACGTTCGAATAAATCCACGATATTATTACTTAATGTTGAATGTTTACTTTTTTAATGCCGGCTCAATCCTAAAAATCCTGATCGCTCCGGGGAGGTATCCCGTTTCAGATCACAATTGTGATGAGACGCACCCACAACCGAACTCAGACTTCCAAAGCCATAGCGGCATTTTTTTGTGCCTGTTGTTCTTTCCACGATTTCCAGGTTTTTGCCATAAGTGCGTTCATGCTCTTATCTACGACAAAGTGTTGTGCAATGTGGAAAAGGCCCCTGGCAGACCCCATCAGACCGTCGCGGGCACGCAAACTGAGCGAAAACCCACCATCGAGATACACGATATAATGCCACCACATACTGGGGATAAACAAGGTTTCTCCGTGCTGTAAAATGGTTTCGAGGCCGGTTGCCCTTTTCAGTGCCGGGTATTTTTCATAGTCGGGCTGTAGGGGGTTTACATGGCTTTGTACAGTGAACGGATGCCGATACAGGTAGGGATTCTGAGTTTGATCAAACAACACAATGTGTTTACGTGTCCAAAAATGGGTGTGAAACACATGCGAACAATCAATGTCGTAATGCATTCCGGTGACAGATCCCGCGCCGCCAAAAAACATAAAAGGATATGCATCTACCCAACCGTCACAGATATCCGGATTGTGTACATCCTGTGTCAATTCTTTGGCATGATCGAGGATATTCCATAAAAACAAGCGGTACTTAGTCGGTTCTTTCCTGATCAGGTTCAAATACTCGCCCAAAGTCATCTTGATATTGCTTTTCATGTAGGTCGGCCCCGGTTTGTGATAATCAGGTCCGATAATAGGCACTTCAAGATGACCGTAATGCTCAATTAAAAAATCGAAAGTCCACTTTTGGGTGGCTGGCCACTGCCAAGCCAGGTCAGTAAGTACAACGGGCTTTTTTGGTTTGAGGTATTGTTCAATGAATTCCTCGCGCGACAGCCCTGCGCGCTTTTCGATGGGGAACAATTCCATAAATAACTATTAGAACTAAGGTGAGGGAACATGCGCTGTTGAGGGTTGCAGCTCTTCTATGAATCCCTGGGCCACCATCCACTTGTCACTAAATATCTTTGTTACGTATTTGGACCCGTGATCGCTGAAGAGCAATACAACGACATCTTCTTCCGTGAGTTCATCTTTGATCTGCTCCAATGCCTGCAATGCCGCACCGCTGGAGTACCCGACCATCAACCCTTCCTCGCACGCCAATTCGCGTGCCCGCAGCGCACTGTCTTTGTCGGTGACCTTCACAAAGCGGTCAATCAATGCAAAATCCATGTTGGCAGGCAAAATATTTTTCCCCGTACCCTCAATGCGGTAGGGATAAATTTCTTTCTGGTCGTACACACCGGTTTCATGGTACTTTTTCAATACCGACCCGTAAGCATCCACGCCGATAATGTGCAACTGCGGATTCTGCTCGCGCAAAAAACGCCCGGAACCACACAAAGTACCCCCTGTGCTGGCCGCGCCAATCAGCCACGTGACCCGTCCCTGTGTTTGCTCCCAAATTTCGGGGCCTGTACTCAGATAATGAGCATCGCTGTTGTCTAAGTTGTAATTCTGATTGGCATAAAAAGCGCCGGGAATCTCTTTAGACAAGCGCTCTGCCATTTTGTAGTAAGAATTCTCGTCCTGTGGCAGGGCCTCCTGGGGGCAAAGTATCACTTCTGCACCCATGGCTTTCAGGTTGTTCAGCTTATCTTCCGAGATTTTGCTGGTGACCGTCAGGACGCACCGATAGCCTTTAATGGCACAAATCATGGCCAGACTAAAACCCGTATTGCCACTGGTAGCATCCACTACGGTGCCGCCCGGCTTCAAATGCCCTAAGCGTTCTGCGCGTTCGATAATATGTAGCGCAATACGGTCTTTGGCGCTTAACCCCGGATTAAAAGCTTCCACTTTTGCGTAAATCGTGGCGGGCAAATGCGCGGTAACGGTGTTGAGGCGAATAAGAGGCGTTTTCCCAATGGTTTCAAGCACATTGTTACAGACCATACACAGAAAAGATTATTTTTGAGCCAGTAAATCGTTTCAAAAGCAGAGAAAGTTGTTCTTTTCTCATGTGCTTTGGCGCAAAGGTAGGAAAAAAAAAGAAATTAGATGCTAACAAAATGCTAATATCCTTTGATACTCCTACATTTGCCCCTGAAAGGCCCTCTAAAGGGCTTAGCCTATTGTATGAAAAGTATTTTTACATGCCTTTTTCTGATTTTTGCAGAATTTTCCATACTTTCTGCACAAAATCCCTCTGCTGATTCTGCCTTTATCCGCGATTACTATACCAAAATGGAGGTACTCATCCCCATGCGCGATGGCGTAAGGCTTTTCACCTCTATTTATATCCCCAAAGATACTTCCAGAACATATCCTATCCTGTTGAGGAGAACGCCTTACTCGTGCGCACCATATGGCAGCGGAGACTACACCACGCGCTTTCAGAATATGACGCTTGCACGAGCTGGTTATATCTGGGTCACACAGGATGTGCGCGGGCGCTACATGAGTGAGGGCCTGTTTCAGGATGTGCGACCCTACCAGCCAAATGCCCACACAGAAAATGGTCAGGGCATAGACGAAGCCACTGATACCTACGATACGGTGGACTGGCTGGTCAAAAACCTGACTGTCAACAATGGGCGGGTGGGCGTATATGGCATTTCCTATCCGGGCTTTTACGCTACGATGGCCATTTTGGCCCGCCATCCTGCAGTTCGTGCCGTATCGCCGCAAGCCCCTGTCACCGACTGGTTTATCGGGGATGACTTTCACCACGGTGGTGCATTTTTTGTAATGGATGCTTTCTCGTTCTACTCGGGTTTTGGACTGCCCCGTCCACAGCCCACCACCAAAGGAAATCCCGGTTTTTCCAACTGGAATACCCCCGATAATTACGATTTTTACCTGAGAGCCGGAGCCTTGCGCAACTACAACGAGCGCTATTTACAAAACAAGGTTTCGTTCTGGAACGAACTGATGGAGCACCCGGATTATGACGACTGGTGGAAGGCCCGCAATCCGCGTCCGCACCTCACCAATGTACGCACAGCGGTGATGACGGTGGGCGGATTGTTCGATGCAGAAGATTGCTGGGGCGCGTGGAATACCTATCAGTCTGTCGAAAAACAAAACCCTGCTGCTGCCAATAATCGCATTGTCATGGGACCGTGGACACACGGAGGATGGGCGCGCAATCCCGGGGATCGGCTGGGAAGCGTGGTGTTCGGGCAACCCACCAGCCAATACTATCAGGAAAAAGTCGAATATCCCTTTTTTGAATTTCACCTGAAAGATCGCGGCACACTGGATTTGCCGGAGGCGCTTGTATTTGAAACAGGCAGCAATCGCTGGACGCGCAACAGCCAATGGCCGCCACAAGGTGTGCGTACTCAAAAAATGTGGCTGTCTGCCAAGTCTGTGCTCACTTCTGCGGCAGCGGGCAGCGGGGAGGTGCGCTATGTCAGCGATCCTGCCAAACCGGTTCCCTATACAGAAGACGTACACCTGCACCGCACCAATGAATACATGGTGGATGACCAGCGTTTTGCAGCGCGCCGCCCTGATGTGCTGGTTTTTGAGACCCCTGTGCTGCGCGACACCCTGCGCACGGCAGGGTCTGTGGTCGCCGATCTTTGGGTGCAGTTAGCGCCCTTCCAAAAAGGCGGCCCGAAACAATTGGATGCCGATTTTATTGTAAAATTGATTGATGTTTTTCCCGATGCCCTGTCCGGAAAAGAAAAAGGGGTGGCGCTGGGCGGCTATCAGATGCTGGTACGCGGCGAAATCCTGCGGGGACGGTATCGCAACAGCTTTGAACGCCCCGAACCCTTTAAAGCAGGCAAATGGGAGCGGGTGCGGGTCACGCTGCCCGACGTAGCCCACGCGTTTCTGCCGGGCCATCGCCTGATGATACAGGTACAAAGCAGCTGGTTTCCGCTCACGGACCGCAATCCCCAAAAATATGTGAACATCTACAAAGCCACCGACGAGGACTTTATTCCCTTAATTATTACTGTAGGTACAGGCGGAAGTCGCGCTTCGGCCATTGAATTGCCCATACGCTAAGTTGAGGAATAAGGGATTTTTAAAAAGAACGTATAGCGAGTGTGGCACCTGCTACAATAAGTAATACGCCAATGCAACGCTGTACCAACGACACCACGTGCGGCGACAAATGGTCGCGCAGCCAGTGGGCCATGCGGGCTTTGAAAACATCGGTAACAATCAGTACGCCGAACATGCCCGTAAAAAAGGCCCACATCCGTTCCTGGGTATAAGTGGCCATGGTGGCGGCAGTACCCAGCCAAAAAAAGACGGTGAAGGGGTTGACCGTGTTAATGGCAAACCCGCGCAGGGCATATCCCGACAGGTTTTGGGCAGTAAATCTTTGTTGCAATGCCTGTGGTCGGCGGTGCTTCCACAAAGTAACTGCCCCAAAAGCAGTGAGCAGCACACTGCCGCCTAAACCTGCACACAGCGTATAATAAGGAAGTTGGGTGAGGGTGTGGAAGGTCTGCATACTGCTTTTGAGGAGTACTACATATAGCAAATCGCTGAGCCATATCCCTGCGCCTACTGCCAACCCTGCATAGAAGCCCCGTTCTATGCTGGCCTGCACAATGGCAAAAAACAGCGGCCCGATCATAAAGCTCAGGGTCAGGCCGAGAAAAGCACCTTCATACATCGTACATCAACAGATAATCATAATGGATGAGTGGCTTTTTACCCTTTTGCCCCAGCCATTTTTGAACGGACTCGGCCCCGTATTGCGCAATACCCAAGCCTGCCGGGATGCCATCAGGAGCCATAATTTCTATTAAGTCCCCTTTTTCAAACGCTCCCGATACCTTTTGAATACCTACCGGAAGCAGGCTGCAAACCGTATCGCGGAGGGCGGCTACCGCCTTGTCGTCTATACCGACGCTACCTTTGGGTTCGCTGCCGGAGAATTGGATCCAGCGCTTGACCGAAGAGCGGCGGCGCAATGCCTCAAAACGCGTCCCTTCGGCTTCGCCAGTGGCTATACGCAGGATGACCCCGTTTTTACGCCCATTGGCAATATACACGTCTATGCCATTTTGGGCTGCTTTGACTGCCATCCGGTATTTGCTGATCATTCCACCACGCCCTGCCCCCGATCTTTTGGCCTGAATCAGCCCCTGATGCGATTTGTCATTCGGGCGGATATGGTGTACCAACGCAGGAGGTTGTTTTGAAAAATCCAGAATGCCGTCTATGTTGCTCAACAACAGGAGCAGATCGGCATCTACCATGGTGGCAATCAGGGCCGACAACTCGTCATTATCCGTAAACATCAATTCCTGCACGGCTACCACGTCATTTTCATTGACCACCGGAACGATATTGTGGCGCAACAACGACAGGAGGCAATTTTTCATGTTGGTGTAATGCGACTTGTCCCGAAAGTCTTCTTTGGTAGCCAGCAACTGCGCGCACAACAGGTTTTCTTCGGCAAAGAGTCGGCTGTAAAGACCCATCAGGCGGGGTTGACCCACTGCTGCCAGCACCTGTCGCTGTACCGTTTTGCTCCATTTGGCACTGTCGGGAATTAAATTGCGCCCGGAGGCCACCGCACCCGAACTAACTAAAATTACCTCATCGCCTCCGCGTTTGAGGGCCGCAATCTGGGTGGTAATGGCGGACAAAATATCCTCGTCAGGCAACCCGTTTTCGCGGGTTACCACATTGGAACCCACTTTTATAATGATTCTTCTTGACATCTTTTTAATCTGCAGGCTAATCCACAATCATGGTATGGCTGTCCAATACCTGTTGGGTCATGTTTTCGGGCAAATCGCGCCATTCATACTGTTGGTTGCGGAGTTGCGGACGGAATCCCGCCTCTGCAATGGCCTGCTGTATGCCGGTCGCCGTAAAACGAAAACGGGCACCGGCTGCCGACACCACATTTTCTTCAATCATGATGCTGCCAAAATCATTGGCTCCGCTGTGCAGACACAGCTGGGCTACCGCCTTGCCCACAGTGAGCCACGAAGCCTGCACGTTGACAACGTTGGGCAACATGATACGGCTCAGCGCGATCATCCGCACGTATTCGTCGCCTGTCACCGCGTTGCGCGCGCGCTTTATCTTCTTCAAAATGGTATCCTCATCCTGAAAGGGCCACGGAATAAAAGCCAGAAAGCCCTTGGCATTGGCAGGTTTTTCACTCTGCACCTGCCGGATGGCGGCAAAATGCTCCATGCGTTCCAGATTGGTCTCGATGTGGCCAAACATCATGGTGGCCGAAGTCGTGAGGCGCAACTGGTGGGCCGCCCGCATCACATCCAACCATTCTTCCCCGCCACACTTTCCTTTGGAAATCAGGCGGCGCACCCGGTCGCTCAGTATTTCAGCCCCGGCCCCCGGCAGCGAATCCAGCCCGGCGGCGTGCAGCGTTTTCAGGACTTCATAGTGACTGATGCCTTCTAATTTGGCGATATGGGCAATTTCTGGCGGGCCGAGGGCATGGAGCTTAAGGGCAGGGTAGAGGTTTTTCAGCTGCCTGAATAAATCCTCATAGAAACGCAGCCCCAGATCGGGGTGGTGGCCGCCTTGCAACAGCAGTTGCTCACCTCCCAACCGAAAGGTTTCCTCTATTTTTTCCTTATATTCATCAATGGTAGTAATATATGATTCGCTGTGACCGGGTCGGCGATAAAAATTGCAAAATTTGCAATTCGCAATACACACATTGGTCGTGTTTGAATTGCGGTCAATGATCCAGGTCACAGTTTTACCCGGCACATGATGCTGTCGCAAGCAATTGCCCACATACATCAGGGCCGCAGTCGGAGCCTGTTCCAACAAAAATACCCCTTCATCGGGGCTGAGCCATTCCAAACGAAGGGCGCGGTGGAGCAAATCTTCAGTATTCATTTTTGCCATTTTTTTAAAATATGCCGATTTGCGACACGCATCCCCCCATCGTTTATAACGCATCCCTGTTTGTCAGCACACTTATCAAAAAAAACATAAAAAATGGGGAAAGGTTGACAATTCCGTCAAGGGGAAGCAGTTTGTTCCACAAATTGCCGTGCTTTTTGCAGCGCTTCCCGATAGACTGCTTCAGTGGGTTTGGAAAGGGCATATTTCACACTGTCTGTACCCTGCAACAGATTTTGAAGGGGCGCTTTCAACGACTCTGGCAGGGAAGTGCGGCGCAGGGCCTCCGCAATTTCGCGGGTTGTGGATTCCAGAGCGGGGAATTGGTAGCGCTGCTCTAAATACGCCCGCAAGATGCGGCTGATTTGTGTGAAATGCGGATCTGCCTCCTGCTTTTTCCACAACTGTTGTTCCTCCAGCTGCCGGAGCGCCTGTAAAGCCATTTGATGCGCAGGCACGGGCAGCGGCACATCCACAGCCACCGTTGACACAACTGCCACAGGGCGTACGGGCGGTTTGCGCCTGCGCTGGCGCAGCCACAAAAGGGCCATCAGCGCAAGCACTCCCGCTGCCCAGGGCCAGTAATCTGTCCAGTACACCGGCTCCCGGCGAATATCCCGGATAGGTGCCACATCCGAAAGGTCGGCAGCCACGGGCGTAGGAAAAATATGCAGGAGCAGCGCGTTGGTAGGCAAAGAGTCGCCCAAGTGGGTGGGGACATACAGGGGCGGCAATTCCACCCGCATACTGTCGAAAACAATCAGGGTGTATTGCTGTACCCACTGATTACCGGAGCGTTGCCAGCCTCCTGAGCGCAGCATATTTTCTTTGGGAATAAATGTTTGCCACGGCGTGAAACGCACCCGTCCGGGCATGACCTGTGTGCCGGAAACCAATATCTTGACGGTAAATGTATCGCCCGTTTCCGACTTCTCAGGGAATACGGAAACCACCGCATTTTGCGCACACGTCAAAATGCAATGGCTACAGAAAAATGCAACCAGAGCGCTTGTGGCCCCCCTTGCAATCCAGTGCCAACGTCTGGTCTTTGTGCGATACCAAAATTTCATCCTATAAAAAAAACAAGAATGTGGCGACTAAATAATTTATTGAAATTAATTTAGATGATTAATAATCTAACTGCTTGAAAATTAACCCATTAACCCATTAACACATTCGCTTACAGCAATTTCTTATTTGGCACATCTATCATCCTGTAACCCCCTGATTTATCGGGGGGCCAAGCACCTTCTCCCTTCAAAAACATCTATCATCCTGACAAACATCACATCTATTCATTCAAATAAGAAATTGCTGATTCGCTTATTTCAGTTTTGTGGGCAATTTCATATCGAGCTTCTCCAAATAGTCAGTCAACGTTTTGGCAATAAAATAATCGCGGTACCAGCGGTTGTCCACCGGACAAATATACCACGGCAGGTTGCTGTTGTTGATGGCATATTCGTATGCTTTCATGTATTGATCCCAGTAGTTGCGCTCGTCCCAGTCGCCGGAGTTGTGTTTCCAGTGTTTGGCGGGGTCATCAATGCGCTGTTGCAACTGAATGGCCTGTTCTTCTTTGGAAATGTGCATATAAAACTTAAATATATGCGTATCGTTATCAAAATGAAGCAAATCCTCGAAGGCATTTATGGCCGCCATGCGCTTTTTCACGCGGTCTTCCGTAATCCATTTGTGTACCCGCTGAATGAGAATGTCTTCGTAATGACTGCGATTGAAAATGGTCATCATGCCCTTTTGCGGTACTTTGTTGTGGACGCGCCACAAAAAGTCGTGTGCTGCCTCCTCTTCAGTGGGCTTTTTAAAAGACACCAAGTTTAGCCCCGCAATGGTACACCGGGCAAACACATTGCGCACAGCCCCGTCTTTGCCGCTGCCGTCCATGCCCTGCAAAACGACCAGCACCGAATGTTTGCCTTCTGCATACATCACGTGCTGCAATTCGCCCAGACGTTCCACTAAGGCTTCCGTTTTTTCCCGCATGTCCTTTTTTTCAAGGTGCTCCGGTGCCGTCGCCGAAATTTTTGAAAGTTCTATCATGTGCGTGTTTTATTTTTCAGTCCTTTTTCTTTGTGTGCTGTTTCGATATGGTTTCTTTAGAATTACACCCAATCGGTCGTAGGGATACCTCTGTCAATGTTAGTTGTTCCGAAACCAATAAAAAAAATCCTCCTATTTTGTTTTATCCAAAATGAAAATAGGAGGAACTGTGTCAAAAGACGGAAGCAAAGGTAAGGGGAATAAATGGAAAGTAAGCGCAATAGCACTTGGAAAGAAGATAAAAAGTTCATACGGCAGGTTAAAGGCAGGAGGCAGGGAGCATGTATAGGGCCTGCTGCCTTTCCAAACCAGTCGGGTTAAAACGTACCGCCGATCCCCCGATCAGCGAGGTTAAACCGTACCGCCGATCCCCTGATCGGCGAGGTTAAATTTTATAACAATGTTTTATTTTTTGAATATGATTAATATTTAATTACGAAATCATACTCAAATTAGAAATTTT
>WBZP01001210.1_pt1 | contig 32617 bp, 24 predicted proteins | sample 5204301 | NCBI WGS metagenome assembly WBZP01 (sample SAMN12412401, study PRJNA552823) | activated sludge metagenome | isolation source: activated sludge from nitrification reactor of wastewater treatment plant... | place: USA: Pennsylvania | collected 2017 | reverse complement strand
ACGGTGAAGGCGCAAATCCTCGACCTGCTGGCGCAACTCCAGCGTGAGCGCGGCATGGGCATGCTGCTGATCACCCACGATCTCGGCGTCGTCGCCAAAATGGCGCACCGCATCGGCGTCATGTACGCCGGCGAACTGGTCGAAGTCGCCGACTGCGAGGAATTCTTCACCCGCCCGCAGCACCCCTACACGCAAGCGCTGTTCGCGGCGCTGCCGGAAGTCTCGCGGCGCGGTCTGGCGCTGACGACAATCCCCGGCCAGGTGCCGTCGCTGGCGGCGATGCCGGCCGGCTGCCGCTTCGCCGGCCGTTGCCCGCACGTGATGCCGGTCTGCCGTGAACTCTCGCCGGAATGGCGCAGCGTCGCCGCCAGCCATGTTTTGCGCTGTCACTGGACGGGCGGCGCGGCTGCGGTTGCCGACCACATCCCACGCCTGGGCCTCGGCCATCTGATGCCCGAGATGGCGCCGTTCCTCGACGTGAGCGACCTGAAAGTCCATTTCCCTATCCGCCGCGGCATCCTGCAGCGGACGGTCGGTCATGTGCGCGCGGTCGACGGCGTTTCGCTGGCGATTTCCGCCGGCCGCACGCTGGCGCTGGTCGGCGAATCCGGCTGCGGCAAGACGACGGTCGGCAAGGCGCTGCTGCAACTGGTCAAGCCAACCGCCGGCAGCGTCCGCCTCGGCGGCAGCGAACTGGTCGGCATGCAGGGCAAATGCCTGCGGGCGGCGCGCCGGCACATGCAGATGGTTTTCCAGGACCCCTTCGCCTCGCTCAACCCGCACCTGCGGGTCGGCGACATCATCGCCGAAGGCATGTCGGCGCTCGGGCTGGAAAGCGACGGCGCCGCCCGGGGCAGGGCAGTGGCCGCGTTGCTGAAGCAGGTCGGTCTGCCCGACGAAGCCGCCGGCCGCTACCCGCACGAATTCTCCGGCGGCCAGCGCCAGCGCATCGCCATCGCCCGCGCCCTGGCGGTGCAGCCGGAACTGCTGATCTGCGACGAACCGACGTCCGCGCTCGACGTCTCGGTGCAGGCGCAAATCCTCAATCTGCTCAAGCAGTTGCAGGAAGAACTCGGCGTCGCCTACCTGTTCATCACCCACAATTTCTCGGTAGTCGAATACCTTGCCAACGATGTCGCGGTGATGTATCTCGGGCGCATCGTCGAGCGGGGCAGCGCGCAGGAGGTGCTGCGTTCGCCGAAGCATCCCTACACCCAGGCCCTGCTGTCGGCGGTGCCGGTGCCGCGCCTGGATGCCCATACGGCGGCGATCCGCCTGCTCGGTGAAACCCCGTCGCCGGCCAACCCGCCCGCCGGCTGCCATTTCCACCCGCGCTGCCCGCAGGCCATGGAAGTCTGCCGGCAGCGCTACCCGGAAACCACAGGCGTCTCAGCGACACGTACGGTCAACTGCCATCTTTACGGCTGAATCTCAGCTGCGCCGGCCGTTGCCCGACTTGGCGACCTTGGTGGTCTGGGGCTTGGCTGCCGGCTTGGCGGTTGCGGTCTTGGTTTTTTCGCCGCCAGTCGCCTTTGCGGCCTTGGTGGACGTTTTGGCGGTGTCTGCGGCAGCCAGCTTGGCGTTGCCTTTCTTGGCATCCTTGATCGCTAGCTTGCTGTCGACTGCCTTGCCCTTGGCCGGTTTGTCGGCCTTGCCCGAATGCGCTGCCGGGGTTGCCGCAACCTGCGCCTTCGGTTCCGGTTCGACGATCTGCGGCAGGCGGGGTTCCGCGCCCAGGCTTTCCAGGTCGTCGGCACCCTTGCCGGCCGGGACCAGCAGGGTGGAGCCGCCGGCCAGCTTGATCCTGCTGCCGAGACCGTTGGCGCGTTGCAGGTCGGATAGCGTAATGCCGAAGCGCGGCGCGACCTGATCCAGCTTCTCGCCGGATTTCAGTGTGTAGGCCTGCCACTCGGTCAGCGGCTCGTCGGCTTTTTCCAGATTGCGCTGGAAGGTGGCCAGTTTCTCTGCCGGCAGGACAACCGGTGTGGCGGCCTTCATCACCGGGCGGTTGTGCGAGGGATTCAGCGCCAAAAATTCTTCGACCGGCATGTTGGCGAGGCGGGCGGCGGTCTTGACATCCATCGCCTTGGGCGTCCCGATGGTCGCGAAGTAGGGGCGATTGATGATTTCCGGCAGGCCGAGCTGGATCATCAGGACCGGGTTGCTGAAGATGTTCTTGAGCGCCTGCAACTTGGGAACGTAATGCCGGGTTTCGTTCGGCATGGTCAGGCTGGCGTAGTCGGTCGGCAGGCCGCGCGCGGCATTCCTCTCGATTGCCCGCTTGACGGCGCCCTCGCCCCAGTTGTACGAGGCCAGGGCGAGGTGCCAGTCGCCGTGCATTTCGTAGATGGTCTGCAGGTATTCGATCGCGGCGTCGGTCGAGGCGACGACGTCGCGGCGCTGGTCCTGCCACCAGGTCTGCTCGAGGTTGAAACGCTTGCCGGTAGCCGGGATGAACTGCCAGAGGCCGGACGCATGCGAGCGCGAGTAGGCCATCGGGTTGAAGGAGCTTTCCACCATCGGCAGCAGCGCGATCTCGGTCGGCATGCCGCGCGCTTCCAGTTCCTCGACGATGTGATGCAGGTAGGGGCGGCTGCGCTCGACCATCCGGCGCAGCGCGTCGGGCCGGTTCTGGTACCACTGCTGATAGTGCAGCGTCAGGTCGTCATCCAGGTTGGTCATCGCAAAACCGTGGCGCAGACGAACCCAGAGATCGTCTGGCTGGACGGTCAGATCGACCGTGCGCGCCACTGCCGGGGCAGGGCGCACTTCAAGGACGGACAGCGCGTTGTCGGCTCTCGGGGCGCTCGAAGGTGCGAGCATCGACAGAAGCAAGGCCTGGTTGTCGCCGCCGGCGAGAACCGGGGTGGCAACGAGGGACGCCAGGGAAATCAGTGCAACGCCGGTGAACCCTCTGACCAGCGACGGAACGTTGCGATCGTGCATGGGGCAAGACTCCAGCCTCGGAACGGGAATGGTCGTAAGCTCGCAGTATAACGTCTGTGAGCAGAAATACCCATGTTTTCAACGATGAAAACAAGAGAACCGGCCTTGGCCGGTTCTTGTATTGGTTGGCGGAGTGGACGGGGCACCGCTCGGTGAATAAATTACGCTTTTATTTTCGGCGTCTCCCAAGACCAACTCGTTCCCCCAAGGACTCAGGAGCAAAAGATCGAAACAATCTTCGGTAGCGTTTGGCGATGCTTGGCAGACTCTTCGATCCGAAGCCGGGGTGGCTATCTCTTCAATTGCGATAAGCCGAATTTGATAGCGTTCCGGTTCAGATGGCCTTCCGAGACTTTCATGATTCAAAGGGTACGGTGGCCGAACCAGTGCGGTGCGCGATCGGCAGCCTTCTTGTGGCAGCGCTCAAACAAGTCCTTGGCGTTCTTCATCAGTTCCTGTTTCCAGGTGCTGATCATCGTCGGATGGACACCATGGACAGAGGCCAGTTCGGCCAAGGTCTTGTCTCCTGCCAAGGCCGCCATCGCGACTTGCGCCTTGAATTCCGCGCCGTGTTGCTTGCGCTTCGTTCCCATCTTTCACACTCCTTGCAGCCGGTCAGCCTTAGCTTAGCCAACTGTCCGAAAAAGCGGGACCGCCGCACCAGTGGAAACACATACAGTGCGGCCCGGGTCTAATTCTTCGAAAACAGGAATATGATTCGCCCGTTGATGGCTTGGCGCTTTCCTGAGGAATGGCCGATGACAGAAAACCGGATGATGCAACGGCGCAAAGGAACTCCTCGATCTTGGGTTCCGCGCTATCTGCGATTGCCGTTAATTGTTGCGTCAATTGCTTGGTCGCTGACAGGATTCAATGAGGCGAGCGCGACGCCCCCAAAACAGCATTTTGACAGCAAGAAAACTGGGCTTCGTGTCACCGTTCGAGACGGAGGATGGGGTGGCGCAAAGCTGGAATCAATAGAAACAGTTCTGTATTCTGTTGCCGACGAATTGCTGTCGAGATTGCCCAAAAATCTTGCAGTTCCCGTCATCGTCGCTCATACGAACAGTAATCCGGTCGCCTTGTATGAGCGCGGACCCCAGGGCGAATATTGGGTTCATCTCCACGCTAGTGGGGAAGATTGGCATCTGTATGCCTACGAGTTTGCACACGAGTTGTGCCATATCCTGTCTAACTACGACGAAAACGTCGGACCTGGATCAACGAGGTATAACCAGTGGTTTGAGGAAGCGCTCTGTGAAACGGCTTCGCTCTTTGTCTTGAAAAGCTTGGCGAAGACTTGGGAGATTTCGCCACCTGAGCCGAAGTGGTCTTATGAGGCAAAGAAGTTGCAACGTTTCTTTGTTCATCTAATCTCCGAAGGCCATCGTCAGTTGCCAACCGGCACCCCGTTAGCCAATTGGCTCCAAGACCGAGAAGAGCAATTGCGTATCGAGCCGTATCAAAGAACAGAAAATGAGGTCGTGGCAAATCTCCTGCTGCCACTGTTTGAGGAAAATCCGCAAAACTGGGAGGCGCTGAGCTACCTCAACCTTGACCCTTCCGACGCGCAAGCCAGGCTTGGCGATTACTTGCACCACTGGTATGAAAACGCGCCAGTTCACCACAAACAATTTGTAGCCGGCATCCTCTCGATGTTCGGCCTTGAGGATGCGCTGACAACAGCATCGTCTGTTGTTGCTGACAGAACCACCATCGCACTCACTTCCAACTTTGGACAGCGTTAGTTGCTGATGAGCGAAGTGCAGCGACCTGTGGAACTTTATAGAGATGTAGTCAGTCCATTGGTCACCGCAGTTGATCGCGGGAGCGTTTGCGGCAGATTCGGAATCGCTAGGATGCACGGTGATGACATTTGCCGCTTCGCAAGGAGTGGTTGGCGATCATTAAAAAGCCATTTGAAAATTTTGGCATTAGGTTGGGGGGTATGAAACACCAACCCGTGAAAATTAGTGAATCGTCGTAAGGAGAATCATCATGAAAAGTGTTACGTTAATCAGGACTTCTCTCGGTCTGCTTGTGGCTGTAGGCGCAAGTGCTCCTCTTTCAGCATTGAGTGACGACTTTCTTTGGCATTCTCAAATGAGTACAAACGCGGGGTCACTCCAGACCCAGCAACGCGCGGACACTAGTGCTGGGCCCGGCCCCCAGGGTCCAATCCGGGCAGACGCCATGGCACTGGACAAGTCGCATGGAGAAGATGCTCTCTACTACAACATCGCGAAGCTGCAACAGTCCTCTAGCGGAATAGCATCCGCCCCGCGCGGCGCCCAGGGTCCAATCCGGATGGTGGACGTCTGGGAAGTGAACAGGGCGTACGGAGAAGACGCTCTCTACTACAACATCGCGAAGCTGCAACAGTCATCCAGTAAGTAAAGTAAGTTCAGCCCTGCGGGGTAGCGTTATCCACCGTGGCGTCGGTTGAAGAGTCTTCCACAGCGTAGACGGGCGACGCGGTGGGTAAACTGTGTTTCATCTGCGGCGCCAGTCTGTGGTTGGTCCGCCGAGTGGATGGCATCCGGCTGCGGCTCTGGCCATAGCGAAACTGATCGGCGCCGATACGCGAGAACGTAGCCTCGTGCTTGACGGGAACCTGCTCGCCAGAAACTTCACGCCGACCGCGCCGAACCAGGTTTTGACCTCGGACATCACCTACCTGTGGACGGATGAAGGCTGGCTGTACCTGGCCATCGTGCTCGACCTGTTCAACCGCGAAGTCGTCGGCTGGTCGCTGCAGCCGCGCATGACGGCGGACATCGTGACCGATGCGCTGACGATGGCCTGGTTCAGGAAGCGGCCGGCAGCGGGGCTGCTGCATCATTCCGACCGAGGCAGCCAGTACGCCAGCCACGCCTTTCAGGACAAGCTCCAGGGATTCGGCATGACCTGCTCGATGAGCCGGAAGGGGAACTGCTGGGATAACGCGCCGACGGAGATCTGGTTCAACAGCTTCAAGAACGAGCGGATGCATGGCATTCGCTATGCCACGCATGCCGGGATCAAGGCGACGGCCATTGAATACATCGAGGTTTTCTACAACCGGAAGCGGCAGCATTCGACCCTCGGGTACAAGTCTCCGATTCAGTTCCTGGAGCAGTGGATCAGCGAGCAACATCAGGAAAAACTGGTAGCATGAAATCCGCCCTTTGGCAGACGAAAAACCGAGGGAAGCTCACCCTCAAGCTGAACTTGATTTCAGTCTGCGGGGCATACAGGTTCTGGATGTTCAGGGGAATCCCGGCGCGAAAGTAATAGACATTACCGCGCTTGTGAAGCCGTGTCTGTTGTACCACGCTACCGTCCTTCTTAGACGGCGGTGTACCAGCCCAGTGTACCATACTTGCCTTTGAAAGCCGTTGCCTGGAGCCATTCTATTCCAGAACAACGACTTACGAAAGGGTTGGCGGAGTGGACGGGGCTCGAACCCGCGACCCCCGGCGTGACAGGCCGGTATTCTAACCAACTGAACTACCACTCCGCGCTGAAACCTTGGCGTCCCCACGGGGATTCGAACCCCGGTTACCGCCGTGAAAGGGCGGTGTCCTAGGCCTCTAGACGATGGGGACCCGGACAAAACTCCATCTCTCTCACGTTTGCCTGGTGGAGGTAAGCGGGATCGAACCGCTGACCTCTTGCATGCCATGCAAGCGCTCTCCCAGCTGAGCTATACCCCCAGTTCCGTGAAAGAGGGCGCATTATATGGACTTGACCGATCCTTGTAAACACCTGTCCAGAAATATGTTGCGAGTTGATGATTTCCCGAGTCGGTGTTCGCGAAAGAATCAACCGTTGGCACCCGTTAGCACAAGAATAGCCGACAATTCATGCGCCCCGGACCCAGCCAGCTCAAAAGAACCGGGACAACGGATTCCGGGAGGTATGGGCGGGCAAGATGCGTCCGGGAAGCAAGCTCCCTTGGCATTTCGGCAAGCTTGCTTCCCTGCGAAATCAATGGGTAAGGACAGTTGGCGCAGGTGCGCTCTCGGAACCGGCCGCAACTGCCGTGCCTTCGTCGACGTGCTCCGGCAGTGCCTCCGGGCTGTGCTCCAGCGCCCGTTCGAGCACTTGGTCGATCCATTTGACGGGAACGATCTCGATCTTGTTCTTGATGTTGTCCGGGATTTCGGTCAGGTCCTTGACGTTCTCTTCCGGAATCAACGCCGTCCTGAGGCCGCCGCGCACCGCCGCCAGCAACTTTTCCTTGAGGCCGCCGATGGCCAGGACCTCACCGCGCAGGGTGATTTCTCCGGTCATGCACACTTCGCAACGGACCGGTATCCCCGTGAAGGCCGAAACCAGTGCCGTGGTCATGGCGACGCCGGCCGAGGGGCCGTCCTTGGGCGTGGCGCCTTCGGGAACGTGGATGTGGATATCGGTCTTTTCGAAGGTCTCGTCCTTTATTCCGAGGCGCCGGGCGCGGGCACGGACGACCGAACGGGCGGCCTCGACCGATTCCTTCATCACGTCACCGAGCGAGCCGGTGCGCAGGATGTTGCCCTTGCCGGGCATGTTGGCGCACTCGATGGTCAGCAGTTCGCCGCCCACTTCGGTCCACGCGAGGCCGGTGACCTGGCCGATCTGGTTCTCCTTCTCCGCCATGCCGAAACTGTAGCGGCGGACGCCGAGGAATTTGTCGAGGTTGCGGGCGTTGACCAGAATCTTGCTGCTGCGCTTCTTCAGAACCAGCGTCTTGACCACCTTGCGGCAGATTTTTGATATCTCCCGCTCGAGGGCGCGGACACCGGCTTCGCGCGTGTAATAGCGGACGATGTCGCGGACCGCGCTGTCAGCGACGGCCAGTTCCGTCATCTTGAGGCCATTGTTCTTCAACTGCTTGGGCAGCAGATAGCGCATGGCGATATTGACTTTTTCGTCCTCCGTGTAGCCGGAGAGGCGGATGACTTCCATGCGGTCGAGCAGCGGCGCCGGAATGTTCATCGTATTGGCCGTGGCGACGAACATCACGTCGGAGAGGTCGAAATCGACCTCGACGTAGTGATCCTGAAAGGTGTGATTCTGTTCCGGATCAAGGACTTCGAGCAGAGCCGACGAGGGGTCGCCACGGAAGTCCTGGCCGAGCTTGTCGACTTCGTCGAGCAGGAACAGCGGGTTGCGCACGCCGACCTTGGTCAGGCTCTGCAGGATCTTGCCCGGCATCGATCCGATGTAGGTGCGCCGGTGGCCGCGAATTTCGGCCTCGTCGCGCACGCCGCCGAGCGCCATGCGCACGAACTTGCGGTTGGTCGCCTTGGCGATCGACTGGCCGAGCGAGGTCTTGCCGACGCCGGGAGGGCCGACCAGGCAGAGGATCGGCGCCTTGACCTTGTCGACGCGCTGCTGGACGGCGAGATATTCGACAATGCGCTCCTTGACTTTTTCCAGTCCGAAGTGGTCGGCGTCGAGCACCTTCTCGGCCTCGCGCAGATCCTTGTTGGTTCGCGTCTTCTTGCGCCAGGGCAGGCCGACGAGCGTCTCGATGAAATTGCGGACGACCGTCGCCTCGGCCGACATCGGCGACATCAGGCGCAGCTTCTTGATCTCGCCGAGCGCCTTGGCCAGGCCTTCCCTGCTCATCCCCGCGGCCTTGATCTTGCGGTCCAGTTCCTCGAGGTCGGCGCCTTCCTCGCCTTCGCCGAGTTCCTTCTGGATGGCCTTGACCTGCTCGTTGAGATAATACTCACGCTGGCTCTTTTCCATCTGGCGCTTGACGCGGCCACGGATGCGCTTCTCGACCTGGAGAATGTCGATTTCCGATTCCAGTTGCGATAGCAGGCGGTCGATGCGCTCGCGGACACTGTCCATTTCCAGCACTTCCTGCTTCTGCTCGAGCTTGAGCGGCAGGTGCGCGGCAATCGTGTCGGCCAGCCGTCCGGCATCCTCGATGCCGGTAATCGACGACAGCACCTCGGGGGGAATCTTCTTGTTCAGCTTGACGAACTGGTCGAACTGGGTAACCACGGCGCGGCGCATGGCCTCGATCTCGTGGTCCTCGACCCCGGACGGCGGCAGCGGGGCAGCGGTCGCCAGGAATACCGACGATTGCACCTCGATGGCTTCGACGCGGGCGCGCTGCGTGCCTTCGACCAAGACCTTGACAGTGCCGTCGGGCAGCTTGAGCATCTGCAGGATGTTGGCCAGGCAGCCGATGCGATAGAGATCATCGGGTTCCGGCTCATCCTTGGCCGCGGATTTCTGGGCCAGCAGCAGGATATTCTTGCCGCTTTCCATGGCCATTTCGAGGGCCTTGATCGATTTCGGGCGACCGACAAAGAGAGGAATCACCATGTGCGGAAAGACGACGACATCGCGCAGCGGCAGCAGCGGCAACTGGACGGTTTCCGGGAGCGTGTTGGGGTTCGACATTACGATGCCTTTGAAATAGGTATGTACCCGTTACTTTGGGACGCGAAACCGCAATTCAAGTTGCCGGCTCAGTTGGAGCCGGAAACCTTCGGCTGATCGGCGTAAATTAGTAGCGGCGGGGTGTCCCCGGTGATCATGTTCTCGTCGATGACGACCTTTTCGACATTTTCCATGCCGGGGAGTTCGTACATCGTGTCGAGCAGGGCGTGTTCCAGGATCGAGCGCAGCCCGCGGGCTCCCGTCTTGCGCGCCAGCGCTTTCCTGGCGATGGCGGAAAGCGCACCGGGACGCACTTCCAGTTCGACGTCTTCCATGCCGAACAGCTTCTGGTACTGCTTGATCAGTGCATTCTTGGGTTCGGTGAGGATCTGGATCAGGGCCGGCTCCTCGAGTTCCTGGAGTGTGGCGACGACCGGCAGACGACCGATCAGTTCGGGAATGAGACCGAACTTGATCAGGTCTTCCGGCTCGGCGTCGAGCAGGACCTGACCGATGGCCTTCTTGTCCTTCTTGCCCTTGACCTCGGCCCCGAAGCCGATGCCGCCTTTTTCCGAGCGGTTGAGGATGATCTTTTCCAGACCGGCAAAGGCGCCGCCGCAGATGAACAGGATATTGGTGGTATCGACCTGGACGAAATCCTGGTTCGGATGCTTGCGGCCGCCCTGCGGCGGAATCGAGGCGACGGTGCCTTCAATGAGCTTGAGCAGCGCCTGCTGCACGCCTTCACCGGAAACGTCGCGGGTGATCGACGGGTTGTCCGACTTGCGCGAAATCTTGTCGATTTCGTCGATATAGACGATGCCCTGCTGCGCCTTCTCGATGTCGTAATCGCATTTTTGCAGGAGCTTCTGGATGATGTTCTCGACATCCTCGCCGACATAGCCGGCTTCGGTCAGCGTGGTCGCGTCGGCCATGACGAAGGGTACGTTGAGCAGGCGGGCCAGCGTCTGGGCGAGCAGCGTCTTGCCGGAGCCGGTGGGTCCGACCAGCAGGATGTTGCTCTTCGCCAGCTCGACGTCGGCGGCATTCTTGGCGGTGTGGCGCAGACGCTTGTAGTGGTTGTACACCGCGACGGCGAGGATGCGCTTGGCGACTTCCTGACCGATCACGTACTGGTCGAGGATCGAGCAGATCTCGCGTGGCGTCGGCAAGTCCGAGCGACCGGCCTTGGCGGACTCTTCCGGCAGTTCGTCGCGGATGATGTCGTTGCACAGCGCAATGCACTCGTCGCAGATGAAGACCGACGGACCGGCGATGAGTTTCTTGACTTCGTGCTGGCTCTTGCCGCAGAAGGAGCAGTAGAGCAATTTTTCCTGGGCGCCTCTGGTCATCCGAGTACCTCTCCGTTCAAGCCGCATCGCGGCGGGTCAGCACCTTGTCGATCAGACCGTATTCTGCCGCTTCCTCCGCAGAAAGGAAATTGTCACGATCGGTATCCTTTTCGATGCGTTCCAGCGGTTGACCGCTGTGTTCGGCCATGATCCGGTTCAGGCGATCGCGAATCGACAGGATTTCCTTGGCGTGAATGGCGATGTCCGAGGCCTGACCCTGGAAGCCGCCCAGCGGCTGGTGAATCATAACGCGCGAGTTGGGCAACGCGAAACGTTTGCCCTTGGCGCCGGCGCAGAGCAGGAACGCGCCCATCGACGCGGCCTGGCCGACACAGAGCGTCGATACGTCGGGCTTGACGAACTGCATGGTGTCGTAGATCGACAGCCCGGCAGTCACCGCGCCCCCGGGCGAGTTGATGTAGAAGTGGATGTCCTTGTCCGGATTGTCCGCTTCGAGGAACAGCAGTTGGGCGACAACCAGATTGGCGGTGACGTCGTTGACCGGGCCGACCAGGAACACCACGCGCTCCTTCAGGAGGCGGGAATAGATGTCGAAAGCGCGTTCGCCACGACCGCTCTGTTCGATCACCATCGGGACCAGGCCCAGTGCCTGAGGATCCTGGTTGCCTGCGTTGTCGCTATTCATTTCAGCCCTTGCCGGTTGCGTTCAAATGGTCGTCTGGTCGTCGCCGTTGCCACGATTGGGAGAGATTACTGCTTCTGGCCCATGAGTTCATCAAAAACTGCAGCCTTGTCGGTAACCTTGGCCTTGCCGAGTACCCATTCGACAACGTTGCTCTCGATCGCCAGGCCCTCGACCTCACCGAGGCGCTGCGGCTGAGCGTAATACCAGCGTACGACTTCCTCAGGATGCTCGTAGCTCTGGGCGCTTTCCTCGACCATCGCGCGAACCTGCTCGGGGGTCGGCTGAAGTTTCTCGGATTTCACCAGTTCGGCAAGGATCAGGCCGAGTACGACGCGGCGCTGCGCCTGGTTGGCAAACCATTCCGGCTGGATCGGCATGTCCGCGACTTTCATGCCGCGCTGCTCCATGTCCTGACGGGCCGCCTGCATCAGGCGCTGGATTTCCATCTCGATCAGCGCGTTCGGCGTTGAGATCGGGTTGGCCTTGATCAGGGCTTCCATGACCTGATCCTTGACCTTGCCTTCGATGCGGCGCTTCACTTCGCGCTTGAGGTTGGCTTCGATCTCGGCGCGCATCTTGGCGACGTCGCCGTCGGCGATGCCCATGCCCCTGGCGAACTCGGCGTCGATCTCCGGCAGCTTGGGCGCCTGCACCTGTTTGACGGTGATTTCGAACTGTACGGTCTGCCCGGCCAGATCCTTGGCAAAGTAATCGGCCGGAAAAGTCAGGTCGAAGGTCTTGGATTCGCCGTACTTGGCGCCTTCGACGGCCTTTTCGAAGTCAGGCAGCATCATGCCCTGGCCAAGCACGAACGGGTAGTCAGTTGCTTGCCCGCCCTGGAAAGGCTCGCCATCCTTCTTGCCGAGGAAGTCGATGACGACGCGGTCTTCGGTCGCGGCCGCACGCTCGGTATCTTCGTAAGAGACGCGCTGCTTGCGCAGGATGTCGAGGGTCTTGTCGACTTCCTTGGCGCCCACTTCAAGAACCGGACGCTCGATTTCCGCGGTCGACATGTCGGCCGGGGTGAAATCCGGGTACACCTCGAAGATGGCCGAGAACTCGAGGTGAGTCGTGCTTTCGCTGGCCTTGGGCTCGATCCGCGGGTAACCGGCGACACGCATCTTCCGGGCGGTCACGGTCTCGCCGAAGACGCGGTCGAGTTCTTCGGACAGCACTTCGTGACGGGCCTGGCTGCCATATTGCTGTTTGACGATGCTGAACGGCACCTTGCCCGGACGGAAGCCGGGCATCTTGATATTCTTTCCCATACGCTTCAGGCGCTGGTCCATCTCCTTTTCGACATTTTCGATGGGGATGGACAGATCGATGCGGCGTTCCAGTTCGTTGGCTTGAGCAGTGGTCGCTTCCATGAGATTTCCTTGTGACTACGAGCCGAAAAAATAAAGCTGACAATTCTATCATGGCAGGCGAAGCAGCAGGATTCTCGGCAAACAACGATCTATAGACAGGCGAACGGATTGTTCGCTACAATGCGCGCCTTCTTCGACGGCGGCTGTAGCTCAGTTGGTAGAGTCCCGGATTGTGATTCCGGTTGTCGTGGGTTCGAGACCCATCAGTCGCCCCAGATTCAGGCCCCCGCATGCCGCAAGGTTTGCGGGGGCTTTTTTTGGTTCATTGCGTCTTTCCGGGGAAGGCAGCCTTGGTCTTCAGGAAGAAATGGGCGCGGATGGAAGGCTTGGTGCCATTCGAGACAGACCACGGTTTCCCTTTGCCCTGTTGCGGTCGACCCTCAAAAACAGGCAAAAATGCTGGCGCAGTTCTAGCTCCGCTTTCACAATGGCGACGTTGCTATCTTCCTCCGATTTCCGCAGTCTATGTCTGCCTTTAATGCCTGCCAGGAAATTCCCGATGAAACCCAGTGAAATCGTCACCCAGCTGAACCGCCATGTGATCGGCCAGGACGAGGCCAAGAAGATTCTCGCCGTCGCCGTCTATTCGCATTTCCGCAAGGTCGAGATGGTTGCGGTCGACCGCCTGGAAATGCTCAAAAGCAACATCCTGCTGATCGGCCCGACCGGTACCGGCAAGACGCTGCTCTGCGAAACGCTGGCGTGCGTGCTCGATCTGCCCTTCGTCACCGCCGACGCAACCTCGCTGGCGCAAACCGAATACGTCAACGAGGAACTCGACGCCATCCTCCAGCGACTGCTCGAACGCGCCGGCGGCGATGTCGGGAAGGCCGGGCGCGGCATCGTCTTCATCGACGAGGTGGACAAGCTGAAGGCGATCAGCGGCCAGGCGCGCGCCGCTTCCGGCGAGAATGTCCAGCACGCGCTGCTCAAGATCATGGAGGGCGCGCTGGTGCGCCTCAAGGGCGGGCAGGTTATCGACACTACGCAGATCCTCTTCATCTGCGGCGGCGCCTTCGTCGGGCTGGAAAGCATCCTCGCCGAGACGCAGGCTTTCGGCTTCATCGCCACGGCGGCGAGCGACGACCAGAAGGTGCTCGACCGCCTCAACGCCCGCGTCAAGCCGACCGATCTTTTCCGCTTCGGGCTGATTCCCGAATTCGCCGGCCGCCTGCCGATCATCGCCCGCCTGCGCGAGTTGTCGAAGGACATGCTGGTGCGCATCATGATCGAGCCGCAGCATTCGATCTACCGCCAGTTCCGCGCCATCCTGCAGAACGAGGGCGTCGAGCTGGTGATCGAGCCGGCGGTCTTCGGCCAGATCGCCGACCTCGCGCTCGAATTCAAGGTCGGCGCGCGCAGCCTGCGCGGCATCTTCGAGGAAATGATCACGCCGGTGCTCTACGCCGTGCCGGACCGGCCGGAGGTGAAGAAGGTGACGATTCGCTCGTTGTTCGAGGAAGCGGTTTTTACCTGAACGGCCCGTTTCAGCGCGCCTTGCGCTGGCGCCAGGCGCGAATCAGCCAGATGCGCCAGGCCGCTCTGGTCAGGAAATAGCCGGCGACGGCCAGCGTGATGGCGAGCAGCGCGAGGCCAATGCCGAGCGGCTTGCCGACGCCGATCATCCACGTCAGCATCGCCTGCATCCAGTCGATGGCGTGCGCCATGTCGAAATCGGGCGGTTCGCTGAAGCCGGCGCTGTCGCCGGTCGCCAGGCGACCGATCTGGTAGGCGACCAGATAGAGCGGGACGATGGTGAATGGGTTGGTGTACAGGGTGACGAACATCGCCAGCGGCAGGTTGACGCGAAAGATCAGCGCGCAGACCGCCGCGCCGATCATCTGGAAAGGCCCGGGAATCAGTCCGCAGAACATTCCCGCCGCCACCGCGCCGGCCGCTGAATGGCGGTTGAGGTGCCACAGCCGCGGGTGCAGCAGCGAATTGCGGAAAGGCCGCAGCCAGCGATTGTTGTGAATCGCCTCGTGGTTCGGCAGGTGATTTTTCAGGTGCTTGCGCATGGCGTCGTCTCTATTATTGCAGGATGCGCCTCAACATTCTCGCCTTCGCCGCCGGCCTCATCGTTCTTCAGATGCAGCCGGAACTGCCGCCGGCCGGGCTCTGGGCGCTGGCCGGAGGGCTGCTGGCGCTGCCGGCCATGCGCTGGAAGGGCGCCTGGCCCGGCCGCCTGCTCGGCGTGCTGGCCTGTCTCGCCCTCGGCTTCGCGTGGGCCGGGTGGCGCGCCGACATCCGGCTGGCCGATGCGCTGGGCGCCGACTGGGAAGGGCGCGACGTCGAGGTGATCGGCGTCATCGCGACGCTGCCGCAGGATTTCAGCCAGGGCAGCCGCTTCGAATTCGCCGTTGAAAAGCGGTTGACCGCGACAGCCGTCGTTCCCGAGCGGATCATGCTGTCGTGGTACCAGGGCAATCGCGACGGCGAGGAATTCATCCGCCAGCCGGTTCGTCCCGGCGAGCGCTGGCAGATGACGGTGCGCCTCAAACGCCCGCACGGCAACGCCAATCCCAACGGGTTCGATTACGAGGCCTGGCTGCTCGAACGCAATATCCGGGCGACCGGCTATGTGCGCCAGAACCCGCCGCAGCGCCTGGCCGAAATGGTCTGGCAGCCGGAGTACGTCGTCGAACGTCTGCGCCACGGCGTGCGCGCTTCGTTCGCCGCCATGCTGCCGGGTGAGCGCTATCCGTGGACCGGCATTCTCGTGGCGCTGGTCATCGGCGATCAGCGGGCGATCCAGGGCGATCTGTGGACCACCTTCAACCGCACCGGAACGACCCACCTGATGTCGATCTCGGGCCTCCACGTGACCATGGTGGCGGCGCTGTTCGGTCTGCTCGCCGGCTGGGCCTGGCGGCGCGTGCCGGCGCTGGCGCCGCGGCTGCCGGCGCAGCGGGCGGCCTTGTGGGCCGGTTGCCTGGCCGCGCTGGTCTACGTCCTGCTCGCCGGCTTCGCGGTGCCGGCGCAGCGCACGCTCTACATGCTGCTGGTCGCCGCGCTGGCGATGGGCGCGGGGCGGGTTGTCGCACCGAGCCGCACGCTGTGCCTGGCGTTGCTCGCCGTCCTGCTGCTCGACCCGTGGGCGGTGTTGGCGGCGGGTTTCTGGCTGTCGTTCGCTGCGGTCGGGGCGCTGCTCTACGTCGGGGCGGCGGTGGTCGGCGAGACCATCGGCTGGCGCGAGCGCATCCGGGCCTGGGGTGTCGTCCAGTGGGCGGCGACGCTGGCCTCGCTGCCGGTGCTGCTGCTCGTCTTCCAGCAGTTCTCGCTGGTGTCGCCGCTGGCCAATGCGGTGGCGATCCCGGTCATCAGCTTCATCGTCACGCCGCTGGCGCTGCTCGCCGCGGTCATCCCCTGGTGGCCGATCGCCGCGCTGGCGCATGCAGTGCTCGGCGGGCTGATGGCCTTTCTCGAATGGTGCGCGGCGTGGCCGGTCTGGCAGGCGCCGGCGCCGCCGTTGTGGGCGGCGCTCGTCGCCGGTTTCGGCATCGCCATCTGCCTGCTGCCGCGGGGCATGCCGGGACGTCTGCTCGGCGTCATGCTGCTGCTGCCGGCGATCTTCTGGCCGGTCGCCCGGCCAGCCGAAGGCGAGGCCTGGGTGACGGTGCTCGACGTCGGGCAGGGGCTGGCGGCCATCGTGCGTACCCGCGAGCACACGCTGGTCTATGATCCCGGCCCGCTCTACAGCGCCGAATCCGACGCCGGGCAACGGGTGGTCGTTCCCTATCTGCGTTCGCTCGGAGTCGCCACGGTGGACATTCTGATGGTGACCCATCGTGACAGCGATCACGCCGGCGGGACGGCTTCGGTCAAGTCGGCTCTTGCCGTCGGCGCGGTCGTTTCATCGCTCGGCGACGCGGGGTCCGAGCCCTGCCGCAACGGACAGAGCTGGTCCTGGAATGGTGTGCGCCTGACCGTGCTGCATCCCGAAAAAGAGGACTACGCGGAGAAGCGCAAGAGCAACAACCTGTCGTGCGTGCTGCGCATCGATGCCGGCGGCCGGCGCATGCTATTGACTTCCGACATCGAGGCGCGCGACGAGGCGGCGCTGCTGCAGCGCGATCCGGCCGCGCTGACGGCGGACGTGCTGCTGGTGCCGCATCACGGCAGCCGCACCTCGTCGACGCCCGAATTCATCGCCGCCGCGGGTGCAACCGAGGTGATGATCCCGGTCGGCTATCGCAATCGCTTCGGGCATCCCAAGGCCGACGTGGTCGCCCGCTACGAGGCGACCGGCAGCCGCCTGTGGCGGACCGACCGCGACGGCGCGCTGCGCGTGGCGCTGGATGGGCAGGGCGTCACCGTGAATGCCTGGCGCAACGAGCGCCGCCGCTACTGGCATGGCCGGTGATACATTGCGGACACTGGAGAAAGCATGCCAATCAGACAACGTGCCCTGCGTCTGCCCGGTCGGGCTGGACCGCATGACTCAAACGGAACGGGGCGCCCGCGACACACCGCGCTTTCCCGCCCGGTTCCGCGGTCTGTCCGGCCCGCTCTTCCGGCCGGACGATTGCGGCCGTCGCGCATGACACTTCTGCGCATCCTGGTGCTTCTGGTCTGCTGTGTGACCAGCCTTTCCACCGTGGCGGCGCCGGTCGGCAGCAAGTTCTTCACCAATCGCGACGGTCTGCGCCTGCACTACCTTGAAGCCGGCCACGGCCAGAGGACCATTGTGCTCGTTCCCGGCTGGCTGATGCCGGCGGCCGTGTTCCGTCTGCAGCTCGAAGCGCTGGGGGGGGAGTTCCGGGTGCTGGCGTTCGATCCCCGCTCGCAGGGGCAATCGGAAATCTCGAACGGATCCCACGATCCGGCGCGGCGCATGGCCGACATGGAAGATTTCCTGAACGCCGCCGGCGTCGGTGACTACGTTCTCGCGGGCTGGTCGCTCGGCGTGCTGGAATCGCTGGATTTCATCGAACGCAAGCCGCAGGCCGGGCTGCGCGGCCTGATCCTGATCGACAATTCGATCGGCGAGGGGACTCCGCCCAAGGCGGCGGCCGGCAGCTCGAAGCGCAGCAGCGCCAACCCCAGGGAACGCGAGCAATACCTGCGTGACTTCTGCCGCGGCATCTTCAAGACCACGCCGCCCGACGACATCGCCGAGGCCGTGCTGCGCTCGGCGTTGCAGGTGCCGGCGGGCGTGGCCAATCAGCTGATCGCCCAGCCCTATCCGCGCGCCTACTGGCGGGAGATCGTGGCGGTGCAGCGGATACCGGTGCTCTATGCGATCCGTCCGCGCCTGCGCGAACAGGGCGAAGCGCTGCTCGCGCGCAAGGGCGGGCAACTGGCGCAGGTGGAAGTTTTCGAGGATGCCGGTCACGCGCTCTTCGTGGACGCCGCGCCGCGCTTCAACGCGCTGACCGCCGACTTCGCCCGCCGTGCCTTCAGTTTGCCGGCGAACGCCGCACGACCTGCAACGAACGGGCATCAGCCGTCTTCAGGTAACTGAAGGCAAACGGCAGTTCGCGCGGCGCCTTGTCGGCCCGGTAGGCCGCAGCCAGCTCGGGCTGGGCGGTGGTCGTGAAGAGACGATGGGTCTGGCTGAACTTGCCGTACAGACGCACCGGCCCGATCTTGCGCAGATCCCTGTAATCCAGGCCGGTTTCGTCCTGCACGACCATCGGCGCGGTGGCCACCAGAGCGTCGCGCAGGACCGTGAAGTTGGGTTGCTGCAGCAGGTGCGAAGCCGCCTTGAGCAGGAGCGGGTGCGCCGCCATCTGCCTGATCCAGGCCGTCTTCGGTTCCGCTGCCTTCAGGGCGCTGTCCGAAAGATCCAGACTGATATAGTCGAGCGTCACCCGGCGCCCGTCCTGCAGCAGGGAGAGACGCACCGAGCCGCTCCTGTTTTCGCTGGCGGCTGCTTCCCATTCGCCCTTGTCGGGATTGAAACCCAGTGGTGTCACCGCGGTGACTTCGTAACCCAGGCGTGCGGCAAAAGCCATCAGGATGGTGGTCGTGCCCACGCCGCCTGAGCCCTCACGCTGATCGTCGTTGAGGTCCAGGGTCCGGAAATAGCCGAGCTTGCCGAATTTCTCCCAGGCGCCGCCGAGCTTCTTCTCGAAGGCCGCCCGCTGCACGGCGTTCATGTTTTCGAGTTGCGCCGGCTGGCGTGCTTTCTGGATCGCCACCAGCACGTAACGTTCGGCGCCGGGAAAGACACGCGCGACGGTCACGAAATCGGGGCCGGAAAAAGGGTAGAACACCGTGCTGCGTCCCCAGTAGGCCACTTCACGATTGCTCCACGCCGCCAGCGGCTGGCCGACCTGCTTGTCGTAGTTCGCCCAGGCCTGGCTCGTCCGTTGCTGGAAGGTCTTGTGCGTGGAATCCGCGGCAGGTGCGGCGAGCCCGGCAAAGAAGAGGGCCGCCTGCTGTGGGGTCGTTTCCGCGGCAGAAACCGGCGCCAGGGCGGTAGTCAGCGAGAGCCCGCAAATCAGCAAGCTGCGGGTGAGGTTCAGCAACATGTTTCGTTTCCGGAAAAATGAATTCAAGTGGAGCGACGCATACCCACGCGCGCCAGGAAGAACAGCCCGACCAGCGCCAGCGCGATCCCGACTTCATGCGGACTCTGCGCTGCGCCAAGGACCAGGACCACCGTCGATACCCCGACGAACAGCGGGGCAAAGACGTAGCGAACCAACATCAGCGGCCGGCCTTGTAGATCGCAACTGCGACGGTAGAGACCCAGAACGCAAAGGATCGGGAACAGGCCCAGCAGGAAACCCATGACGGTCAGTATCTGGACGAACGAGCCGGACAGCACCATGGCGATGGACAGCGCCGCCTGCAGCCACACCAGACGCGGGGTGACCATCGCCGGCGCACCCTCTTCGCTGGCGACCTTGCCGAACCAGCCGAGCATGGTGGCGAGCACGCGCGGCCCGAGAAAGGCCGACACGCCGAGGGACGACAGCAGGGCAAAGGCCACGAGCCCGGAAAAAACCGCCGACGCCTGAGCGCCGAAGAGATGCCTGACCAGCACCGCGATCACCGGACCGACGCCGTCAAGTTCCTGCGTCGGCAGGTGGATCAGCAGCACGGCGTTGATCGCCACGTACAGCAGCATGATGATGGTCGTCCCCAGCATCATGGCGCGGCGCACGTTGCGCGCCGGGTCGTGGATTTCACCGGCGACATAGATCGCCGCGTTCCAGCCGCTGTAGGCAAACATCACCAGCATCATCGCCAGACCCCAGGGGGCGCCGAACGCGGTCGCCTGAGCGACCTGCGCGGACTCGGCGGGCTGGTTGGCCACGGCCGGCGCGACGAGGAAGATGCCGTAAAGGGTCAAACCCGCCAGCAGGGAGAACTTGGCCGCCGCGAGGAGGGTCTGGACGCGCACGGCCGTTGGCCCGAGCAAGCCGTGCAGCCCGGTTACCAGCAGCAGGGCGATGCACGCCACAAGTTCCGGACGCAGGTTTGCACCCGGCATGGCCTCGCCAAGATAGGCAGCCAGGGCCAGCGAGGAAGCCGCATTCCCCGCCGCAAACGCCACCACGAATGAGGTCCAGCCGGCGACTTCGCCCAGGGTCGGCGAGAAGAGTTCGCGCAGGATCGTGGCTTCGCCGCCATTGCGTGGCATGTTTCGCGCCAGTTCGCCGTAGCACCAGGCGCCGATCCAGGCGAGGATGCCGCCGGCCACCCAGACGCCGAGCACCGCCCACGGCGCCTTGAGCAGCGACAACATGATCCCGGTGGTGGTGAGGATGCCCGTGCCCAGCATGCTGGCGACGATCAGGAAGGTGGCAGAAAAGGTGTTCAGGTGTTTGCGCATGAATGGTGACCCTTGCCCGCCACGTCATACATGCCATGGCAGATCCGCATCGAAAAATTCAGTGTGCAACATTAGCATGCGGTAGCGCCGGCATCGCCGGCGCGGCGGCGATTCAGGCGCTTTTTCCCGGCTTAGTGTGGTGTTTTGACAAAGACATACCCGGCCGGGCAGGGCGGCGCGGCTTCCGGGCGCCAGGATGACTCGGGAAAGCCGCGTCCGCACATTGCCGCTACCGGTACGGCTGGTGATAAATTCGGGTTTCAGGAGGAAAGACATGCAATTCAGACAACACAGCGTGCAATGCGTCAGCCCGTCGGGGCTGCACCGCATGGCTTATACTGAATGGGGTTCCCGCGACAATCCGCGGGTCCTGATCTGCGTCCACGGCCTGACCCGGAACGGGAGGGATTTCGACATGCTGGCGCAGGCGCTGGCCGCCGATTACCGGGTGGTCTGTCCGGATGTGGTCGGGCGCGGCCGCAGCGGCAGGCTGCGCGACCCGTCCGCGTACGGCATTCCGCAATACGTCGCCGACATGGTGACGCTGATCGCCCGGCTCGATGTCGACAGCGTGCATTGGGTCGGCACCTCGATGGGCGGAATGATCGGCATGGCGCTCGCCGCCCAGGAATCGACGCCGGTGCTCAGGCTGGTGCTCAACGACGTCGGCCCCCTGGTTACCGTCGAGGCGCTGGAGCGCATCGCCACCTATGTCGGCACCGATCCGACCTGGGCGAGCCTGGACGAGGCAATGGCCTACATCAGGGTCATCAGCGCGCCGTTCGGCCAGCTCGACGAGGTGCAGTGGCGGCATCTGAGCGAATACAGCGTCGGGCGGCGTCCCGACGGGCGCTGGGGCTTCGTCTACGATCCGCTGATCGCGGCACCGTTCAAGGCTGCCTACAACGGCCAGCCGATCGACCTGTGGCCGCTTTATGAGGGCGTGCGCTGCCCGACGCTGGTCATCCGCGGCGCCGAATCCGACCTGCTGACGCGCGACACCTGGCGACAGATGGGCGAACGCGGTCCACGGGCAAAACTGGCCGAAATCCCCGGCGTCGGCCACGCGCCGATGTTCCTGTCTGCCGACCAGATCGCCGTCGTCCGCGACTTCCTGCTCGCGGCGTGAGGCACGTCGTCGCCGGCGGGCTGCGCCTCGAATACGTTGACCACCCGGCGCACGCGCCGGGGCGGCCGGTCATCCTGATGCTGCACGAGGGGCTGGGCAGCGCGTCGATGTGGCGGCACTTTCCCGAGCGCGTGGCGCAGGTCACCGGCTGCCGCACCATTGCCTGGTCGCGCGCCGGCTACGGGCACTCGCAGCCGTACGCGGAGCCGCGCACGCCCCGCTACATGCACCGCGAGGCGCTCGAAGGTTTGCCGGCGCTGCTCGCAGCACTGGAGATCGAGCGCCCGCTGCTCTTCGGCCACAGCGACGGCGCCAGCATCGCGCTGATCTTCGCCGGCGCCTTCCCGGAGGCGCCGCTCGGCGTCGTCGCCATGGCGCCGCACGAATTCGTCGAGCCGGAAACGCTGGCCGGAATAATGGCTGCCGGCGAGGCGTGGACCGCGACCGACTGGCCGCACAAGCTCGCCCGCCACCACGCCGACGCCGGGCGCGTCTTCCGCGAATGGAACGACGCCTGGCTCAACCCCGCCTTCCGCGACTGGAACATCGAGGACTACCTGCCGGCTATTCGCTGCCCGGTCCTCGCCATCCAGGGCGAGGGCGACGAGTACGCCACCATGCGCCAGATCGAGGTCATCGCCGAACGCGTGCCGGGCAGCGAACTGCTCAAGCTCCCTCGTTGCGGCCACTCCCCCCACCGCGACCAGCCGGCGGCGGTGCTCGGGGCGCTGGACGGGTTTGTCAGGCGGGTGGCGGGATAGACGGCAAGCAATCGGAAGGGCCGGCGGGGCGCAGAGCGAGACGATGGTGCGAGCGGCGGCAAGTGTCCAGCCTGGCGTGTTGCCATCCGGACGCATTATCCTAGAAACCGCAGTTGGACGCGCCCGCTGGTGCGTTTGGGCGGGTGGCTGGCGCGAAGCGACAACGCCGCAGGCTGATGCCTGCAAGGCGGAGCGACAAAGCCAGGCGCCCGACCGGACGTGGCAGCGGGTGCGTAGCGCGCTCACCGATCAGGTGATGCTTGGCGGAGGGACAAGAGTCAGTGTTCATGGGGCTGCTCATGAGAATACAAGCGGTCAACTGCGGTTTCTAGGATTATGAGTGACCGCCCCCCGTCCGCGCGAGGCGCGCCAGCGGATCCTGCCGGTAGTAGCGCCTGAGCAGGTCGTAGAGCGCGGGGTACTCGGCGGCGACGACGTCGGGGGTTTCGAAGAAGTGCTCGGAGACGACGGCGAAGAACTCGGCGGGGTCGTCGCTGGCGTAGGGGTCGATGATCGTGTCCTCGCCGTCGTCGACGCGGGTGCAGAAATCATCCCAGGCGGCGAGGAAGGTTTCCTCCCAGGCGACGCGCGTCATCCCCGAGTGCAGCGCCGGCACGCCGTCGGCCTCGCCGTTGAGCATGTCGAGTTTGTGCGCGAATTCGTGGATGACGACGTTGTAGCCTTCGCCGGCCATCGCCGCGTCGTGCCAGGAAACGATCACCGGCCCGCCCGGCCAGGCTTCGCCGGAGAGGACGTCGTCGAATTCGTGTACGACGCCGTCCTCGTCCTCGATGCGGCGGGAGACGACGAATTCGTCCGGGTAGACGACGATGCCGACCCAGTCGCGGTAGGCGGCGAGACCGAGTTCGAGGATGGGCAGGCAGCCCTGGGCGGCGATGGAAACGCAGATCTCGTCGCTCAGTTCCAGCCCGCCGGCGGCGCCGAATTCCTTTTCGCCGAGGAAGGCCTCGACCAGCGTTTTGAGCCTTTTTTTCTCGTCGACCGCAAGCGCGTCGAGAAAGGGCAGTCCGGCGAGCGTGCGCTCCCACAGTTCGGCGGAAACTTGCGGCGGCGGACGGCGCAGCCAGTCGAGAAGGCCCATCACTTCGTCATCGTCAGCCAGATGCCGGTGAAGATCAGGGCGATGCCGGCGTAGTGGTACCAGTGCGGGATCTCGCCGAGGAAGATCGCCGAGAGCAGGGTGCCGAACACCGGCATCAGGTGGATGAAGAGGCTGGCCTTGCTGGCGCCGATCTCGGCGACGCCGCGGTTGTAGAAGATGTAGCCGAGGAAGCTGGGGAAGATGCCGACGTAGGCAAGCGCGGCCAGCGAGCCGGGGTGCACGACCATGTGCCGCCCCTGCGCCGTTTCCCAGGCGTAGGCGGGGGCGAGGGCGGCGAGACCGACGGCGGTCATCGCCGCCAGCATCAGCATCGGGTGCACGCCGGCCGGTCGCCAGGCGAGGCCGACGGTGTAGATCGCCCAGACGAAGACGGCGCCGAGCATCCACACGTCGCCGATGTTGAGGTCGAGTTGGGCGAGCACCGCCGGGTCGCCGCGGGCGACGATGGTCAGCGCGCCGGCGAGCGAGATGAAGACGCCCAGCCCCTCCAGCCGGTGCAGGCGCTTGCCGAGGAAGGCCCAGGAGATGGCGATGGTGACGATCGGAATGAAGGAATTGAGCAGCACGGCGTTGGTCGCCGCGGTGTACTGCAGGGAGATGTAGGCGAAGGTGTTGTAGCCGCCGACGCCGACCAGTCCGAGAAAGAGCACCGGCTTCCAGCCGGCCCCGAGCAGCCGCCACTGCGCCTTGAGATGGGGCAGGGCGAGGGGCACGACGAGGACGAAGGCGATCGCCCAGCGCCAGAAAGCCAGCGCCAGCGGCGGGACGTCGGCGCGGATGCCGCGCCCGAGGACCATGTTGCCCGACCAGAAGAGCGCGGTGAGCGTCAGCAGCAGGTAGGGATTGGCGTGAAAGCGGGTTGGTCGGGCGGCCATCGGGAGAATTATGCCTCAGCGGCGCCGCAGCGCTCACACGGTATAATCGGCGGCATGGTTTCGCTCCTTCATTCGGTCGCCGCACAAAGCGATTTCGACCAGTTCTTCAGCACGCTTGCCCAAGGTCTGGACGCCGAAGACGCGGCGACGCTGAGGGAATCGGTCGCCTTCGCCTGGGAGGTCTATGGCACCTCCGTGCTGGGCAGCGGCGAGGGTACATGGTCGCACGCGCTGGGCATGGCGGTGATCATTGCCGGTCTCCGGCTCGATGTCGATTCGCGCATGGCGGCCGTGCTGTTTGCCATACCTTTCCATGACGAACACGGCACCGCACGGATCGAGCAGCGCTTTGGCAAGGCGGCGGCGGATCTGGTCAATGGCATTTCGCGCCTGAACCGGCTGCGGCCGATTACCAGAGGCTTCATGGCGGCCAACATCGAGGCCGGTGAAGTCAATCCTGGCGAGACGAAGGCCCAGGTCGAGGTGCTGCGCAAGATGCTGCTGGCCATGGTCGAGGACATCCGCGTCGTGCTGTTGCGTCTTGCCAGTCGCACCCAGACCCTGCGCTTCTACGCCGCGCATCCGGACGACCTGCGCATTCATGTCGCACGCGAGACGCTGGAACTCTACTCGCCGCTGGCGAACCGGCTGGGCGTCTGGGAACTGAAGTGGGAACTCGAGGACATGTCGTTCCGCTTCCTGCATCCGGAAACCTACAAGAAGATCGCCGGGATGCTGGACGAGAAGCGCAGGGAGCGTGAGCAGTTCATCGCTGCCGCCGTGGCCAAGGTCAGCGCCGAACTGGAGGCAGCCGGCGTGCACAATGCGCAGGTCTACGGTCGGCCCAAGCACATCTACAGTATCTGGAACAAGATGCGCCACAAGGGGATCGAGTTTTCGGAGGTGTACGACATCCGTGCGCTGCGCATCATCGTCGACGACCTCAAGGACTGCTACACGGCACTCGGCATTGTGCATAACCTGTGGTCGCCGATTCCCAAGGAATTCGACGATTACATTTCCAATCCCAAGGGCAACTTCTACCGCTCGCTGCACACGGCAGTTCATTGTCCGGACGGACGCAGCCTGGAGATCCAGATTCGCACGTCGGAAATGCACAAGCACGCCGAACTCGGCGTCGCCGCGCACTGGCGCTACAAGGAAGGGCACAAGCGGACGACCGAGGACGAATACGACGAGAAGATTGCCTGGTTGCGCCAGTTGCTGACCTGGAAGGACGAAGTCGCCGACAGTTCCGACTGGATCAGTCACTACAAGAAGGCGGCGCTCGACGAAACGCTCTACGTGATCACCCCGCAGGGGAAAGTTGTCGATCTCGGCAAGGGGGCGACGCCGGTCGACTTCGCCTATCGCGTGCATACCGATCTCGGCCACCGCTGCCGCGGCGCCAGGGTCGACGGGCAGCTGGTGCCGCTCAACACGCCGCTGCAAACCGGGCAGCGCGTCGAAATCATCACCGCCAAGCACGGCGGACCATCGCGCGACTGGCTGAATCCCGCGCTCGGCTACATCCATACCAAGAGCGCGCGGATCAAGGTAAGGGCGTGGTTCTCCAACCTGGCGCTCGAGGAAACCCTGGTCGAGGGCCGGGCCATTGTCGGCAAGGAACTGCAGCGCCTCGGGCTGACCGGCGCGAACATGGATGAACTCGCCCACAAGCTCGGCTTCTCGCGGCCCGATGACCTGCAGATTGCCGCGGCACGCGGCGAACTGAACATGCGGCAGTTTCAGTTCGCCGCGCGCGGCGGCAATCCGCTGGCCGAGACGCTGCTGCCGGACGAGGTGCTGGCCAAGCCGAGCCGGCCGGCCAAGGGCAACCAGGGTATCCTGATCGTCGGCGTCGACAAGTTGCTGACGCAGCTTGCCCGTTGCTGCAAGCCGGCGCCGCCGGACGAGATCCAGGGTTTCATCACGCGCGGCAAGGGCGTTTCCATCCACCGCATGGATTGCTCCAACTTCGCCAACCTGCTCACGCAGCATCCGGAACGCGTCATCGAAACCACTTGGGGCGGACAGACGACAGGCGTCTTCGCCGCCGACATCGTCGTCGACGCCCACGACCGCCAGGGGCTGCTGCGCGACATCTCCGAGATCTTCACGCGAGAAAGGCTCAACGTCGTCGGCGTCAACACCCAGTCGAAGCAGGGCAAGGCGCACATGGGATTCACCGTGGAAATCACCAACCTGCAACAACTGCAGCGCACGCTGACGCTGATTCACGGGGTCGAAGGGGTGGTCGGCGTGCGCCGGGCCTGAAACACGAGGAGCGCTCATGAAAGGAAACTTCGCCGCCATCGCCCTGACCGTCATCGGTGTGGTGGCCCTTGCCGTCAATCTGGACCTGGTCGAACTCGATATCGTCGCCCTGTTGCGCAAGTGGTGGCCGCTCGCCCTGATCGGGGTGGGCCTGGCCTTGTTCTTCACTCCCGACGACAGTGGGCGGAAGCGCCCGTGATCATAGGGATCCTGCCCCGCGGGAAGAGCGAGATGTAGCGGCGGGGCGGCAATTGTCCGGGAACACGCTGCGCCAGGCCCTGGACTTCGGCCAACAGGCCCAGTCCGGACAGTCTTGGTTCAGCAATCACTCAGCGGAGGGCGGGCGGCGACCGGGGAGCGGGAGTGTCGTCACCTGGCCCCCGGATGGTCAAATACATGCGCTTGGTTCCATTCGCCGAACTGCTGCGCACTGAAGCCCCAAATTTCCTGGTGCCTGACCTGATTCGATAGACCTGTTGAAGCTGGGTGACCAGTTCGACATAGTTGCGTGTTTCAGGATAAGGCGGAATCGTGTTCCGGTACTGCTGAACTGCCCCCTCACCGGCGTTGTACGAGGCGATCACGAGATCCTGCTGCCCGGGAAAAAGCTTGAAAAGGTCTGCGAGGTAGCGCGTGCCGAGACGTATGTTGGTTTTCGGGTCTTGCAACTTCTGTTCGATGGACTTTTTCCGGTCACTCAGCAAGCCGTAGCGTTCCGCGGTCGAGGGCATGATCTGCATTAAGCCGATTGCGCCTTTGGGCGAGACGGCGTCCGGATTGAACCCGGATTCCGCTGCCATGATCGCCTTGAGCAAGGCCAGTTCGACCGCAAACTCGATGCTCGCGGTCTTCAGCATCGGCTCATAGGTTTTCAGGTTGGGATGCTCCATCAGCCGGTTTGCCAGTGCCTGCTTTCCGCGCCCCGAGGGGTCCAGTTCGAGCGATCCGAACCGGTTTCCCCGCACCAGCAACTGGTAACGCGCATCCGATTTATCGGCGGAAAAATGCGAGACGCCCTGCTCATCGACATAGCCATAGATGTCCGCGTGGCCGCTGGTCGAGGCGAGGGTCAGAAGGAATATGGCAACGAGTCTGGGATGCGTCATCGGGCCTTGGGCGCAGAGAACGGGTCGACCTGTGCTTGTCCAGATCGCCTTTGTCAAGGGAGTCTATCATCAAGTCTGCTGACAATCTTCCTGACAAGGCCGGGATGTTTACCGGTGGTACATCGGTCGGGCACACCACAATGCGCCACTGCCTCAAGGTTAGATCGGCTCCGGTTGTGTATGTCAGTGAATATGAGCAACTCTCCCGGCGTCATAAGCACGCATTCCGTTGCTCATGAGCATTGCGGAAGCAATGTGCGAATCGCACTGACCAAACCCCCATTCTCAACGTAGTTGACCTCTTGATCGCATCAGAACCGACCACGCTGAATCTGGCTGGCCTGACATAGGGCAACTGGACATTGACTGAGGGGTTTCTCCATCAATACAAAAATAGGGTTACCCATACACGCAGCCTGGGCTCGGATTGGCGAAGCCAAACGAGCCAGGAGGCAAGCGAAGCGCGGCAGGCGAGGAACGCTTAGCGCTCCCGCCCAGCCTCATGCCAAGCCTTCCTAACCGGCGACAGCAAATACTCCAGCACCGTCCGATCCCCCAGCCTGATCTCGGCATTGGTCTGCATCCCCGCCGAGAGTGCGAAACGCTCGCCATCCATCTCCAGATTCATGCCCTTGAGCGCCACCAGCGCCTTGTAGACCAGCGGCTGGTTCTTCCTGGCCGGATCGTTCTGGGTAGTGCTGCTGCCGTTGTTGGCATCGGCCGCGTCGGCGCTGACATGCTCGACCCGGCCTTCCGCCATCCCGTACTTCTGGAACGGAAAGGCGGCAAACTTGAGCTTGACCGGCTGTCCCTCGCGCGCGAAGCCGATGTCCTCATTGCTGACCCAGACTTCGGCACGCAGGGTTTCATCCTTCGGCACCAAGGTCAGCAGCACCGTCCCCGGTTGCACGACGGTGCCGGCGGTATGGGTAGCCAGATCCTTGACCACACCATCCTGCGGCGCCTTCAATTCCAGCAAGTCCTGTTTGTGGGATAGCTTGGCCAGTTCCTGCGCCAGCTTGTCGGCCTGACCCTGAATCTCGTTGCGTTCGACGTGCAGCGCCCGGCGGTAGTCGGATTCGATCTGGGCGAGTTTCTTTTCCGATTGCTGGCGGCTGGCCTTGGCCGATTCGATCAGGAAGGTTTGCGTTTGCAGTTCCTGTTCCTTCTCGACGCGCTCCCGTCGTTTGTCGCTGGCCATCAGCGAACCGGCAAAGCCGTCCTTGACGAGTTTCTCGTAGGCTTTGTCCTGCTCGCGGTAATGCGGCACGGTCTCTTCGAGTTTCTTCTTGACCTGCTCGGCCGCCGATATTTCCTGCTTGGCCTTGACCAGGCGTGAACGTTCTTCGGCCAGTGCGGCTTCGAAGGCGATGCGGTTGGCGTGGTATTGCGCGGCGACTTCCTCGGCCAGTTGGGGTGGGTCGCCGTCGTGGCGTTTGAACGACTGCCCCGACAGTTCGGCTTCGATGCGGCGTAGCGTCAGTCGTTTGCGTTGATACTCGGCCTCAATCGACTTGGCGTCGGCATCGGTAATCAGGGCATCCATGCGTAACAGCACCTGGCCGGCTTTGACGTTTTGTCCTTCGCGCACCAGGATGTCCTTGACGATGCCGGCCTCGGCCGGCTGGACGATCTTCAGGTAGGTCTCGGGGATCAGCTTGCCTTCGGCGACGGCGACGATGTCGAGACGGCCGAGGATGGCCCACCGCAAGAGGGCCAGAAGCAGGATCAGCAGCGCCCACAGCACCTTGTGACCCAGCGGATTGGGTGGGCTGTCCTGCAGGCGCAGGAGGGGTGGCGAGAAGTCGAGCGGATTGGCTTCGGTCTTGGGAATCAGGGCATTCATTGCGTGTTTCTTGGAAGAACCTGTGTGGTGGCGGTGAAGCCACCACACAGGTCAAGGGCTGCTTTTACGACAGACGGACGGACCCGGTTTGCAGGCTGACGAGCGAATTCAGCGTCTGCGGGTTGGTGCCCAAGTTGGCATCGGACAGCGTGGCGAGCGCCGGCGTCACGCCAATCCCGGCCAGGGTGCCGTTCCTGCCGTACTGGTAGGCAAGGTCACCACCCAATGCCGCCGTATCCGAGCCGGCCAGCTGGAAGCTGGTCAGGCCGTTGGTCAATGCCCAACTGGTCAAGCCACTGTTCGCCGCGCGGGCGGCGTCGAAGGCACCGACCAGGCCGGCGAAGTTGAAGTTCTCCACCTTCTGGTCCAATAGCGGATTGCTACCGCCTTGTACGAACCCGGCCATGGCTTCGGCCATCACTTGCAGCTTGGCGACCGGCTTCGAGGGGGTGGCCGCATACCAGTCCTTGAAGGTGATCTGGTCGGTCGCACCGACCTTGAGGACGAGGTCGTTGGTGGACTTGGTGAACACGAGATCGGCATAGGTCAGGCCGGCACCGCCCAGGGAAATCGTGTCGCTGCCGGTACCGCCGGTGGCAAACGTATCCTGCCCATCGCCCTTGTTGAACAGGACGATGTCGTTGCCGGCGCCGGTGGTATAGGTGTCGTTGCCGAGGCCGCCGAGGAGTATCTCGGCAGCAGTACCGCCGGTGATCGTGTCGGTACCTGCCCCGCCGTTGAACAGTGCCGTGCCGGAGGTGTCGGTCAGGATGTCGTTGCCGTCGCCGCCTTCGAGGATGTCGTTGCCGGTGCCGCCGTTCAGGGTATTGACCGCGCCATTGCCGCGTACGAGGTTGTTGCCCGTGTTGCCGGTGCCGTTGATGGCGCCCGTTCCGGTGAGCACCAGGGCTTCGACGTTCGCAGACAGGGTATAGGTGACGCTCGACTGAATCAGGTCAGTGCCCTCGTTGGCATTCTCGGTGACCACATCGCCGGTGTTGTCGACGATATACGTGTCGTCACCCAGCCCACCGAGCAGTTTGTCGGCGCCAGCGCCTCCATCCAGGGTGTCATTACCTGCACCCCCGGTCAGGGTGTTGACGGCACTGTTGCCGATGAGGATGTTGTCGAGGGCATTGCCGGTGCCGTTGATGGCATTGGTTCCAGTCAGCGTCAGGTTCTCGACATTGGCCGCCAGGCTGTAGGTCACGCTCGACTGGACCAGATCGGTCCCGGCACTGGCCGCTTCGGTGACGATGTCGCCGGTATTGTCGACGACGTACGTGTCATCACCCGCACCGCCGACCATTGTGTCTGCCCCGGCGCCGCCATCGAGGACGTTGTCGCCACTGTTGCCGGTCAAGGTGTTATTAAGCGTGTTGCCGGTGGCGTTGATCGCGCTGGTGCCGGTGAGCGTGAGGTTCTCGACGTTGCTGCCCAGCACATAACTTACACTCGACTGGACGAGATCCGTCCCTTCGTTGAGATTCTCGGTAACCACGTCGCCACTATCATCGACGACGTAGGTGTCGTTGCCGGCACCGCCGATCATTGTGTCGGCCCCGGTGCCACCATTGAGCGTGTTGGTGGCGCTGTTGCCGGTGAGGATGTTGTTCAGCGCGTTGCCGGTGCCGTTGATGGCCGTGGTGCCGGTCAGCGTGAGGTTCTCGACGTTGGCCGCCAGGGTATAGGTCACGCTCGATTGGACCAGATCGGTTCCTTCGTTGAGGTTCTCGGTGACAATGTCGCCGGTATTGTCGACGACGTAGGTATCGTTGCCCGCGCCGCCGATCATTGCGTCGGCGCCGGTGCCGCCGTTCAGCGTATCGTTGCCGGCGCCGCCGGTCAGGGTGTTGACTGCGCTATTGCCGGTGAGAAAGTTGTCCAGTGCGTTACCGATGCCGTTGATGGCCGTGCTGCCGGTCAGCGTCAGATTCTCCACGTTGCTGCCGAGCGTGTAGGTCACGCTCGACTGAACCAGATCGGTGCCTTCGCCGACGTTCTCGGTGACCACGTCGCCGGTATTGTCGACGACGTACGTGTCGTTACCTGCACCACCCTTCATTAAGTCGGCGCCTGTTCCGCCATTCAGGGTGTTGGCCGCGGCGTTACCGCGCAGGGTATTGGCCAGCGTATTGCCCGTCCCGTTGATCGCCGCAGCCCCTTGGAGTTCGAGAATTTCCACGTTGCTCGTCAGCGTGTAAGAAATCGACGAGCGGACGGTATCCGTTCCAGAATTCAAGGATTCGGAAACCACATCGCCCGCGTCGTCGACGACGAAAATATCGTCCCCCAGGCCACCGCTCATCTGGTCGGCACCGAGGCCGCCGTCCAGCAGATCGTCGCCGGCGCCACCGCTAAGGGTATCGTTGCCCCCCAAGCCCTGAAGAGTGTCATTGCCTGTGCCCCCGGTCAGCGTATTGGCGCTGTCGGTGCCGACGAGGATTTTGTCCTCAGGACGAATAACGATATCGAAGGTGTCGGTCGCCGATAGCCATCCCGTGTCGGTGGCGGTGATGAAGACAGAGAGCGTGCCGGCTGAAGCGGCTGGCGGCATCCCGCTGAAGGTGCGCGAAACTGGGTCAAACTTCAGCCACTCGCCGCCGACTGAACCATTCACCGGGCCGCCGTTGAAGGTCAGCCGATCGAACGGGTTCAAATCACCAAACATACCGTCGGGAACTGTGAAGCTGAACGACGCGCCTTCTTGCACGCTTTGGTTAGCAACGGGAACGACAACGCTGGGCGCCGTGTTCGCCCCGAGCGTTGTGGCGCGGGCCTCAATATCAGACCTTTGCCATTGCGCGCCGTTGCTGAAATCAATACGGTTAAGGCCATAGGCATTGTCAGACCCCGCCATAAAATAGTCGGCGATTTCGACCCAGTCGTGACTGCTGTTTGACAGGATCAGCGTGTCCTGACGACGCCAGACTTGAATGTCAGCAGGAGCAACCCCGGGCTTGAACAGAATGCGATCTTCATTACCGATTCGCTGATCCCAGGCGACGTAGTTGTCGATGATATCAACGCCTTCGCC
>WBZP01000546.1_pt1 | contig 32643 bp, 39 predicted proteins | sample 5204301 | NCBI WGS metagenome assembly WBZP01 (sample SAMN12412401, study PRJNA552823) | activated sludge metagenome | isolation source: activated sludge from nitrification reactor of wastewater treatment plant... | place: USA: Pennsylvania | collected 2017 | reverse complement strand
CTCCAACCTAACATATCAGCAAAATCTTGCGGCAATAAATGGTCTTTGCCATCTTCCCAACGTAGTAAACCAAAATCTTTGTATGGCTTTGAATTTTGAATAATGTATTCGGGTGATTTATTTGGAAACGCAACTTTATAAATTGGAATAAATAATAATAAAGGAATTGCAATCATTACTGGTTGTAAATACTTTTTCCAATCATCTTTGAAAATGTCTGCAAGATAAACTGAACCAAATGAAATGTATATTGGATAAATGCCAATAGCATAATAATCTTTTGCTTTGAAGTACATGAAAGCTGTTAGTGTAAAAATGATTGTAAAAAAGAAGAAGTTATACTTTTTGAATGGCTTGTAAAATATTAACGCATATAATGCTGAAAAAATAACAAAGCAAGAGCCTAAGTAGAAAAGAAACTGTGATTTTAAAAATGCTATTCTGTCAACATTTACTAATTGTGTATCTGCTAATTCTTTTAAATGATGAATAATAGGGAAATTATTATTGTATTGCCATAATAGATTGGGCAAAATAATTAATAACCCTAAAATAATTGCTTTGTATAATTTGATTTGAGTGAATATCAACCGGTGTTTTGATAATATAAGGGCAGGGAAAAGCCCTATAAGTAAAAAGACGATATTATATTTATTGAGAAAACCAATAGCAAAAAAAATAGCACCAATAAAAAGCCATTTTGAATTTTCTGTATTAATAAACTTAAGAAGAATATAATAAAAAACAGTCCAACTTAAAACGTCAAATGAATTAGGCTGATATAAAGTATTCAATCTTAAAAGTGCAGAAAATAATACACAGGTAGCCCCTAAAATTAGAGCAAATAAGTTTCCATTTAATTCTTCAATAGCTTTCCAAACTATATAAATCGTTAAAGCACCAAAGAGAGCAGGGAAAAATTTAATCCAAAAAACAGAGTTTCCAAGTAAATGGATTAAATACGAAACCCAAGAAGTGAATGGTGGTACAGACTGAAAACCCCAAGCCAAATGATGCGCTTGGTCAAGGTGCAGATATTCGTCTCTTTGTAAGTCGTAGTCTGAACTTAACAAAAAGTATTGCAGAATGAATTTTAGTAGAATAAATCCGATTAAAATTAAATTCTTCTTTGTCATACTGTGAGATCTGCTAAAATTACCACTAACGAAATGTATGTGCGAAGCGTGGGATTTAGAACTCATCTGCTTGTTGCCGATGGCTAAATATACTGAAAAATTTGATGTGAAGGAAAACATAACCAGTTCACCGCGGTGGATAGCCAAAATCGCCGGTGGTTTAAAAATCGTTCAGCCGGTAGTTGAAGATTAGTAGCGATAAAATGCTGAATTTACTACTGTCCGCCCGAATTTTTACAAATACACTGTTGGGCGTAGTTATGAATGTCTACTTGGCTTTGTAATTATAAGGAAAATAAGTTTCCCATTTCCAGGGTGTAAACACATCACCAATAAGTCTTTCTAAAAGTTCTTTAAATATCAACTCTCCATTTGCGCTATTAGTCATAATAATAATTGAAATTCCTTTGTCAATAAAATTTATATTATAGTTTCTCCAAGCGTCATCATGTCCTTCTTTGAAAAATGCTTTTCCATATTTACACTTTAAAAGCCCCCAGCCTAAGCCATAAGATAGGTCTATGTCATCGTTTTCTGTTGTGATTTCTTCGGTAATTGTTGGGAATTGAACTTTTGAATGAATTTTAATTTGTGGTGAAAGCATTTCGTTATAAAATATTTTAGCCAATCCTTTTTTCTGCATAACGTTCTCGATAAATCTTGAATAGTCAGCAATAGTTGTAACTAAAGATCCTGATGCAACGGGTATTTTTCTCTTTTTCTTTGGATTAAGCTGCCCGTTTTCTAAATGTCCTATAGCAAAGTTGTCGTCAAAATTTGAATGCCAAATATAACCAGTCCGTGACATTCTAAGCGGCATAAATACGTTTTCTATTGCTAAGTCTTCAACCGTCTTCTTTGTAATTTCTTCTTCCACCAATTGTAATAGTTTCAGTCCTTCACCTGAATAAGCATATTTTGTTCCAGGGGTAAAATAGATTTTCATTACACCCAGCGTATCCTCGACGCCTGTTGTAGGATGAATCCACCTAACATTTGGTAGGCCAGTAGTATGGCTTAAACACATTCTTGCTGTAAGTAATTTCCAGCTTTCATCCGAATTAAGGTCAGAGAAATATTCATATTCAGAAATGGGCTTACTCAAATATTTGTAAAGGGGTTTGTCTAACTCAATTATTTTCCTTTCAACAAGCCTCATTGTTAAATAAGCAAAAACAGCTTTGCTAAATGAGGCCCCATACATTACGGTACTTGTGTCTAATATTTCACCTTTGATCTTATTTTTAAATCCATACGAATTTATAAAAACAGTTTTTTTATTATTTAAAATAGCCAAATCCAAACCTTGAACATTGGCTGTATCCATAAGTTGTTTGACAATTTTATTAATTTCAGAAGCTGAGATAGTGCTTCCATCAAGTCTTTTTATTTGATTTATTTGTCCAAAGCCAAAATTTATAATAAGTAGAAGTATGCCTAATAGTTTATATTTCATACAAGTCTTTTAATGAATTGTTTGTGGGCAAGTTGCATTTCGCCCAACTAATAGATTGCAGCTACCAACAATTCTCTAAGCTACTAATTACATCAATCCGTTTCATAGGTATTTATACGGTATTTTACATATCCCGGATAAAGGATCGGCTGGTCATGTTCACGAACCCGTTAATCCTGGCACGACACTACAGCATAAAAGGCTTCTGTCATTTCAAAGCCTTCCATCAGCCCTTTTATGGCCTTATTGTACTATTTTTAGTTGAACAATAGCACTTAATGCTATTTTCATCATACATTATGTAATTAAAATAGCAATGTAACTTATGTAACCATCATTCCAATTTTCAATCATCAATTTTGCATTCAAATAAATATACAGTCTATGGAAATTTTGGGTTTTATACTCGCAGCACTGGTAGGTATTTCACTGGGCCTGATCGGTAGCGGAGGCTCCATCTTAACGGTACCAATCCTGGTTTATGTAATAGGGGTTAACCCGGTACTGGCCACTGCTTATTCTTTGTTCATCGTAGGGAGTACCGCATTGGTTGGCGGTATTCAAAATGCCTTACTGAAAAAAGTGGATTTTAAAACAGTGCTGATCTTCGGGATTCCATCTATCGCTGCCGTGTATGCTACCCGTTTGTGGCTGGTGCCGTTGATACCCAAAGAGATTTTTTCCATAGGAAATTTTGTATTTACAAAGTCCATCGCCCTGATGCTGCTGTTTGCTGTCGTAATGATACTGGCATCTTTCAGTATGATCAGGTCGGGGAAGAAGAAATCGGGTAATGATGAAAATGCCGCCATGCATTATAATTACCCGATGATTTTGCTGGAAGGTTCCGTGGTTGGTGTACTCACCGGGCTTGTTGGCGCCGGTGGCGGATTCCTCATCATCCCAGCCCTGGTGCTGCTGGCCAGGATGCCCATGAAACTGGCAGTGGGTACATCTTTGTTCATCATTGCAGCCAAATCACTGATTGGGTTTATTGGCGATTTACAGGGAAGCGAAGTAATCGACTGGAAACTACTGGGTATTTTTACCGGATTTGCAGTTGCCGGTATCTTTCTGGGAATATACCTGTCAAAGAAAATTCATGGCGATAAACTAAAAAAAGCGTTCGGCTGGTTTGTATTGATTATGGGCATTTATATAATCATCAAGGAAATATTCTTTCAGTCTGCCGGCGGGCATTAGTTTTAATGAGTAGCTGTTAATGGCCGGTTGATGAAATAACGATCTGCTGTAAATCCGTTTCATATTGTAAGAATTAACGAGTTGTGCTATTAAAAAATCAAATAATTATATTAGTGTTTCGGATAAATTTTAAAGACTCAACTATAAGATTAGAATTACTGAAGATGATGCTACCGAAGAACCGCAGTTGATTAAAGCTCCTTCCCGCAATCGGGCTGTAAATCGATTGCGGGTGCCTTTTTTGGGTACCTTTTTGGGCAAGCATAAAGGTACAAAACAATTTTATTTCAAGAATTCCTTGTGTTATCGGAATTTTCAATAGCACAACACGTTAAGAATTAATTTAAAACAAATATCATGGAAAATACATCAAACTACCATATGCCAAGGATTGGCGATATGGCTCCCGATTTTATGGCGGTAACAACAACAGGGAATCTGAAGTTCTCAGAATATAATAAAGGCAGTTGGGTGATCCTTTTTTCCCATCCGGCCGATTTTACACCGGTATGTACAACAGAAATGAGCGGCTTTGCAAATGAGAAGGATTTTTTTGCTAAGCATAATACAAAACTCATCGGGTTGAGCATCGACAGTATACATGCCCATATTGCATGGGTAAACGCAGTGGTTGAAAAAACAGGCGTTTTGTTTGATTTCCCCATTATTGCCGATCTCGATATGAGCATTGCAAAATTATACGGCATGCTGCAACCGGGCGAAAGTGAAACGGCAGCCGTAAGGGCAGTATTTATCATTGACCCGGAAGGAAAAGTGAGGCTGGTCATGTACTATCCGCTCAATGTTGGAAGGAACATGGAAGAAATAAAAAGAACCTTGCTGGCCCTGCAAACTTCAGACCTGCACAAAGTAGCCATGCCCCTTAACTGGCAACCGGGCGATAAAGTAATTGTTCCGGCACCAAAAACACTGGATGCCCTGGCAGAAAGAAAAGCAAGCAACCTGGAAATGGTTGACTGGTACCTTGCCAAAAAGCAGTTGTAATTGATTAACGTATGTGCTCCTATTAAAAAGAGGTTACAAACAATGAGCTGCAAAGATCAAGGAACTGAATTTGAGTTTACAGTAGTGCAAAAGTTTAATCAGGGCTCCTTCCCGAAATCGGGGTGTTATCGATTTCGGGGCTCTTTTTTTGTTTCTTTTTTGGAGAAGCAAAAAAGAAAAACGACTAGTATTAGAATTATTTCTAAAATTCACTGCTGTTTTTAATTATTTTAATATGAGCACAACTCGTTAATTGATTAATAGTTGGTAACTGCCGGCCGGAAAAGTATAACGGGAAATGAATGATTGAATTAATATTTCAATGTCTTTCCCTGCAGCTTTTCCGGCTTTTTTTATAAAGATCATTCCTGCAAACTGATTTTAAACGGTAACGGTTTATTCCCTGTTATTATCAGCTGTACTGCATTACTAAAAACTGGTTAAAACAAAAACGACTATCGTCATGAGGAGATATGATATCAGTCATTTTTTATTGTAACAATTGTAACCCAAAATGAATACTAAGATTTCAACATTTGCAAAACCATACAGGTCCGATTACTTAAAATATCTAATTATTAAAAACATCATTTATGAAACTGGAGCAAATCTACACAGGATGTATTGCACACGCAGCTTATTACCTGGAAAACAATGGCGAAGCAGCCATCTTTGATCCCTTACGGGAAGTGCAGCCATATATCGACAGGGCAAAAAAAGACAATGCAAAAATCAAGTATGTTTTTGAAACGCATTTTCATGCCGATTTTGTAAGTGGCCACCTTGACCTGAAAGCTAAAACAGGTGCATCAATCGTTTTTGGGCCAACAGCCAAACCCGGTTATGATGCTATAGTTGCAGAAGATAACCAGGTGTTTAATGTAGGTAATTATAAAGTAAAAGTGATTCATACACCGGGCCATACCATGGAAAGTACCACTTACCTGCTCATTGATGAAAACGGAAAAGAGCATGGCATCATCTCCGGCGATACACTTTTCATAGGTGATGTTGGCCGCCCCGACCTTGCCCAGCATGTGATAGCAGACCTTACAGAGGAAAAACTGGCTCGCCACCTGTATAAATCATTGCGGGAAAAGATCATGCCGTTAAGTGATGACCTCATCGTGTATCCAAACCATGGTGCCGGAAGCGCCTGCGGGAAAATGATGAGTAAGGAAACAACTGACACACTTGGAAACCAGAAAAAAGTGAATTATGCTTTACAGCCAATGTTGGAAGACGAATTTGTAAAAGCCATACTAACCGGGCTTACAGCTCCTCCGGGTTATTTCCCAAGCAATGTACTGATGAATATAAAAGGCTATGAAAGTTTAGATAAAGTGATGGAAAGGGGCCATAAGGAATTGGATGCCGAAGCTTTTGAAATGACAGCTAATGAAACAAGGGCGCTTATCCTGGATACCCGCAGTGCTGATGAATTTTCAAAAGGATTCATTCCTAACAGCATCAATATCGGCCTCGATGGCAGTTTTGCCCAATGGGTAGGAGAGCTGATCACTGATATTAAGCAGGAAATTTTACTGGTTACCGATGAAGGCAAGGAAGATGAAAGCATCATCCGGTTATCCCGTGTTGGCTACGACCATACCATCGGTTACCTGAAAGGCGGCTTCAAATCATGGGTTAATGCCGGTAAGGAAACCGATACGGTGAAAAGAATTACAGCAAAAGAAATGGAAGCAAATTATAAAGATGTGCTGACCATTGATATCAGGAAAAAAAGTGAATTCGATTCCGAACACCTGGTTGGGGCTGTAAATATCCCGCTTAACCAGATAAACAGCCATTTATCGGAATTTCCTAAAGATAAACCGTTTGTGCTGCATTGCGCCGGCGGTTACCGAAGCATGATTGCCGCATCCATGCTTAAACAAAGGGGTTGGGATAATTTCGTGGATGTAATAGGAGGCTTTAAGGAAATAGCAACAACAAATATGCCCAGGACGGCATATGTATGCCCAACAACACTTTTGTAAAATTATAATTGCAAATGATCAGGGTTGCCCTTTTAACGGGCAACCTTTTTTATTAACATTTAACGAGTTGTAATATTAAAATACCTTTTTTAATTATAAGGATGTCACATTATCGTTTAAAATTTCAGCTTTAAGAGTAGAATTACTTATGTTGATGCTACCGAAGAACTAAAGCTGATTAAAGCTCCTTCCCGCAATCGGGCTGTATATCGATTGCGGGGGCCTTTTTTGGGTACCTTTTTGGGCAAGCAAAAAGGTACAAATTAAAATTTAAAAAGAAATTACATCAAAAATTGGAATATCCAATTGCACAAAACGTTAACATTTATATGTAACTTATGTAACCGAAAAAATATGGAGGTTGATGCAAATTTGCATTATAAAATAAAAAATTAAAACGATGCACATAGAACAGATTTACACCGGTTGCCTGGCACAAGGTGCTTATTACATAACAAGTAAAGGTGAAGCCGCAATAATAGATCCCTTACGGGAAGTTCAGCCTTATCTTGACAGGCTTGAAAAAGACGGCGTGAAACTGAAATACATATTTGAAACCCATTTTCATGCTGATTTTGTTTCAGGCCATATAGACCTGGCAAAGAAAACCGGGGCAGCCATTGTTTATGGCCCCAATGCCAGTCCGGAATTTGATTTTATTTCGGCATCAGACAACCAGGAGTTTGCTTTGGGAGATGTTGTGATAAAAGTATTGCATACACCTGGCCATACCATGGAAAGCACAACCTACTTACTAAAAGATGAAAAAGGAAAAGATTATTGCATTTTTAGTGGCGATACCTTATTCCTGGGGGATGTAGGGCGTCCGGACCTGGCACAAAAAGCTGCGAATATGACACAGGAAGACCTGGCCGGGCTTTTATACGACAGCCTGATGAATAAGATCATGCCATTAGCGGATGATGTAATCGTTTATCCTGCGCATGGTGCCGGTAGCGCATGCGGTAAGAATATGATGAAAGAAACGGTTGATACACTCGGGAATCAAAAGCGGATGAACTATGCCCTGAATCAACCTGATAAAGACGCATTTATCAAAGCGGTTACTGAAGGGTTGCTTCCGCCTCCGGCATATTTCGGCCTTAATGTAGCCATGAATAAGAAGGGCTATGAGAGTTTTGAAACCGTACTGAACAATGGAATGAGGGCGTTATCACCGGATGAATTTGAAGCTGCAGCAGAAAATACAGATGCTTTAATACTGGATACAAGGTCAAATAAGGAATTCTATAAGGGCTTTATACCACAGTCGGTTAATATTGGGCTGGATGGTGATTTTGCACCATGGGTTGGGGCTTTGATTGTAGATGTAAAACAACCTTTGTTACTGCTAACGGATGAAGGTAAAGAAGAAGAAACCGTAACCAGGCTGAGCAGGGTTGGTTTCGATAATCAACTGGGGCATTTGAAAGGTGGCTTTGCAGCATGGCTTGCTGCCGGTAAAGAAGCAGATGTGATAGACAGGATCAGCCCTGCCCAGTTTGCAGAAATAGTAAAGATTGGAGAAGATAAAGTTGTAGATGTTAGGAAAGAAAGTGAATATGCAGCCGAACACGTTGAAGAAGCGTATAACAGGCCGCTTTCCTATATAAACGACTGGATCAGGGATATTAACCCGGATGAACATTTCTTCCTTCATTGTGCAGGCGGATACAGGAGCATGATCGCTTCAAGTATCCTGCAGGCCAGGGGTTACAGGAATTTCACAGAAGTGGAAGGCGGGTTCAAAGCAATAGCAGAAACCAATGTGCCAAAGACAAATTTTGTCTGCCAAAGCAAGGTTATGAAGGCCTGATGAGGGCTTGAAATGTACAGGCTGACTATGAACAGCACACTCCCGGAACGGTTACCGAAAGGTAGCCGTTCCGCATATATAAGACTGTTATGTAACAAAAGTTTCAATCGCAGATAAACCAACATGCTACCTTTATTTTAAAAATAATAACAGCATGAATTATATATCCGCCCTTTTACACAATAAATGCCCCCGATGCCGCAAAGGAGAGATGTTTTGCACAAATTCTGCTTACCAGAAAGGGTTCATGAAAATGCATGACCATTGCCCGGTTTGTAAACAGAAATCTGAAATTGAAATAGGCTTCTATTATGGCGCAGGATACGTAAGCTATGCTTTAACTGTTGCTATCTCTGTAACAACATTTGTTGCCTGGTGGGTGCTTGTAGGTATTTCCATTGACGATAACCGTATTTTTTATTGGTTGGGATTTAATACCTTATTGCTGGTGTTGATGCAACCCTGGCTGATGCGTTTGTCGCGTATCATTTGGTTATCTTTCTTTGTAAAATATGATCCGGAATGGGGTTTGCATGATAAACAACAACCGGAAGAACAATTTACAGTTCAATTGAAACCAGTAAAATAGGCTTACATTGAAAAAGAAGGCTATTGCTTCGTTGCTGGTATTGTTGCAGTTTACCTTACTCGGAATATTAGTTGCCGGCACTTCAAATGACAATCATTTATTGGTTGCTGTTTTTTTTTTCTTCTTTTCTGTAGCGCTGGCTTTCACGGCGATATTTGTAATGATGAAGAGCAAACTCCGTGTGTCACCTGTTCCGCATAGCCAGGCGAGCCTGGTTACTGATGGGCCTTACGGGCTTATCCGTCATCCGATGTATACGGCTATTTTATTGTCATTACCTGGTTTTCTGCTGATGCATTTTACGTATTCCAGGCTTACAATGTCTTTTTTTCTGATCCTCATACTACTGGTAAAACTACATTGGGAAGAACGGATGCTTGTTGATAAATTCCCCGGCTACCGGCATTATCAGAAACAGGCAAAGAAATTAATTCCATATATATATTAAATCATTTTTCTTTCAGCAAATCTTATGTAGTGCCCTTTGACTGCTCTTGCTGAAAGTAACAAATGTTACCAATGCAAATGTGAAAACTGGATATTTTTAAAATGTAAAAAGAACTAACTGATATCTTTTTCATTTCATCATTATTAAAACAAACGATATGCCTGCTAAAAAAATAATTATTGTTGGTGGCGGCAACGCCGGACTTTCCGTTGCTGCTCAATTGCTGAAAAAAGATGCACAGCTCCGGGTAACCATAATTGACCCGTCTGAAAAACACTTTTACCAGCCGGCCTGGACCCTCGTTGGTGCAGGCATTTTTGATATCAGGAAAACGGTGAGGAATGAAAAAGACTATATCCCAAAGGGTACCACCTGGGTTAAAGATGCCGTGGTGACTTTTGAACCGGAAATGAATAAAGTGGTATGCAAAAGCGGTACATCATACGAATATGATGTGCTGGTGGTATGCCCGGGCATACAATTAAACTGGAATGATATAAAAGGATTCAGAGAAACACTTGGCAAACACGAAGTGTCAAGCAATTATTCATTTGATACGGCCCCTTACACCTGGGAACTGATAAAAAATTTCAAAGGCGGAACGGCTGTGTTTACAAACCCCATGGGGCCGGTTAAATGCGGAGGCGCGCCGCATAAGATCATGTACCTGGCCTGCGATTACTGGAGGAAGAAAGGGATACTGGATAAATGCAATGTACATTACCTTTCCGGGGCAGGGGTTATTTTTGATATTAAGGAATATGCTGAAACTTTAACAAGCCTGATTAAACGCGTGAAAATTAATCCGCATTTTTCCGTAAACGTTAAGGCTATTGACGGGGAAAAGAAAATGGTTTACTACGAAGAGAAAAATAAAGACGGCGTGGCTGAAATGAAAGAAATGAAATTTGACATGTGCCATGCGGTTCCCCCGCAATCAGCACCCGATTTTATCCGTAACAGCCCCTTAGCCGATCCGGCAAATGCATTTGGATTTGTGGAAGTGAATAAATCAACCTTGCAACACAGCCGATACGCGAATATATTTTCCCTGGGCGATTGTACCAACGCCCCTTGTAAAAAAACGGGTGCTGCCATCAGGAAACAGGCGCCGGTTGTTGTTCAGAATATATTAGCTGTTTTATCAGATAATGCAGTAACGGCAGAATACGCCGGCTACAGCGCCTGCCCGATACCAACCCAATACGGTAAACTGATGTTGGCTGAATTTGATTACAGTAACACACCTAAAATGACTTTTCCTTTTAACCAGGTTAAACCCAGGTGGAGTATGTGGATCCTGAAAACTAAGATCCTGCCCTGGCTTTACTGGAATAAGATACTTAAAGGAACTGCATGATGCTTCGCTATAAATTTTTGAAAATAGCACCGGTTTCTTCTCTGATAGTGAAATGGTACTCTCTGAAATAATTATTATTTAACTATTAGTGCTTTTGAAATAACTTTTTTGAATATAAGAATGTTGCATTAATCGTTTAAAAATTCAGTTGTAAGAGTAGAATTACTTAAGTTGATGCTACCGAAGAACTGAAGCTGATTAAAGCTCCTTCCCGCAATCGGGCTGTATATCGATTGCGGGGGCCTTTTTTGGGTACCTTTTTGGGCAAGCAAAAAGGTACAAATTAAAATTCAAAAAGAAATTACAGGAAAAATTGGAATATTCAATAGTACAACACGTAATTGTTAAATGACGGTGAATTACCCCCAACCTAATCTTTGTCATAACATATTATGACACATATCATTATTCCATTTTGTGTAATATTTGTTACATAACCGTACAGCATGTAAGGATACTTTTGTTGTATTAAAAATTAATATAAAAAACAACAAAATGGAAACTGTACATTATTATAACGTAGACCTTAATTGGGAAACAGAGAGAAAGGGAATGATGAGTTCGCCGGTATTGCAATCAACCATAGAAGTGGCCACTCCGCCCGAATTCCCAAAAGGAATGAGCGGTATCTGGTCGCCGGAACATTTACTGGTAGCAGCCGTTAACAGTTGCCTGATGACTACATTCCTGGCTATCGCCGAAAACTCTAAATTCAATTTCGATAAGTTTGAAAGCAATGCTTCCGGAAAACTGGAAAGGGTTGACAACAAATTTATGATCAGTGAAATTACTCTTTCACCTGTGTTAACCATCCATGAAGAGAATGATCGTGACAGGGCATTGCGGATCCTGGAGAAATCTGAGGCGGCATGCCTTATATCAAACTCAGTGAAATCTAAAATAATATTCCAACCGAAAATTACAGTTGTTTAATTGAATAAGTAAAAACTATAAGTTATGAAAAGATTAGTGATATTGGGTGCAGGAACCGCAGGAACCATGATGGCCAATCACCTAAAACACGAATTAGATAAACAGGAATGGGAGATAGATATCATTGACGAACGCGAGGAACACCATTATCAGCCCGGTTATCTTTTCCTTCCATTTGATATTTATACACCACAGGATATCATCAAACAAATCCGCGACTTCATACCAAAAGGAGTGAGGCTGCTGACTGATAAAATTGAAATGGTTGATGCGGAAAACAGCCTGGTAAAAATGAAAAGCGGCGACCAGTTAAAATATGATATACTCATCATTGCAACCGGGGCTAAAATAGCACCCGAAGAAGTTGAAGGTATGAATGGGCCTGAATGGCAGAAATCAGTTTTCGATTTTTATACATTTGAAGGTTCACTGGCTTTGCGGAATAAGTTGAGGGAATGGGAAGGCGGAAAACTCGTGGTTCATATCACCGAAATGCCTATTAAGTGCCCCGTGGCACCACTCGAATTCGCATTCCTGGCTGATTCATTTTTCAGGAACAAGCATATGCGGGATAAGGTTGACATCACTTATGTAACACCCATGAGCGGCGCTTTTACCAAACCCAAAGCCACAGCGGCCCTCGACCACCTGTTGCATGAGAAGGGCATCAATATTGAAAGCGATTTCGCCATCGCAGAAGTAGATAATGATAATAAGAAAATCATCGACTATGGCGGAAAAGAAATACCATTTGATCTCCTGGTTACCGTTCCAACGAATAAGGGTGACGAACTCATGGAAAGGTCTGGCCTGGGCGACGACCTCAATTATGTACCTACCAATAAAGGCACCCTGCAGTCACTGAAGCACCAGAATATTTTTGTTATTGGTGATGCCAGCAATATCCCGGCATCCAAAGCGGGTTCTGTTGCGCATTTTGAAGCGGAGATATTGACAGACAATATCCTGCGTTACATTAAAGGTGAACCGCTTAAGGAAGAGTTCGACGGCCATGCCAATTGCTTTGTTGAAACTGGTAACGGTAAGGCACTCCTGATAGATTTCAATTATACCCATGAACCGGTTGAGGGTGAATTCCCATTCCCCGGCGTGGGGCCGTTACGGTTATTGAAGGAATCAAGGATGAACCATATGGGTAAGCTGGCTTTCAGGTGGATCTACTGGAACGTATTGTTAAAAGGTACTCACATTCCATTCGTTTCAGCCACTATGCAGGAATCAGGAAAACATTTTGATTAACAGATAAAACAATTTTTATGGAAAAGATAATTGCCGGAATTCCGGTTGAAGTGAATGAAGAAGGTTACATGACCAATTTTTCACAATGGAACAAAGATATCGGTAAAGCATTGGCGGCAGAAGCCAATATCAGCCTGTCTCCCAGGCATTGGGAAGTGATTAGTTATATACAGGACGAATTCAGGAAGGAAGTACCGCTCAGCATTCGTAAGATTGGTAAAAGCGGTGTAGTTGATATCAAGGAATTCTATGCCCTGTTCCCCAATGCTCCGTTGAAAACAGCCACAAAGATCGCCGGCATACCGAAACCTGCCAGTTGTATCTGATTTTTAAACACTAAAATTAGTTGATCATGAACGAATATAATGGTGAAATCAGGAAGATGATGATCATCCTGTCTAAAGCAACACTGGAAAACGTTTACGCTGCTTTTGTACTGGCCAATGGCGCCAGGATGGAAGGGATTGAAGCAGAAATGTTCTTTACATTTTTCGGGCTGGAAGCCGTGCATAAGAAAAAACTGGAACACCTGCATGTGGCTACAGTAGGGAATCCGGCTATGCATATGCCTACCTTGCTGGGCGGATTGCCGGGCGTTGAGGCCTTGGCTACTTCTATGATGAAAAAAGAGATGGAGAAAATTGATATGCCGGATGTGCATGAGTTCCTCGATATACTTACCGCATCAGGCGTTAAGCTATGGGCCTGCAAACTGGCTATGGAAATGTTCCATTATAAGAAAGAAGATATGTATGAAGGGCTGGATGGCGTATTAACAGTAGGAGACTTTTACAAACAGGGAAGCGGATTGGGCACGCATATGCTGTTTATTTGAGTATTTCCGAAATAGTACATTGATAAGTGTTAGCTGTAATTTTTGTAACTTGGTATAGCAGTTAATAAACATTAACCTGAATGCAGCAAAAACTTGTTAAGCTGGTATTGGTTTGCATCACATGTATCGCAATCGTTTATGCAGTTGTATTAATAATAAAATTTATAAAAAATTAAAATTAACAATTATGAAAAAGAACATGGGAACCGTAGACCGTATTGTACGCCTGTTGATTGCAGCCGTTTTGGTTGTGCTTTATTTCAACAATACCATAACCGGTACATTGGGCATCGTTTTGATGGTGCTGGCTGCTGTTTTTGTTCTTACCAGCCTGGTAAGTTTTTGCCCGCTATATACCTTGTTCGGGTTGAATACATGTTCTGCTAAAAAATAAGGCATTAGCGCATTCTGATATTAAAATATTTTAATTCTTTTGAAAATTGCATAAAACTTTTAAAGATGCTGCTCTAAGAGTAGAATTACTGAAGTAGATGCTACCGAAGAACTGAAGTTGATTAAAGCTCCTCCCCGCAATCGGGATGTAATCGATTGCGGGTGCCTTTTTTTGTTACTTTTTTGGGCAAGCAAAAAAGTAAAAATCTATTTTTTTAATAAAATGCAAGTAATATTGGAATATATAATGACACAACTCGTAAAGTACTAATATTATTTATTTTCCCGCAGCAGTTTATCAGCTTGCTGCTGGTTTATTTTGTATCATTCATTGATTAGATACTACATTACTTCTGTTTTTTATCTTCAGCTTTATCCAGCCTCCTTATTTCCTTAAATTTTGATTTATTTTCAGTTACTGATGAAAGTCTATTTCATATGTAACAAAAGTCATTTTTTTCGTGTTTAAAAAAGAGCAGCTTTGTAAAAACCATATTTTATGAGTTATAACAATTTTGCACCCGAAACCCTGATGATGGGTTACGGTTACGATCCCGCATTAAGCGAGGGCGCTGTAAAATGCCCGGTTTTTCAAACTTCCACTTTTGTGTTCAAAACTGCCGAAGAAGGGAAAGCATTTTTTGAAATGGCACACGGAAAACCCGGCCATGAAGGAGAAAAAATGGGGCTCATTTACAGCCGTATCAATAACCCGGATATGGAAATCCTGGAAGAGCGGTTAAAGATTTGGGATGGAGGAGAAGCAGCAGCCGTTTTTTCCAGTGGGATGAGCGCCATCGCCACTTCAATGGTTAGTTTCCTTAAACCCGGTGACATATTGCTTTTCAGCAACCCTATCTATGGCGGCACTCATAAGTTCATTCATTATATGCTTGATAACTGGGGCGTTACTGCCATCGGGTTTACGGCAGGCGACAGTAAAGCACAGATAATGGAACTTATTGAAACGAACAAAGCGGCCGGAAAATTGAAAATGATTTATATTGAAACACCGGCCAATCCTACCAATGACCTTATAGACATAAAGATGTGCAGTGAAATAGCCGCTGCATTCAGTACAACCGAAAAGCGTATACTCCTTGCCGTTGATAATACATACATGGGGCCTTTATGGCAGCATCCGCTGAAACATGGAGCCGATATCGTGTTATATTCTGCCACCAAGTATATTGGGGGCCACAGCGACCTGATTGCCGGGGCCGCAGTGGGAAGTAAGGAGATCATTAAACAGATAAAGAAAAGCCGTACTTTTTTCGGTACCATGATGGACCCTCATACAAGCTGGTTGCTCATGAGGAGCCTGGAAACCATGAAAATAAGGATGGATGCCGCTGCACTGAATGCAGAAAAAGTGGCGAAATTCCTTTCCGAACATCCTAAGGTTGAAAAAGTATTTTACCTTGGATTTACCGGGAAGAATAATCCGGATCAATTGCATATTTTTAATGACCAGTGCCTCAGTAACGGAGCCATGGTCAGTTTCAACATCAAAGGGGAAGAAAAAGAAGCATTCAGGGTTCTCAATAGCCTGAAACATATTAAACTGGCTGTTAGCCTGGGAGGAACAGAATGCCTGGCAGAACACCCATATACGATGACGCATGCCGATGTGCCGGACGAAGAGAAGAACAGGCTTGGAGTTACAGAGAAAATGATAAGGCTAAGTGTGGGAATTGAAAACCATAAAGACATCATATGGGACCTGGAACAAGCCCTTGATAAAATATAAGCACTTTCATAATTTTGAAAACTGATATTGTTTTAACAATGAACCGGAAAAGCATACTTCTTTTTTGCCTGTTGCTTTTACTTAATACTGCGGTATCCAGCCAGGCAAATGTTACGGTTTTTACAGAACCCTATGCTATTCCTGCATTACCCGGGCTGCAATCATTTGCCGCTGCGCAGTATGATGGAAAGTGGGTTATTATCGGCGGGCGTACCGATGGCCTGCACCAGCGTCAGCCCAATTCATCATTTCTAAGTATAAATAACAATACAAAGATTTTTGTCGTTGACCCGGGCACAAATGATGTATGGTCTGCACTTGTTACATCGTTGCCGGTTAATCTCAGCGACCAGCTTCAGTCGACCAATATGCTCTTTTGTTCCGACAGCAGTAAACTGTACATTGCCGGTGGTTATGGCTACAGTGTGGCTGCTTCAGATCATAAGACCTATGCCAGCCTGGTAGTGGTAGACCTGCCGGGATTGATACAGGCAGTGATTACGGGGAATGCAATCAATTCTTATTTCAGGCAACTGTCGGATAATTATTTTGCCCTCACCGGCGGCCAGATGGCAAAACTGGGAGATATGTTCATCATGGTGGGAGGACAGCGTTTCGACGGAAGGTATAATCCGAACAACGGGCCATCATTTGTACAGGAATACAGTAACCAGGTTAGAAAGTTCAAACTGGCAGACGATGGTGTATCGTTGTCAATTAACTATCAGCAAAGCATAACCGATGCAGCACAGTTGCACCGGCGTGACTATAATATGGCGCCCCAGGTATTTCCCGACAGGAAATTGGGATATACCGCATTCTCAGGTGTGTTTCAGACGGCAGCTAATCTTCCATTTCTTAATTCGGTTGATATAGATACGGTCGGCTATACGCCTAATACTTTGTTCAATCAATTATTGAACCATTATCATTGCGGCAAATTTTCTGTATATGATTCAGCAGCTAACCTCATGCACAGTTTTTTCCTGGGAGGCATGGCACAGTTTTATTACGATGCTGGTGGAAACCTGGAACAGGACAACGCTGTGCCATTTGTTAGCACAATCGGCAGGGTTTCCCGTGATGCTTCCGGAGCGATGACTGAAACCAGGGTTGGCGATTTACCCGGATTACTTGGTTCGGGAGCCGAATTTATGCTGAATCATGACATGCCATTATATGCTAATGAAGTGATCAGGCTTAATGATATTAATACTGATACGGTGCTGGCAGGTTACCTGGTTGGTGGTATTCAAAGTACGGCGCCCAATATTTTCTTTGTCAATAACGGAACGCAAAGTTCAGCAGCTAATACCATATTTAAAGTATACCTCGTCAAACAATCAGGCCCGGTTCCGGTAAGCCTGTTATCTTTCCGTGGAAATAAAGTAAGCAGCGGTATTTTGTTGGAATGGAAAACAGCCTGGGAACAGGATAATTCACATTTCATTCCGGAACGTTCTGCAAATGCTACTGATTACGTGCCACTGGCAAGTATTAAAGCTAGCGGCAACGGGAGTACTGTTTCTGCATACAGCTATGTTGATGAAAATCCAGTTAATGGTTTTAATTATTACAGGCTGCGCCAGGTTGATAAAGATGGAAAATCTGCTTTATCAACCGTAATACTTGTACGTTTTGAAGCAGGTAAGGAACCGATACTGGTTTACCCAAATCCGGTACGTGAAAAACTGGTACTTGAATTAACTAATGATATGCAGGGGCAAATAGTAGTAAAGATCATTGACCTTAAAGGAAATATTCTCTATTCGCAATTTGAGAAAATAACTTCCAGGCAATTGAATATCAATGTATCTGCTTTACCTGCAGGGGTTTATTTCATAGAAACCACGATTAATCAGAAGGTTCAGTCTAACAAATTTGTTAAAGAGTAATACGGCCGTACGGTCATATGCAGTTGTAACAAATGTTACGTTACCTGGCCCTGGCAGGCACTAATTTACATCTTTATATAGTGCTTTAGTGCTTGTAATTAATGAAATAAACATGAGTCTACGCTTTTTCTTATTCATTTTTTTAGTATTCATTTCTGTTGCATCTTTTGCACAAAAGAAAAATCAGGCTGCCCCATTTTCCATTCGACTGGAACATCTAGAAATAGATGGTTTACCCGGTTTGCAATCGTTTGCTTATGCAACCTGGGAGCATAAATGGCTGCTGGTAGGCGGCAGGATTGATGGATTGCACCGAAGGCAACCCTGGGCATCTTTTAGTGAAGCAGAGCAAAACAGGCACTTTTATGTTGTAGATCCAACTGAAAAAAAAGTTTGGAAAGCATCCATGGAACATTTACCGGTGAATTTGCAGGAACAACTGCAAAGCACCAATATGGAATTTATCCAGGTAGATAATAAACTGATCCTGGCAGGTGGTTACGGGTATAGCAAAACGTCAGATGATCACATTACTTATCCTTACCTGGTTGTTATAAAAGTTGATGCATTAATACATGCGGTCATAAACAACCAGCAGGCAAACAATGCCATTGTACAGGTAAAAGATCAGCGTATGGCCGTTACCGGTGGCAGGTTTGGTAAAGTGGATGATACATTGTTACTGGTGGGTGGCCAACGATTTGATGGGATGTATAATCCAATGGGGCCAGACCACGGGCCCGGGTTTGAACAACAATATTCCAATGAAATCAGGAAGTTCAGTATTTCAATTGAACATGATTCACCTGGAATAAAAAACTACAGGGCTATCAGGGACAGTATTCATTTACACAGGAGAGATTATAACCTGGTACCGCAGGTGTTTGATGATGGGGAATTTGGATACACGGCTTTTTCGGGCGTTTTTCAATATGATAAAGACCTTCCTTATACAAACTTTGTTGATATAGCTGATGGTGCTTACAAAGTAAATCATTCGTTTAAACAGCGTTTTAACCATTATCATAGTGCAGTGCTGCCATTATATGATAATGGATCCCGTACAATGTATACTGTTTTTTTTGGTGGGATAGCACAATATTATCCGGATGATAACGGTAAAATTATTTCAAATGAGGATGTGCCATTTACTAAAACAATCAGTTTAATAACGCGTAAGGATGGCAAAGTGTATGAATCATATCTGCCGGTCGCCATGCCGGGTTACCTGGGAGCTGCTGCAGAATTTATTTTTAAGCCTGATGTAACTTTATACAGGGACGGAATGGCCGATTTTCAAATGTTAGGAACAGGAGAATACGAAATAGGGTATATTGTAGGCGGAATAAACAGCAGCGACCGGAATATTTTCTTTTCAAACACCGGAAAAGAAAGCATGGCCAATAGCCATATTCTCAAAGTGTTTTTCAAAAAAAACTGATGCCATGCAGGGGCTGCTTAAAAATAAATATCAATTCGGCTTGCTTGTAATGGTGAATGCATTTGTAGGAGCCATGATTGGTATTGAAAGAGCTATCCTGCCTGATTTTGGAAAAACGGTGTTTGGGTTAGAGATAAATGCAGCCTTGTTTTCCTTTATAGCGGCTTTTGGTATATCAAAAGCTTTAAGTAATTACTTAGTTGCCAGGTTAGCAGTAAGTACCACTCGCAAAAATATACTGTTAATGGGATGGGTGGCAGCTTTACCGGTGCCATTCATGCTGATGTATGCACCTGGATGGAAATGGGTTATTGCTGCCAACATTTTATTAGGAATAAACCAGGGCTTTGCTTGGAGTGCTACCGTTATCATGAAAATAGATATTGTAGGATCGCGTAACAGGGGTTTGGCAATGGGCATCAATGAATTTGCCGGTTATCTTTCTGTAGGACTAGCGGCCTGGCTGGCTGCAGAAATAGCCGCAAAGTACGGATATGCTTACTTTCCGTTTTTACCCGCCATCGTTTTCGCCGTTGCAGGATTTGTATTTTCACTGGTTTTTGTAAAAGACACGGGAAGTTTTGTAAAGAAAGAAGTGGAAACAAGCAATTTACCAATATTTACTTCTGTTTGGAAGGAAGTTACCTGGAAACATAAGAACCTGAGCACTGTTTCATTAAACGGATTGGTTAACAACATGAATGATGCGGTTGTATGGGTAGTGCTTCCCATTTTATTATTACAAAAAGGCTTTTCAATATCACAGGTAGGGATAGTTGCAGGTATTTATCCGGTTGTATGGGGCGTTTCACAATTATTTACCGGGGTGCTGGGTGACCATTATTGCAAAAAGCAGGTAATCACATCAGGTATGCTGTTACAAGCCGTTGCCATTTCCATATTGGCAATTGCGGGCACAATGCCTTTGCTTATAACCGCTTCCATTTTACTTGGATTTGGAACCGCGATGGTTTATCCAAATTTCATGACTGTGGTGGCAGAAAATTCACATCCTTCCCAGCGGGCGCAAAGCCTCGCCTTATTCAGGTTATGGCGCGATAGCGGATATGTAGCCGGTGCATTATTATGTAGTTTTTTTGCAAACAAGGCAGGATTATCAAATTCTTTGATATTTGCCGCCATTATTACAGCATTGGCTGGTATTTTAGCGCAAACCAGGATGTGCTGCACCAAAAAAACCTGGTGGAAGTCTGCTGCCTGTATCCCACAATATTAATCATTAGGTGCTATGCATTCAGCAACAGGTAACTATTCAATTGTTAACAGGATTATAATACTTCATTAGCCTCGCATTCCCGGGTGCGGTTATACTGATTGATTACCCGGTTTGTAACCTTTGTTACCCAGGAAAGCCTTTTCTGAAAGTAATTTTGTACAAATAAGATGCATGATCAGGACAGTAACAAGTAATTGGAATTTCATGAGGTTGCTAAGGCTGGTTGCCGGTATAGCAATAACAACACAGGCAATCATGGCAAGGGATGTCCTATTCGCACTGGCGGGATTGGCGTTCACTGGCATGGCATTATTCAATATCGGTTGTTGCGGCGTAAATGGATGTAGTGCACCGGTTAGGAATGAATCAAAAACTTCCGTAAAAGATATAAGTTATGAAGAAGTGGTTTAACAGGAATATCCTGTTTGTTGCAGGTGCTTTGGCTGGTGCCATTGCCGGATATTTCTACTGGAAATATGTAGGTTGCGCAAGCGGCACATGTGCTATCACTTCAAAACCCCTGAACAGTACCATATATGGAGCCGTAATGGGCAGTTTGTTATTCGGGATGTTCCAAACGGAAAAAAGAAAGCCCGGCTCCTCATCAGAAAAAAATACACAACATGACATTTAACGAACTCATTCAATCTGAAAAACCGGTGCTGGTAGATTTTTTTGCAGAATGGTGCGGGCCCTGCAAAATGATGGCGCCCATACTGAAACAGGTAAAAGAAGAAATAGGCGATTCGGCCAGCATCGTAAAAGTGGATGTAGACAAAAACCCATATGCAGCAGCTGCATACCAGGTGCAGGGCGTTCCAACATTGATCCTGTTTAAAGAAGGAAAAGTATTGTGGCGGCAGAGCGGTGTGGTGCAAAAGAATGGATTGGTAGGAGTAATAAAAAAATATTCAGAATAATAAAACAACAAATGATGAATTTCCTAAAACAATTATTTGCAGGAAGCAGCAGTACCGCTGATTTGAAAAGCCTCATTGAAGAAGGCGCATACCTGGTAGATGTAAGGTCACCGGGGGAATTTGCAGGCGGCCATGTGAAAGGCTCGGTGAACATTCCATTAGACAGGATCGTTTCACAGTTGGGTAAATTTAAAAACAAGAAGAGCATTATCGTTTTTTGCAGGAGCGGTAACAGGAGCAGCATGGCAAAAAGCCTGTTGGAGCAAAACGGAGTAAAAAATGTTGTTAACGGCGGAACCTGGGATAATGTAAATCGTTATGTAAATTAATAAATTAGAGATGAAGTTTATATTGACATTCGCTATGATGGCTTTTTCAATTGTTTCCTGTTTAAATACAGGTAATCAGGAAAAAATTACAACACCCGGTGCAAAATCTGAAATGGCAGGTAATAATACAGTCATTGTAGATGTACGTACAGTTGAAGAATGGGATAATGATGGCCATGCAGCCTGCAGCATAAACTATCCGTTGGATATTTTCGCATCAAAGATTGACAGTTTGAGAAAATTCGATAGCGTGGTGCTTGTATGCAGAAGCGGAAGCAGGGCCGGCTCAGCCATGCGCATGCTGCAGGATGCCGGTTTTAAAAATGTGCAGAATATGGGCCCATGGCAGAATATACAATGTAGTAAGTAATCCTTATTTTCAATACATTTAATATTATAATTTCAATCAGCATGGAAGTAGTTAAAGTACTGATACCTACAGACTTTTCCGTTCAGGCCGAATATGGTTACCTGATGGTGAAAAAACTGGAAGAAAAGATGAATTCGGAAATTCATTTCCTCCACGTGCTGGAAGTGCCGGATACCGTATCGATGGATTCGCGTGGGAATATCCAAACATGTGGTGAGATAGATTCGAACTACCTTTTAAAACAAAAGGAGATCGCTGAACGTAAACTGGCGAACCTGAAACTGCTGTATGGCGATCATATACACACTCATTTTGTGATGGGGAAACTCACTGATTCAATTATTACTTTTGCTGAATCAAATGAATTTAACCTGATTGTGATGGGAACCAAGGGGGCATGGGGTATTAAGGAGAAACTTTCCGGTTCAGAAACACAGATGATAGCCCGTAAATCAAAAGTGCCGCTGCTTTCATTGATGTGCGACCGTTCAGACCTCCAGATCAGGCATGTATTGCTGGTACATGATTTCAGTAAACCTGCCAGGGAAGATATGCAACTGATGCACAAGTTGATTTCTTCTTTTAATACCAAACTACACTTGTTACAGATTACTTCAGCAAATGTGGAAAATGATAAACCACAGGTAGAAGAAAACATGAAACAGTTTGCGCAGCTAAATGGCATCAGTAATTATGAATGCCACCTGATAAATGACAAAGATGTTGAGAATGGCGTTATCCATTTTAACCAGATGAACGAGATGGATATCATCTGTATCGGCACACATGGCAAAGGCGGGCTCTTTCATCAAAGCGCTACAGAAAAACTCATCAACCACTTATTTAAACCTATCATTTCATTTCATTTAAACCATTCATAAATTCATGAAGGAGTTAATAACACAAACCTGGAGCTGGTGGTTTTCGGGAACTATGATCGCAGCCATCATGTTCTTCCTGTTATATTTCGGTCAGTCATTTGGGTTTTCATCAAACCTGCGCACTTTATGTGCTGCTACAGGTTTGGGTAAGAAAGCTAAATTTTTCGATTTTAACTGGAAAACACAAACCTGGAACCTGGTATTCATGGTTGGGGCCATCATTGGTGGTTTTATAGCTTACGAATTTATGTCACCGGAAAACCCGGCTGTTCAGATTTCCCAATCTACTATTCAGGATATGGCAAAGCTCGGCATATCAGCTTCTGTATCCTTACAACCTGTGGAAATATTTAGTATGGAAGCTGTATTTTCCCTGAAAGGGTTCCTTATACTGGCTGCCGGAGGATTGATGGTTGGTTTCGGTTCACGGTATGCCGGCGGTTGTACTTCCGGGCATGCTATCAGTGGTTTATCAAACCTGCAAATGCCATCATTGATTGCCGTAATCGGTTTTTTCGCCGGTGGGCTGCTGATGACTTACTTCATTCTTCCTCTAATATTTAAATAATGAAATTTATAAAATTCCTTTTGCTGGGTATCGTGTTTGGTATTGTAATGGCTAAGTCTGAAGCCATATCATGGTTCCGTATACAGGAGATGTTCCGTTTCCAGTCATTCCATATGTATGGCATCATAGGTACCGCTGTTACATTAGGTGTTATTGGGGTGGCACTAATCAAAAAATTCAGGATACGTGATTTTCATGGCAACCCGATCCTGTTTCATCCTAAAGAAAAATCTGTGATACGTTACCTTATTGGCGGTACAGTGTTTGGCCTGGGATGGGCATTAAGCGGTGCATGCCCTGGCCCGATGGTGGTAAATATCGGGTACGGATTTTTTGCCATGATCATCGTATTTTTCTTCGCTTATATCGGCACATTCCTGTACGGTTATTTTAAAGATAAGCTTCCTCATTAATTTAAATGATTGTACCATGAGCAATGAACAAACGGAAGATAAATTATCCAGTGGTCTTGTTTCTGTTATCAATAAAATGATGCTGGTGATTGTTGTACTGGTGATCGGACTGGTTTCAATACCTGTAATTATATATGTTGGCAGCAGGGAAGAAAGTTCGGAGAAAGATATTCAAAAAAGCGAACAGCCTGTGCCGTTAGTTGAAACGGTTAAAAAGGATAATACTGCCTGGTGGATAGCTCCGGACCCTTCCGGTATCACCGATGAAAAGCAAAAAGCGGAGGTTGAATATGGTAAGGAACTGATCATGCACACCGCTAAATATTTTGGACCGAATGGCTCTGTTGCAAAATCCACTAACGGGCTTAACTGCCAGAATTGCCACCTGGATGCCGGCACCAGGATATGGGGTAATAATTATGGTTCTGTTGCGTCATTATATCCTAAAATGCGGGCGCGTAGCGGTTCTGTAGAAAATATATATAAGCGGGTGAACGATTGTTTTGAAAGAAGCCTCAATGGAAAAGCTATTGATACCACAGAAAAGGAAATGCAGTCGATAGTGGCTTATATTAATTTCCTCGGTTCTAATGTTGAAAAAGGGAAAAAAGCGGAAGGTTCAGGCTTTAAAGACCTGGCTTTTCTTGACAGGGCCGCTGATCCAGATAAAGGAAGCGCAGTATTTAAAACCAAATGCCAGAGTTGCCACCAGGAAAATGGGGCCGGTGTGTGGAATGCCGACAAAACAGAGTTCACATTTCCGGCACTTTGGGGCCCTGACAGCTATAACGATGGTGCCGGCTTATTCCGCATCAGCAACTTTGCAAAATATGTTAAATATAACATGCCCCAGGGGGTTAATTATGAAAACCCGCAGCTTACAGATGAAGAAGCCTGGGATGTTGCCGCATTTGTAAACTCGCAGCCAAGGCCTCATATCAATGTACCCAAAGACTGGCCTGATAAAGCCAAGAAACCAATCGACCATCCTTTTGGGCCATATGCAGATAAGTTTACAGAGAAGGAACATAAGTACGGGCCTTTCAAACCTATTGCTGATGCAGTGAAAAACATGACCGTAAAAAAATAAAAACGCCGGGTAAGCCTAACTTGTAAATGCCTGAAATTATGAACAACAACCGAAGGGATTTTTTGAGGAAGATCGGAACACTTGGTACCGGTTCTGCAATTCTGTCGGCCGCCCCGTTGCTTACAACTGCTGAAAAGGCGGTAAGTAATTTTCAGGAAAGCCAGGATACTGATTTTGCACTTACCATATTGCAAACAACAGATGTGCATTGTCAATTGCATCCGCATGATGAATTGTTCTGGGAAAATGAACAGGCTGTTTTCCGTAAAACAGGCGGGTATGCCCAACTGGCCACTTATTTTAAAAAGGAAAGAAAGAAAAACCCCGATACATTTATCATTGATACCGGTGATATGTTCCAGGGTAGTGAACTTTCTGTAAAAACTACAGGTAAAGCGCTGGTACCGGTTTTGAACAAGCTTGGCTATGACCTTTATTTACCAGGAAACTGGGAAGTGATTTATTATAAGAAAGCCATGCAGACATTGCTTGGCGCCCTGGGTGCACCTAAGATTTGTGCCAATATGTATCATGATCTTGGTGAAGGGAAGAAAGGGGAACTGATTTTTCAGCCTTACCATATCTGGAGTGTGAAAGGGATGAAGATAGGATTTATCGGGTATACAGATCCGTTAGTTCCGGTAAGGCAGTCACCAAATTACAGCAAAGGCATCATTTATACGACCCCGGAAGAAAACCTGGCGCATTATGTAGATGTGCTAAAAAACCAGGAACAATGCGCATATGTATTTGTGATTGCCCATCTGGGTTTATCGCAGCAGATTCACCTGGCCAACCTTCCGCAATGCGAAGGCGTGGATTATATCCTTGGCGGCGATACACATGAAAGGGTAAGGAAACCAATCGTATGCAAATATGCAAAAGTGGTTAAGGATGAATACGAACTCGTAGAGATCGATGCATCAGCATACAGGGCAGACAAGGAAATGGCGTCCTTAATTAAAACGAATGAAGGCCCTTTTGAAAAGTCTATAAATAAGGTTATCGGATACAGCACGATACCGCTTTACCGGTATTTTGTGGTGGAGAACCCCATAGATACGATGATTTTAAATGCCATTCACTGGCAGGTGAAAAATGTGGATGTGGTGCTATCAAACGGCTTCCGGTTTTGCCCTCCAAGAACTACGCCCGATCATACCGGTAATATCCCCATTACTGAAGGTTACATTTATGACATGTTGCCAGTAGACAGTACAGTTAAAACAGGTGAAGTAACCGGTAAACAAATGAAAGACTGGATTGAAAAAGAACTGAACAATGTGTTTGCAGAAAATGCCTCGGAACGATTTGGCGGCTGGGTGATTAAGTTTAAAGGAATGGAAATGACTTTTAAAGCCTTTGAGAAAAAAGGGAAACGTGTTCAAAGCCTTACAATCGGGGGGCAACCACTTGACCCGGATAAATATTATACAATTTGTGCCTGTGAAAGAGACGGCGATCCTACAGATATGTTATGCAGGATGAAAGGGGTTAGAAACGCAATGAATACTGAATATACGTTACATTCATTGCTAACTAATTACCTGGCTTCCAATTCTCCGGTAACACCCAAACCGGCAATGGCAGCACGCATACTGGATGCATCTCAAAACCTGCTTACACAGGTTCACGGTGTTGACTACCGATTTTATTAATAGCAAGCGCAGAGGTTGCAAGCCGCTTGTACAAAATCAATTTCTAATTTTAAATTAACCGGCATGAAAAAATTATTACTGGCGCTGTCATTATTATCTGCAAGCGGAATCAGTTTTGCCCAAAGCGATCTCAATCATTCCGCAACTAATGCCAATACAACTGCTTCTGTGCATAGAATTGTTTTTCAGCTTTCAACAGAAGATACCCTGGCTCATAAAGCATTGATGAAACAACTGTCAAATATTACTTCTGTTGCCCCGGATACAAAAATAGAAGTGGTTTGCCATGGGCCGGGCCTGCAAATGCTGATGAAAGAAAAAACAACTGTGCTGCCTAAGTTGGAAGAGCTGGTTAAAAAGGATATCAGTTTCGTGGCCTGTGAGTTTTCAATGAAAGAAAGGAAAGTGACCAAGGAACAAATTTTACCGCTGGCTGGGTATGTTACTGCAGGCATCATTGAAATCGTATCCAGGCAGGAACAGGGATGGAGTTATATAAAATCAGGGTTTTAATCTATTTTTTAATGAAGATTTTCAACAGGCTAATGGGTAAGTTCTTTGCAATTTTTCTTGTATTGTTTATTGTTTCAGTTAATCAGGTGCTTGCACAGCACCAGGAAATTACAGAAAAGCCGGAAACATATAAGGGAAAGCAACAAAACAATACAGATACCAGTTCTATCCTGCATGCATTCAAAGCGGGCAGGTTCAACGGGCATTTCCGGTATTTTTTTATGGCCACCGACAATAAAAGGGGCCTCACAGATTATTACGCCAATGCAGTTGGTGGCGGGCTTCGATTTGAAACGGCCAGGTTTCATGGCTTTCAAATGGCTGTAAGTGGTTTCTATATTTTTAACATCGGTTCTTCCGACTTTTCAAAGAATGATTCTGTTACAGGTCAGCCTAACCGTTATGAGCTGGCGCTTTTTGATGTGGAAGACCCCGGAAACAAGACTGACATCGACCGGCTGGAGGAATTGTACCTTAAATATAATTTCAGGAGTTCAAATATTACTTTTGGCAGGCAGCTAATCAATACGCCGCTGATAAACCTCCAGGATGGCCGTATGAGGCCTACAGGTGTTGAAGGGTTGATGTTTGAAATCAATGAAATTAAAAAGACTAAAATTGAAGGGGGCGTATTGTATGCATTTTCACCCCGGGGCACGGTAAAATGGTATAATGCAGGCAAGTCGATTGGGGTTTATCCGGTTGGTGTAAATACAAACGGAGTAAAATCCGGCTATGCCGGTAATACAAGCAGCAAGGCGGTGGCATTGCTCGGGATTACGCATACGGTACATAAAAAAGTTACAATACAGTTTTGGGATTTTTTTGCCGAAAATGTTTTTAACACGGCTATGTTCCAGGTTGATTTTTCTGCAAAACAAAAGATCAATGCGTTGCTGTTTGCCGCTGCACAGATTATGATACAAAACGGTGTAAATGACGGAGGAAACCCGGATCAGCAAAAATCATATTTTGGAAAGGGTGCACATTCCACCACTTTCGGAATGAGAGCGGGATGGAAAAATAAGCGGTGGGAAACAAGTTTGAATTATAACCGCATCACATCAGCAGGAAGATACCTTGTACCCCGTGAATGGGGCAGGGATCCTTTTTTCACCTTTCTGCCAAGGGAGAGGAATGAAGGGCTGGGGGACGTGCATGCATTTGTTGGTAAATTGAATTATAATATAACTAAGGCCGGGCTTAAGACATCACTGGCAGCCGGTTATTATCAGCTGCCGGATATTAAGAACTACGCACTCAATAAATACGGACTGCCTTCTTACCTGCAGGTAAATGCAGATGTACGTTATGCGTTCTCCCGGTTATTCACCGGGCTGGAAGCCCAATTACTGGTTGTGGGTAAACTGAACATGGGTGAAACATATGGCAATGAAAAGTATGTATTCAATAAAGTAAATTTGTTGCAATACAATTTTGTATTAAATTACCATTTTTAAGTATGACAAATCTGGATGGTTTTAGACACATATTTGAACCTGCACTCATTCAGGAAATTCAACAATTTGGAACCTGGCAAAGCTTTAAAGAAGGTGACCTGATCATGGATTATGGCAAATACATACGTATGATGCCTATCATCATTAAGGGAACCGTTAAAGTGTACAGGCTCGACGAATCGGGAAAAGAGATACTGTTATATTATTTATCAAGCAATGAAAGCTGTTCTATGGCATACAGTTGCTGTGTGGAAGCCAAAAAAAGTGAAGTGAAAGCCATTGCTGAAGATAATGTGGAGCTGATTGCCATCCCGCATATAAAACTGGATGAATGGATATGCAAATATCCAGGTTGGAAAAATTATATCATGCGCAGTTTCAATGAACGGTTCATTGAACTGTTGAAATCCATAGAAAGCATCGCATTTCATAAACTGGATGAAAGGCTGATCGCTTATCTGAAAGAGAAACAACGCCTCAACGGATCTTCAGTTATTAAAACATCTCATACGGTAATTGCTGACGAACTGGCAACATCAAGGGTGGTTATATCAAGGTTGCTGAAACAACTGGAAAATGACAAAAAGATCATCCTGTACAGGAATGAATTGAAGTTACTTCCATCATTCGGGTAAAATTTTGTTGAATAATGCTGTCTGCAAGCTTGAAAAGCATTGTATCGTAATGCTTTTAAAAGTCATTATATACTACATTTGGTAAAAAAAAGTTTGCATGTCAAAATCAGAAATCAGGTTTTTGGAAGGCCCCCAAAGCAGGTGGAATGAGTTCAGGTTTTCTGTAAAAGTGCTGTTTGAATTCATTAAAGGTTTCAGGACGCTTCATTTTGCCGGTCCCTGTGTTACCGTTTTTGGTTCGGCCAGGTTTTCTGAAACAGATAGTACATACATTCAAACGCAGAAACTGTCTGCCGAAATTGCAAAACTCGGTTTCACCATTATGACAGGCGGCGGCCCGGGTGTGATGGAAGCCGCTAATCGCGGTGCAAAAGATGTTGGCGGAAGAAGTGTTGGCTGCAATATCATTTTGCCTCACGAACAACACCCGAATCCATACCTGGATAAATCGGTGAACATCCGGTATTTTTTTGTTCGAAAAACCCTGCTCATAAAATATTCATATGCATTCATTGTTATGCCCGGCGGTTTTGGTACGCTGGACGAATATTTTGAAGCGCTTACCCTCATACAGACCAAAATGCTGCATGAATTCCCGATAATCATTTTTGATAAGGCCTATCATAAAGATATCATCGAACATATAGAGAAAATGAAAACCAGGGGAACCATTTCCGCTTCCGACCTAGACCTCTGCCTGTTTACTGATTCTATTGATGAAGCGGTAGAACACCTGAAACACAACGCCATCAAAAGATTTGGTTTAAAAGCGGAGAAAAAAAGGCGGACTTCCTGGTGGCTGTTCGAAAAAAAATTCAACCAGCAGCACCAGTGATATTGAAACCTTTGCCGGATGATGCGGAAGTGTTTATGTGCTGGTATTCATTGAATTATATTTTTGGTTTCACCTACTGATGAAAGGGCTGCGGTAACAAATTTATTTTACAAGGCGCTTTTATAACCCTTTTTTTACATGTTTATAAACAGGGGATTTTATTACCAGGATTTTTGCGTTTTTACGGCCTCTTTTCATTAACTTTAGACAGGTAGTGATATATGTGCTGATTGGACCCCCTCTAAATGCGCAGGTATGAAAACATTTAATCAACCCCACACAAACAACCGCACGCTTTACCCTGGTGAGTATATCCCTTCCCTGGATACGGCTGAACTGATGAATGAACTCAAAAGGCCGCATGAGGGATCTGCACTGCAACCATTCGTTAACGTTAGTGAATGCAGCCATTACTTCAAGATAGAAGCTGCCATTCCGGGTGTGAATCGTGAAGACTTCTTCATACATATAGATTACAATACGCTCACCATCTCCGCACTGCATAAGAAAATACAAGTGAGCGAATCTGAAAAATTCCAGTTGCATGAATTCAATTATGAATGCTTTAACAGGAATATCCTGTTACCGCAGAATGTGGAAAGAGATTTTGTAAAAGCTGAATATAAAGAAGGGATACTTTCAATCTACCTGCCAAAATCAGCATCACCGGTTCAGCATGACCATATGGATGTGATTGTTTATTAAATGAACTGTTAGAAATTGTTAACTGCGGTGGTCCTTATTTACGGGATTGTCAGGTTAATCTTTTCATCTTAGTTTCTCAATACATTTACCAGCATGATTTTGGAAAATAATTTCAACCTGCCCAATCCTTTTTCTTTTTTTGAAATGCGGAGACTCTTTGTAAAGATATATCGCGTTCTTGGAATCAGTGCCCTGATCTCCTCCACTTCATGGCTGTACTTTTCCTGCTGGCTCCGTAATAATATTTTTAGCAGGTAAATAATCAAAGGGCCTGCAACTAAATACCAGGTTAACAATACCAGGCAGGCACGTAAGAGCATATTCACAATCACAGTTTTTGGTAATATGGGGTTTGATGGTTGTAACAGGCCCTGAACATATAGGAATATCAGCATTATCAATATGATGGAAGATATCCATTTTTTTCTGCCCTGTTTTCTTATATCTTCGGTCTTGCCAGGTTTTTCATCATCATCCCGGAACAGGTACCGGTTAACGGTCTCGCCATCTTTTTTGCTGAAAATAGCTAACCTTACCGCATACATGCCAACAAGAATACCTGCAATCCCATGAAAAGCAACATAGGAAACGGTAATGAATAAACTATAGTTTGTCGGAGAAGGATCACTTGTTATTTTTTGGATAAAGAGGTTAACAGCGTCCCATAAATGGGTGCCATACACTACCAGTAACACCAGCAACCGCTGTATGGCAGATTCTACCAGCGCCATAATGGCCAGTATGATAGCACCTGTTTTAAAGAAACGGGTACTGCTTAACAGCAACTGGCCGGTTATGCCCTGGAAGAAAACCGCTATATACGCTGTGGGCGGACTGTGTGGGCTGAGCAGCAGCTTAAAAACCGCAACAAGCAACGTAGCCTGAATAACCGAAGTACGGGAAGGGTAATGGTAAGCAATTAATATGATACATGTTATGGCAAGGCTGCTTACAATGAGCCCGGTAAACGGCAATTTTATACCATGCATGATACCGCCGGCAAATGCTTCACAGATTACCCATAAGGCAACCAGCCGGTAATAAACCTGCTTATCATATACGTATTGATGCTGTAGTTTCATGTATGCATTTACCTTAACTTTAACCCTCATTAAATAACAGGTATTGATACGGTTTATCTTAAATGACAAAGAAATTGTTACCGGCCTTCATCCGGGTATCACCCTCCTTGATTTCATCCGTTACAACCAGCACCTGGTTGGTACAAAGATAGGGTGCAGGGAAGGTGATTGCGGCGCCTGTACCATTTTAACCGGTGAGATCAAAGATGGCAATCTTGTTTACAGCAGTGCTACCAGTTGCCTGATGCCCCTTGCCAACGCTCATGGTAAACACATCGTTACCATTGAAGGCATTAACCTGGATGGTTTGAATGCCGTACAGCAGGCCTTTGCAGATGAAGGCGCCACACAATGCGGATTTTGCACACCCGGTTTTATCGTTTCGCTTACCGGTTTTTGCCTGGGAGAGCAGCAACCTGTATACGCA
>WBZP01001208.1_pt1 | contig 32651 bp, 30 predicted proteins | sample 5204301 | NCBI WGS metagenome assembly WBZP01 (sample SAMN12412401, study PRJNA552823) | activated sludge metagenome | isolation source: activated sludge from nitrification reactor of wastewater treatment plant... | place: USA: Pennsylvania | collected 2017 | reverse complement strand
AATTTCACGAAATCGTTGATATAGAAATTGCCGAAGTAGGCCTGCAACGTATCGAAGATATCGGAAATCGGAATCCCCAGGGCCTTCGCCCGTTCCCGATTCACATTCACGTACAGCCGGGGAGAAGAGACACGGAAATTCGTCCCGACCCGGCCGATCGCCGGCTCCTTCTGCGCCCGTTCGACGAACTGCTGGGCCACTGCGGCGAACTTCTTAAAGTCCCCGCTGTTGGGGTCTTGCAGCTGCGCGGAGAATCCCCCGACCGCCCCCACGCCGCGAATAGCCGGCGCATTGAAGGCCAGGATCAACGCCTCGGGAATTTTCGCGAACTCCGCGTAGGCCGCTCCGACCAGCGCCTTCGCATGGTTCTGCGGCTCGGGGCGCTCGTCCCAGAGCACGAGCGGCACGAACATGGTCGCCGCATTCGGCCCGCGCGTGCCGAAGACAAAGTTCTGGCCGGACAAGGCGTCGGTCGAATGCACCGCCGGATTCGCCTGGAAGTAGCGCTCGATCCGTTCGAGCACCGCGTCGGTTCGCTGCTTCGACGCGCCGTCCGGCAATTGCGCCACCACAATGAAATACCCCTGGTCTTCCTCCGGAAGAAAGCTTTTCGGCAGGGCCTTGAACAGCCCGGTCGAGACGACCAGCAAGACGCCGAAGAGCAGCATGACGAGAACCGGTCTCGCCAGGAATGAGCCCACGATCCGGGAAAATCCGCGCTGCGTGCGACCGAAGTTTCGATCGAAAAAAGCCCAGAATCCTCCGCGCGCCTCATGCTGCGGGAGCAGCACCATGGCGCACAAAGCCGGGCTCAACGTCAGCGCCACGAATCCCGACACCGTCACCGAGATCGCGATCGTCGCGGCGAACTGTTTGTAGAGCGCGCCGGTGATCCCGCCGACAAACCCGACCGGCACGAAGACCGACACCAGCACCAGCACGATCGCAATAATCGGAGAGGTGACTTCGCTCATCGCCCGCTTGGCGGCCACCTTCGCCGAGACACGGTCTTCGCGCATGTGCCGCTCGACGTTTTCGACCACGACGATCGCATCATCCACCACGATTCCGATGGCCAGCACCATCCCGAAGAGCGTGATGGTATTGATCGAGAAGCCCAGCGCATAGAGCCCGATAAAGGTGCCGATCAACGACACCGGCACGGCGACCGTCGGGATGATCGTAGCCCGCCAGCTCTGGAGAAACACATAGACGACGAGTACGACCAGCACCATGGCTTCCGCCAGCGTCTTGACCACTTCTTTGATCGAGACCTCGATGAACCGCGTCGTGTCATAGGGAATGTCGTAGGACACGCCGGGCGGAAAGTTCTTGGTCAACTCGTCCATCTGCGCGCGCGTCCGCCGCACCGTATCCAGGGCATTGGCCCCCGGCGAGAGAAAGGTCAGAATGAAAGTCGTGGGGGTGCTGTTCCAGCGGCCCTCCAGCGAATAGGACTGCGCGCCCAGTTCGATGCGGGCGACGTCCTTGAGCCGCACCGTGGAGCCGTCCGGCAGAGCCCGCACGATGAGTTCCTCGAAATCCTTCACATCGGTCAGCCGGCCTTTCGAAATGATCGGAATCGTCAGCTCGGTGCCCTTCGGCGCCGGTTCCCGCCCGATGGTCCCGGCAGGATAATCGCGATTCTGTTCGCGGATGATCGCGGCGATGTCGCTCGGAATCAGGCCCAGCTTCGCCATCTGCGGCGGATTGAGAATGACACGCATACTGTAATTCTGCTGGCCGAAGACCAGCGCGTCGCCCACGCCCCTGACCCGCTTCAGATCATCGACTACACGTAGCGTCGCATAATTCGAGAGAAACACCGCGTCGTGGCGGGGATCGGTGGACTTCAGCACGATGACCGCCACGAGGTCGGGAGACATCTTCTTGACGGACACGCCCTGCCGGATCACTTCCGTCGGCAGCTGCGGCTCCGCCAGCTTCTCACGGTTCTGGGTTTGCACCTGGGCGATGTCGGGATCCGTCCCGATTTCGAACGTCAGCTTGATAGTCACATGACCGTCATTGCTGCTGGTCGACTCGAAATAGAGCAGATTGTCGATGCCGGGAAGGGTGACCTCGATCGGACGGGCGACCGCTTCGGCGGCCACCTCCGCACTGGCGCCCGGATAGTCGGCATCGATCTGCACGACCGGAGGCGTGATTTCAGGAAACTGCGCGACCGGCAGGAACTGCAGGGCGAGTAGACCCATCACGACAATGATGATGGAAACCACCGACGCGAGAATCGGCCGGTCGATAAAGACGTGCGACGTCACAATTTATCCTTGTTTGGGAGTGGGAGGAACGGGATCCGCCGCCGGCACCGCCGTCGATTTCCACGGGACCGCTTTCACCGGCGCGCCCGGACCGATGGTCATCAGGCCGTTGACCACGACACGATCGCCGGCTTTCAACCCTCCGTCGATCATCCATTGATCGCCTTTCCACGTGGAGGCGACGACGTCGCGGATCTGCACCTTCTCATCCGGACCGACCACATACACGAAAGGACCCTGCGGCCCCTGCAGCACGGCTCGTTGCGGGATCAGGATGGCATCCGTCTTCGTGTCTCCCGTAAAGCGCACCTTCACAAACTGGCCCGGCAGCAGAGAGCGGTCCGGATTCGGGAACGTAATACGCGTCTGTCGGGAACCGGTCTCGCTTCGCAACCCCGGCTCGAGCAGATCCAGCACACCCTCGTGCGGATAGGCCGTGTCATCCATCATCGTGAGCCTGCCCCGCAGCTGGTACACCCCGGGATGGTGAATCTTCTTGGACTCGATGTCGCGCCGCCGCTTCAAGATGAAGCTCTCCGGCACATTCACCACCACAAACATCGGATCGACGCGATGGACCACCGTCAGCAAATCGGTTTGCGCCGACACCAGCCGTCCTTCGTAGTACCGGCTTCGTTCGATCAATCCGCTGATGGGCGCCGTAATGAGCGTGTTGTCCAAATCGAACTGGGACTTGATGAGATCCGCCTTGGCGCCTTGAAGGGCGGCTTTCGCCGAGAGCTCCTGCGCCACGGCATCGTCGACGTCCTTCTGGCTGACGGCTTGTTCGGCGAGCAGCGGTTTCACCCGCTCCAGATCCTGTTTCGCCTGCACCAGCTTGGCTTCCGCCTGAGCAATCTTGGCCTTCGCACTGGCCACAGCCGCCTGGAACGGCACCGGATCGATCTGATAGAGCCGGTCGCCCTTCTTGACATCCCGGCCTTCCGGATACAGCACGGCCTTAAGTAAGCCGGTGACCTGTGAACGGATCTCGACCGGGCGGGAGGCTTCCGCCTGGCCGATGAATTCCGGCTCATCCGGAATGGTTTGCGTCGTCACAGTGATGACCTCGACCTGAGCCACCGGCGGCGCCGGCGCTGAACCGGCGTCCTGTTTGCAGCCGGACAGGGCTGCCAGGACGCACGAGAACGCTACGGCTATCCTTATATTTTTTCGCGACATCGGTAACAGTCCGGTTTCTGTCGACAAGTACAAATGGTTCACCATGCGATACGTTCTCCTGCACGTCTGACGCAATCTTAGAGGTCTAATGACCTGCTTAGCAAGGCGTCCTGAGTATGTCGTCGATCGGCAATCGGGCACTCACTCGCTCGAGACATTCTTGGTAGTCCTGGTCGATGGAGTGGGTCGACCTGCCGACATAATGTCCTCCAAAATTGACCGGGAACAACACCCGGCCGCCAGCAGTTCCGCCCCTTCTAACCACATCCTGCTCAAGAGGCTTTTCCCCTCCTCCTCGATGAAGGTGACACCCCTTAGATCCACGACGAGGGGGCCGGCAATTGACTCCTTGCAGTCCCGCCAGACCCGTTCGAGCTCATCCACCCAAGGGCCGGCTAAGCGTCCTTCCAGCAAGAGCGTCGTCGAGTCCCCTGTCTTCTGATGTGTGATCTTCAACATGTCGGCCTTCTCACACCCCCATACCTAATACCGCAGCCGACCCTGCCGCATAATTCAAGCCCACGCCCGTCCTGCCGTGCCTCCGCCAGGCCTCGATCCCGCCGGCCAGCGGCCACGCGCGTGTGAATCCTCGCTTGCGCAGAAGCAGCGTGCCCTGGGCGCTCGTCACATCGTTCGGGCATCCACAATAGAGCACCACATCGCGATGGCGCGGCAGTTCATGATGGCGGCGAATCAATTCGTCCAACGACATCAGCACCGCGCTCGGTATCCCCGGTTCGGCCTCCGCACTCGCCCGCGGCCGCACGTCGATCAGCAGGGGAGGCTCGTCCGTCCGGAGTTTCTCCGTCAGTTGTTCGACCGTGATCCGGGGAACGTCACGGAGCTGCCGACGACGAACCATGGCCTTGTATAGGACGTAGAACACGAGAGCACCGAGAGCGACGCCCGTGGCAGCAGGCGCGACCTGCTCCGCATAAGCGATGGCCTGTTCGAGTTGATCGCTGAATAAATAGCCGATCCCCAGGCCGGACCAAGCCCAGATCACCGCGCCCAGACCGTCATAGAGTAGAAATCTCGGAGTTCCTACTCCGACGATGCCGGCAAGAGGCGGCGCAATCGTGCTCAACCCTGGGATGAACTTGGCCGCCATCAGCGAATGGGGACCGTGCTTCATGAAAAAATCCTCTGTCTTTCTTACGCAGGAGTTCGGCTCCAGAGCGATGCGGCAGAGTACATCGAGCACCCGGCGACCCTGCCGCCGGCCCAACTCAAACCAAATCCAATCTGCCGCGAGCGCGGCTGCCACCGTGACTCCGAACGCCACCCAGAGATTCAGGTGCCCGGTTCCGGCCAGTACTCCAGCGGCGACCAGGACCGGAAGAGCCGGCAACGGCAAACCGATCTGCTCGACGAACACGACGACGAACAACACCAATGGTCCGTACTCTGTCAAAAAATGAATGGTCTCGTTCATGACGTTCCTGCTATCGACTCATTCAGAACTGCGATCCCTTACTGAATCCGATACATTGGCAAGGGCCGTTCCGACCATTCCTTCGCAATCAAAGAACACAACCCATTGAAATAAATGGATCGTAATCGCTTCGCCGTGGAATGGCCGAGGAAGTGCCGAACTACTGTCTGCCGATATTCCGGCACTTGCCGAAGTCTCGGCACCGTTCTACGGCAAGCGGCTCTGTGTAGAGATCAGTCCTGCTGACGAGGCTCAGCTCTGGCGTGAGATACCAAGCTTCTGCATTTTGGATTGGAGCGTCGTGCGCTTCATACCGAGCCTGGCTGCGGCCCCGGAGGAACCTCCTATGACCCAGCCGGCGTCACTAAGGGCTTTCAGAATATGTTCTCGTTCCGCCTGTTCGAGCGTCACGGTCGCGGACTGATTCGTATGGTTCTGCGTCCGTTTCAGCTCGGCAATCGGAACGGACAGATCCGGCCCCTGCGTCAGAATCACCGCGCGCTCGATAAAGTTTTCGAGCTCCCGCACGTTGCCCGGCCAGCCGTACTGCTGCAGAGCCTTCATGGCCTCGGCGGGAATCGTCTCGATGCGCTTCTTCATACGCAGCGCGAATTTCTGGGCAAAGTGTCGGACGAGTGCCGGAATGTCTTCCGCACGCTCACGGAGGGGCGGCACGGTGACCGGAAACACGTTCAACCGGTAGTACAGATCGCTGCGAAACTCCCGGTTTTCCACCAGCTGCTCCAGATCCCGATTCGTGGCGGAGATCACCCGGACATTGACGCGAATGGTGCGGGTGCTCCCCAGCCGTTCGAATTCCTGCTCTTGCAGTACCCGGAGCAGCTTTACTTGCAGTTCCAGTGGAATCTCGCCTACTTCATCCAGAAAGAGAGTTCCGCGGTCGGCCAATTCAAACCGGCCAATCTTCGTGGCAATCGCACCCGTGAAGGCTCCTTTTTCATGGCCGAAGAGTTCGCTTTCGAGGAGGCCTGTTGGAATAGCCGCACAGTTGAGCTTGACGAAGGTCCGTTCCCGCCGGTCACTCAGATTATGGAGCGCCCGCGCGACCAGCTCCTTTCCGCTGCCCGTTTCGCCCAGTATCAGCACCGTGGAATCGGTTGCCGCCACCGTCCGGACCTGATTGAGCACCCGTTTCAGCGCCTGACTGTCGCCGACGATTTCCTCGAAGTTGTATCCGGTTTGAATTTCCTCCTCGAGATACAACTTTTCCTTCGCCAGTTTGTCCTTGAGTGTGGCGATCTCCTGGTAGGCCAGTGAATTGGCGACGGCGAGCGCGATCTGCTTGGCCACTTCGCTCAACATCTGCGCATCCCCCTGCGTGAAGGCCCTTTCTTGAAGACTGCCGACGTTCAACGCTCCGAGCGTCCGGTCCCGTAACAGCAGGGGAACACAGCAGGCCGACTTAACCCCTTCGGCCACGAGCCGTTGCGAGACCGTGCTCTCCGACTGTTCGAGCTCCTGCCGGCTGAGCACCACCGGTTCCCGCTGCGTGATCGCGGTGGTCGCCGGACAGCCGCACAACGTGCAGGTGGTTCCCTCTTCGAGAAATCCCTTTTGTCCGGGAAAGTCCAAGGCATACAGCTTCAATTGGTTCAGCTCGGGGTCCAGAATGGTCAAACTGATGACGTCCGCCTTCAGCACGCGGCGGATGCTGGCCGTAATCGACTCGAACAGATCCCGCACCTCTAGATGAGAGGCGACGGCGTTGTTCGTCTCCAGCAACAGTTGCAACCGGTCCCGCTCCCGGGCCAATTCCTGACGGGCTTTGAGGACGTAGCCATAGTTCAGCGCGTTTTCGACGGCGATGGCGATCTGTTTGGCCGCCTCCCCCAGAAGCGTGATGTCATCGGCCTCGAACGTCTTTTCGGTCAGGCTGCTGATCGTCAACACGCCCAGGACATGATTGTGTGAGAGCAGCGGAAAACAGTAGGCCGATTGAATGCCTTCCGCCAGTAGGCGGTCGGCGACATCGGAACGAAACCCCTGGAGATCGGCTTTGGCATAGTAAAACGGCTTGCGGGAGCGGAGAGCGATCCCTGCCGGAGACCCGTCCACCGGCGTCAGCTCTCCTTCGGACAGAAACCCCTTCGTGAGATCAAAATTGAGGGCATGAAGCCTGAACTGCTCGTGATCCGGTTCGTACAGGAGCAACGCGGTGCGTTCATGCGGCATGACGCGACGAAGCGACGTGGCAATCGCCGTGAGCAGTTGTTTGAGATCGAGTGTCGCGTTGACGGCATGGTTGATTTCCAGCAGCAGGTTCAGCCGGTCCCGTTCCCGGACCAGCGCCCGCTGCGACACGGTTGCGCTGGAAAAATTGAGCACATTGTCCACGGCGACGGCCACCTGTTTTGCCACCTGATCGAGCAGAGCCAGATCCTTGTCGCCGAATGCCTGGCGCTCCAGACTCCCGAATCCCATCGCCCCCAGCCGACGCATTGCGGTGGTTAACGGCAGAAGGCACACGGATTGGACGCCGATCCCCCGGAGAGCGGTCATCCCCTTTGAGAACCTGGTTTCGCCGGCAAGCGACGGGATGATCAACGGTTGCTGATGGGCCCAGACCCAGCCGGTCGCCGATTCCTCGATCGGCAGTTCCAGTCCGTCCAGTCCGGTCCTATGGGGCCTGGCCGCCGCCGTTTCCAGCACATGGACCTTCATCAGATTGTGCTCCGGATCATGGAGGACCAGGCCGATGAAGTCGAACGGCGCCACTGCCGGAAGGCGCTGCGCGAGGTCCCGGAACAGCGACTGGAGGTCACGGTGCGCCGCGATGGCCTCGGACACGTTCAGCAGGGTTCGGTATTGAGCCGTGTCCACCTCGGCGGCCTGCGTGGGAAAGCTTTCGTCCATAGCGGCTTAGTATGCCCCCGGCGAAACCGGTACGCAACGGCAGTGGTGAGAGGATGGCATCAATCACAAGATTGAGCGGAATGCCGCTCCTTGACGTCGCCTCCACCAGTTATCAACTTTGCAACGCGTCGGAGAGACACAACGACTCGTTCTCCTCCCGTTACTCATCGCAGCGTAAAATGATTGCGGAACCCGATCGACTCACCTATTCTTGGCACCAATTCTTGGCATCGGGCAACCGGCCCGCTTTACCGGCCACCCCGCACGGAGTAGGTACGCTCGTACAATGAAACATGCCTTTGAGTATGCCCTTGTCCGTTTCGCCGATCTGCTGTTCCAGGTGTTGCCACGCTCATGGGCCATCGGGCTGGGCGAACAGCTCAGTCTGGGCATCGCGCACATCATCACCAAACGGCGCGATCTCGTCCTGCACAATCTGGCCCTGTCGTTTCCCGAAAAGTCTGAGGCCGAGCGCGCGCACATTGCCCGGGAGGTCTGGCGCAATCTCGGCCGGCTGGCCGTTGAATTCTCCCGCGTGGCCGACTTTACCGACGGGTCGATCGACCGGTTGGTGGAGATCGAAGGCCGCGAGCATGTGGACTCCGCCCTCAAGGAGGGCAAGGGCATCGTCGGCCTGACCGCGCATTTCACCAACTGGGAACTGACCGGCGCACTGGTGCAGCGCGCCTTCGGGAACATGACCGTCATCGCCCGGACCGTCCGCAATCCGTTGGTCGATCGCTGGGTCTACGAGAAACGCACCGCCAGCGGGCTGACGATCATTCTCCCCAAAGACGCCGTGAAGGCCTCGCTCAAATGTCTCAAGAGCCGGGGCATCATCGGCATGATGATCGACCAGAGCTTGTCGAGCGGCGGCGTCTTCGTCGACTTCTTCGGCCGCCCGGCATCCTCGACCACACTGCCGGCACTGCTACACATCCGCACCGGCGCGCCAGTCATGTTTGCCTATCTTGTCCGTAACGGGGAACGCTTCCGACTCGTGTTTGAGCCCGTGGTCTTTCCACCGGTCGAGGATCCCGCAGCACGGATCCAGATCTATACCCAGGTCATGAGCACGCAATTCGAACAAGTGATCCGTCGCCACCCCGAAAGCTGGCTTTGGCTGCACAATCGCTGGAAACGACAGCCGGAATAGAAGACAGCCGAACGCATCAGAGCGCCTTATGCGCCCCGTCGCAGTACGGAGGATTCTTCGTCTGCTTGCACTGACACAGCGCGACTTGCTTCTTCTCGGTCGTCGTAAACTCCAGCGGCGTGAACTCGGTGCCCTTGTGGGCTCCGTCGCAAAACGGTTGGTTCTTCGAGCGTCCGCAGCGGCACCAATAATAGGTGCCCGGCTCTAACGACAAGACTGCGGGTTGCTTCGCTGCGATGACCGGCTTTTCCATGTGTTGACCCTCCTTGTGAGGTTATAAATAAAGCGGCTTGATCGGCGACACGACTGCCGCCGGATTGTTCTTCCACACTGACTCATCCGCATCGACATATACTTCAACTTCGTTCTCGTCAGGATCGTGCAGATACAAGCTCTGACTCACCGTATGATCGCTCATGCCGTCGATCGTCACACCGGCTTCTTCAAGTTCCCGCTTCGCGGCCCGCAGTTCATCAAGACTGTCGCCGACCTTGATCCCGATGTGATAGAGCCCGCGCCTACGGCCTTGTGGCGGACCCGGCGCATCGCCCACCTGGATCAGCAGCAACTCATGGTGCGTGCGACCGGACGTGAGCGCCGCCGCCGCGCCGTTGAAAATCCGCCCGACTTCCTTGAAGCCCAACAGGTCACGATAGAAGGCGAGCGACCGTTGTAAATCCTTCACATAGAACACAACATGGCCGAGATAGTGCGCTTTCATTCAAATACCCCGCAGAGACGGTTTGGACCATGCTTCCCAGCTGAAGCCACGACATTTACCCGGCCGATTCACTGTCGAGCTGATGGGCCTTCCTTCCGCCGCGGGCGAGCGGATGCTCAGGGAGCTGACCGCCGATCATGAGTTTCGCCAAATCCGCCGCGCGCACAACGAGCTCTTGCGCCCCCTTCCGGAGTTCCTGGCTGTTCTGGACCTCTGTGACGTTTCGCTCCATGTCCTCGGCGCTCCAACCACGGGAATGCGCGATGAACGGGAACTGTGGAAACTGGCAACCGACTTCGGCGAAAAAGGTCATGAGTTGTCCCGCCACGCCTTGGACGTTGTCTTGGCCGCCCATAATGATGAAGGCCGCCACCTTGTTCTTCAGCAGATGTTTATTGGCAATGGTCTCCTGATTCTGGATACAGTTCATCCGCTCGACCATCTTGTAGTAGAGGCTACTGGCGTTGCCCCAGCGGATCGGGGTTGAAATCAGGATGACATCAGCCCAATGCACGATCGCTTCATACACGCGATCGAGCTGGTCCGCCGGATCCATCTGCGTGATCGAGCAGGGCCATGTGCAGGCCTGGGCCGATTTGGAGTAGAAGCCCTCACAGGAGCGAAAGTTCAATTCACTGAGCTTGATACATTGCGTCTCTAGCTTCAGCGTGCTCCGAGCATGGTCCAGCGCGACCTCTAACATCGCATCGGATGTGCTGTACCGTGGATGCTCCAGGGTCATGGCCGTCGTCGAGATCCCCACGACGCGGATCGGGCCGGCCTGGCGCACCACCGGGCGTGCGAGCGGATGGGGCTCGTGTTTCTGCTTCTTTCGTTTCGTCGCCGACGACACATCGATGAAGAGCCGACCATTCTCCACTTTGGTCGCATAGGCCGGAACCTGATCCTGTTCATACCCCGGTTCTCCTTGACCCGTCTGGCGATGAAACTTCCAGTAGTGCCAGGGACAGACCACGTAGTCGCCGTCGATTGCGCCCTGACCCAATGGACCGCCGACATGATTACAGACGCCGGAGATTGCGGCAAACGAGCCCTCTTTATAGGTCAGCGCGATCGTCGTCTTCCCGGAAGAAACCTCTTGCAACGGCTTCTGCTTCAACTCATCGACGCTGCCAATGTCTGTCCATTGCGGGTCTGCCATAACAGGCTCCTCTCGTGTGAAGTCTCGCTGACGACCTTGCCCCCACAGATATGGGCAATAGGTCAGTCAGCGTCGCTTGTCGACTCTCGTGCTCACGACCGTGTCTTCTTGTACGGCTTCCCCGTGAATGTAATCCCGGCCTTCTGCACTTCCTGATAGGGGAGGAGCCACACGAGCGATTCGTCGCTCAGGTCGCCGACTTGAAAGCGGTTTCCCCAAGGATCGCGAAAATCGCACCGCAAGTCGGACGCTGGCTTCAGTTTGTACTTATTGAGCAGCTTCTTCCGCACGTCCTTGATCTGTTGCTCGTCCCGAACCATGAGGCCGAAATGCTTCATGCGATCCGGCTGCAACCTGTCCACTTCGAAGATCGCCATGAACTGATGTTCGCCCAGCTTGCACCAGGCCGCGCCTTCCCCCCCACGCAACATCTTCAAGCCAAAGACATCCGAATAGAACTTGACAGCCTTCTTCGCATCGGTCACTTCAATCACGATGTGGTTGCATCCATAGACTTGTACCGCCATCACACACCTCTCTTTCCATCACATTCCGCTGCTGCTCGTACGACCAACAGAGGAGCTGCAATCCCACAAGACGCTATTTGGCGCCTGAGAATTTCGGCGTGGCGCCGATGCTGTCCAGCCCTGCTTGCGCACAAGCCGCGTCAAGATGTCCCCCTGGTGCGCCTCCGACGCCGATCCCGCCGACGACTTCACCCGCGATCTCGATCGGCAATCCTCCGGCCAAAAACAGAATCTTGTCGTTCATGTGCTGTAATCCCTGAAGCCCCGGTGTTTTGGCGATCAGCTCAGCGACATTGCCTGTCGGCCCACGCATACTCGCCGCGGTGTAGGCTTTTTTCTCGCTGCTCTCGACAGTATGCGGTCCGGCTCCGTCCGCCCTTAGAAACGCTCTCAAAAGGCCGGCCCGATCCACCACTGCCGCGCTGACCCGATAGCCGTCTTTTGCGCATTGATCGACGGCCGATTTCGCCGCCGTCGCTGCGAGCGACATTGGCAATACCGCCTCACGTGGCAACTCTTCCGCTACAACAAGAGCAGGGGACAATCCAAGAACACAGGCCGTGAACATGATCAGCCCCCAGACGGACATCCGTATATGGGACTGACGCTGATTCATGTATGTCATCGATTCCTCCTTGATTGAATGAACTTATTCCACCTGCACAAGATCGTTATCGAGCCCCTGCTGCCTCCAGAGTGCCCACAATTTTTCGATAACCTTTCTGGCGGGCATGCTGGAGTGGCGTGACGCCTTCATGATCAGGAATATTCACCGATGCGCCGGCCGCCACAAGCATGCGCACGATCTCCTGGTGTCGTGGCCCGCCATCGCCCAGAATAATAGCCTCCAGGAGCGCCGTCCAACCGAGATTGTTCACGTGATTCACGTCGACATCAGAATTGAGCAATGCCCTGACCACCTCGACATGCCCGCGCTCGCATGCCGGAATCAGGGCCGTACCGCCGAAGCGATTATAAATCTTGAAGTTCGGCTTGGCCCTCAGGGCGAGTGTGAGAATCTCCAGATACCCACTGGCACCGGACAACAGCAGGGGACTGTCAAGTTTCTTGTCCTGCGCGTTGACATCGGCCCCGGCCTCTATCAGAAGCCGGGCGCTTTCGACATGGTTGTGACTGGTGGCCGCAAGCAGCGCCGTGCGCCCTTGTCCATCACGAACATGAATGTTGGCTCCTGCCTTCAGCAGCCGCTGCACGGTTGCCGTGTCATTCTCATCGGCCGCGAGAACCAGCCGCTGATCGTCGCTTATGGTCTCACCACGGCCATGAGAAGTCGCGAGTCCAATAAGAACCATGGTCACGGCGATCAGGCTTGTCCGTACCTGATTCATCGTGCCGACTCCGCCGTTCGATCTTTCTCCGCCAACACCCTCTCAATCTGCTTCAGGGTCTCTACGAATCGGCCTGAAGGCTGCGCACCCGAGATCGCATACGTCCCGTTCACAATGAAATAGGGAACCCCGCGGATGCCGAGCTTGTGGCCGGCAGCTTCTTCGGCCTTCACCTCCGCTGTATCTTCGTCACTTTGGAGATAGCGCTCCACGATTTCCTCGTTCAATCCAGCACGGGCAGCGAGTCGAACGAGAGTGGGGATCGATCCGATATCGGCCCCCTTTTCGAAATAACCCCGGAACAGCGAATCGACCACCGCGTCCTGGCATCCTTCCCGTTCGGCTAACCAAATCAGTCGATGCGCCAGGAAGGTGTTCGGGGCCCGCGCGATCTTCTCAAATGCGAAAGCAATCCGCTCCGATGCTCCGGCGGCCAGCACATGCTCCTCCAGTTGCCGGAATGAGTCCAGGCTCCCGAACTTGGCTTCGAGATAGGCCGTTCGATCCATCCCGTCCTTCGGCATCGTCGGATTCAACTGGAACGGTCGCCAGGTTATTCGTGCGGCTCCGCCGAACTCCGTCAGCGCTCGTTCCAGTCGCCGTTTCCCGACATAACACCAGGGACAGACGACGTCCGAATACACCTCAATGTGAAGCCCCTTCTCCGTCACGATAAATGTCCCATCTTGCCGGCCTGATAATCCCTCGCCGCCTGCACCAACTCTTCACGGGTATTCATGACAAAAGGACCATAGCGAGCAATCGGTTCATCGATCGGGGTACCGCTCATCACCAGCAGTCGGCTTTCCGCGCTCGCGTCGACCGTGATCTGCGAACCGTTCCGCTCACAGACGATGAGTTCGGCTTCGCCGGCCTCGCGTGACCCGTTCACCGACACACGGCCCTGCAACACGAAGATCGAGCTGTTGTCCCCATCAGGCACCGTCAACGAGGCACGACCTCCCGCTTTCACCTGCACGTCATACAATTGAATCGCCGTGAACGTGCGCGCCGGGCCTTTCTGTCCGAGAAACGATCCGGCGATTACGCGCAACGTCCCGCGACCATCCAGATCGACGACCGGAATATCCGCGTTCAGAATCGTCTGGTAGCCCGGCGCCGACATTTTCGACGCGCGCGGCAGATTCACCCATAACTGAATGGCATGGAGCGTGCCGCCCTTCTTCGCAAAGGCCTTCTCGTGAAACTCCTCATGGACGATTCCGGATGCCGCCGTCATCCATTGCACATCACCGGGACCAATGACGCCGCCGCTGCCGGTCGAGTCACGATGCGCCAGCACACCTTCGTACACGATCGTCACGGTTTCAAATCCCCGATGCGGATGTTCTCCCACACCGCGCGGATGGTCCGTGGGGGGGAAGTACTGCGGCCCCGCATAGTCGAGCATGAGAAACGGATCGACCGCTCGATCGAGGTCGTTGCTCGGGAAGAGATTCCGCACAGGGAATCCATCGCCGACCATGTGCGCAGATCCGGGCTGATAGACACCGAGTACAGATTTTGTGGTTGTCGTGTCTGTGGCCATGATGCCCTCCTTTCTTACGCCAGGCTTCGCAAAGCCTCGGCAAGCGTGACGGTGCCCCGCACGAGTCGCTCGGGATGTTCATACCCGATCGCGCCCTTCGCAAAGGCTGCGTACATCTCTTCGAATAAGGTAGCCGCTTCCATAGAGAACCCGAACGACGTGAACGTCGGCACCACCGCGTTGAGCGGCGCATGTTGCGCCGACACCGACTTCCCCAAAATCTGTCCGAGTGCGGCTGCCACATCATTGGGACTGTACTCTTCCGGTCCTGCCAGCTCTATAACCTGTTTACCCCGGCCGCCCGCAATCAACTGTTCCGCTCCCGTGCGGCCGATATCCCTGGTCGAAATCATCGGCACCTTGGCTGTCGGTGCGATGAAGGTCGGCAGCAGACCCTGGCCCTTCGCCATGCCGATTCCCGGCGCCCAGTTCTCCATAAAATAACAGGGGCGCAGGATGGTCAGATTCTTCGCGACGGCTCCCAGTGCCTGTTCTCCGTAACGAGCGGCCCGGATCGGCCCGGTGCCCTCCGCAATATGGCCGCCGATCGACGACAAGAACACCACGTGGGGAATCCCGCTGGCTTTGACCGCCTGGGCAGCCTGATCCATGCGTTGGCGCTGCTCTGAGAGCCACGCGGTCGCGCCGTAATTCGGCGGGACCAGTAGGTAGACGCCGTTCGCGCCCGTGAGGGCCTTGATCATCGCAGAAACATCCTCCAGCGACGCGACCGCAACGTCTGCGCCTTTCGCTTTCCATGCGGCACCTTTATCCGCTGAGCGCACAACGACCCGCACCGGCTGCTTGCGCGCCAGTAACGTTTCCACAACCGCCGATCCTGTGTGTCCGGTAGCACCAAGTACGACAAACATCGCCGTCACTCCTTTCGTGTGTGCGTCAGAACCGTTCCGCCAGCTTCCCGTCCACCGACCATTTCCCGCCCCCGGTTACCAGCAGCGCCGCTGCAATGCCGATCACTAAGAGATGATACTCGTAGCCTTCACCCTGTTGCTGCCCGAACCAGTTCATAAAAAACCCGTGGGGCAGATGGGCCATCGTGACGGCCCCGAGCATGATGACGATGAGAGAACCCGCACTGAACCTCGTCAGAAATCCACTTACCAGACCGAGGCTTCCGAAAAACTCTCCGATGATGACCAGGAGAGCAATGATCCAGGGCAAACCCAGCTTCTGGGTAAAGAACCCCATCGTGCCGTCGAAACCGAATCCACCATACCAGCCAAGCAGTTTCTGCGCTCCGTGCGGGAACATCACCAGACCCAACGTGAGCCGCAGGATCATACCGGACCACCCATCATCTGTTCGAAAGAACGCCTTCATATGGCACCCCCAAAGTGAGTTAGCTGAACGGTCACCCCAGGAAGATAGTTCTAACTAGTACTAAAGTCAAGTGGCAAACCATCACCGGCCGATGAACCCCATTACTTCATATAGAACCGGATGCTTTTCAGGCACTTATCATCGACGAGACAGCTGGCGTGAGGAGGAACAAAAGGTGCGCGGGACTAACTGGAGAAGACGGGCGGAGGCAGGGATCTATTTTCGGTCTTTAATGGCTCGTTCGACTTCGCGTCCGGCTTCACGCGTCTTGATGGTTTCTCGTCGATCGTAGAGCTTCTTCCCTTTCGCCAATCCAAGCTCCAGCTTCGCACGACCTCGGTCGTTGAAGTACAGGCGGAGCGGGATGAGCGTCAGTCCCTTCTGTTGCGTTTTGCCGAGCAGCTTGTTGATCTCCTTCTTGTGCAGGAGGAGCTTCCGCACCCGCATCGGATCGTGATTCATCATGTTGCCGTGGCTGTAGGGACTGATATGGCAATGGTGCAGAAAGACCTCGCCGTCGCGCACCGACGCATAGCTGTCCAACAAATTCACGCGTCCGTCCCGGAGAGACTTGACCTCGGTGCCCAACAAGACGATCCCGACTTCGAATTTCTCCTCGATGAAGTAGTCGTGATAGGCCTTCCGGTTCGTGACGACGGCTTTATACTGATCTTCTTTTTCTTTCGACATATCGTTCTTGCTGGGCCGATGCCTTGACCCTCTTCACGCTCCAAGCCTAAGATGGCCTATGGTTGGCTCCGGTCCTCTCGTCTCGTTCGGTACGATCCTCTCCAGCGTGGCCAAACAACTCGGTTTGGAAACCAGGCTCGTGGAGGTACGGATTCAACAACAATGGCCGACCCTCGTCGGTGAACCGATCGGCTCGCACACCTGGCCCGTCCAGATCCGCTTCCACAAACTCTATCTACTCGTCGAGAACTCCGTCTGGCTCCAGCAACTGACCTTTCTCAAACCGGCACTCCTGGCCAAACTCAATGCCGAGGCCGGATCGGAACTGCTGACGGACATTGTCCTGCGCGTGGGCGAGATCCCTTCGCAACAACCGGACCCTGCACCGACGACTCCGGCGCCTCCGAAAGCCACGGCGTCCGACCAGGAACTGGCCGAGTTCGCGGTCCATGCCTCTGCCATTCAGGACCCGGGGATCCGCCAGCGCTTCAGAGAGGTGATATCGAATTATCCTTCTCCGGCGACTCCGCCTCCGCCGGAAGGGGATCCGTCACACGCCCCTTGAACAGCACGCGCGTGGCGGCCGAGAGTTCGCCCGCCTTGGGCAGAGGGCCGACCCCGCCTTCCTCTTCCTCATCTTGCAGCAGATAATATCCCCGGACGGACTTGTCGAACTCTTTGGCGACCGCCGCATCGCCGGCGACATATTTTGCGAGCACTTCCGGATCGGTCCACCCGTCATCATCGAACACGTAGATAAGCATGCGCCGATACCGGCTGCCGGCATCGCCCGGCGTGGTGGGGCGGATCTTCATGGGGCCAAAATCGTGGGTCCGGTGTCCAACCTTTCGAAACCGGTTCAGCAAGGTCTCGATCTGCTGGTCGGTGGTTCCCGGAGGGACATGCGTCGCTACCAGATGGCCCTGTTGCGACCCGACACTATAGGGAGGAATCGACCGGTCCGGCCGACTGAGATACATGCCGCCCCAAATAAGCGCGAACGAGCCGACGAAGACCGCGAGCGCCAGCTTCACGACCGTGTCCAACGGCTTTTTGGCCGTGGGACCGGCAGGGGGCGTTGAGAAAGGTGCCTGCTCGTGCATGAAAGACTTGTGCGGCGAGACAGGCCCGCCGGGTTAGGCCTCCGGTTGGTCCTCGGGGACCACCTCAACCACTTCGGCTAATCGAGCAACGCCCACAACGCGATCATCGTCGCCGTCTAGATCGAGCACCCGCACGCCCTGGGTATTCCGGCCGACTTCTCGAATGTCGTCGACTTTGCAGCGCAGCAACTTGCCCTTCGCCGCCATCAACATGATTTCGTCGCCTTCGCGCACCTGGAGGAAGCCGACCGCTAAGCCGTTCCGCTCCGTAGTCTTGACGCTGATGATGCCTTTTCCGCCGCGACCTTGGACTCGGTAATCATTCACCGGCGTGCGCTTCCCATACCCGCCTTCGGTGACGGTGAGAATCGCCGTCGTTGAATCGGGCGTGATCGTTTCCATGCCGATCACTTCATCGCCTGGTTCCAGCGTGATCCCCTTGACCCCGTGTGCGGTCCGGCCCATCGACCGGACATCTTCCTCTTTAAAGCGGATCGTGATGCCTTGCTTCGTACCCAGCAGCATTTCACGCGACCCGTCCGTCACATGCACCGCAATGAGCTTATCGCCCTGATCCAGCGACAGGGCAATGATGCCTCCCTGGCGCGGATTGCTGTAGGCCGACAATTCCGTCTTCTTGATTACGCCCTGCTTCGTCGCCATGACGACAAAGCGATCGTCGCGATACTCCTTCACGGGCATCGTGGCCGTCACTTTTTCATCTTTCGACAGCGCCAGCAAATTCACCAGAGCCTTGCCTTTGGCGCCCCGGCTGGCTTCGGGAATCTCGTGCACCTTGAGCCAGAACACTTTCCCGGCATCGGTAAAGAAGAGCAGCGAGTCGTGCGTCGACGCCGTAAACAGCGTCTCGACGAAGTCTTCGTCTTTGATCCCCATCCCGATCTTGCCTTTTCCGCCCCGGCGCTGAGCGCGGTAGAGCGAGACGGCATTCCGTTTGATGTAGCCAGTATGGGAGATCGTGACGACAACTTCTTCTTCGGCGATCAGATCTTCGAGGCTGATTTCCGCTTCTTCTTTGACGATCTGCGTCCGCCGCTCGTCTTTATAGGCCTCGCGGACTTCCGCGAGCTCGTCCTGAATGATCTTCCGCACCAGAGCCGGGCTCGCGAGAATGGACTTCAGATACTCGATCTGCTTCAGCACCTCTTTGTATTCTTCGATCAGCTTCTGGCGCTCCAGCTGCGTGAGGCGCTGCAGCCGCATTTCCAGAATGGCGGACGCCTGAATCTCGCTCAATCCGAATTGGCTCATCAATCCTGCGCGGGCTTCGTCGGGCGACTGCGCGCGGCGAATGAGCGCGATCACCGCATCCAAGTTGTCGAGGGCAATCTTCAGCCCTTCGAGGATATGCGCGCGCTCCTCGGCCTTCCGGAGTTCGAACGCGGTCCGGCGCACAATCACTTCGCGCCGGTGATCCAGGAAATGGGAGAGAATCTGTTTGAGATTCAGGACTTCAGGACGGTTGTTGACCAGCGCGAGCATGATCACGCCGAAGGTCGTTTCCAGCTGCGTGTGCTTGAACAAATTGTTCAGGACGATCAGCGGGATTTCGCCCCGCTTGAGTTCAATGACGACACGAACCCCTTCGCGGTCCGACGATTCGTCCCGCAGGTCGGCAATACCCTTGATTCGCTCGTCCTGCACTAGCTCGGCAATTTTCTCGATGAGTTTGGCCTTGTTGACCTGGTACGGCACCTCGGTGACGATCAGCCGTTCACGGTCGGTCCGCTCATCCGACTCCACATTGACCTTGGCGCGCACCTTCAGCAGCCCGCGGCCGGTCTCGTACGCATCCTTGATCCCGCTCATCCCATAAATGAATCCCGCGGTGGGGAAATCGGGGCCGGGAATCTTCTTCATCAGTTGAGCGATGGTCACATCGGGATTTTCGATCAAAAGCAGCAGCCCGTCGATGACTTCGCCCAGATTATGCGTGGGAATGTTGGTCGCGTAGCCGACCGCAATACCGCCGGCCCCGTTGATCAGCAGATTCGGAACTCGCGTGGGAAGCACAAGCGGTTCTTGCAAGGACTCATCGTAGTTGGGGCCGAAATCGACCGTCTCTTTGTCGATATCGGCGAGCAGCTCTTCGGCCAGCTTTGTCATGCGCGCTTCGGTGTACCGCATGGCGGCGGCGGAATCGCCGTCCATCGATCCGTAGTTCCCCTGGCCGTCCACCAGCGGATAGCGCATGTTGAAGTCCTGCGCCATGCGCACCAGCGTGTCGTAGATCGCCGAGTCGCCATGGGGATGGTAGTTACCCATGATCTCGCCAACGATTTTGGCCGACTTGCGATAGGCGCGATTGTGGGCCAGGCCCATTTCGTTCATGCCGAAGAGAATGCGGCGATGGACCGGCTTGAGCCCGTCGCGCACGTCCGGGAGCGCCCGTCCTACGATCACGCTCATGGCGTAATCGAGGTACGACGACTTCATTTCATCTTCGATCGCTATGTAACCGAGCCGTTCATCTGCGGGCATTCAGAACTCCTCGTAACAAATGACGCGGATGCGTCACATCACTACACGTCTAAATTTCTGACTTCGAGCGCGTGCTCCTGAATGAAATTGCGTCGAGGCTCAACCTCGTCGCCCATCAGGATCGTAAAGATTTCATCCACGCCGGGCACATCTTCCAGTTTCACTTTGAGCAAGGTTCTGGTTTCAGGATTCATCGTGGTCTCCCACAACTGCGACGGATTCATTTCGCCCAGCCCTTTGTATCGCTGAATCCCGAGTCCCTGCTTACCGATTTCGATGATCGTCTTCACCAGGTCGGCCGTGCCGGAGAATTGCTGCTCCTGCCCCTTCGCTTTCAACTTGTAGGGAGCGCGCCCCAGCCCGATCGTGGAGGGAGCCAGCTTCTGGAGTTCGCGGAAATCGGCCGATCCGACGACTTCGTGCGTCAGAGTCATGCTGAGCACAATGCCGTTGCTCGTAATCCGGCAGATCACCTTGTTAGATTGATGCTCTTCGTCCTCGACGATGGTCAGATCCGCAGTCGCCTTCGGATAGATGGCTTCCAACACCCGCTTGGCATTGGCCACCACCGTCCTGAGCGCCGCCTGATCCTTCAGCATCTCGCGATCCAGGCCGGGCTCATCCACGAAGGCCCGAAGAATGTTGGCTTCATGATGCTTCTTGTTCAGGCGCGACAGAAAGGTTTCAAAGGCGACCAGCTTTTTCAGCACCGGCAGGAGCCGGCGGCCCGTGACATATCCCTGGGTATTCTCCACATAGACCTCGACCTCCTCGACGGCGAGATCGGCCAGGTGTTCGTTCAAGAGGCCTTCGTCCTTCAGATACTTTTCCGACTTGCCCTTCTTCACTTTGAAGAGCGGCGGCTGGGCGATATAGATATACCCGCGCTCCAGCAACTCCGGCATTTGGCGGAAGAAGAACGTCAGCAGCAGGGTCCGGATATGACTCCCGTCGACGTCGGCGTCGGTCATGAGAATGATCTTGTGATAGCGCGCCTTGGCGATGTCGAACGAATCTTTCTCGGGTTTGTCGCCTTCATCCCGCCGGCGGCCGATGCCGGTCCCGAGCGCCATGATCAAGGTGCGGATTTCGTCGCTGGAGAGCATCTTGTCGAACCGGGCTTTTTCCACGTTGAGGATTTTGCCCTTGAGCGGGAGAATAGCCTGGTACTTCCGGTCTCGGCCCTGCTTGGCGGAACCGCCGGCCGAATCTCCCTCGACGATGTAGAGCTCGCTCAGCGCCGGATCTTTCTCGGCGCAGTCCGCCAGCTTGCCGGGCAACGAGCCTCCGTCGAGCGCGCTCTTCCGGCGAATCAGTTCCTTGGCCTTGCGGGCGGCTTCGCGCGCCCTGGCCGCATCAATGGCCTTGCCGATGATCTTCTTGGCGACCGCCGGATTCTCCTCGAAATAGGTGCCGAGCGCCTCGTTCACCGCCGCTTCGACGATGCCCTTCACTTCGCTATTGCCGAGCTTGGCCTTCGTCTGACCTTCGAACTGCGGATTGCGCACCTTCACACTGACGACCGCCGTCAACCCTTCACGCACGTCGTCGCCGCTCAAGGATTCGGTCTCTTTCTTGAGCAGATCGTTGGCGTTCGCGTAGCTGTTGATCGTGCGCGTCAGCGCGGCCTTGAAGCCGACGAGATGCGTCCCGCCTTCTTTCGTATTGATGTTGTTGGCGAAGGAAAACAGATTTTCCGCGTAGCTGTCGTTGTACTGCAACGCTAGCTCGAGGATCATATCGGGCTTTTCGACATTGACATAGATCGGCTTATGGATCGGCGTCTTGGCTTCGTTGAGATGCTCGACGAAGGAGACGATGCCGCCCTTGTACTTGAAAATCTGTTCTTTTTCTTTGCGCTCATCCTTCAGCGCGATCTCCAGGCCCTTGTTCAAAAAGGCCAGTTCGCGCAACCGCTGGGCCAGGATGTCGAAACTGAACTCGAGCGTCTCGAAAATCTGTCCGTCCGGCTTGAAGGTGACTTGGGTCCCGCGCCGTTTGGTCTTCCCGGTCATCTGGAGCGGGGCGTCTGGTTTGCCGCGCTGATACCGTTGTGTAAACACCTGACCATCCTGCCAGATTTCCAACTCCAGCCATTCGGAGAGCGCGTTGACGACGGAGATACCGACGCCGTGCAGACCGCCCGAAACGGTGTACGCGCCCTGCTCGAACTTTCCGCCGGCATGGAGGACGGTCAAGGCCACCTCGGCCGCGGATTTCTTTTGCGTGGAGTGCATGCCGGTCGGAATGCCCCGGCCGTTATCGACGACGGTGACACTCCCGTCGATGTGAATCGTGACCTCGATCGTCTCCCCGAATCCCGCCATGTGTTCGTCGACGCTGTTGTCGACGACTTCATAGACGAGGTGGTGCAGGCCGTCGACGCCGGTGCTGCCGATGTACATCGCCGGGCGTTTCCGCACGGCATCGAGACCTTCGAGGACTTTGATTTGGTCGGCGTTGTAACTGTCTGACTTGGGCTTGCTGATTGACTCGTTCGTGGCCATCCGTCTCCTAGTCTCTGATCTTGGTTTTCAGCGGATGATCAACATGTTCATCCGGCAAGGCCGCAGGCGAAAAGAAACCGGAGGCGTACCCTCTGGGGTACGTTGAGGATTTCTTTGAGCCGAGAACGACGCTGGTGAGCATGTTCATCATCCGCCTAGATCTTAATCGGCATCACGACACACTTGAACCCAGGATTCTCGGCTTCCTGAATCAAGCACGGGCTGAGCGGCGTGTCCATCTGCAAGGTGATGGTTTCGCTGTCCATCACACTGAAGACATCCAGAAGATACCGGGCGTTGAATCCGGTCTGCAGCGCCTCACCGTCATAGGTCGCCGGCAACTCCTCGGTCGCTTCTCCGTAATCCGGGTTGCTCGAAAACAGGATCATATGGCCCGGCGCAAAAGAGAGTTTCACGGCGTTCGCCTTGTCTTTCGACAGGACCGACACGCGCCGCAGCGCGCTTTCCAATTCGAGGCGGTTCACACTGATCTTCTTCCCGCCCTCTTTGGGGATGACCTGCTGATAGTTGGGATAGTTCCCTTCCATCAAGCGCGAGGTCATGAGCAGGCCGCTTTTCCGGAAGATCATGAGGTTCTTGGTAAACCCGATCAGCGGTTCGCCTTCGCCCCCCTCTTCCAACAGCCGCCGCATTTCCTGCGCCGCTTTCTTCGGGACGATGGCTTTAATTTCCTGCGGTCCGCCCTTGCCGGCTTTGCCCACTTCCTGCTCGGTCACGGCCAGACGATGGCCGTCGGTACCCACAAGCCGGAGCGAGGTCTTCTTGTCCGTGACGACCAAGGTGACGAGCAGGCCGTTCAGAATATAGCGCGCATCATTGTCCCCTGCGGCAAACAACGTTTTCCGGATCAGTTCCAACAGCCCGGCGCCGGAGAGCGGAATCAAGCCCTCGCGATCGATCACCGGCAGGGCAGGGTACTCGGAACTGGGCAGCCCGACGATTTTGAACTGGCTCTTGCCCGCTTGAATCGTCGTCCAATTGTTGTCGCCCGAAGTCAACTCGATCTCGCCGGCCTTCAACTCCTTGATGATTTCATACAACTTGCGCGCCGAGACGGTCACACCGCCCGGTTGCAGTACCGTGGCCTTATAGAGTCCGCGCATACCGATTTCCAGGTCTGTCGCGACAATCTCAACGCCGTCCTGTTTGGCTTCCAGCAGAATGTTGGAGAGAATCGGCATGGTGTTCCGTTTCTCCACGACGCCTTGCACACGCTGGAGACCCGTCAACAGTTCATCGCGCCCGATGCGTACCTTCATAGTATCTTCTCCCTCAACAGGACGACCTCAACCCCGTAGGATCTGTTCCTTCAGTTTTTCCAACGTCGTCTGCATGGCCGGATCCGCGTCCTTCGCCTTCGCCACCTGGCGGCAGGCATGGATAATCGTCGTATGGTCCTTGCCGCCGAAATGCCGGCCGATCTCCGGATACGAGGCGTCGGTCAGTTCGCGGCAGAGATACATGGCGATCTGCCGCGGATGGACCAGCGTCTTGCTTCGACGGCGGGACTTCAGCTCGTTGATCTTCACGTGAAACTGGGTGCAGACCACATCCTGGATATCTTCCATCGCCACGATTTTCTTCTTATCCCCGATCAGATCACGCAAGACCGTCTTGGCCATCTCCAGGGTAATCTTCTGTCCTGTGAGCGACGCAAAGGCTCCCAATCGGACCAGGCTGCCTTCGAGCTCACGAATATTGCTCTTCAGAGTGGTCGAAAGATACTGGATCACGTCCTCGGGAAGCTGGATCCCCTCGTCCTCGGACTTCTTGCGCAAGATGGCGATCCGCGTTTCCACATCGGGCGGCTGTAGATCGGCGATGAGTCCCCATTCGAAGCGAGACCGGAGCCGCTCTTCGATATCCGGCATGTCTTTCGGAAACCGGTCGCTCGAGAGAACGATCTGCTTATGCCCCTCATACAACGCATTGAACGTATGAAAGAACTCTTCCTGCGTCCGCTCTTTGCCGGCCAAAAACTGGATGTCGTCGATCATCAGCATGTCGATATGCCGATAGCGCTTCCGCAAGTCCATCATCTTGTCGTAGCGGATCGAATTGATGACCTCGTTGGTGAACTGCTCGGTCGTCAGATAGGCGATCCGGAGATCGGTTCGTTCCGCCACATGATTGCCGATCGCGTTCAGCAAGTGCGTCTTTCCAAGTCCCACCCCCCCATAGATAAAGAGGGGGTTGTACGCTTTCCCCGGCTGTTCAGCAACCGCCATACAGGCGGCATGCGCGAACTGGTTCCCGGCGCCGACGACAAAATTCTTAAAAATGTACTTGGGGTTGAGCTGAATCCCCCGCCGTGGCTTAGGCTGCGTGACGGTCTTGGCAGCCGTCGCGACCGCAGCCTGATCCTGCTGCTTGGCCGATTTCTGATCGACCAGGAAAGAGACGGCGACATCTCCACCTCCACGCGCAGCCGAGACCGCTTCGGCGAGAAGCGGACCATAGTGGGTGCCCAGCCAATCGCCAAAGAACTTATTCGGAACCCCGATATGGGCAGTCGAATCTTCAATTCTATCCAGGTGCACTGGGGTGAACCAGGTGTCGTACACCTGCTTCGGGACCTTCCCCTGGATAAAGTGAAGCGCCTCTTGCCAAACCGTGTCGATACTCATAACCCTTTAAAATTCCTATACACAGGCTTATACACACCTGTGGACAACCTGACATCCGTCTTCACAATTCCGAGTAAATCCTCACCTGAAAGGAATCGCTGATTACCACGTACCCCCGTATATTGTCGAGTTGGATTTTCCTTATCCACTTCTACACACACCCTATACCACCCAACTCAGGCGGTTCATGCAGAGGAAATCCACAAACTCATCAGACAGGAGTCTGTCTCTATTGTTCTATCTTTCCAACAATGTATGAGCTATTCCCACTATTCTTCTTACTACTACGACTCCGACTACTCCTACGAGTTTCTTATCTTGGTAAAGATAATAAGAAGTCAGAGCAGGATAACCTTCGTATGGGCAAATACCAATTCCAGGAGTTCCCGGTCCGTTAAACTGACGGAAGGGGAGGAGTCGTTTGGACCGGCTTTCCGCACATGCTCGGCAAAACCGGTAGAAGAAGCGGGCAATCCTTCTTCGAGAAGAACATATCCGGACTCCTGAGAGGTAAAGAGACTGGATTCAATCCCTTCCAACGGCTCACGAAGCATGTACAAACAATCTGCCACAGCGTTCCCCTTACCGTGAAGATCAAAACACGAGAGTTCGATCGACGTCTGTTAAAAAGTGTCGGATGTATTCAGCCGTCTGATACTGGACAGCAAACTGACTTTGCACCAACGATCGATTCGCATCCGATTGAACGATGAATGGAATCTCAAGATGTTCGATTGATGGGAGATACTTTTCTAAAATTTCCATATCAATCACGTCATCGAGATCTTCTGAAAGCAAACGAACCGCCTCATTGAGAAGCACCACGGTCGTATCATGGGTCCCCGCCACAAGGCCGAGTGCAATACGCAGGGCTTCCACCGGACGGTGCGTTTGACGGGGATCTTCTCGAATCACTACGGCTATTTTCTTCGCCATCGTCTGGTGGATACCCTTAAATCAGGTAAAGGCTAAAAATTGATCGCAGGCATCGATAATCCCGGAGAGGACCACCAGCCCGCACAGGGAGATCTTGGAATGGATCCCATCGGTCGGTACATGATGCTGTTGGCAGCCATAAGCGCAGGCAAAGAGCTTGACGCCATCAGTCGCTAGTTCCTGATACCGGGCGTCAGAAATGTTCTTCACCCCTTCATCGATGAGGTATAAATACACCTCGGTGTTGCGTTGAAGAGCCGCACGTGAAAGACGGTAAACCGTCTCAACACTTCTATGAGTCGGAGGGACTGAAAGAAGCAGTCCAAGCTTCTTTGAATTCATAGGTAATTCACAGATATTTATATTAATTAATCAACAACTTATAATAATTATCCAGAGGCCGTGAGCCTACGAATTTTTGAAGGGAAAGTCAACCGCAAAAACCGCTAGACTAGGAAGTATGAACCTGAGGTAAAAGAGCGGCGACAAGTGTGGCAAGAGGCAGATCAACTTGATCTTTTGTCAGCATATTTCTAAGGATCGCGGATCCCTTATCCAGTTCATCATCACCGAGGATAAGGGTATAGCGACAGGTAAAACGATCCGCCTGGCGTAGATGAGCTTTGAGCGTCGCAGAGCGAAAATCCGTCACAGCTCGAACACCGGCCAGACGGAGGTCTTGGAGGATCTTTAATCCTTGAAGAGCCGCCCGTTCGCCGAATGCCGCCACATAGACGGTCTTGTCTCCAACGGATGGAGGTGTGACGGTTTCCGGCAGCATCATTGAGATCCGCTCAATACCTACAGCAAAGCCCACAGCCGGGGTCTTCGGCCCATCCAGGGTCTCTACCAGCCCATCGTAACGTCCACCGGCGCCTACGGCGTTCTGTGCCCCTAAACTCGTGGTCGTCACTTCAAACGTGGTCAGGCAGTAATAATCCAACCCCCGAACCAGCCGATGATTCAATTGGTAGGGAATCCCGATAGCCTGAAGCCCTTCCAGCACCTTTGAAAAATAGGTCGTGGCCGGTTCTGCCATCGAACCGGCAAGAGTCGGCGCAGCGTCTGTGGCGGCCCGGCAGACCGGCACCTTGCAATCCAGTACGCGCAACGGATTCGTCTCAATGCGGCGAACGCAATTCGCACAAAGCTGACTTTCCTGTTGGCGAAGATAAGCCACGAGAACCGGTCTATACGTCTCCCGGTCGCTCGTATACCCAAGATTGTTGATTTCCAGGGTGAGCGCGGGGAGTTGGAGGTCAGACAGCAACTGCCAGAGGAGGGCAATCGTTTCAACATCCGCCCGCGGATCGGCCATGCCGAAGGATTCCACGCCGAACTGGTGAAATTGCCGCAACCGTCCTGCCTGCGGCCGCTCGTGGCGAAACATCGGTCCGAGGTAGCAATATTTCTGGGGAAGCGGATCGGCCGCGCGGTTGTGTTCGATGTAGGCCCGGACCGTTCCGGCCGTTCCTTCAGGACGCAAGGTCAGCGATGTCCCGTCCCGGTCCTGAAACGTATACATTTCTTTTTCGACGATGTCCGTCGAGGCCCCGATACTGCGGGCAAAGAGCGTCGTCACCTCGAAAATCGGCACCCGGATTTCGTGAAATCCGAATGTCGAGGCCCAGAACCTGGCCTTTTCTTCAATGAGGCGCCAGCGCGGGGTCTCTTCCGGAAGCAGATCTTTAACGCCCTTGATACCCTTGATCATCGTCGATCCTCACCATAGGCAAAACGTCGGGACTATAGCGGCGCATTCCGAGCCAAGTCAACGGAGCGGCCTTGCGCCTCAGGCAGTCGGGGGGTATAGTTCGGCCCTCGTGATTGTCAGCAGCCTCGTGAGGACTTCGGGTCGATGAGTCAGGATCAATCCAGCCGGCGCGTCATCGCCGTGGCGCCCATGCCACCGGAGAAATCCGCCTATGCCCTGGCGCGGTACAGCCGCTCGCCGGACTCTATCGAGAGCAGTATCAAGTGGGTCCACGGCCACTCCTCGGAAAAATTCTGGGACCAGTTCTATTTCGATTACGGGCATGCGTCGATCGCCGACCTGGGCCACGTCATCATCTGTTTTGAAAACATTTCCGAGTTCGCCGCCATTCGCCTCGAAGACGAACCGCTGTGGGACGGGCAGGCCAAGTCGAGCCGCTATCAAAATTTTGCCTCGGGCAGCTGGTATATCCCGGACTCCCTGCGCGGGACGGAGACTGAAGGAACCTACGAAGGGATCTTGCGGAGCCTGTCCGAAGTCTATCGTCTCCTGCATCCGCAGCTGACCCAATTTCTGACCGAGCGCGAACCGCGCCCTGAATCGATGAAGCCGGTGGACTATCAGCGCACCATCGCCGCGCGGGCGTTCGACGTCACGCGCTACCTTCTGCCGCTGGCGGCGAAGACCAACGTCGGGCAGGTCGTGAGCATCAGGACGTTGGAAAAACAGATCACGCGCCTGCTCTCGTCGCAATTACCGGAGCTGCACCTCATCGCGGATGACCTCAAGGATGCCTGCCAGCGTGCCCCCATGAACCTGTGGGGCGAGTTGAGCGGCCAGGCGGCGGGAATGACCGAGCCCATGGCTCCGACCCTCGCGCGCCATGCCAAGCCGAACGACTATCAATCGTCGGTGTATCAGGAACTGGGCCGGTACGCGAAAGAGGCCCTCAAGGGTACGGGTTTGGATCAACCGTCATCGTGGGGCGAACAGGAATCCGTCGAGCTAATCGAAGGCCATGACCCGATCGATGAAATCGTCACGACGCTGCTCTATCGCGCCACGCACGCGCCCTATCGCAAGATCCTCGCCGTCGTCCGCGACTGGACCGACAAGCAGAAGCAGGACGCGATCGATGTCGGCATGAGATCACGGGGTCCTTACGACGAACTGATCAAGGAATTCCGCAGCGGCTACGCCTTCACCTTCGATATCCTGATGGACATCGGCGGCTGGCGCGACATGCACCGGCACCGGCGCTGCCAGCAGATCCAGCAAAACTTCACGACGATCCACGGCTACGATGTGCCGCCGCCGCTCGTGCAGGCGGGATTGGATTCCGAGTACAGGCAGGCCATGGATGCTGTCCGCATCGACATCGAACAGCTCAAGAAGACCAGCGCCGAAGGGTCGCTCTACGCCATCCCCTTCGGGTTCAAAGTCCGCTGCCTCTTCAAGATGGACTATGCCGAAGCGGAATACATCGCCAAGCTCCGCTCCGGCGTGAAAGGCCACTGGTCCTATCGCACGATCGCCTGGCTCATGAAACAGAAGCTGGCCGCGCGCTACCCCATGCTCGGGGATCGCATCCAGGCCACATCACCTGACATCGAAGACACCTTGACCAGATAGATTCCGAGACACCATGCCCGATCATCAAACACCATGTGAAGCCGCGCTCCTCTCGGGGCAATGGGATGTCGCCGAATCAGAAGCCCGCGCCTGGGCCCGCCATCTTCCCGAAGGGAAAGAGAAGGATCCGCGTCCCCATTTCGCGCTGAACGCCGTGCATCTCATCCGCGGACAGTTCGCCGACGCCTGGCAGGCGCATGCCCACTGCCTGCACGAGGCCGAGGATATTGCCGAGGTGAAGCAGTGGGTGGAAACGTTTGTCGGGCGGCAGCAGGAGAATGCCCACGCCCATCTGATCATGGGACTGTTCCTCGCCCAGTCCGGCGAGTCGGAACAATCCATGAAGTCGTACAAAGAAGCGGCGAAGCTCGCGCCCGAGTCCGCCTACCCGCATTACTTTCTTGCCCAGATCCACGAGCGGGCGAACCACCTCGAAATGGCGATCAAAGAATATCGCGAAGCCGTGCGGCTCGCGCCGGACTATGCTCCGGCCCGCACCAATCTCGGCGTGGCCTACCAGGAGCAGGGCCGCCTCGAAATGGCCATTCCGCAATATCGCGAAGTCATCAAGCTCAACCCCGACGACCATATCGCGCACGCCAACCTCGCCTGTGCCCTGGCGGAGCAGGGCAAGATGGAACCGGCCGTGCAGTCGTACAAGACGGCGTTGAAGTTGAATCCGAAAGACGCCGAAGTCCACTTCGCGCTGGGCGGGCTATATGAAACGCGCGGACGGTTGGATTTGGCTGAACGGGCTTATCGTGACGCGCAGGAAGCCAATCCCGAGTTCGGTTCGGCGCACTCGGCGCTCGGCTGGCTCGCGCTCAGAAAGCGGCAGTTCCAGGACGCGCAGGAATTATTCAGCCGTGCATTGAAGTGCAATGACGAAGACCCCCGGGCCTACCACGGCATCGCCGAGCTCTACGCCATCCGCGGCAAGCGCCAGAGCGCGATGGAAAACTACACCAAAGCTGTGAAGCACTATCGCGACCCCGAAATGCGCAACGCGATCATGAATCAGCTCTTCCAAGAAGGCCAAGTACCGGACTAACAGGATGCTAAAAAAGTCCGCCAGCTGCGTTCCCTGCCTCCGCCGAAGCGCTTCGCGCAGGCAGGTCACTTCGAAAGCATCCTCAACGTAGCTTCTCCTTGAACCCCACGGTCGCAGCATAGAGTCTCCTCATCGAAAGGATACGTCTTATGCCGGTTCCAGACTTCCAGAGCTTTTTCAGGCCATTGCTGGATCTTGCTGCGGATGGGAAGGAGCACTCGATTCAAGAAGCTCGCGAGTATATTGCTAAAATTATGGCTCTTTCAGAGGAGGACCTGAACGAGTTACTTCCAAGTGGCACTCAAAGGAAGTTCGATAACCGTGTTGCCTGGGCAAAGAGCTACTTTGTGCAGGCTAAGGTTCTCGATTCATCTCGCCGAGGGTATTTCAAAGTGACTCAGCGTGGATTAGATCTGCATAAGGTGGGGCACAAGAGAATAGACATAAGGATTCTCAATCAGTACACGGAGTTTGTTGAATTTCATAAACCCAGAGCGGCAAAGGAAGAAGAGGTAGAGCCAACTAGTGAGACACCAGAGGAGACGCTCCAAAAGTCGTACGAAAGTATTCGTAGTGACCTAGCCAGTCAAATCGTCCAGAGAATTGCGAGCAACTCACCACAGTTCTTTGAGAGACTTGTCGTCGATTTGATGGTTGCAATGGGCTATGGGGGATCTCGTGCTGATGCCGGGAGGTCTATTGGTGGTAGCGGAGATGAAGGCATTGACGGAATCATTAAGGAAGACCGACTCGGGCTTGACTTGGTATACCTTCAAGCCAAGCGCTGGGAAGGTTCGGTTGGAAGACCAGAAGTACAGAGGTTTGTCGGAGCACTTCATGGCAAGCGCGCAAAGAAGGGCGTATTTATCACGACTAGCAAGTTTTCAGATGACGCCAAACGATATGTTGAAACTATAGATCCCAAAGTCATTTTGATCGATGGACGGATGCTTGCGGAATTGATGATCGATCAAGGCTTGGGAACAACGACGACTGCGACTTTCGAAATAAAACGAATCGACTCAGATTATTTTACGGAAGAGTAAATCAAATACGGTCTCTTGTGCCCACGCCAAAAATTGGCTTTATGTTTCGAACTCCATGCCGGTCAGGCCCGTTTTCAGGGCAGTCCCAGCGAGCGCATGAACGTTCAACAGTGGTGGTGTAGTCGCTGGGGAGACCCAGTTCTTTGTTGATCTCACCGTGCTTCATGTCCACTGGCAATATCACGACTCGCCCACCTAGTTTGGTGGCCTTCGACGCAAATGGTTGTGCCTCCGGGCAGGCGTTGCTCGAGCGTGTCCGGTCGATTTGGCTTCCTCCTTCTGGCTAGCCACATCATAGCACATTTGCTATAATCTCCAACATGAACTGGCGGGTCTCTTTCTACAGCGCAGAGCTTCAGGAAGAGATACTTGGGCTTTCTGCTGGTTTTGTCGCCCGATTCCTACGGTACGCTGAGCGGGTGGAGATCTACGGTCCTGACCTTGGTATGCCTCATACCCGTGCTATGGGTGATGGGTTGTTCGAGTTGCGGCTCAAAGCTGCGGAAGGCATTGCCCGAGTGTTCTACTGCACTTTGGTAGGTCGCCGGATTGTCATGCTTCACCAGTTCGTGAAGAAATCCGAGAAGACGCCCCTAAAAGAATTAAGGCTTGGGCGTAGCCGAATGAAAGAGGTGAAAGATGCGCAACACTCTGAAAGCCTTTAAAGCCAAGGCACTTGCCCGTCCGGACGTGCGCCGCGAATACGATGGACTCAAGGAGGAGTTCGAGCTGCTCGACGAAATCCTGAAAGCGAGAACCGAGGCGGGGCTCACTCAGGCCGACCTTGCCACACGTATTGGTACCACGCAATCGGCGGTGGCTCGTTTGGAAAGTTCAATGGGGAAGCACTCCCCTTCTATCGGCACGCTTCGGCGGTACGCCTCGGCGCTTGGCTATCGACTCCAAGTCCGTCTGGTGAAAAAACAGAGTCCTATTACTCATAAACAAAAGAAGAGCACTGGGCCAGTCGATGCGGATACGTTGTTAGCTAAAGCGCGAGCTCTTCGACGAACTCCTAAAAGGGTTCGAGTGACGGATCGACTACTCCATTCGCTCAAGGGAAAGCGCCATGTGCGGGTCAGCAAAAAAAGCGCGTGAATTCAAGAGGGAATGTCTGTTGAGGCTTCGAGAGGCTGCTCAAAATTTCCATCAGCAAGGCCGCAGAAAGCGGGACGACTGAGGCGTACCCTTGGGGTACGTCGCAGGGAGGCACGCGCACGAGAACGAAGCTGGGGGGAATTTTC
>WBZP01001206.1_pt1 | contig 32657 bp, 22 predicted proteins | sample 5204301 | NCBI WGS metagenome assembly WBZP01 (sample SAMN12412401, study PRJNA552823) | activated sludge metagenome | isolation source: activated sludge from nitrification reactor of wastewater treatment plant... | place: USA: Pennsylvania | collected 2017 | reverse complement strand
TAGAGGGCCGTGCGGGCCACGCGCGGGTTGGGCGCGGCCGGGTCGAGGGGCAGCACTTCCACGGCGCGGCCGTCGTAGACGGCCATGCCGCTGTTGGTCGTGCCGAAGTCCATGCCGATGATCATGGTGGGTATTATCCGCAGATTGGGCAGATTGGGCAGATTTTAAGAAGCTCACGCCAAGGCGCGAAGAAGAATCTCACGCAAAGACGCAAAGAACGCCAAGCTTAAGAAGCTTTCTTAGCTTGGCGTTCTTTGCGTCTTTGCGTGAGATTTTCTTAAAATCTGCCTAATCTGCGGCTGACCCCTCTTCGTACACCACCCGCCCATCAAACACAGTCAGCCACACTTTCGCCTCCGCGATGGCCGCCGGCTCTATCGCGAACAAGTTGTCCGACAGCACGACCAGATCGGCGTACTTGCCCGGCGTGATGGAGCCAAGCCGGTCGGCCTTGCCCGACAGCCGCGCCGGGCCGAGGGTGTAGCCTTCGATGGCCTCGGCCACCGTCAGCCGTTCGGCCGGATACCAGCCGCCGGCCGGCTGGCCCGTCTCGTCCTGGCGCGTCACGGCGGCGTGGATGCCCAGCAGCGGGTTCAGCGGCGCGACCGGCGCGTCGGAGCCGAAGGCCAGCGCCGTGCCCCGGTCGAGCAGCGAGCGGAAAGCGTAGGCCGTGCGCGCCCGCGCCCCCCAAACGCGGTCGGCCGTGCGCCAGTCGCTTTGCAGATGCACCGGCTGGACGGAAGCGACGATGCCATGCGCGGCCGGCCGCCCCAGGTCGTCGGGGTGGATGAGTTGCACGTGCTCGATACGCTGCGGCATTGGCAGCCGGGCCGTCGCCCCGCGCGTCGTCGCCCACTCGCCCATCACGTCCAGCACTTCGCGCACCGCCCGGTCGCCGATGGCGTGGACCGACATGGGGAAGCCGGCCTCGCCCGCGGCGACGATGGTCTGCCAGAGCTTGTCGGCCGAGGTGACGACGATGCCGCTGTTGCCCGGCTCGTTCTCGTAGGGGGCCAGCATCGCCGCCGTGCGCGACCCCATCGCCCCGTCGGCGAACGCCTTGACGTGCCCTAGCCACAGGTTGTCGTCGCCGAAGCCGCTCTGGATGCCCAGCGCCGCCGCCTCGGCCACGGTGTCGGCGGCGACGTTGGCGTGGACGCGCAGCGTCAGCCGCCCGTCGCGCCGCAACGCCTGGAAGAGGCGCAGGCTCTCCGCCCCCTCGCGCTCCACGCGCTGGTCGTGCAGCCCGGTCAGCCCCAGCCGGTTGGCCTCGGCCACCGCCTCGGCCAGCCAGCCGGCCAGCACTGCCGCGTCGGGCCGGGGCAGGTGGCGCTCGATGAGGGCAATGGCGTTCCACTCGCTGAACAGGCCCGTCGGCCGCCCGGCGGCGTCGCGGCCGATGGCGCTGTCGGGCGGGTCGGGCGTCTCGCCCGTCACCCCGGCGATGGCCAGCGCCCGGCTGTTGACCCACCAGGTGTGCATGTCCATCCGCGCCAGGGCCACCGGGTGAGCCGGAGCGATGGCGTCGAGCAGGGCGGCCGTCGGCGGCGCGTCCCAGCGGTTGCTGTCCCAGCCCCAGCCCAGCAGCCATTCGCCCGGCGCGGCGGCGGCCACGGCCGCGGCCAGACGCTCGCGCACGGCCTCCAGGTTGGTCAGGCCGAAGAGACTGACCTGCCGGCGGCGGATGGCGTAGGCCAGGGTGTGGACGTGGGCGTCGGTCAGGCCGGGCAGGACGAGACGGCCGCCACAGTCAATACGGCGCGTGGCCGGCCCGGCCAGCGCGTCGAGGTCGGCGGCGCGGCCGGCGGCCACGATGCGGCCGGCGCGGCAAGCCACGGCCTCGGCCCAGGGCTGGGCGGGGTCAACGGTGTAGATGCGGGCGTTGATCAGAAGTAGGTCGTTCATGGGAAGGTTATTATCCGCAGATTGGGCAGATTGGGCAGATGGAGAGGGAAGAAGTTCACGCAAAGAACGCCAAGAGAATTGTCTCTTGGCGTTCTTTGCGTCCTTGGCGGTCTTGGCGTGAGCTTCTTAAAATCTGCCCAATCTGCCTAATCTGCGGATCAAAGAACCACCGCGCGGCGCATCACGTCGCGGTCGGGCCGGTGGTTGGTCCACAGTTCAAACGCCTCGGCCGCCTGATTGATCAGCATCCCCAGCCCATTGGCGAAGCGGCAGCCGTCGGCCTGGGCCTGTTGCAGCAGCGGCGTCAGCGGCGGGTTGTAGACCAGGTCGTAGACGAAGGCGTCGGCCGGCAGCGGCGCGGCGGGCCAGGGCGACAAGTTGGCGTTGGCCCCGGCCATTCCCAGCGGCGTGGTGTTGACGATGACCGGGTGATAGAACCCGCCGACGATCTCGGCCGCCGCCGGCAGCGGGCCGATGGCCAGGGTCGCGCCGGGCAGGGCCGCGCTGAGTTCGGCGATGAGTTGCGTGGCCTGCTCTGGCCGCCGGGCCAGCACGGTGACGCGCCCGCCGGCCGTGGCCAGGGCGTAGACGACCGCCCGCGCGCTGCCCCCCGCGCCCAGCACAACGCACTCCCGCCCGCCCAGCGCCAGGCCGTGGTCGTCCAGATCGGCCAGGAAGCCCGACCAATCGGTGTTGAAGCCGGTCAGTCGGCCGTCGCCGACGACGATGGTGTTGACCGCGCCGATGGTCTGGGCCACCGGGTAGACGGCGTCGAGATAGGGCAGCACGGCCGCCTTGTGGGGCACGGTCACGTTGACACCGCGCAAGCCCAGCGCCGCCAGCCCGCCCAACGCCAGCGGCAGCCCCTCCGGCCGCACAGGCAGCGGCACGTAGGCCCAGTCGAGGCCCAGCGCGGCGGCGGCGGCGTTGTGCATGGCCGGGCTGACGCTGTGGGCGATGGGCCAGCCGATGAGGCCGATCAGTTGGGTCTTGGCGGTCAGGTTCATGGTGGTTTCAAGTGGGCGTCTTTGCCAGTATAATGGGCAGTAGGTAAGCGGTTTATAGCGCAAAGGAGGCATGATGCCAACGCCGTTTCCCGGCATGGACCCCTATCTGGAGCGGCCGGGGCTGTGGGAAGAGATTCATACCAGCCTGATCGTGGCCATGCAGCAGCACCTGGCCCCGCTGGCCCAGCCCGGCTATCGGGTGGCCATCGAGCGCCGTACCTATCTGGCCCTGCTGACCACCGACGCCGGCGAATTCGTCGGCAAGCCTGATCTCATGGTTGTCAGCCGCGTGCGAGAACCATCGGTGGCCTATGGCGTGCGCCCGTCGCCGCTGCAACCCCTGATGGTAGAGTTGCCCATGCCCGAAGAGGTTGTCGAGCGCTATCTGGAGATACGCGACGTGGCCACGGCCGAGGTCATTACCGTGCTGGAACTGCTTTCCCCGGCCAACAAGCTCTCGACCCAGGGCCGCCGGCAGTATGAGACGAAGCGTGCTCAGGTCTTGGGCAGCCAAACGCACCTGATCGAGATTGATCTGTTGCGCAACGGCCAGCCGTTCCCCGTTGACGCGCCGCCCGAGGCCCGTCCGGCCCTGCGTGAGGCGCACTATCGGGCCATCGTCAGCCGCGCCCCGCAACGCCCGCGGGCCGACGCCTACCTGTTCACCGTGCGCGATCCCATTCCGGTGTTGCCGGTTCCGCTGCGTCCGGGCGACGGCGAACTATGGCTGCCTCTGAACGACTTGCTGCACGCAGTCTATGAGCGCGGCCAATACGAGTTGGCCGTAGACTACCGGCAGCCTCCGCCCGCGCCCCCATTCGATGACGAAGACGCAGCTTGGATAGCCACGCAGTTAGACAAGGCGTAAAGAGAATCTCACGCAAAGACGCAAAGAACGCCAAGCTTAAGAAGCTTTCTTTGCTTGGCGCTCTTTGCGTCTTTGCGTGAGATTTTCTTTTCTTTCTTCTTTGCGCCTTAACCCCTTCGCGCCTTTGCGTGAGCGTCTTCCCTATCATGAATCCGGCGGATCGAAGTAGGGGATAGGCGCCTCGCCGCGCATCTGCTGCAACACAAACGGCGCGCGCCGGTGGTGGCCGGGGGAAAGGGGCGGCAGCTCGTCGGCGGCGAAGTAGGCCGCGGCCATGCTCTCGTCCGTCAACCGCGGCTGCGGGTCGTCCACCTCGACGCGGAAGACGGCGTGGTAGAAGTGGATGCGTTTCTCGCTCTGCCAGTGGCGCGAGTCGAAGATGCCCAGCAGTTCGACGACGCGCCCGGCCAGCCCCGCCTCTTCCCACAACTCGCGCTGCGCCGTGCGCGCCAGCGTCTCGCCGGGGTCGGTGATGCCGCCGGGCAGCGCCCACAGCCCGTCGTCGCTGCGGCGGATGAGCAGCAGCCGGCCGTCGTGGAAGACAGCCGCCTCGCCGCTGGCCATCGGGCCGACGTCGAAGTGGTTGGCGTGGTAGCGGGCCAGCAGGTCGCCGGCCGCGCCGTCGCCATTGAGCGCCGCCAGTCGCGCCGCCGCGGCCAGCACCAGTTCCCAGCGCTCCTCGTCGAACGAACCCGGCCGGGCGAAGTTCAGCCCGAAGGCGGCCACAGTCCGCAGTTCGTCGGCGATGCGCCGCGCCTCGTCGCTCATGCCGCGCCCATCTCGCCCAGTTCGTAGAGCACCAGCGCCGCGCCCACGACGGCCGCCGTCTCGGTGCGCAGGATGCGCCGGCCGAGTGTGAAGGCGGTGACGCCGTGGGCGGCGGCGGCTTCGACTTCGTCCGCCTCATAGCCGCCCTCCGGGCCGATGAAGAGGGCGATGTCGGTCACGTTGTCCGTTTCGCCCAATGCCTGGCAGAGGGTGCGGTCGGGTTCGCCTTCCCAGGCGATGATGGCCCTCTCCCTAACCCTCCCCCCCAGGGGGAGGGAACCAGAACCCCCTCGCTCAGTGGGGGAGGGTTCTGCACTCCCTCGCCCTGTGGGAGAGGGTTGGGGAGAGGGCGCTGCACTCCCTCGCCCTGCGGGAGAGGGTTGGGGAGAGGGCGCTTCACTCCCTCGCCCTACGGGAGAGGGTTGGGGAGAGGGCAGGCCGGCCAGCGCCGCCGCCAACGGCACGGCCGCCCCAATCGTCGGCAGCGCCCCGCGGCCCGACTGCTCGGCCGCCTCCCGGATGATGCGCCGCCAGCGCTCCAGCTTGTTCTCGCCCACGTCGTCGGCGTCGCGCACCAGCGACCGCCGGGTGATGACCGGCACGAACGCCGCCACGCCGATCTCGGTGCCCTTTTGCAGCACCCACTCGAACTTGTCGCGCTGGAGCAGGCTTTGGAAGAGGGTCAGCCGCACGCGCGGTTCGCCTGTGGCCGCCGTCTGAGCCGCTACCAGACCAGTCACGCGGCCGTTCGACACCTCTTCCAGCGCCACTTCGTACTGCAACCCCTGGCCGTCGAGGGCCATCACGCGCTCGCCCGGCCGCAGCCGCAACACGCGCCGCATCTGGTGCGCCTGCGCGTCGTCAAAGCGAATGACCTGGCCACGACGTTGGTCGGGAGTGATGAAGAAGCGGTGCATGGAGGAGTGGGCAGTATTCAGTGGGTCAGTCAGTCAGTAGGTCAGTCACGCGCTCTGAATTCGTAGTTCGTAGTTCGTAATTTGTAGTTCCTACTGACCTACTGACCCACTGCTCTACTGACCTACTGGCTTTTTGTGGGCGCAGAACACAAGCTCCGTATCGAACAACAGCTCCGTCACCGGCCAGCCTGTGCCGTCAATGATCTGGTAGAAGAATTCGCGATAGCGGTTGGTCAGATTACGGCCGCCGTGGGTGCTGATTGTCGGGAAGGAGACGACCAGCCAGCGCACGTCCAGCCCATCCAGCAGCGCCCGGCCGCGGCCGGGGTAGTTGCGCTCGAAGCGCGGCATCTCCTTCAGGAACAGGGCCACGTCGCCGCTCTCGACCGGCGCTTGCAGAGCCACGTCGCGCACAAAGGCCAGCGGCGGCAACCCTTGCAGGATGAAGTAGTGGTTGAGGAAGCTGACCCGCGGCTCGTGGATGTCGTAGGCCACAAAGTCGGTGCCCAGCGCCGGTAGCCCCATCCACGGGAAGGCCAGCGGGTTCAGGCCACAGGCGATGTCGAGCAGGCGACCGGGCGGGCCGGTGACGGCGAAGATGTCGCGGTAGAAGATGTCGAGGATGGGCAGGCGTTCGCGGGTCGAGAGGTGGGTGTACATCAGGTCGAGGCAGGCGGCGCGGATGCCCGTCTCGTCGCCATCCACGAAGACCCTGTTCAGCCGCTCGGCCGCCGCGGCATAGTCGGGATCGCCCAGGTAGGGGGCCATGATGCTGTGCAGCCGGCGACGGACGGCCTTCTCGGCCGGGCGGGCCTTCTTGTGTGTGGCCACGGCCTCGACGGCCAACTGGCGGATCGTCTCCTCGCTGGTGTCGCGGTACTTTTTCGATTGCTTGATGGCCGTGACGACTGTCTCGACGGCCGTTTCATCGCTTGTCATAGGCTTGCCCCTTCGCGCTTTGACCCTTATTGTAACCGAACAGTGGCCTAAGCTCACGCAAAGGCGCGAAGATGCAAAGGTGCAAAGGAAGAAAGGGAGGAATTTGCTTTCTTCCTTCTTCCTTTGCGCCTTCGCCCCTTCGCGCCTTTGCGTGAGTCTTCTACCCTTTCTCGACCAGAAAGGCTAGTTCACTGGCGAACTCGAAGCGCTCCGCCGCCCAGCCGCGGGCGTCGAGCAGGCGGCGGAACTGCGTCTCGTAGTGGGCCGCCATCCCCTTGCGCCGCCCGCCCAGGCTCTGCGCCGGGAACGACACCAGCAGCCGCGGCGCGGCGATGGCGTCGAGCAGCCGCTCCGGCGCGCGCCGGTCAATCGCCTCCAGGCAGGGCAGCGTCTTCAGGATGAGGGCCAGGTCGGCCGGCTCGTCGGGCGGGCGGCCGGCCACGTCGCGCACCTCGGCCCGGCCGCGCACACCAGCCAGAGCGAAGAAGTCGTTGAGGAAGGCGATCTGGTCGGCGTAGATGTCGTAGGCGATGAGTTCGGTGGTTGGCGGCAGGGGTAGCCACGGCCAGGCCAGCGGGTTCAGGCCGCAGGCCACGTCGAGGACGCGCCCCGGCGAGGGCAGGCCAGCCAGCGTCGTGGCGGCCAGCGCCGTAGCGTAGAAGGTGTCGAGGATGGGCAGCCGTTCGCGGGTCGAGGTGTGGCGGGCCATGACGGCGCGGGCGGCGGCGCGGAATAGCTCGTCACCGTCTGCCGCCGCCGCGCGCAACTCGGCCAGGGCGCGGCCGTAGTCAATGGGCGCGTCGGTGAACGCCCCGCCGGCCTGGTGCAGCGTGTTCTTGGTGGCTTTGATGGCCGCCTTCAGGTTGGGCCGCGCCGCCAGTTCGCGCGCGCCCACGGCCCGCACCAGTTCGGGCGCGACGGCGCGGTACTTGCTGCTGCCCAGCACGGCCGCCACCAGGGCGTCGAGATTGTCCGAGGTCGTCATGTTCTCAGAGTAGAAACCACAGATTACACGGATTACACAGATTTGAAAGAGATTTCATGCGGTTGCTTTTCTTCTTTGCGACTTTGTTCCTTAGTACAGTGTTACAGAAAGATTATTGATCCGCAGATTTAGCAGATTTGGCAGATTTCCTTTCTTGAATCTGCTAAATCTGCCAAATCTGCGGATCATATTTCTTGGGTAACAGTGTACTTAGTACACTGTTACCGAAGCAATTCAAGCTTTATTGAACTTGGCGTTCAACTCATTAACAACCGAATAACGAGCGTGAAGCTTGTCCCGGCAAGAGTCAATTGAGAACTGCCAGTTGATTCTGATACCCTTGAGGGTACGGTCGGCCATGATAGCCAACAACTCGGCTGTCAACTGCTCGATGGTCGGAATGCGACGATTGAGGCAGAGACGAGATAGGGCGGAAAACTCGATCTCGATCATGTTGAGCCAACTGGCCGATTTGGGGGTGTAGAAGAAGTCGAACCGCTGGGCGAGGGCGAACGCCTCATCAGCGGGCAAGTTCTCGTAGAAGGCACTGAAGTCATGGGTGTTCAGATTATCCAGCACGACCCGAATCCGGGTGGCGGTAGGATAAGCCGCGGCTAAAGCTTGGAAGAACAAGGCGAACTCGCGTTTGGTGCGCTGTGGCTGAACATGGGCCAATCGGTTACCTGTCAACGGTTCAATGGCCGCCAGCAAGGCACAGGAACCGTGTTTGGTGTAAGCATAATGCTCCTTGCGTACCTGTCCGGTCTGCATAGACAACGGGTCAACGACATCACCAATGAGAAAGCAAGGGCGTTCATCGAAGCAAACCACCGGGTAGAGTGGGTCGTAGGGCAACGCATACAGCCACAGAATGCGCTCCATCTGGGCCAGGAAACGGCTGGTTAGTTGACCCATGCACCACTGTCGTTTCAGGTGGGGCTGGAGTTCGTTTTTTTGAGAATCCGCCGCACTTCGCCATAGGAGATAGCCTCAACGTATTCCAGTTCCACGGCTTTCTCAGCCAACAGGCGCAATGACCAACGTCCATACCCTTCCGGCGGGTCGCTACAGGCCAGAGCGGTGATCCTGGCCCGCTCCTCGCCAGTGATCGTCGCTGGACGACCAGGCAGCGGTTTGTCGGTCAGAAACGCTAGACCGTCTGTTTTGTACTTGGTCGCCCAGCCGGATACCGTTTGGATGACTACGCCAACCGTGGCGGCGACAGCGGTAAAGGTTCGACCTCGGTCTAATTCCAGTAGGGCTAACGCTCGTCGATAAGTTCTGGCAGGCAAGCTGCCTTTCTTTATCAAGTTCTCCAGGTAGGTTCGGTCGCTATCGCTGAGTTGGACATGTTCCTTTTTCATCCCTTTAGCTTACCGACTTCTTCCTCCTGGAACAAGACGTTTAGCTTGCTTCAGTAACGATGTACTTAGCGCCTTTGCGTGAGCTTCTTACAATCTGCCCAATCTGCCCAATCTGCGGATCACTCCGCTTTAATCTGTGAAATCGGTGAAATCTGTGGGTCTGTCATCTTGTCTAACTATTGTCTATGTTTTATAATATTTCCCCTGCGCGTGGCCGGTTGGCCGCGCCGAACAAGATAGAGAAGAGCAACAACAACCTATGACAATTTGGCACACTCAGACCGTCGAAGCGGTCTTGCGCGAACTCAACGTAGAGCCGGCCCGCGGCCTGACCAACGACGAAGCGGCGCGCCGGCGCGAACAAGTCGGCCCCAACGAGCTGGTTGAGCGCGGCGGCAAGCACCCGCTGCGCATCCTGTGGCAGCAGTTTACCAGCACGATGGTGCTCATCCTCATCGTCGCCGCCGTCGTCTCCGGCCTGCTGGGCAAGACGACAGAGACGGTCGCCATCGCTGCCATCGTCGTCCTGTTCGGCCTCCTGGGCTTTGTGCAGGAGTACCGCGCCGAGCAGGCCATGGCCGCGCTGAAGAAGCTGGCCGTGCCCGTCGTCCGCGTCGTGCGCGGCGGCGAGCGTCGCGAGGTGTCGGCCCGCGAACTCGTGCCCGGCGACATCGTCTTGCTGGAGGCGGGCAGCACCGTGCCGGCCGACGTGCGCCTGGTGGAGAGCGCCAACCTGCGCATCCAGGAGGCGGTGCTGACCGGCGAGTCGGAGGCGGTGGAGAAGACGACCGACGCTCTGGCGGCGGAGTCGCTGCCGCTGGGCGACCGCGTCAACCTGGGCTACATGGGCACGTCCGTCACCTATGGCCGCGGCACGGCCGTCGTCGTCGGCACGGGCATGGCCACCGAACTGGGCCAGATCGCCACCCTGATTCAGGACGTAGACGAGTCCGCGACCCCGCTCCAGCGGCGGCTCGATGGCGTCGGCAAGCTGCTGGCCCTGGTCGGCGTCGTCGTGGCCGGGTTGGTCATGCTCATCGGTGTGCTGCTGCGCGAAGACCCGCGCGACATGTTCCTGACGGCGGTCAGCGTGGCCGTGGCCGTCGTGCCCGAAGGGCTGCCGGCGGTCGTCACGGTGACCCTGGCCCTCGGCGCGCAGCGGATGTTGCGCCGCAACTCGCTCATCCGCAAGCTGCCCGCCGTCGAGACGCTGGGCGCGGTGACGGTCATCTGCTCCGACAAAACGGGCACGCTGACCGAGAACCGCATGACCGTCACCGTCATTGACGTGGCCGGCCACTACCTGGAACTGACCGGCACGTCGCAGCCCCATCCCGCCCCGGCCCTCTCCGGCAACGGCGGCGCGCCCCTGCGGTTGGCCGAACACCCGCCGGCTATTGGGCTGGCCCTCGTCGGCGGGGCGCTGTGCAACGACGCTTCGCTGTTGCCCGACCCCGAGACCGGCCGCTATGGAGTGGTCGGCGACCCAACCGAAGGCGCGCTGCTGGTGGCCGCGCTCCAGGCCGGCATCCAGCGCGAGCCGTTGCTGGCCGAAGCGCCGCGCGTGGCCGAGTTGCCGTTCGACTCCGACCGCAAGCGCATGACCACCGTCCACCGGCTGGACCCCGACGCGCTGCCGGAGGCGCTGGAGGCGTTGCGGGCCTGTGGCTTGCGGCCCGATGAGCACTACGTGGCCTTCACCAAGGGCGCGGTAGATGGTATGCTCGACATCAGCCGCTCCATCTGGGTCGGCGGCGAGCCGCAGCCGCTGGACGCGCAGTGGCGCGAGCGGCTGCACCAGGCCAACGAGCAGATGGCCGACAAGGGCATGCGCGTCCTGGGCATCGGCGTCCAGTTGATTGACACGCCGGAAGATGAACTGGAGCGCGACCTGACTATCGTTGGCCTGGTGGGCATGATTGACCCGCCGCGGCCGGAGGTCAAGGCCGCCGTGGCCACCGCCAAGGCCGCCGGCATCCGGCCGATCATGATCACCGGCGACCACCCCCTGACGGCGCGTTTCATCGCCTATGATCTGGGCATCACCGACAACGGACGGGTCAAAACCGGCCTGATGCTCGATGCCATGTCGGCCGAGGAGTTGGAGCAAGTGGTGGACGAGGTCTCGGTCTACGCCCGCGTGACCCCGGCCAACAAGCTGGAGATCGTCGAGATGCTCCAGAAGAAGGGGCACATCGTGGCCATGACCGGCGATGGCGTCAACGACTCGCCGGCGCTGAAGCGGGCCGACATCGGCGTGGCGATGGGCATCACCGGCACCGACGTGACCAAAGAGGCGTCGGACATGGTGCTGCTGGATGACAACTTTGCCACCATCGTCGCCGCCGTCGAGGAAGGGCGGGTCATCTACGACAACATCCGCCGCTTCGTCAAGTTCTCCATCGCCGGCAACGTCGGCAAGGTGTTGGTAATGCTGCTGACGCCGCTGCTGCTGGGGGCGGAGGCGGCCGTGGCCCTGTTGCCCTTGCAACTGTTGTGGCTGAACCTGCTGACCGACGGCCTGCTGGGGCTGGGGCTGGGCGTCGAGCCGGCCGAGCGCGACACCATGCGCCGCCCGCCGCGCGATCCACAGGCGGGCATCTTCAGCGAAGGGCTGGGCGGCCACGTGCTGTGGGTCGGTGCGGTCATCGGCGTCGTGGCCCTGGTCGTCGGCTGGTTCTACCACGACCCGGCCAACCCCGACGACGCCACCTGGCAGACGATGATCTTCACCACTCTGGCTTTCTTACAGGTGGGGCAGGCGTTGGCGTCGCGTTCCAACCGCGAGTCGTTCTTCTCGCTGGGGCTGCGCACGAATTTGACGCTGCTGGGGCTGGCCGTGCTGGTAGTGGCGTTGCAACTGGGGGTGCTCTACGCGCCGTTCCTGGAGCAGTTCTTCGGCATCGTGCCCCTCTCGTCGCGCGACCTGCTGATCGCCGCGGCCCTGGGCAGCGTGGCCTTTATCGCCATTGAGATTGAGAAAGTGATTCTACGTCGTCGCGTAGTGTAGCGCGAGTTGCCAACTCGCCTTCTTCCCCAAGTGTAGGGCGGGTTGCCAACTTGCCTTCTTCCCCTCCAAGTGTAGGGCGAGTTGCCAACTCGCCCTTTTCCACTGCGGTCAAAGAGGCGAGCTGCCAACTCGCCTTCTTCCACCGCGGTCAAAGAGGCGAGTTGCCAACTCGCCCTACAACGCCAGCCGGGTCAGGGCAACGTCGGCCGCGTCCAGATCGGATTGCGCCGGGTCGGGGCGGATAAAGCCAATAGTCTCGCCGCTGACCCGGGGGAAGGGCGGTTCGTAGAGGCCCGCCAGAAAGACGAAAGTGATGTCGGTCCCGGCGACCAGCGGCTCAAGCGGCGCCAGGCCAAGCAGCTTGCCGGGCCTTTGCGGGCAACACGCCTGCCACAGACGTTCGGCCGTCTCCCACGGCGCTTCGCCGGGGGCCAGCCGTTCCGCCGGCAAGCGCCACGGCTCGCCGGCGTTGGCGCGCCGCCACACGACCTGGCCGTGACCACAGTCAACGACCAGTTTCACACCAGCGACCCACTCCGGCCCGGTTTCCTCGGGTTGCTCACCCTTGATTAGGCGCTGGAAGCGCTCGCCCAGCGTTGCCGGCAGGCGTCCTACCGTTGGTGGGCCGCCGGCGTGGTGCAAGGCGTCCTCCAGTTGGCGGCGGTGGGCGTCGCTCAGGCCGCGCGGTATGGGCTGAGGGTTGAAAAAGTTGGCCGCGAGCTGACCGGCCGGCGGTTGCAACTCCCCACCGCGTAGAGCGCAACGATAGGCAAGAGTTAGCGTATTTCCGCCGGTCAGATACAGCCCGACGAGGCGCACCGGCAGCACGTATAGACCGGTGATCTCCCGAAAGGCGCGGGCCAGTGCCTCGGCCGGCAACTCGCCCGCCGCCAGAGAGCAAGTCACCGGGAATAACTCTGGCCTGTCTGTTTGACGTAGGAGCACCCGGCCTGATTGATCAGTCAGGAAACCGGCAATAGTAACGCGCATTGTAATACTTCTCCGCTAAAGTAATGAACGTGACGAGTTTTCTGAGTAATTTGTGTGTTGCCGTAGGATAGCAAAACGCCGTCACGTCTAGTTCAAGAGAATAGCGGCTGGGCCGGCAAATCGCGTTCACTCCACTTCGCCCCTTACATCGCTGACCGATCGCGCAGGCCGTCCGACGCCCCTATTCTACCACCGGTGTTGAGGAAGACACCGGCTCTCCGTTGGTACCAAATCACATATTTGGCGCGTAGTACACCGTACTACAATCAGGCGGCGATCCCAGCCTAGCGTCGTGACGCATCGCCGCATCGGGGTGAAAACAGGAGATGAGAGCAAAAACGTATCGTCTTGGGATTTTGTTCAGCATGCTGGTCGTGCTGTTGCTTGGGAACGTGGTGCTGGCCGACGATGGTCAGGCGCCGGGCAGCGCCCTGGTGCCGCTGATTGCCGATGCCAATCCATGTACAGTTGTTGTCAATGCCGGCCAGTCCATTCAAACGGCCGCGGTCAAGGCGACCGGCAACGCCGTTGTCTGCGTGCGCGCCGGCGTCTACAGCGAGCAGATCAAGCTGAAGGCCAAGAACGCGGGCATCACACTGATGTCCTATCCGGGGGAGACGGCGATCATTGACGGCCGTAATCAGGTGCCGGCGGTGACGAACAAGAACAGCACGCCGCCGCTGATCCTGGTTGACGGCGAGAACATCACCGTTGACGGCTTCGAGGTACGCAACTCGGCCGCGCGCGGCGTCACGGTCAGCAAGTCGAACGTGATCGTGCGCAACATGTTCATTCACGACAACAAGGGTATCGGTATCCTGGTCAGCAGCGCGACAACTGCCAATATCCGCAACGTACTGGTCGAGAACAATGTTGTCCATAACAACATCCTGAAGAATGCCGACGGCGCGGCCGGCGGCAACGCCCTCACCTTTATCCAGGCCGAGAACAGCACGGCGCGCGGCAACGTGATCTCCCACAACTATGGCGAGGGCCTGGTGGCCGGCCGCTATTCGCGCAACATCACGCTCGAGGACAATATCTCCTACGACAATCGCGGCGCGAATATCTATCTGATCAACACGATCAACGTGACAGCGCGGCGCAACTTCGTCTTTTGCACCAACGATCCCATCTCGTGGCGCGGCACGGGCGGCATCTACCGCCCCGGCCCCGGCATCCAGGTGCGCGACGAGGACTTCAAGAAGCCGTCGCCGCCGCCCAGCTCCGGGCAGGTGATCGTCAACAACATCGTCGTCGGCTGTGGCCAGAACTTCGGCGTGGCGACGCAGATCAACGGCGGTGGGCTGAACAACGCGCTTGTGGCCAACAATACCTTCGTCAACGCCCGCAGCGCCAGCGGTGAAGGGGCCAACAACATCGAGATCGAAGGCCGGGCTTCGTTGCAGAACACGCGGTTTTCCAATAACTTGATCGTCCAGACCGTGCCCGGCACGATCGTTCGCATCCAGGCTTCGTCCGGCCAGGCTAACCTGTCGTCCTTCACGGTCAGCAACAACCTGTATAGCAAGGCCCCGGCCAACGGCTGGCCGACCAGTGAGGCCGGTCGCATCGTCGCTGACCCGTTGCTGGCCAGCCTGACCATGCCGGTGATGAACGCCCTGCCGAACCCGGCCAGCTACGTTCTGCTGCCGGCCTCCCCGGCCGTAGACCGCGGCATGAACGTCGCTCAGGTACCGGACGACTTCTTCGGTATCGCGCGCAACGGGGCGCTGGACATCGGCGCCGACGAGTTGGGCGGCAGTACGTCGTTCGGCAACAGCACGGCCATCCTGGCGCTTCTGGGCCAGGGGCAATAGCCTCTTGATTCGGCAACACTGACACGGCTGACACTCTGTGGTCGTGCTTGGGGCAGGCCAGGTAGTTTTAACTGCCTGGCCTGCTCTGTTTACCTGGTAGGGCAACGATTGTAAGACAAACAGTAAGTATTGGCGGCTATCCTCAAACTGGGACAAATTTGTCTTTGAGCGTCAAAGGGGTGATGATGAAAGCAAAACGCGGCGGGTTCCTGTTCCTTCTTCTGCTTCTAACGTTGCTGTTGGCAACGTCACCGGCACGCGCCTATCAAATGGCCAAGGCGCCGGCCGCCTTCGACGCCGGCGACTGTCAGGTGATCGTCGCCACCGGCAGCACGATCCAGGCAGCGATTGACGCCGCGGCCAACGACACCATCATCTGCGTCCGCGGCGGCGTCTACAACCAGATGGTCGTCATCCCCGCCGGCAAGACCGGCCTGACCCTCATCGCCTACCCCGGCGAGCAACCCATCATTGACGGCCAAAAGCGGTTGCCCGGCGGCCTGCCCGGCGACCGCTTTCGCTCCATGGTCGAGATTTTCGGGGATGGTACTGTCTTCGATGGTTTCGAGGTGCGTTTCTCCAGCGCGCGTGGGCTGGAAGTGGTAGCCAACGACGTAGTCTTACGCAATACGTCTGTCCACGATAACTGGACGGCGGGCATGACCATCCGCGGCATAGACACCGACAACCGCATTTCCGGCGTCCTGGTCGAGAACAGCCAGGTCTACAGCAACCTGCGCAAGGTGCGCCACGTCCCGGTCATCTATCGCGGCGAGCGCACCGGCAGCGGCCCGACCGACTGGCTGTTCGACCCCGACACCATCTGGGACAACCCGTTCTGGACGGGCAAAGAGGCCGACATGCCCGATTCGGCCCTCAACGCCATCGCCATGACCTTCAACGACGACGGCCGCACCGGCCGCATCTACGCCGGTTCGGCCCGCACCAACCGCGAAGGCCACATCAGCGCCGAATTCAGCGCCGGCGGCCAACCCATTGACTACACCGGCCGCGACCTGCTCTTCTTCGAGCCGGCCACCAACAAGTGGACCCACTACTTCGACGGCGCGGCCCTGGCCGGGCTGCCGCTGGGCACGATCATTGACGCCTTCCAGATTGACGGCAGCATCCCGCCGGCCAATCTGCCCTGCGCCCAGTGCGCTCCTATTGTCATGAGCTTCGCCGCCACGGTGCAGTTGACCATCGCCGGCGCGCCGCAGTCCATCGGCCCCAGCGACCTGGTGCGCTTCTCGCCCACGGCCGTCAGCGCCGCCAACGTCATCACCGCCGGTGACTTCACGTTGGAGCGGCTGGCCGGAGACATGGGCCTGCCGGCCGGAGCCAACATTGACGCCCTCGACCGCACGCCCGACGGCCGCCAGCTTATGAGCTTCGCCGCCGACCTGACGCTGGGGGCGCAGTCGTTCAGCAACGAAGACCTCGTCGCCTACGACGCGCCCACGGGAACCTGGACGCTCTACTTCGACGGCAACCAGATCCCGTACAACCCGTTCTCCGACGACCTGACCGCCGCCTGGCTCGACCGCGACGGCCACATCTACATCAGCGGCGATCCTGTTGGCGGCAGCGGGCTAGTCTTCGTCTACGCCAATGACAGCATTGCCCGTGGCAATCTGGTCTACAACAACTATGGCGAGGGGCTTGTCGCCGGGCGCTTCACCAGCCACATCACCCTGGAAGACAACGTCACCTACGACAACGACCACGCCAGCATCTATCTGAACGACACCGCCTATCCTCTCGTGCAACGCAACATCGTTTACTGCACCGACGACCGCGAGTTCTGGCGCAAGGGGCACGACACAGAGTATCGCCCCGGCAGCGGCCTGGTCGTGCGCGACGAGGACTTTAATCCCATGCCGCCGCCCAGCGTGGGCCAGGTCATCATCAACAATGTCGTTGCCGGTTGCAGTAGCAACATGCTCGTGGGCACGCAGCAGCTCGGCGGCGGGCTGAACAGCGGATTGATCGCCCACAACGTCTTTATCAACGGCCGCGCCGACGACCCGGCCGACGTTGACAACGTCGCCCTGGGCGGCGGCGCGTCCTACGCCAACTCCCGCTTCATCAACAACATCATCGTCCAGACTGTGCCCGGCGATCTGATGCTGGTGCAAAGCTCGCAGAACTTCGCCACCCTGACCGTGGCCAACAACCTCTACACCTCCATTCCCGCCGGCTGGTTCCCCAACGAGAGCGGCCGGGTCATTGGCGATCCGAAGTTCGTCAACGGCATCCCCCCGCTGCCGACCGTGGGCAACATTCCCAACCCGGCCGACTACCGCCTGCGCTACGACTCGCCCGCCCGCGACGCCGGGCTGCCGCTGCCCGAGGTTTTGGCCGACTTCTTTGGCGAGATCCGCGCTAACAACGGCCCGCCCGACATCGGCCTGGACGAGCTGCCCCACGTGGGCGAGATCATCATCATTCAGGCGACAACCCCGGCCGGGGCCAACCAGTTCTTTACCTACACCGCCAGCTACGAACCCGACTCGTTCCAGTTGAGCGACGGCCAGCAGCACCAGTCGGGCGTCGTGCCGGCCGGCATCCATAGAGTTGCCGTGGCCGACGTGGCTAACTGGACGACGACGGCCACCTGTGACGACGGCTCGTTGCCCGAAGCGATTGACCTGGCCCCGGGCGAGACGGTCACCTGCACCTTCCACAGCACGCGGGCAACGCAATTGACGATCACCAACACCATCACCCCGGCCAACGACCCGCAACTGTTCGACTTCAGCCTGACGCCGGGCGAGGCGTTCCAACTCGGCGGCGGCGACAGCCGCGCCTTCGACCTGACGCCGGGCAGCTACGCCCTGGGCGCGACGACGCCCGCCGGCTGGCAGCAGACCGGCGCGTCCTGCGACAACGGCGATCCGCTCGATGCCATCGTCCTCGAAGCGGGCGACGCGGTGACGTGCGCCGTCAGCTATCGCAAACTGGGCACGATCGTCGTCACCAAGCAGACGCTGCCCGCCGGCGCGACGGTGACCTTCACCTTCACGCCCAGCTATGGCGACATCTTTGCCCTGAGCGACGGCCAGCAGCACACGGCCAACGACCTGACCCCCGGCAGCTACAGCGTGGCCGAGACGCTGCCCGCCGGCTGGGCGCAGACCAGCGCTACCTGCGACGATGGCTCTACTCCGGCGGCCATCGCCCTAGGCGCGGGCGAGATTGTCACCTGTGAGTTCGTCAACGCCCGGCTGGGCCTGGCCCTGACCAAGACGCCCACGCCCAGCCAGGTAACGACGCCCGGCGGCGACGTCTCCTTTGCCGTGGCCGTCACCAACAGCGGCCAGGCCGCGGTGACGCTGACCTCGTTGAGCGACTCGGTCTACGGCAACGTGGCCGACGCCGGCAACGCGGCGCTGAAGAGCACCACCTGCGCCCTGCCGCAGACGTTGCCCCCCGCGGGCGACTACACCTGTGCCTTCACCGCCACGGTCAGCGGCGCGGCCGGCTTTGTGCATCGCAACACCCTGACGGCCACGGCCGGTGGCCCCGGCAACACCTTGGTCAGCGCCACGGCCGAAGCCACGGTCAACGTCGTCACCGCGCCAACCGGCCGCATCATCGTCACCAAAGTGACCAACCCGGCCAACACGCCCGGCTCCTTCGCCTTCAGCGCCAGCTATGACGCCGACGGCTTCTCGTTGAGCCACGGCGGCAGCAACGACTCCGGCCCGCTGCCGTCGGGCGCGAGCTACAGCGTCAGCGAGAGCGTGCCCGCCGGCTGGACGCTGGCCGGGGTCACCTGTAGCGACGGCAGCAGCCCATCGGCCATCGCCCTGGGCGCGGGCGAAACGGTCACCTGCACCTTCACCAACCAGCGCCTCACCTCCGGGCCGACGGCGACAATCTACGTCACCACGGCCGCCGCCGGTTCGGTCGGTGGCATCGCCTACGCCGTGGGCGACATCATGGCCTACAACGGTCTGACCGGCGTGTGGTCTATGGTCTTCGACGGCTCCGACGTGGGCTGGACGAAGGGCATTGGCGACTTTGAGTTTCTGCCCGACGGCTCGCTGCTGCTGACGACCAACACAGCCTTCAACGTCGGTGTGGGCGCGACGCGATTCAAGATGGAGGTGCAGGACATTACCCGCTTTGTGCCGACCAGCATGGGGACAACCACGGCCGGCACGTTCTCGCTCTACTTCGATGGCTCCGACGTGCTGCTCTCCACCGCTGCCGAGCGCATTGACGCCCTGGCCCGCAAGCCCGACGGCACGCTGCTCATCAGCACCTCCGGCAAGGCGACGGTCAAGAACGGCGCGGTCACCGTGACCGGCGAAGATGAGGATCTGCTGGCTTTCCAGGCGACCAGCCTGGGCAACACCACCGCCGGCACGTGGAGCCTGAGCAACGGCTTCGACGGCTCGCTGCTCACCGGCATGACGGCCGAGAACGTCAGCGGGGCGTGGTATGACCCGGCCACGGGCGACACCTACCTGACGCTGACCAGCGCCTTCACCGTCGGCGGCGTGGCCGGCAACCAGAAGCAGGTGCTGCGGGTGACGCCGGCGCGCGTGCCCTCCATCTACTGGAACGCGCCGGCCAATGGCTATAACGTCGCCATTGACGGTCTGGCCCTCGTTCCTTAAGAAGGGGTAACCACAGGTTAAAGAGATGTGATCCGCAGATTTGGCAGATTTGGCAGATTTTTCAGAATCAAAGAGATTCTTCTTTCTGAAAATCTGCCTAATCTGCCAAATCTGCGGATCATCCCTCTTCTCTTTGACTGAGTTCTATCAATTGTCAATCATCGCCCGCGCAATAGCGTTGTGGCGGCGCAGGTGGGGTTGCAGGTCGAGCGTAGTCAGTTGCCCTTCCTGCACCACGACGCGGCCGTTGATGACCGACCAGTCCACCCGCGACGGATGGCAGAAGACCACCGCCGCCAACGGGTCGTGCCACGCCCCGGCGTACTGCACCTGATTGAGGTTGATGGCGATGAAGTCGGCGCTCATGCCGGGGGCCAGTTGGCCGATGTCGTCGCGCCCCAGCACGGCCGCCCCGCCGCGCGTGCCGATCGCCAGCGCCTCCCGCGCCGACATGGCCGTGGCCACACCGGCGAAGCCGCCCCGTCCGCCCGGCGCTTCGCTCAGATAGCGGTCGGGGGCCACCCGCTGCAATAGCATCGCCTGGCGCGCCTCGCCCAGCAGGTGGCCGCCGTCGTTGCTGGCCGAGCCGTCTACGCCCAGCCCCACCGGCGCGCCCGCCCGCCGCAAGTCCAACACGTGGCAGATGCCGCTGGCCAGCCGCATGTTGCTGCTGGGGCAGTGGGCCACGCCCGTGCCCGTGCGACCGAACAGACCAATCTCCTCCTGGCTCATGTGGACGCAGTGGGCGTGCCACACGTCGTCGCCCGTCCAGCCCAAGGACTCGACGTAGGGCACCGGCCGCTGGCCGAACGTCTCCAGGCAGAATGCCTCCTCCTCAATCGTCTCCGCCAGATGGGTGTGCAGCCGCACGCCGTAGGCGCGGGCCAGCCGCGCCGATTCGCGCATCAGGTCGGCGGTGACGGAGAAGGGGGAGCAGGGGGCCAGCACGACGCGGGTCATGGCGTGGCGGTTGGCGTCGTGGTAGGTCTCGATCAGCCGGCGGCTGTCGCGCAGGATGAAGGCCTCATCCTCGGTGACGCGATCCGGCGGCAGGCCGCCCTGGCTCTCGCCCAGCGACATGGAGCCGCGGGCGGCGTGGAAGCGCACGCCGATGTCGGCCGCGGCGCGAATCTGGCTGTCCAGGGTGCAGTCGTTGGGGTAGATGTAGAGGTGGTCGCTGCTCGTTGTGCAGCCCGACAGGGCCAGTTCGGCCAGCCCGGTGATGGTGCTGACGTAGATGGCCTCGTCGGTCAGATTGGCCCAGATGGGATAGAGCGTCTTCAGCCAGGTGAACAGGTCGGCGTCCTGGGCGATGACGCGGGTCAGGCTCTGGTAGAGGTGGTGGTGGGTGTTGACCAGGCCGGGCAGCACGACGTGGTCGCGCAGGTCGAGGACGGTGTCGGCCGTGGGCGGCAGCTCGGCCGTCGGCCCGACCTGCTCGATGACGTTGTCGCGCACGAACAGCCCGCCGCCGGCAATCTCGCGCCGGGCGTCGTCCATTGTGGCCAATAGGTGGGCGTTTTTAACTAGTAGCGTACTCATTCAAGGCTCCTTGACGGTTTGGCTATCGTTGCAGCCAGGGTTTTCCAGTGGTCGCCAATTGACTAGTGACCTGTCAGGTCGAGGCGCGGTGGCCGACTGCTGAAAAACCCTGAGGGCCAGGGCGTTGCTTTTGGCAAGCCCGCGCCACCTGCGCTATAATAACACAATGCTCTAAAGGGGATGTGGCGGAACTGGCAGACGCGCATGACTTAGAATCATGTGCCGCAAGGCGTGTGGGTTCAAGTCCCTCCATCCCCACTTTTCAACCCAAAGCGTTGCGCGGCAGCAACGCTTTTTCTTTCAAGAGGTAAGTTCCTGTGACTCTGACCATTACCACCGCTGAAGATGAACTGCGGCAGTTGAAGGTAACCATCGAAGTTGATGAGGCCCGCGTGCAGAAGGCCATGCAGGCCAAAGCCCGCGAACTGAGCCGCGAAATCCAGTTGCCCGGCTTCCGCCCCGGCAAGGCTCCCTATGACGTTGTCGTGCGCCGCATCGGCGAAGACACCCTGCGCGGCGAGGCCATCGAAGACCTGGTGCAGCCCGTCTTCGAGGAAGCGCTCAACCAGGCCGACATTGACCCCTACGCCCAGCCCTCGCTGGAAGACATCCAGGCCAAGCCGCTGGTGCTGACCTTCAGCGTGCCGCTGGCCCCCACCGTTACCCTGGGCGACTACCGCGAACTGCGCCAGGAGTTGACGCCGGTATCCGTCACCGACGAGGCGCTGCAAGAGGCGCTGGAGCACGTTCAGACCCACCACCAGACCATCGAGGCCGTTGACCGGCCGGCGGCCGAGGGCGACGTGCTGACCTTCGGCGGGCGCGGCTGGCTGGTGGCCAAGCCGGCGACCGAGGAGCCGACGGCCGATGAAGCAGTCGAGGCCGAACCCGCCACCGACGAAGCGGCAACCGAGCCGGCGGCCGAAGCCGACGAAACGCTCTTCGAGGAAGAGCGCCTCGACGTATTGCTCGACTCGACCACCCTCTTCCCCGACACGCCCTTCGTGGCCAATCTCGTTGGGCTGTCGGCCGGCGACCAGAAGCAGTTCAGCTTCATCTTCCCCGACCCGTATGAGTCGGAACCGGAGCACGCCGGGCGCGAGGCCCACTTCGACCTGACCGTGTTGGAGGTCAAGCGGCGCGAACTGCCGCCGCTGGACGACGAATTGGCCAAGCTGGACGGCCGGCACGAGACGCTCGACGAACTGCGCGACGCGTTGCGCGCCGAGTTGACCCAACAGGCCGAGGACACCGAGAAGGAGCGCGTCATCGAGGAGATGGTTGACCGCCTGCTGGAAAACGCGCAACTGGTCTACCCGCCGGCGGCCATCGAAGCCCATCTGGACGACATGGTCGAGGACTTCAAGACCCGCCTGTCGCGCAGCGGCTGGGAGTTTAAGGACTATCTCAACTTGCAGGGCATGACCGAGGAGTCATTGCGCGAGGACTTCCGCGAGAATGCCGAGAAGCAGTTGCGCCGCCAACTGGCCCTGCGCCAGTTCATTCTCGATGAGAAGCTGCGCGTCGAAGCGGCCGACATTGACCCGATCATCGAAGAGCGGCTGGCCCGCTTCGACAACGAGGCGGTCAAGGACAGCCTGCGCAACTACTATCGCAGCGGCCAGGGGTTGGAGGCGATCAGCGGCGTGGTGCTGAGCAACAAGGTCTACGACCGGATTCGGGCCGTGCTGAGCGGCGAAGCGCCCGACCTGGCGACGTTGGCCGCGGTCGAAGAGGACGAAGAGGAGTAGGCGCGGGCGCGTTCCGACAACGGTAATCTAACGCCCGCCCCCTATACTTCTAACCGAAAGCGCAACGGCGTTTTACCATCACCCGTCGCCGGCCCGGGTGGCCGGCGACGCTAATAGAGAAACATCCACAGATTACGCAGATTTCCAAGAGATCAATCCGTGAAATCTGTGTCATCTGTGGATGCTTTCTCCGTAAAGGCTTGAGGAGAAGCAGCCATGTTCGACATTCCTACGTCTCTCGTCCCGATGGTGGTCGAATCCACCGGCCGGGGAGAACGCGCCTATGACATCTTTTCGCTTCTGCTGAAGGAGCGCATCATCATCCTCGGCACGCCGATCAACGACCAGATCGCCAATCTGATCGTCGCCCAGTTGCTCTGGCTGGCCAGCGAGGACGACTCGAAGCCGATTCGCATGTACATCAACTCGCCCGGCGGCCAGGTCTACTCCGGCATGGCCATCTACGACACGATGCAGCAGGTGACGTGCCCCGTCTCTACCGTGGCCGTCGGCTTCACGGCCAGCTTCGGCACCATCCTGCTGACGGCGGGCACGAAGGGCATGCGCTACGCCCTGCCCAACGCCACCGTCCACCTGCATCAGCCTCTGGGCGGCGCGCGCGGCCAGGCCTCCGACATCGCCATCCAGGCCCAGGAGATTCTGCGTCTGCGCACCGACCTGAACCAGATCCTCAGTTACCACACCGGCCAGACCATCGAGCGCATCCAGAAGGACACCGACCGCGATCTCTACATGACTGCGGCCCAGGCGCGCGACTACGGCCTGGTGGACGAAGTGCTGGGCACGGCGCCCGGCAACGGCCGCGCGGGCTAATCGCCGCTCGCAGGCCAGGCATTCAGGGGCGCGACCACCGCGGCGGAGAGCCGCCGGTGGCCGCGCCCTTACTATTTGCCCCCCGGCCCCTATGCGCCTATAATCCATCTGTCCGGGTGGCGCCGACTGCCGCGCGGGAGGCCAGACAATACGTACATGACAAGACGCTCTACACGTCCGCGCACATGGCAGCACCTCCCCTTTCTGCTCCTGGGAATGATGGTCGCTTTGGCTTATCTGGGGGCCGGTTCGCGCCTCCGTTCGGCTGGGGCCATGCCCGCCCAGCAGACCCTGCCCCAGGTCGGTTTTGGCCAGGCCACCTACACCTTTGCCGAGAACGCCGGCACCGTCGCTATCTCCGTCACCATCAATCGCGCCCCCGACCCCGGCGCGGAGAATAACGTCGTCGTCGAGTATCTGACCCTGCCGGGCACGGCTCTGGAAGGGGTGGACTATACGCGGGCCTCCGGCGAACTGACCTTCACCAGCGCCTCGCAGACGACGCAGACCTTCAACGTCACCCTGCTGAACAATGCCGTCTCCCAGGGCACGCGCCAGCTTAACCTGGCTTTGCGGCTGAAGACGCCGGCCACGGCCACGCTGGCCCGCGGCGAAGCGGTGCTGATCATCACCGAAGACGACCCGACGCCGACGCCCACAGTGCGGCCGACGACCACCACCGGCACGCCCATCTTCGTTGACCTGAGCGAGCCGAACAACACCGTCGAAGAGGCCTACGAAGTGCAGCCCGGCGCGGCAGCCATCTGCCAACTGACCCTCTGGCCCCCGGGCGACCTGGACTACTACCGCTTCGCCGTCAAGAGCGGCACCTTCTACCAGTTGACCACCAGCGACCTCTCGCCCGGCATTGACACCGTGCTCAAGGTCTACAATCAGAACGGCCAGCCCATCGCCGAGAACGACGACTTCGGCCCGGCCGGCGAACTGCACTCACAACTCGTTGTCCAGGCCGACACGACCGGCTTCTACTTCGCCCGCGTCGTGAATAAAAGCCCGGCCGACGCCGCCAACCGCACCTACTGCTTCGCCATTGACGCCATGGAGCAGCCGACGCCGACGGCCACGCCCACCCTCTTGCCCACGCGCACCGGCTCCGACACCTGCGAACCGAACGGGCGGATTGACATCGCCTGCCTCTTCGGCGATAACCAGTCGCAGGCGTTCAACTTCGTGCCGCCCTTCAACGAAGGCCCCGACCAGGACTTCTATCGCATCTGGGTCAAGCCGGGCACCACCGTCACCTGCGAGACGAATCAGTTGTCGGCCGTCACCGACACCAACATGATCATGCTCGGCCCCAACGGCGAGGACTTCAACCCCCAGTTGGGCAACGACGACAAAGCGCCGGGCGATCGCGGCAGCCGGCTGACCTTCACCTCGTTCTACACCGGTTGGCTGCATGTGCTCGTCGGCCCGGTCAACCCCGTGCCGGTGGCCCAGGCAGCGCAGTTCACCTATACCCTGGCCTGCACCAGCAGCGTGCCGCCGACGGCCACGCCGACGACCCCCTTTGTAGCCCCGCCGACGGGCGGGGGCGGCGGCATCATCGCCCCGACAATCACCCCCCTGCCGACGCCGACGCCGTTCGACCTGTCGGCGCTGCTGACGCCGTCACCAGTGGTCATCCCCGAAGTAACCATCCAGCCCTTGCCGACGGCCACGCCGCCCAGCGGCGCGTTGCAAACGGCCACGGTCAACGTCACTGTCTTCTACGACAGCAACTTCAACTTCACGCCGGAAATCAACGAGGGCATCCAGGATGTGGCCGTGGCCCTCTACGACAACACCAACGGCCGCCTGCTGGCCTTCGGCTACACCAATCAGGCCGGGGCCGTCCGCTTCGAGGCCATTCCCAGCAGTGGCGCCGTGCGCGTCGAAGTGCCGCTGTTGAACTACACCCAGATCGTGGGCACCGGCGAGTCGAACATCAGCGTGCGCGTCGCGCCGCTGCCGCTGCCCATCGGTATCCCCTAAGGAGCGGAACCCGGGACGCGCCGCCGGCGTCCTATCTGTGAGGAACTATGTCGGCCGACCAGCAACCCCCCACCAGCAGCCCTTTCCAGCGCCTGACGGCCAACCCGGCCCTGTTTCTGCTGGCCATTGTGGCCGTCGTCGCCCTGCTGGCCGCCTGCATCCTGGGCTTCCTGTTGCTGCGACCGCGCCTTGGCAGTGGAACGACCACCGACGGCGTGACGGCCGGTGAGCCGACACCCTTCCCAGATGCCACCGCCCCCACCGCCAATGACCAGGCGGTCATCGTCGGCGTCAGCGACACCGGCACCTTCACCGTCACCCTCGACGCCCCGGCCACGCTGGGCATCCTCGATCAGCAGCGCCTCGTCCAGCCGGAGAGCATCGGCGTGGACGGCCTGTGGAACCCGGAGATCAGCGAAGAGAACGCCGCCTGGGTCGTTGGCACCATCGTCAACTACGTCTTCGGCCTGCCGGACACGGAGGCCAACCAAGCCCTGCTGGAGTCGCTGGCCCCCGGCAACGAGATCGCGGTGACGACGCGCGGCGGCACAGTCCACACCTTTGCCTTCGACAGCCGCAGCCGCGTGCCCAGCGCCGACCGCAGCGTCTTCAGCCAATTATCGCCGGGCATCAGCCTGATCCTGTTGGGCGGCGACGAGGCCGATCGACTGGTGGTGCGCGGCCGTTACGAGGTGGCCGCGGCCGACCCCGGGGCCAGCGGCAATGTCATCCAACTGGGCGAGACGGCGCAATTGGGCGACGCCCAATTCACCGTGCAGGCCAGTTCCTTCCTGACCAACCGCCCTGAAGCGCCGACCGGCTTCGGCTTCTTCCTGATTGACTTCGTGGTGCAGAACGTCGGCCTGACGGCGCTGGACACCAGCGCTTACCGCTTCACCCTGTCCGATGATCTGGGCAACCAGTACGCGCTGAACCCCATCGCCAGCCGGCTGGGCAACTTTCCGCCGCTGGGCGGCTTCGTCAACGCCGGGCAGTCGGTCAGCGCCACGGCCGGCTATCAGATTCCGGCCGGCCTGGTCAGCCCCAACCTGACCTGGACCGTGGCCGCGCCCGACGGCACGGACATCCAGGCCGTGCTGGCCTTCACCGCCGGCGGCGACGCCGGGCAGAGCGCCGTCATCTCGCTGCAAGAAGCGACCATCACCCCCGACCTGAACAACCTGATCATTGTCGGGCAGATTACCAACGTCGGCGCGCAACCGCTGGTCATCGCCCCAGAGGACATCTCCCTGCGCACGCCGACCGGCTCCGACTACCTCCTGCTGGCCACTAACCCGCCCTTCCCGTGGACGGTTCCCCCCAACCAAACGCTGCAATTTGCCGTCACCTACCAGCGGCCCATCGGCTCGGCGTCGGCCGTGTTTACGTTGCTCAGCCAGCCGTTTGAATTGAGCGGCCTCCAGTAGGGCGGGTTGGCAACCCGCCTCTTCGCGCCTTTCGTGCCTCTAGCAGACGGCGGGATACCATCCCGCCCTACAGTTGCGGAGAAGACGGCAGGATGACATCCCGCCCTACTTTTTGCCGTTGAGGATGAACTCCATCGAGGAAGATTGCCGTTTGCCGCGACTGGTGTAGTAAAGCACAACGCCGGCCAGCAGGATGAGCAGGCCGACGACGAAGCCCCCCAATTGCAGCGGGCCGATGAACGGCCGCTCGAACTCCGGCTGGATGTGGGTGCCGATGCGGATCAGATCGGCGAAGCCGGTCACGTAGCAGAACACCAGCCCCGTCAGCGACAGCCGCACGCCGATGCCGGCCTGCAACGAGCGCGGCGCGTCCGGCGGGCGTCCGGCGGCCATAGACAGGTAAACGGCGATGGTCAGGGCGGTAAGGCCCATTAGGAAGGCCAGGGTTTGCAGCACGCCGAACCCCGGAGTGAGGTCGAGACCGAACAGCTCCGTCACCACCGCGCCGATGGTCAGCAGCAGCCCCAGGATAGACAAGACGGCTATTACCGCGCGGCGAACGCGGGCAGGTTTGTTATTCATAGCACCAGGTCATCTCCGTGGATGATAAAGAAAGAGACGCCGCGCCGGTAAACGACGCCGCGTCTCGATCGTGAGGTCGGGGCAGCGGGACTCGAACCCACGACCTCTTCAACCCCATTGAAGCGCGCTACCAAGCTGCGCCATGCCCCGATTGCAGAAGTGATTATAGCAGAACGGCAGCCAGCCGGCAAACGTCCGGAAGGCACGCTGATGACGCCGATTAACGCCGCCAAATGTTCTTTCAGCGTCTATCAGCGCCAAATCAGCGTCATCAGCCTGCCATTCGTCCGGCCCTGGCATTAGCCGACCAGGGACTCCACATAGACGGCCAGCAGACTGAGCAGGCCGAGGGTGAAGTTGTAGCCGGCGTGGACGAGGATGGCTACGGTGGTGTTGCTGCGCTTGCGGATGATGCCCAGCACGATGCTGAGCAGGAAGACGGCCAGTGTGGCCGGGCTGAAGAAGCCATACTGCACGTGACTGATGGCGAAGATAAGCGAGGTCGGCACGATGCCGAAGATGGGCTGGAGAGCGCCGCGGAAGAGCAGCTCCTCGCCCAGCCCGGCGGCGGCGGCCAGCAGGAACCACTCGCCGACGGTGTCGAAGCTGCCCAGCAGCGCCTCGTTGAGGCCGCTAATCTGCTGCGCCTCTTCCGGCGACAGCAGTGCCCACGTCAAGGTGATGCAGCCTTGCAGTAAGACGAAGAACAACATCCAGCCGGCGCCGCCGAGTAGTTGGCGAGCCGTCGGCCGCTGTAGCCCCAACCGCTCGGCCGCCGCCTTCCCGTCGCGCCGCTGGAAGAGACCCACGCCGACGAAAGCCGCCAGCGCAAAGACGGCCCCCTGAGCCAGAATGTCCAGCAGCGTGGCCGCCACGGCGCTTTCGGCCAGCGACTCCATGCCCGGGGCCAGCGTCAGCGCGACGTTGCCCGCCAGGTAGCCGACCATCACCAGAGCCAACGTGTGGACGGCCGACTCCACATCGAGAGCCGGCAGCAGCCGCGCCAGCCACAACCGCGCCGGCCGCAAACTGACCACCATGCCCCACAGCCCCATGCCGATGAGCGGCGCGCCGCCCAGCGCCAGGTCAAACGGCAGCTCGACGCCGTTCAGCAGCGTCGCCGAGTCCGACGGCCACCAGCGCAAGAGGATGCCGGCGATCAGGATCGTCAGATGGAGGACAAAGAGGAAGAGGTGGAACGCCGTCCGCGCGCCGGCCGTGCCCCGCGCCGCCACCCAGTTGGCCAGAAGCATGAGCAGCAGCAGCGGCAGGGCGGCGACGAAGATGGCCATGAGAGAAGAGCGGCCGGCCGCTCAGGGGCGGCCGGCCGCGGTTGGTCAGGGTTGCACCAGCGTCGAGTCGTAGAAGACGCCGACGTTGGGCAGGTTCTGAAAGCCTTCGCCGCGATGGGGAAAGTAGGTCTCAGCCGTCTGGACGAGGTCCATGCCGTCCGGCAGCGCGCCGATGGCCAGGCCAATGCGATTGCCGGCTATCAAGCCGCTGACGGGGATGGAGAATACGCCGTTGGCGTCGCTCTGGCCCATGCCCAGCGGCACGCCGTTATAGGTCACGTCGAGCACGGCCAGGGTCAGGTTAGGCGGGGCCTGGCCGGTGATGGTTGTGGCCGCGGCGCTGACCGGCTGGTCAATGCGGAAGCGCGGCTCCAGGAAGGTCTCTTCGGCCGCGGGTGCCGGGTAGGACTCCGCCGGCAGGGCAGTGTCGCCGGCCGCGGGATAGGGGTCAACACTCGCCGAATCGGCCGCCGGGTAACCGCTGTCAACCGGCGCGGCCGGGGCGGTGGCGGTCAAGTCCGACGTGACCAGCGCGTCGCCGGCCGCCGTGGCGGCGGCGAGTGTCGGCGTGGTCGTGGTGGCCGCGCCACCACAAGCGACGGCCGCCAGCGACACAGCCAGCAGGCAGAGAACAAGCATGAACGGAGCGAGTTTTATGTGTGAACGCATGGTTTCGATTCTAGCCCAAAGCGGGAAAGAAAAGAAGCCACCGGTTGGGGTGGCTTCTCTTTTTCTCAGGTGGTCAGGCGCGACCCGGCCGCGCCCGACTACAGGTAATGGGGCTTACTGGTTGAAGCCTTCGTAGATCTTGGCGTCCTGCGACGAGGCGGGACGGGCGCCGGCCTTAGTGCCCGGCTCCTCGTTGACGATGGCCACGATCGGCTGGTTCGACGTCACCACAACGCCACCGGCTGTCTGCAGCAGGCTGGGCGACGTGTTGGAGACGCTATAGAAGGTCGCGCTGGCACCCGCGGCGATATTGTTCTGCGTGAACACAACCGGCGAGCCGCTCGGCGGGTAGTAGGTGGCGGTGATGTTCGCCGCCGAGCTGCCCACGTTCTGCACCTGGATGCCGGACGTATCGCCGAAGTAGAACTCCTTGTAGAGCGGCAGGGCGATCTCGTTCGTGTCAGCCGTGTCCGGGAAGCAGGTGTAGGCGGCCACCCGGTTCGGGTTCAGGACGAACGTCTCGTCGTTGACGATGACGGCGATGTTACCGCTGGCACCCTGGACGGTGGCCGAGCCAACCGCACCGACCGGCAGGCCGTCGGAGGGGGTAAAGAAGGTCACCGCTGCGCCGGGGGCCACTGGGCCCTTGGTGACGCTCTTGGTCTGCACTGCGCCCGTGTTGTTGACCCTGTAGGAGTAGTTGACCGTGATGTTCTGCGCCGCGGTGTGGACGTTCTGGGCCTGGATGCCCGTGTTCAGGCGGACGTAATTGTTACGAATGAGCGGGCAGAAAGCACGTTGCGCGTAGTCCGACGGCCCGAAGGCGGTATAGGCGTGGAGGTTGCTGCCCAACGGGACGGCGTTCTGGTACTCCAGCGCCGCGCCGGCCAGAGCGCCGGTGCCGCTGACCGTCGCGCTGCCGACGGTGTTGTTGCCCATCGCCGGGCTGACGTCAGCCGGGCCGACGAGAACCATGGCGCTGGCCGGGACGTTGTTGAATACCTTGGTGGACGACGCGCCGCCAACCCGCACCGTGACGGTGATGTTGTTCGCGCTGCTGCTGGCGTTCTGGATGTAGAGCGTCGTCGAGCGGCCAAAGTAGTTGCTCTTCATCAACGGGAAGGCGATGTTGTTGGCCACATCGGCCCCGTCGGTGCCGCGGTACATGCCGGCGGCCGTGCCGGTGGGCATGTTGACGACGTTGACGATGGCGGCGATCGGCTGATCGGCGCTGACGACGGCCGAACCGACGAAGCCCGCCGGCACGGTGCAGTCCGTATTGGTCAGGAAGTTGACCGATTGGCCAGGGGCCGCGGACTTCGGATTACCACAGGGGAAGTCCTGGCCCTGGGCATTGTAGGCCGTGAACTGAACGGAGGTCGAGGCCGAGCCAACGTTCTGAATCTGCTGCCCAGACCACCAGCCGGAACCCGGCAGGTTGCCCGATTGCGCCGAGACGAGGCCGACGCTGACCAGCAACAGAGCCAAGACAAGTACGAGAATCTTCTTGTGCATAGTTGTCTCCTAACAAACGTGAATAGCCATTTTATCTAACAGTAGCATTTTAGGGCATGGCGCGCCCCAGTCAATCATCCTTTCGGAGTATTTGAGGGAGTAATCCGCCCGATTAGCGCCGGCGCATGACTTCGCGCCAGTAAACGCGGTCACTTTCAGGCACGATATCAAGCAGCAGGGCCGCGCCGGCGTAGACCACTGCGCCCACGACGACGGGCACGGCCAGCGGCCAGCCGCGCAACGGCCACACCGCCAGGGCCATCAGCGCCGTGGCCAGCAGCGGCCGCAGCGGCGAGGGCAGCAGGCTAACCGGCGTCAGGCGCGTCTGCGTGTAGACGTAGAAGACCAGGAACAGGGCCAGACTGGCCAGCAGCCGGGCCACGGCCGCGCCGATGATGCCCGCCCGCGGAATGAGCAACAGGTTCAAAGCTACGTTCAGCCCGGTCGTCAGGCCCAGCAGCAGCGCCGCGTCGCGCTGCCGGTTATAGATGAGCGCCAGCCGCGAGTGGGGCACGTTGAGGAACAGGCAGACGACGGCCCAGATGGCGATCTGTAGCACCGGCACGGCGGGGCCGAACGCCGGGCCGTAGACCAGAGCGATGATCGGCCCGGCCAGCAGGGTCACGCCCGTGGCCACCGGCAGGATGACCGCCAGCAGGTAGCGGCTGATCTTGTCGTTGAGCACGGCCAGCTTGTCGGGGGCTTGCACATAGTAGCGGCTCATCACCGGGTAGAGCGCTGTGCGCACGGCCACGGGCATCAGGTTGAACCCCAGCAGGATGGTCTGCGCCGCGGCGTAGTGGCCCACGTCGTCTTCGGTCAGCAGCAAGGAGATGAGCAGGATGTCGGCCTGATAGTCGAGCAGCGAGAAGAGCTGGATGACGAAGAAGCTGGGCATGGTGGCCAGATGGGCGCGCAGGAAGACCAGATTGAGGCGCGCCGGCAGGCGTTGCGGCGTGCGGCGGAAGAGGCGGGCCAGCCCCGGCGCGAACACCAGCAGACTCAGCAGCGAGGCCAGCGGCACGACCCAGGCGATGGTCACCACGTCGGCCCCCCGCGCCAGCAGCCAGAAGCCGGCGATGAGCTTGAGCGCCGTGCTGACCGTTGAGGCCAGCAGCGGCGTCAGCAGCCGCTCGTGGGCCTCGAAGAGCGACTGGCACATGCTGAAGACCGCTTCGGGGATGGCCGCCAGCGACAGGATGACGATGACCTGTGTCGTCATCTCGGAGTAGGGCGCGAAGAGGCGCAGGCCGAGCAGCAGCAAGCCGTAGACGGCGGCCGACAGCAGCAGCCGCAGGGCCACGTAGTTGACCAGATAGCGCCCGCTCTCGTCGCGCCGCGCCGGCAGCTCGCGCACCATGACCTCGTGCAGCCCCAGCGCCGACAGGCCGAAGACGAAGGTGAAGTAGGTCGTGGCCAGGCTGAAGCTGCCCGAAGCGGCCGGGCCGAGTTGACGGCCGATGAGGATGAACAACAGGGCGTTGCCGGCCTTGACGATGACGCTGCTCAGAAACGCCAGAAGCGTGTTGCTAAGCAGGCGCTGGATGGTGTTCATCGGGGGGAAGCTTCTCGGCGATGCAGGCCCAGCCCAGCGTGTGGTCTTTCACCTTGTCCAGCCGGTCGAGGTAGAACAGCAGCAGCGGCAGCAGCAGAAAGAAGACGAGGTAGACGGGCAGGATGAGCGGCAGCTTCAGCAGGTAGGCCAGGTCGTTGTCGCCGCGCGGGAAGAGGCGGTCGTGCATCATCTGGAAGTTGAACGACAGGAACCAGAAGTAGCCGCCCCACGGCCGCATCTCTACCACGCGCATCCCTGCCTTGTCGAGCAGGTGGCTGAAGCCGTAGGAGGTGT
>WBZP01001205.1_pt1 | contig 32669 bp, 28 predicted proteins | sample 5204301 | NCBI WGS metagenome assembly WBZP01 (sample SAMN12412401, study PRJNA552823) | activated sludge metagenome | isolation source: activated sludge from nitrification reactor of wastewater treatment plant... | place: USA: Pennsylvania | collected 2017 | reverse complement strand
GGCGGGCGTCATTCCGGGGATTGCGCTGGCCTGCACGCTGGGTGGCGTGACCTGGTACCGGGCAAGGAAGTTTAACTATCCGCGCATGCCAAAGGCTGATTTTGCCGCACGCTTGAAGAGCTTTCGTGAATCGATGTGGGGCCTGCTACTGATCATCATCGTCATGGGCGGTATCTATTCCGGCCTGTTCACGCCAACCGAAGCGGCTGCGATGAGCGCTGTCTACGCTTTCGTTGTTGCCGTGTTTGTGTACAAGGACATGGCGCTGAAGGACGTACCCCGCGTGCTGCTCAACTCGGCCAACATGTCGGCGATGCTGCTCTACATCATCACCAACGCCGTGCTGTTCTCGTTCATCATGACCAACGAGAATATTCCGCAGGCCCTGGCCGATTGGATGCTCGGTAACGGTCTGGGGATGATCGCCTTCCTGCTGGCGTGCAACGTCATCTTGCTGTTGGCGGGCAACTTTATGGAACCGTCGTCGATTGTGCTGATTTTTGCGCCGATTCTTTTCCCGGTCGCGCTAAAGCTGGGAATCGATCCCGTGCATTTCGGCATCATCATGGTCGTGAACATGGAAGTCGGCATGTGCCATCCACCGGTCGGCCTCAATCTTTATGTGGCGTCGGGAATTACCAAGATGGGGATTACCGAACTGACCGTGGCCGTTTGGCCGTGGTTGCTGTCGATGCTTGTCTTTATGATGGTAGTGACCTATTGGCCAGGGTTGTCGATCTGGCTGCCAACAAGGCTGGGCATGATGTAGCCCGTCAGCCTCGGGCCATCGAGCACGTGTAAGCGCGCGCAAATAAACCTGCGCGCGCTTCTCATTTGCCGGTCCGGATCAGGCGTTTTAGGTAATCCCGCTGGAGTGTTGGTACAATAAGCGGTTACCAGTCCATCCAACGGTTTATTTGTTGTCTTTCCCGACATTATCTTAAGGAGATTGATTCATGGCTATTGAACGCACGCTTTCCATCATCAAACCTGACGCTGTTGCCAAGAACGTGATCGGCAAAATTTATTCGCGTTTTGAAACCAATGGTCTGAAGATCATCGCTTCGAAATTGGCCTGGTTGTCACCGCAGGAAGCCGGTGCATTCTATGCCGTACACAAGGAGCGTCCTTTCTTCAAGGACTTGGTTTCCTTCATGATTTCCGGGCCGGTAATGATCCAGGTGCTTGAAGGCGAGGGCGCCATAGCCAAGAACCGTGACCTGATGGGCGCTACCGATCCCAAGAAAGCCGAACCGGGTACCATTCGCGCCGATTTTGCCGAATCGATCGACGCCAACGCCGTGCATGGCTCCGATGGTGAGGAAACGGCGAAGAACGAAATTGCCTTTTTCTTTCCGGCGATGGCCGTATACTCGGGTCGTTAAGCGAACCTAACTTTCCGGGATGACTGTAAATCTGCTCGATTTCGATGCGGCTGGCCTGACCGCTTTCTTCGCCGAACAAGGTGAAAAGCCGTTTCGCGCCAGGCAGGTGTTGCACTGGATTCATCGATCCGGTCTGGCCGATTTCGATGCCATGTCCGATATTGCCAAGAGCCTGCGCGAGAAACTCAGGAAGATTGCATCGGTCATCCCGCCCGCATTCGTTTCGGATAGTCTTTCCGATGACGGAACGCGCAAGTTCCTTTTTGATGTCGGCGGCGGGAATGCCGTCGAAACCGTATTCATTCCCGAGGACGATCGGGGAACACTGTGCATTTCAACGCAGGCGGGCTGTGCGCTGGATTGTTCCTTTTGTGCTACCGGCAAGCAGGGTTTCAACCGCAATCTGACAGTGGCTGAAATTATCGGGCAGCTTTGGCAGGTGGGGCGGACACTCGCGGCGGATGCCGGTAGCACCGAGCGAATCATCAGCAATGTCGTTTTGATGGGCATGGGCGAACCCCTGGCCAACTTTGAAAATACGGTGACCGCATTGCATTTGATGCTCGACGATCATGCCTATGGACTATCGCGACGTCGCGTGACGGTGTCGACTTCTGGCCTGGTGCCGGCGATGGATCGCTTGGGAGCGGAGTGCCCCGTCGCTCTCGCCGTGTCGCTGCATGCGCCGAATGATCGGTTGCGCGATCAACTCGTGCCGATCAACCGGAAGTATCCGTTGCGCGAACTGATCGCCGCTTGCAATCGTTATCTGCCGAATGCGCCGCGCGATTTCGTGACTTTTGAATATGTCATGCTTGACGGCGTGAATGACACCGATGCTCACGCCGACGAACTGCTTGAGCTGACGCGCAAGGTGCCCTGCAAGATCAACCTGATTCCGTTCAATCCGTTCCCGGGATCGCCCTACCGCCGTTCTCCGGCTCACCGTACCCGGCGCTTTGCCGAGATCCTGATGAACGCCGGCGTGGTCACCACGACGCGAAAGACGCGCGGAGACGACATTGATGCGGCCTGTGGTCAATTGGCTGGTCAGGTCCTGGACAAGACGCGACGCATTGCGCGTCGGGTTTTCGAACTGCACGAGGTGAGACCATGAAAGCACTTCGCTGGAGCACGGCTTTATTCTGTTGGCCTGCCGCCTTGCTCTTCCTGGTGTCGGTTCCTGTAGCGCAGGCTCAGCAGTCGGTGGCGCCCCCCCCGGAAATTCTTTCGACGGTGACGCCGAAGGATGTGCACACGCGGGCCAAATTGCATACCGAACTGGGATCGCTTTATTTTCAGAATGGCAACGTAATTGTTGCGCTCGAGGAACTGACCATCGCCATCTCGATCAACCCGAACTATGCCCAAGCCTACAGCACGCGAGGACTCGTTCTTTACCAGATCAAGGAATACGCATCCGCGGAAAAGGATTTTCAGCGCGCTTTGGACCTTGATGCCAAGGATCCGCAAATCAATAACAACTATGGCTGGTTCCTCTGTCATACCGGAAAAGAAAAGGAATCCATTGCCTATTTCCAGCGTGCGATCAAGGAGCCGCTGTATCAGACTCCGGAAGTCGCCTATCTGAATGCCGGTGCCTGTTATGCAAGAATTGGCGAGCTGGATCTGGCCGAAGAGAGTATTCGAACGACATTGCGTTATATGCCCGACAATCCGCAGGCGCTGTACCAGTTGGCCTACATTAGCTACAAGCGAGGCAATTTCGATGCAGCCAAAGAGCATCTGAAGAAAGTGATACGCCTGAGCAACCCGGATGCGGAAGCCTTGTGGTTGTTTTTGAGGGTTGAACGTCGGCTGGGCAATAACATGGACGTTGACAGTCTGACGGCTCAGTTGCGACGCCAGTTTCCTGACTCGCCTCAGTATCAGGATTATCTGAAAGGCAATTTCGAATGACAGGAGTGAACGCGCCGTCATGCGAAGCCGATAACGAAAGCCGAGTCGGACCGGAAATGCCATTGAGTCCGGAAGCAACCGCAGAAGCTGTGGATACCCTGGAGCCGAGCGTGGGCCAGCAACTTCGTACGGCTCGCGAGGCCAAAGGTTTGACCACGGATGATGTTGCCAAGGCGATCAAGTTAAGCCTTCGACAAGTCAAATCGCTTGAAGCGGATGATTGGCCGAACCTGCCGTGCAATACGATCATTCGCGGATTTGTTCGCAATTATGCCCGATTGCTCGGCCTCGATTCCGACCAACTGATGGGGGTGCTGGACCGGTTGACCATGCCCCAGCCGCATGAGCTTGGCATTCCGACCGGGCCGCCTGTCAACCTGCAAAAAGATGGCAAAGCCGATCGACGGGATTATTTCAGGGTGTTCGCTGGTCTTTTTGTCCTGTTGCTGGCCGTATCGGCCTACTTCCTGGTTTCGCAGGATGTCTGGGATTCGGCCTTGTCGGCGATAAAGTCTGCAACCCAATCGCCAGTCGCTGTTCCGGCACCAGTCGTGGCCCCTGGAACGGTTGAGAACAAAGCGCCGGAGTCGGGTCAAGCGGCAACCACGACCGCCGTTCCTGTCCAGGAGTCTACGTCATTACCATCGGCTCAGCCGGCACCGACTGCCGAACCTTCTCCGTCCTCGGACTCCGGATTGCACTTCGGCTTCACCCAGCCGGCCTGGGTCGAAGTCCGTGACCGTCATGGAAGCGTCATTTTTTCGCAATTGTGTCAGGCCAACAGCCAGCGGGACATCGAAGGCTCGCCGCCGTATACGCTGGTCATTGGAAATTCGTCCCATGTCACGCTGAAGTACCAAGGCAAGGTTGTTGATCTTTCCATGCGAAGCAAGGACGACGTGGCTCGCCTGACGCTCGAATAGCATGTGCCATGTCGCAATCTTTGGCGAGTAATCAGTGAGCCTGCCTAGCGCTGTGCGTCGCTTGACGCGAGTTGTCGGAATCGGCCACGTGAAGGTGGGTGGCGAGTCACCCGTGGTCGTCCAGTCAATGACCAACACCGACACGGTTGATGTATTGAAAACGGCGATCCAGTGCGCTGAACTTGCGCGTGCCGGATCCGAACTGGTCCGCATTACCGTCAACACGCCGGAAGCAGCCGCAGCGGTCGCCAAGATCAGGGAGCATCTCGATCGCATGGATGTCGATGTGCCGCTGATTGGCGATTTCCATTACAACGGCCACCGCTTGTTGACCGATCATCCGGAATGCGCGCAAGCGCTGGCCAAGTACCGCATCAATCCGGGGAATGTCGGCTACGGCAAGAAGCGCGACGAACAGTTTGCGCAGATGATCGAGATCGCCTGCAAGTATGACAAACCGGTGCGCATCGGGGTGAATTGGGGAAGCCTCGATCAGGCTTTGCTGGCGCGCATCATGGATGAGAACGCCAACCGGGACCAGCCGAAGGACGCCATCGAAGTAATGCGCGAGGCGATGGTGACTTCTGCGCTCGAGTCGGCGGCCCTGGCCGAAAGCCTGGGATTGCCGGGCGACCGCATCATCCTGTCGTGCAAGGTGTCCGGTGTCCAGGATCTGATCGCCATTTATCGTGACTTGTCCCGACGTTCGGATTATCCGCTTCACCTCGGGTTGACCGAGGCGGGCATGGGTTCGAAAGGCATCGTCGCTTCTACAGCCGCCATGTCGGTACTGCTGCAGGAAGGCATTGGCGACACCATCCGCGTTTCGCTGACCCCGGAGCCGGGAGGCAGACGTACCCAGGAAGTCATCGTTGCGCAGGAAATGCTTCAGACCATGGGCATACGCGCCTTTACGCCGATGGTAGCCGCCTGTCCGGGTTGCGGGCGCACGACCAGCACATTTTTTCAGGAACTTGCCCACTCCATCCAGGAGCATGTGCGCAGCAATATGCCGCAGTGGCGCATTGAGTACGACGGCGTCGAAAGCATGACGCTGGCGGTTATGGGTTGTGTGGTCAATGGTCCGGGTGAGAGCAAGCATGCCAATATCGGCATCAGCCTGCCGGGAACCGGCGAAATACCGGCGGCACCGGTTTTCGAAGACGGCGCCAAGACGGTTACCTTACGCGGCGACAGGATCGCCGAAGAGTTTACCGCCATTGTGGATCGCTACGTGGCACGAACGTATCAAAGAAAGTTTGCCTCAAAATCATGAGCCAGAATATCCAGTCCGTGCGTGGAATGAACGATATCTTGCCGGGCGAGGCCGAGTTCTGGGATGTTTTCGAGGAAACCGTGCGTTCGTGGCTGAAGAGTTATGGCTATCGGCCGATCCGCTTGCCCATCGTCGAGCCGACCCCGTTGTTCAAGCGGGCCATCGGCGAAGTGACCGACATTGTCGAGAAGGAAATGTATTCTTTCGTCGACAGCCTGAACGGAGAGCAACTCACCCTGCGTCCGGAAGGCACGGCGGGTTGTGTGCGCGCACTGATCCAGAACAAATTGGCCGCGCAGCACCCGCAGCGCTTGTATTACCTCGGTCCGATGTTCCGGCACGAGCGGCCACAGAAAGGACGCTACCGCCAGTTCAACCAGGTTGGTGTCGAGTCTTTCGGTTTTCCCGGGCCCGATATCGATGCCGAGCAGATCCTGATGGGCGCTCGTCTGTGGGATGACCTCGGGTTGGAAGGCATCAGGCTGCAGTTGAACACGCTGGGTCAGGCGGAAGAACGCGCCAGTCACCGCACCGAGCTGATCGCCCACTTGGAAAAGAATGCTGATATCCTGGACGAGGAAGCCCGGCGCCGTCTGTACACCAACCCGCTGCGCATTCTTGACAGCAAGAACCCGCTGATGCAGGAAATGCTAGCCGCGGCGCCGGTACTGTTCGATCACCTGGGCTCCGCTTCGTTGGCGCATTTCGAAGGCGTTCAACAGGTGTTGCGCGATGCAGGCCTGGCCTATGAGATCAATCGGCGGTTGGTACGTGGGCTCGATTACTACAACCTGACCGTCTTTGAGTGGGTGACCGACCGTCTTGGTGCGCAGGGAACGGTTTGTGCCGGTGGTCGCTACGACGGCCTGGTCGAGCAACTCGGTGGCAAATCGACGCCGGCATGTGGTTTCGCCATGGGCGTTGAACGCTTGGTCGCGCTGATCCGCGATTCAGGCGGCGAACCGGCGCTTGGCGGGATCGATGTTTATCTTGTGCACCAGGGCGAAGTGGCGGCGCGTCTGGCGCCCCGGGTCGCGGAAGGTCTGCGTGATCGGGGTATCGATGTACTGTTCCATTGTGGCGGTGGCAGTTTTAAGTCTCAGATGAAGAAGGCCGATGCTTCTGGGGCGAACTTTGCCGTAATCATCGGAGACGATGAAGCGAATGACGGTCAGGTTACACTCAAGCCCTTGCGCGCTAGTGGAGAGTTGCAGAACGAGCAGAAGCGCGTTGGCGTGGATAATATCGCCGACGAAATCATGAATTCATTTTTGGATGGGGAAGAAGCGTAATGGCTACTTACGACCTCGAAGAACAAGAGCAGCTTGCCGAACTCAAGGCGTGGTGGAAGCTGTATGGCAATTTGTTGATCAATGTGTTCACGGCGGCCATGTTGATCGTCAGTGCATGGTTGGGCTGGAACTGGTATCAGCGCAGCCAGTCTGCGCAGGCGTCGATCGTCTACCAAGTGCTGCAGAAAGCCGTTCAGGACAAAGACTCGCAGCGTCTCAAGGCCGCCAGCGGCGAACTGCTGGATAAATACAGCCATTCGACCTATGCATCGCTCGGTGCGTTGATCACCGCCAAGGCGATGATGGACTCGGGTGACGCCAAGACGGGCAAGTTGCAGTTGCTTTGGGTTGTTGAGCATGGACAGGACGAGCTGCGCGATCTGGCGCGTTTGCGGCTGGCTGCCGTGTTGCTCGATGAAAAGGCGTACGACGATGCATTGAAGCAGCTTGACGGAAACGTCGGCTCGGGCTTTGCCGCACGGTTTGCGGAAAATCGCGGCGATGTATTCAGCGCGCAAGGCAAGGTGCGCGAAGCGCGAGCCGCTTACCAATCGGCAGTGGATGCCATCGATGAACTGAACAAGAAAAGCACTCAGTCGACACAAAATCGGCAAGGCGCGGCTGGCACCGTCTACCGGGAACTCCTGCAACAGAAGCTCGATGCGCTGGGTAGCAGCAAGCAATGAAGAAATATGTTTCTCTCGTCATTCTGGCGTCCGCGCTAACATTTTTTCTGGCCGGTTGCACAACGCTGGACTCCCTCAACCCTTTCGTCGGCAAGAGACCGAAATTGGCTGAGCTGCAGCCCATCAAGGCGACAGCTGACGTGCGTGTCGTGTGGCATGAGAGCGTCGGCAAGGCGGATATCTATACGTTTACGCCAGCCGTGGTGGGGGCCTCTGTTTATGCCGCCAGCAAGGATGGCAGTGTGATGCGTATCGATGACGGCAAAGTGGTCTGGAAAATCAACGCCGGACTGCCACTTTCCGGCGGCGTGGGCGCCGATCAGAGTCTGGTCGTAGTCGGTACGCCCAAGGGCGATCTGCTGGCCTTCGCCAGCGCCGATGGCAAACCTGTTTGGAAAGCCAAGGCGACCAGCGAGATTCTGTCACCCCCGGCGTTGGGCGAGGGGATCGTTGTCGTGCGCAGCGGAGACAATCAACTGGCTGCCTACGATGCCGTCGATGGAACGCGCAAGTGGTTCTTCCAGCGACCGTCGCCGGCGCTTTCGCTGCGGGTTACCACGGGGCCGCTTATTGAAGGTAAATTTGTTTTCTCAGGTTTCCCAGGCGGTAAGCTGATTGCGTTGAGCCCAGCCAATGGCGCGGAATTGTGGGACGGGACGGTGGCTTTGCCGAAAGGCTCGACCGAACTCGACCGTGTCGCCGATATCACCAGCGCCCCGGTCATTTCCGGGCGGGCGATTTGCGCCGTTGCCTTTCAGGGCCGTGTTGCCTGCTTTGACCTGTCCAACGGCAATCTTGCCTGGGCGCGCGATATGTCGAGCGCCGTCGGTCTGGCCATTGAGTCGCGAAACCTTTATGTAACCGACGACAAGGGCTCGGTCCATGCGCTTGACATGGCGAGCGGGGCCAGCATCTGGAAGCAGGACAAACTTTCCCAGCGTCGCGTAACGGCCCCGTTGCCGATTCGTGGCCTGATCGTCGTTGCCGACGTGCAGGGAATCGTGCACTTCTTGAGCCGTGAAGATGGTTCGTTCGTCGCCCGCCTGGCGACTGATGGAAGCCCCGTTGTCGCGCCGCTGCAGACCGTGGGAAACAAGGTCGTGGTGCAGACCAGTAGTGGCGGTATTTACGCCATTGAGGTTCAATGAAACCGATCGTTGTCCTTGTCGGGCGTCCGAATGTCGGCAAGTCGACGCTGTTCAACCGGCTGACCAAAACTCGCGACGCGCTCGTGGCTGATATCCCGGGGCTGACGCGCGATCGTCATTATGGCCACGGCAAACTGGGCGACAAACCGTTTCTGGTGGTGGATACCGGTGGATTCGAGCCACTGGCCAAAGACGGCATCCTGCATGAAATGGCGCGGCAGACCGAACAGGCCATCGCCGAAGCGGACGCAGTGATCTTTGTCGTCGACGGCCGTACCGGAATCACCGCGCTGGACAAGGAAATAGCCAACAAACTCCGAAAAGCGGTGCGCCCGGTCTTCGTCGCGGTAAACAAGGCCGAAGGGATGAACCAGGGCATCGTCAGTGCCGATTTTCATGAGCTCGGCTTGGGCGAACCGCGGGCCATTTCTGCGACGCACGGCGAGGGGGTGCGCGATTTGATTGAACTGGCGCTCGAACCTTATGCCGGCCCCGATGAAAACGAAGGGACGTCCGCGGGGCTGAAAGTGGCGATCGCCGGGCGACCCAATGTTGGGAAAAGTACGATGATCAATGCGCTGCTCGGTGAGGAGCGTGTGATCGCCTTCGACCAGCCGGGAACGACGCGCGATGCCATCTATATTGATTTCGAGCGTTCCGGAAAGCACTACACGCTGATCGATACGGCCGGATTGCGGCGTAAGGGCAAGGTTTTTGAAACCCTCGAGAAATTCTCGGTGATCAAGACCCTGCAATCCATCGAGGATGCGCAGGTGGTGGTGCTGGTGCTCGATGCCAGGCAAGACATTTCCGATCAGGATGCACATATCGCCGGTTTCGTCGTCGAATCCGGTCGTGCGCTGGTAGTCGCGGTAAATAAGTGGGACGGGCTCGATTCCTACGTCCGCGAGCAGATCAAAGCGGATCTCGAAACCAAGTTGAAATTTCTGGATTTTGCCGATTTCCACTATGTTTCGGCGCTCAAGGGACAAGGCCTGGAGCGCGTATTTCGTTCGGTCGATGCGGCCTATAAGGCGGCAACGACAGATCTGTCGACCCCGCAATTGACGCGGGCGCTGATCGATGCGGTGGCCAGGCAGTCACCGCCACGCAACGGCATATTCCGTCCGAAACTCCGTTATGCCCATCAAGGCGGGCGCAACCCACCGGTGATCGTGATTCACGGAAACGCCCTGGACAAAGTGCCGGAATCCTACCGCCGCTACCTTGAACATGTGTTTCGCGAGGTGTTCAAGTTGCAGGGAACCCCATTGCGCATCCAGTTCAACGTTTCGAAGAACCCCTTTGCCGATCGCAAACCGCCCGAACAGAACCGGCGCAAACCCAAAGCCGAAGGGCAGGGAAGGCCAAAAGTCCGCGATCCGGGCAAATCGAAGCCGCGAGCCGCCTTGGGAGCCCAGCGGAAAACGCCTGTAAAGATCAGATCGACCTTGGCTTGATTATTCAGGGTAGTATGGCAAACCTGTTAAAAATCAATTATGCTGGTCGGCCACACACAGATGATGAACATGGAGTTCTAACCATGAGCAATAAAGGGCAACTGTTACAAGACCCCTTCCTTAACGCGTTGCGACGCGAACATGTGCCGGTATCGATCTATCTGGTCAACGGCATCAAGTTGCAAGGACAGGTGGAATCGTTCGACCAGTACGTTGTGCTGCTCAAGAACACCGTGACTCAGATGGTCTATAAACATGCCATTTCGACAGTAGTGCCCTCGCGCCCGGTTAACATCGCGCCGGAGGGCAGTAGCGAGTCCTGATCTGCCAAGCGCGACATACCGCCTGACGCTGCGTTGATACAGCGCGGTGTTGTCCCGATAGCAAGCCTCGGTCTACCTTTGTTTCCTTCCCCCAAATTGCCTTGTAAAGTGTTTGATGCCTGAGCGCCCGGCTGCTGGCGAGCGCGCGATCATTGTCCAACTCGACTTTGGCAGCGACGATTGCGCCGAGCAACTGGAAGAGGTCCGTCTGCTCGCCAGATCGGCTGGTGCCGATGTTTGTTCGGAGGTGTTTGGGCGGCGACACAGTCCTGATGCGGCGACCTATGCCGGCAAAGGCAAAGTGCTGGAAGTGGCGGCAGAAGTCGCTTCGCACAAAGCCGATCTGGTCATTTTCAATCACGAGCTGTCTCCTGGACAGGAACGTAATCTGGAGCGCATCCTGGCATGCAGGGTGATCGACCGGACCAGCCTGATTCTCGATATCTTTGCCCAGCGTGCACAAAGCTCGGAAGGAAAGCTGCAGGTTGAATTGGCACAACTCGATCATCTGGCGACCCGCTTGGTTCGTGGCTGGACCCATCTGGAGCGTCAGAAAGGCGGCATCGGGCTTCGTGGCCCCGGCGAAACCCAGCTTGAAACCGATCGACGTTTGCTCGGCAAACGGGTCAAATTGCTCAAGGAGCGGTTGAGCAAGCTTGGACGCCAGCGCGGTGTGCAGCGCAAGGCACGCGGACGTGGCGATCTGTTGAACGTTTCACTTGTCGGCTACACCAATGCCGGCAAGTCGACGCTTTTCAATGCGCTGACCCATGCCGGTGCCTATGCGGCCAATCAACTGTTTGCAACCCTGGATACCACATCGCGCAAGCTGTGGTTGGGTGAAGCCGGGAATATCGTCATTTCCGATACGGTGGGGTTTATCCGCGATTTGCCGCACGAATTGGTGGCGGCTTTCCATGCCACCCTGGAGGCGACGGCTCAAGCCGATCTTCTGCTGCATGTTGTCGATTCGGCCAGCATGGCCCGTGACGATCAGGTGGCCGAAGTTGAAAAGGTCCTCACAGAAATCGGCGCAAGCGAAGTGCAGCAGATTGTAGTGTTCAACAAGCAGGATCTCACCGGGCTGCCGCCAGCCGTCGAACGGAATGAGTATGATAGAATCACCCGCATACGGCTCAGTGCGAAAAGCGGCGACGGGTTGCCACTGTTACGCGAAGCGCTGGCAGAGATTGCACTTGAGAAGCTTCGAAATACACGCGCTCAACCGCTGGACATGTCGCTTCAATCAACCCTATAACACGTTGGATTCAGGTTGTCCCCTATGATTTCAAGCATTGGATTACTCATGTCGCTCAATGATCCGCAGTGGGGTAATCGCGGTAGTGATAACGGTGGTGGCAAACGGCCGAATCAGGGTCCGCCGGACCTCGAAGAGTTGTGGCGTGATTTTAATCGCCGCCTGACCGCCCTGTTGAGCAAGAAGGGCGGTGGCGATAACGGTGGCAGTAACCGGCCGCCGGTTGAGTTCAACCCGAAGTTTCTCGGTGGTGGCATTGGCCTGCTCGTTGTTCTGGTGCTGCTGGTCTGGCTGGCCAGCGGGTTCTACATTGTCGATGCGTCGCAGCGGGGAATCGTTTTGCAGTTTGGAAAATACAAGGAGAGTACCGAGTCCGGCCTCAATTGGCGTTTCCCCTACCCGATCCAATCCCATGAACTGGTAAATATTTCTGGAGTGCGCACGCTTGAAGTGGGCTATCGCAGTAACGAAAAGAACAAGGTGCTCAAGGAAGCGCTGATGCTGACCGATGATGAAAACATCATCAATATCCAGTTCGCCGTGCAGTACATTCTCAAGGATCCGGTTGAATACGTCTTCAACAATCGCTCCCCAGATGAGGCCGTGATGCAAGTGGCCGAGACGTCTATTCGCGAAATCGTGGGCAAGAGCAAGATGGATTTCGTGCTCTACGAAGGTCGCGAGCAGATCGCGGTGAAGGCGTCCAGCCTGATGCAGGAAATCCTTGATCGCTACAAGACGGGCATCCTGATTTCAAAGGTCACGATGCAGAATGCCCAGCCGCCGGAACAGGTACAGGCCGCGTTTGACGACGCCGTGAAAGCGGGGCAGGATCTTGAGCGCCAGAGAAACGAAGGCCAGGCTTATGCCAATGATGTGATTCCGAAATCGAAAGGCACTGCGGCCCGATTGATACAGGAAGCAGAGGGTTACAAGCAGCGCCTGATTGCCACTGCCGAAGGCGATGCCAGTCGTTTCAAGCAGATCAACACTGAGTATGCCAGAGCGCCAGAAGTGACGCGTAGTCGCATGTATCTTGAAACCATGCAGCAGGTATATTCCAGCACCAGCAAACTGCTGATCGATGCCAAGGGTTCAGGCAACCTGCTTTACCTGCCGCTCGACAAGCTGATGCAAGCTTCCGGGGCGATTGCTGCCGTTCCGGAAGGCGTCGGCAGCAGTGCCGAGATGCCGGCGCAGGTTCGTTCCGCGACAGGAGTGCCCAACGCGGCGCTGCCAACTGGCCATGACAAAACCGACGCACGATCGCGCGATGCCTTGCGCAGCCGGGATCGGGAGGTGCGCCAATGAAAGCCGGTATGAATTTCGCGCTGGCGATCGTTGCCGTAGCGATAGTTATTCTGGGTGCGACGATCTTTACGGTGGATCAGCGGAAGTACGCCATCATTTTCCAGTTTGGCGAGGTCCGTGACGTCATCTCCGAGCCGGGACTCTACTTCAAATGGCCAATGATCCAAAACGTGCGTTACTTCGACAATCGTATTCTTACTCTCGACAACTCGGAACCCGAGCGCTTTATCACCTCGGAAAAGAAGAACGTGCTGGTCGATTCCTTTGTCAAATGGAAGATTGTCGACCCGCGCCTTTACTATGTTTCTGTAGCCGGCGATGAGATTCGTGCCAGGACTCGGCTGTCGCAGACAGTCAATGCGGGTTTGCGCGAGGAGTTTGGCAAGCGCACCGTTCATGATGTGGTTTCCGGCGAGCGCGACAAGATCATGGAACAGATGCGCGAAAAGGCCGATCTCGATGCGCGGAAGATCGGTGTGCAGATCATCGATGTCCGGGTCAAGCGTGTTGATTTTCCGCCTGAAGTCAGTGAGTCCGTCTATCGGCGCATGGAAGCCGAACGCAAGCGCGTGGCCAACGCATTGCGCTCCGAGGGGTTCGCCGAAGCAGAAAAGCTTCGCGCCGACGCCGACAAGCAACGCGAAGTGATTGTCGCCGAAGCCTATCGCGATGCACAGAAAACGAAAGGCGAAGGCGATGCCAAGGCGACCGCCACCTATGCACAGGCGTTCAGCCAGAACCCCGAATTCTATGCTTTCTATCGCAGTCTTGAAGCTTATCGCAACAGTTTCAAGAGCAAGAGTGATGTTATTGTCGTTGAGCCGAATTCGGACTTCTTTAAATATATGAAGAACGTCGGGCGAGGCGGCGAAAAGACCGGTAAATGACCACCAGCTTGCTTGTCGCCTTCGCGCTGATGCTGGTGCTTGAAGGCCTGGTGCCGTTTCTGGCCCCCGGTATCTGGCGAGATACGTTTCGCCGTCTGATACAGCTCTCCGATGGGCAGATCCGGTTCGTCGGCTTGACCTCTATGCTGGTTGGAATCGTTGTGTTGATGGTTTTCAGATGAACTGGCTGTTACCCGAATATATTGCCGATGCGCTTCCCCAGGAAGCTGCCCGGATAGAACGGCTCCGGCGTGCCGTGCTCGACCTGTTTCGATTGCATGGTTATGAGCTGGTGATGCCGCCCATGCTGGAATACCTGGATTCTCTGCTGACGGGTTCGGGTTCCGACCTCAGGTTGCGCACCTTCAAACTGGTCGACCAGTTGTCCGGGCGCACGCTGGGTCTGCGCGCCGACATGACCCCCCAGGTCGCGCGTATCGATGCCCATTTGCTGAATCGGCAGGGCGTTACGCGACTATGCTATTGCGATAGCGTGCTGCATACCTTGCCGGCCTCGCAGGCAGCGAGCCGGGAGCCTATTCAGCTGGGTGCTGAACTTTATGGCTACGCTGGCATTGAGGCTGACCTGGAGGCGATCCGTTTGCTGGCCGTGGCACTCGATACGACGGGCACGCCCGCATCGCGTATCGATATCGGCCACGTCGGGGTGTTCCGCGCTCTGGCGAATGCGGCTGGACTCGCCGCTGAAGTCGAAGCGAAGATTCTGCTGCTTCTGCAAGCGAAGGACATACCGAGCTTGCGTGACTGTTGCGCCTCCGTAGCCGAGCCCTATCGCGCCGCCTTCCTGCGACTGCCCGAGCTTTACGGTGGCGGCAATCTGCTGGATACGGCTGCCAGGGAATTGCCGTCGCTCCCGGAAATTACATCGGCATTGGAAACGATGCGCCATTTGCAGGCCTCGATGCCGGAGTTGCCTCTGTCTTTCGATCTCGCCGATCTTAGGGGCTATCACTATCACAATGGTGTTGTGTTTGCCGCGTATTACCCAGGTTTTCCAAGCGCCATTGCGCTCGGTGGGCGCTATGATGGCGTTGGCAAGGAATTTGGCCGAGTCCGGCCGGCGACAGGGTTTTCGATGGATTTGCGTGAAGTGGCCAGGCTGGCCGGAGGCGACGCCGCGCCAGGCGCTATTCTGGCGCCCTATGCGGCGTCCGATTCGGCTCTGGCGTCGCAGATCGCTGCGTTACGCGAACAGGGAGAGACTGTCGTCGAGCTGTTGCCGGGGGAATCGCGTTGCGAAGGCCCGGCGTGCGACAGGCGGCTGGTGGAAAGCGGCGGGAAATGGATAATTCAGGAAACTACCGGGGATTGACGGGAAAAATGGCCAAGAACGTTGTAGTCGTCGGTACGCAGTGGGGTGACGAGGGCAAGGGAAAGATAGTCGACTGGTTGACCGATCGTGCGCAGGGCGTGGTGCGATTCCAGGGGGGGCACAATGCCGGCCATACCCTGGTTGTCGGACAGAAGGTCTACAAGCTCAATCTGGTGCCGTCAGGCATCGTTCATCCCGGCATCAAATGCTATATAGGTAACGGTGTCGTGCTGGATATCCAGCATCTCATTTCCGAGATCGAGGTGCTGGAGGCTGGAGGGATCGATGTCCGATCGCGGTTAAGGGTCAGCCCGGGTTGCCCGCTCATTCTCGGCTACCATTCGGCGCTGGATCGAGCACGCGAAGCGGCAAAGAGTTCGGACACCAGGATCGGCACCACGGGCAAAGGCATTGGCCCGACGTATGAAGACAAAGTGGCACGCCGGGCCTTGCGGGTATATGACCTTTTCTATCCGGAACGTTTTTCCGAGAAACTGAAGGAAAACCTCGACTATCACAATTTTGTCCTGACCCGGTATCTCGGCGCCGAAGCGGTCGATTTCAACACTGTTCTGGAGGCGGCGATGGTCAGCGCAGAGCAGATCAAGCCGATGGTTGTTGACGTTTCCGCCGAACTGCATGCGCTCAACAAGGCCGGCCAGAATCTTCTTTTTGAAGGAGCGCAAGGCGCCCTGCTCGATATCGACCATGGAACCTATCCTTTTGTCACGTCCTCGAACTGCGTGGCCGGACAGGCTTCGGCCGGGGCGGGTATCGGCCCCGGCATGCTCCATTATGTACTGGGCATTACCAAGGCTTATTGCACGCGCGTGGGTGGCGGGCCTTTCCCGAGCGAACTGGATATCGAGGCGGAAGGCGCACCAGGACGACAGATGTCGCGGAAGGGGCGTGAGATTGGTACCGTAACCGGGCGCAAGCGTCGTTGCGGATGGTTCGATGTTCCCGCGCTCAAACGTTCGATCCAGATCAATGGCGTGACCGGACTCTGCATTACCAAACTCGACGTACTGGATGGTTTGTCCGAACTGAAGCTATGCACCGGTTACAGACTCAACGGAAAAGTGATCGACTTGCTGCCGATGGGGTCCGACGAAGTGGCCGATTGCCAGCCTGTTCTCGAAAGCATGACCGGATGGGCCGAGTCGACTGCCGGTGTGACGACTGTGGACGAACTGCCCATGGCTGCGCGTGCTTATCTGGAGCGGATTGAAACACTGTGCGATACCCGGATCGATATCATATCGACCGGCCCAGAGCGGAATGAAACGATTTTGCGTAGACACCCCTACGACTGATTGTTCTGGCTTAACTGCCTCGTTGGTTGAAGGTTTGCTGGTTGGTTTCTCCCTGAGATCGGGTAATCTGCGCCGGAGAGTGTAGACCATGGGAATTCTCGACTGGTTCAAGAATCGTCCTTCCTTGTTTGAGCCCGACCATGTGTCGGATGAAATGACGTTACGGGCGATTGATAAGGCCGTTTCGCTTACAAACCCGCGAATTAAGCTCATCGATTCGTATCAGGAACGCTTGGCGCCTGCCGTGGAGGCCAGCATCCGATATCTGCGCGAAATGGTACTGGCAGTACCCCCGGCGATTCGGGTTTCATCGCTTCGCTGGTCTACCGATCCGGAGTTGAGAGCGTTCTTTGCCTCAGCCCAGGATATTCCCAATGCCTTGGGTCGATCAATTAGCTTGCGCACTCTATTTAAAAAATTCCCGGAAATAGACCAGGCTTATTTCGTTCTCGCTATGCAATTCAAAGAGCAGCGCGTGCTCGGAATATCTATGCGAGGTGACTTTGTTCAGCACGATGTTGCGCAAACGACGATCAGCTTTTGCGAGCACGAAGCGCGCATCTGCGGACTCGACGATTCAGAGGTTCGCCACTTGCTGGGCTTGCAGGCGTATGAATATTTGTTGGCGCAGGCGCTGGCCGAAATCGGGGAGGAGCGATCCGAACGTCGCGAGCTGGAAGACAATCGAGCGTTGATTCAGGCCAGACTACGCTTGCTGCAGCAACAGGGGCCTGGCCTTGGTTCGGTCTTCGGCAGCGTGCCGGCACGATCGGACGATGAGTCCAAGTTGGCAACCCAGCTCATGGAGAATGAGCACCAGCTGGAGGCCTTGGGCAGCCCACATGCCAGCCTCGACATCGAGCTGGAATCGCTTCGAGCCGTTCTTACGCATCCGGAGCGTTATATCCAATTCGAACAAAGACGGCTCAGGCTGAATACCATGAATGTCTTGGTGGATGACCAGGGCACGGATGTTGCTTCAGATATTGCATTTTCTGTGGTGCGGATGACCGGTGTGTCGCAAAGACAACGCGCGTTTGTTTTGGCTACATTTACGCGTGCCGAGTTGCCGGAGGATAGGTTAAATTTTGATCTTGCTGCTCGCCTGCTTTGAGTTGGCTGTCGGACCGCTTGGCGAAGTAACGATTTAATTTAGTCAAGGGCCAACATCTAAGCCAGCTAGCAGATACACTGCCGCCGTGACCAGTGGCGATAGGACAAAAGATCATAGCTACTGAGCGAATTTGAGTATTCTTTGCAATCATACGTTCCAATTTTTGTCGCTTCAGGAATTTTAACCGGTATTTTTGGTCGAAAAGACCAATACAACAAAGTGATGTCAATTCGTTTAATTGGGGGGTGTCTGATGACGTTTGGTACTTCTGCCCATGCTCCGTCATGGCTCAATTTAGTGCGTAACCTGTTTGACTTGGTGCGCCACCTACAAGTGACGTCGCTTATCGCTCTCTCTGCGATTTCGTTTCCAGCTTTAGCAAACACAGGACATGTGTCCGAGGCCGACCTCGTCCTGCCCAACCTGAGCGATACCTCATTAGTGGCATTTCTCGGTAGTACTTCGGGCTGGACGCTGCTTTCCTACGGTCTTCTGGTTTGTATCGGTGGTCTGATATTCGGGGCTGTCATTTACCGTCAGATCTTCAATCTTCCGGTACATCGCTCGATGGCTGAAGTCAGCGAGCTGATCTACGAAACCTGCAAGACCTACATGATTACCCAGGGGAAGTTCCTGTTGATCCTGGAAGCATTTACCGCCGTGATCATGATCGGCTATTTCTATTTCGTCCAGCATCTTGCCGTTTCGTCGGTGGCGCTGATTTTGATTTTTTCCCTGGTCGGAATCGCCGGATCCTTCATGGTGGCCTGGTTCGGCATACGCATCAACACGCTGGCGAACAGCCGTACGGCCTTCGCCTCGCTGGCGGCCAAACCGTATCCCGTCTACGCCATCCCGATCAAGTCGGGGATTTCCATCGGCATGTTGTTGATCTCGACCGAACTGCTGATCATGCTCTGCATCATGCTGTTCGTTCCTGCAGATTTGTCCGGCAAGTGCTTCATCGGGTTTGCCATCGGCGAATCTCTCGGTGCTGCCGCACTGCGGATCGCCGGCGGAATCTTCACCAAGATCGCCGACATCGGGTCGGATTTGATGAAGATTGAATTCGGCATTCAGGAAGACGATGCGCGCAACCCGGGAGTGATTGCCGATTGCGCGGGCGACAATGCGGGCGATTCGGTCGGTCCCACCGCAGATGGTTTCGAAACCTACGGCGTCACAGGCGTGGCGCTGATCAGTTTCATCATGCTCGCCGTCCCGGAACCCGCCGTTCAGGTCCAGCTGCTGGTATGGCTGTTTGCCATGCGCATCATGATGGTCATCGCCTCGGGTATTTCCTATCTCGGCAATCAGGTCATGGCCAAGCGACTCTACGGTGATAAGGCGCGTTTCAATTTCGAATCGCCGTTGACCTCGCTGGTGTGGATCACCTCGGTCGTTTCGCTGATCATCACCTTCATCGTCTCGTATCTGCTGATGGGGCAGTTTACGGTCAACGGGCACGCTTACACGAATCTTTGGTGGCAGTTATCGCTGATCATCACGCTGGGTACGCTGGCTGGCGCCATCATTCCCGAAGTCGTCAAAGTATTCACCTCGACGCATTCCAAACACGTCCGCGAGGTGGTGACGGCATCCGAAGCAGGCGGTGCCAGTCTGAACATACTGTCTGGCTTGGTCGCTGGCTACTTTTCCGCATTCTGGATCGGCGTGATCATCGTCGGACTGATGTCAGGCGCCTATCTGCTGTCGCAATACGAGTTGACCACCGTAATCAATCCTGAATATGTCAAGGCCACCATGATGGCCGCGGTTTTCTCGTTCGGGCTGGTGGCCTTCGGTTTCCTGGGGATGGGTCCGGTGACGATTGCCGTCGATAGCTACGGCCCGGTGACCGACAACGCTCAATCGGTGTACGAGCTGTCGATGATTGAACAAGTGCCCGGCATCGAAGCCGAGGTGAAGCGTGATTATGGTTTTGATTTGAACTTCCGTACCGCCAAGTTCTTGCTCGAAGAGAACGATGGTGCCGGCAATACCTTCAAGGCCACGGCCAAACCGGTATTGATCGGAACTGCCGTGGTAGGCGCCACGACGATGGTATTCTCCATTGTCATGTTGCTGACCTCGGGCCTGACGGAAAATCTGGAAATGCTTTCGCTGCTGCACCCCCCCTTCCTGCTTGGTTTGATCTCCGGTGGTGCGACGATCTTCTGGTTTTCCGGCGCCAGCACGCAGGCCGTATCAACCGGCGCCTACCGGGCCGTCGAGTTCATCAGCACGCACATCCGGCTGGATGAAGTCGTACAAGCCTCGCAGAAGGACAGCAAGAAGGTTGTCGAGATCTGCACGATCTACGCCCAGAAGGGCATGTTCAACATCTTCATGGCGGTATTTTTCGGCACGTTGGCCTGTGCCTTCATCGAGCCCTTCTTCTTCATCGGTTACCTGATCTCGCTGGCCATCATCGGTCTGTATCAGGCAGTCTTCATGGCCAACGCCGGCGGGGCTTGGGACAACGCCAAGAAGATCGTGGAAACCGAAATGCACGCCAAGGGGACGGATCTGCACAACGCCTCGGTGGTCGGCGACACGGTCGGCGACCCGTTCAAGGACACCGCCTCGGTCGCCATGAATCCGATCATCAAGTTCACCACACTGTTCGGTTTGCTTGCGGTCGAAATGGCGGTGGGGCTATTCGCCCAGGGTCAGCAGACGGTGGTCTATGCGCTGGCGGCCATCTTCCTGGCGATCAACCTCTTTTTTGTATTCCGCAGTTTTTACGGCATGCGCATCATTGCCAAAAAGGAAGTGGTGTAACGGTATGTAGCCCACCGCGTTCTCGATATAATGAACTCGGTGTGCCATCGCCGCGCGTGCATTTTCTTGGCGATGGCGGCAGTCGATGAATCAAGTGGACACTATTTAGGGAGATTCAAAAATGCCTATTCATCTTTACTTCTCGCTGATTCCCGAAGCCCTGATTGCTTCAATGTTGCCGCCCGAGCAGTTCGGGCAGTACTACGCGACGGGCCACAAGTTTAAATCCAAAGGTCAGGCCTTGTTTTTCGAGATCGACCCGACCTACCGCAACGAATTTTTCGACATAGACGGGGCCTTTGCGCGCTGTAAGGCGAAGGCGGACGGCACGCCCAAAAACTCGGTCTACGTCTCGATGTATCGCGTCATGGAGCATCTCACACTGAGCGCGATCGGCAGGTTGTACCTGACGACGGCTAATGGCGCGACACTTGAGTTGAGCCGTGGCAGCCGGCTTCCGCAGCCCGAGAAGGAACTGCACATGTACCAGGACCTTACGCCCATCAACAGCATGGTGGTCAGCGTTCTGGACCCGGCAACTTACTACGCGGATATTACCGTCAAGCCATCGCATTCCTTCAGTTTCCCCGGCATGTGTTTTGTGGAGCTTGAGTTGGGTAACCTCGCGCTCGATCCGGAGAACGGTCAGGAAGGAGACCTTCCGTATTCGTTCCTCCAGCACCTGCGTGAAGCGCTGATGGAACTGAAACCGGGAAGCAAGGAGAACAAGCTGGTACACCGTGTGCATTCGCTGGTGTTCCCATTCCGTATGGTCAAGAATGGCTTCTACCTTGGTATTGGCGGCGAACTGGTTTACTACCCGATGCTGTCAGTCGATGTGCTCAGGAAAGACCACAGCAACTGGTGGAAGTCGGCCAATCTTTGAACTTGATGCGCTCACGATCGGTTGGCCTCAGATAATCATTCCCGCGCCAACCGTATTGTTGCTTGATTCGTCGATGACGATGAAAGCGCCAGTGCCGCGGTTATTGGCATAGCTGTCGGCAAAGATCGGTTGTGCCAGTTTGAAGCTGACTCTGGCGATGTCGTTCATGGCCAGCTTTTCGGCAGCCCGATGTGCCATCGTGTTGATGTCCATGCGGAAGGCGATGCCGGCCAGAACGGCCTTGCTATCGCGCGTGGTGTGCCGAATCAGGTACTTTCGGCGCGGGTCGAGCGGTAACTCCGAGAGCCAGCAGAGCATGGCGTCGATCTGCTTGGTGACGTTTGGCAGCTCGCCGGTTTTTACGATCATGTCGCCTCGCGAAATGTCAATTTCGTCTTCGAGCAGGAGTGCGACGGATTGCTCGGCGAAGGCCGACGGCAGGGATTGACCCATGACCTGAATATCCTTGACGCGTGTTTCACGACCGGCGGGCAGAACGGTCACGGCATCGCCGATGGCTATGACACCTGATTCGACGCGACCCATGAATCCGCGGTAGTCGTGCAGTTCGGGGTTGGCCGAATCCTGGGGCCGGCAAACATATTGGACGGGGAAACGAAAACTTTCCTCTTGCGCCACATGCGAAGTGGTCGCGGCTTCCAGCAATTCGATCAATGTCGGACCCTGATACCAGTCGAGCCGCTCGCCGCGGTCAACGATCATGTCGCCGTTCAACGCGGACATCGGGATGAAGCGTACATCCTCTATCCCCAGCCCGGCGGCGAAGGCCGTGTAGTCGGACCTGATCCGATCGAAGATGTCTTGAGAATAATCGACCAGATCCATCTTGTTGATGGCCACGACCACATGCGGAATGTTGACCAGATGGGTGAGGTAGGAATGGCGCCGCGTCTGCGTCAGCACGCCTTTGCGTGCGTCGATCAGGATGATGGCCAAATCGGCGGTCGAGGCGGCGGTGACCATGTTGCGCGTGTACTGTTCGTGACCCGGCGCATCGGCAATGATGTATTTCCGGGTGCCGGTCGTGAAGTAACGGTAAGCGACGTCAATGGTGATGCCCTGTTCGCGTTCGGCCTGCAGACCGTCGGTCAGCAACGAAAGATCAATGGCTTCCATGCCGCGTTTCTTCGATGTTCGCTCGATGGCGTGCAGGGTATCGGCAAGAATCGTCTTGGTGTCGAAAAGCAGGCGTCCGATCAACGTGCTTTTGCCGTCGTCGACGCTGCCGCAGGTGAGGAAGCGCAGGAGGCCGTTGTCTTGTGCTTCAACCTCAGGAATGTTTTCGATGGCGGACATCAGAAATAGCCCTCTTTCTTGCGTTGTTCCATGGACGCCTCCGAGGTCTGGTCGTCCAGACGGGTGGCGCCGCGTTCGGTAATGGTCGTCGTTGCTGTCTCGGCGATGATTTTGGCGACGGTGTCGGCATCGGATTCGACGGGTGCCGTACAGCTGATGTCGCCTACGGTGCGAAAGCGCACTCTGACATTTTCGATAATGTCTCCGGGTCTGGCTGGCGTAACGTCCGTGACCGGCAGCATGCCGCCTTGACGCCGAACGATCTGTCGCTGGTGGGCAAAATAGATCGACGGCAGTGCGAGATTTTCACGCTCGATGTATTGCCAAACGTCGAATTCGGTCCAGTTCGAAATCGGGAAGACGCGGATGTTCTCCCCCTTGAAACTGCGGGCGTTGTACAAGTCCCACAATTCGGGTCGCTGGTTTTTCGGATCCCACTGGCCAAATTCGTCACGAAAAGAAAAGATGCGTTCCTTGGCACGTGCCTTTTCCTCGTCACGGCGAGCACCGCCGATGCAGGCGTCGAAACCGAATTCTTCAATGGCTTCCAGTAGCGTAACCGACTGGTGCTTGTTGCGCGACTCCTCCGCAGATTTGAGAACAACCGTACCGCGCGCCATCGAATTTTCAACCGAGCGGACGATCAGGCGCTCATTAAGTTCGGCGGCACGTTTGTCGCGAAAATCGACGACTTCCCTGTAGTTGTGGCCGGTGTCGATGTGCATCAGCGGGAAGGGGAATTTTCCCGGTCGGAAGGCTTTTTCGGCGATGCGCAACATGCAGATTGAATCTTTTCCGCCGGAAAAGAGCAACACCGGATTGCTGCACTGGCCGGCCACCTCACGCATGATGTGAATGCCCTCGGACTCGAGCCAGTCGAGATGCGAGAGGGTTTGTTTGGTCAGAGTGGTCATTATTTAACTTTCGAAAACGCTTTCATGCTTTCTTCACATGCAATCCACATTCTTTGGATTCGGGTTGTTCCCACCACCAGCGTCCTGAGCGGACATCTTCACCAGGGGTGATGGCGCGCGTACAGGGCGCGCAGCCTATGCTCGGATAGAACCTGTCATGCAGAGCGTTGTACGGAACCTTGTTGAGCTTGATATAGGCCCACACTTCCTTTTCCGTCCAGTCAGACAAGGGATTGAATTTCTCAAGTCCATTGCCTTCGTCATACACTCGTATCGGCAAGCCTTCACGCGTTGCCGACTGCTGCGCACGCATGCCGGTAATCCAGGCTTTCTTTCCAGCCAGCGCACGCTGCAGCGGTTCAACCTTGCGAGCGTGGCAGCAGCCCTTGCGCAGTTCAACCGACTCGTAGAAGGCGTTGATGCCGTTCTCGCGCGTATAGGCTTCAACCAGATCGTGGCGCGGATAATAAAGCTTGAGCGTTAAACCGTAATGCTCTTTGACTTCGGCAATCAGAGCGTAGGTTTCCAGCGGAAGACGGCCGGTATCGAGCGAGAACGATTCGATGTCCACGTTGCCGCCGACGATGAGGTCGGTCAGGACCATATCCTCAGCGCCCAGACTGTTGGCAAAGACCGCCGGTGAGAATTCTTCCGAAATCTGACGCAGCAGGCTGCGGACAGCCGCTGTTTTGACGGCGAGCGCGTCGATCAGCGCAGGGTCATTGAGATTGACGTTGATGGCCATGGTTATCCTTCAGGCGGTCCGGCGACGGAAGAGCGGCTGTGGCTGGTCGACCGCGGCCTGGTAAGTCTCGCTGAAGACGCGCAGGCCGGACAATGCGGCTTCGATATCCTTGCCCTCGCGCAGCGCGAAGGCGTCAATGCCACAGCGCTTCATATAGAACAGTTGGTCTTGCAGCACGTCTCCGATGGCGCGGATTTCGCCGCGGTAGGCATAACGCTCTCGCAGCAATCGGGCCGTTGAATAAGCACGGCCATCGGTGAACTTCGGAAAGTTGAGGCCGATGACGACAAAGTGTTCGAGATCGCCGGCAATGGCCTCCACGTCCTCGTGGCTGTCCAGCCAGACGCCGGGCCGTTTGCTTCGCGAGAGGATTTCCGCCTTGCGTTCCAACCATGCCGTCATCGGCACCATGATGTTCCCGTCGGGCCAGGCCAGCGATGCCGCTGTTTGTTCGCCATCCAGTTTGAGTATCTGCCAGTCATCATCGATGATTTGGCCATTCTTGATGATCTTAGGCATTGACGACTTCCGTAAGATTTTCGCTGGCATCCGCTCTTGCCGGCTTGCGCTTGTCCCGACCGGCGTAGGCGCGCTGCTTGAAGGGCTCAATACCGATGCGTTGCAGCGTATCGATAAAACGCTCGCTCGGCGTGCGTTGTTCGGTGTAGACCGTGATCAGCGCGGCGATCACCAACGGCACTTCGTCGGCATAGAAGGACGGGCCGATCACCTTGCCTATCGCGGTCGCGTTGCCTTGTTGGCCGCCGACGGTGATCTGGTACCACTCTTCACCGTTCTTATCGACTCCGAGGACGCCGATGTTGGCGACATGATGGTGGCCGCAGGAGTTCATGCAACCCGAGATGTTGAGCGAGATATCGCCAATGTCGTAGAGGTAGTCCAGATCGTCGAACTTGCTCTGAATCGCCTCGGCAATCGGCACCGAGCGGGCGTTGGCCAGCGCGCAAAGATCGCCGCCGGGGCAGCAGATCATGTCGGTGAGCAGGCCGATATTCGGCGTGGCCAACCCGTTGGCGCGGGAGATTTTCCATATCTCATGCAGATCGCGCTTCCTGATGTCGGACAGCACCACGTTCTGTTCGTGGGTGACGCGCAGTTCGCCAAAACTGAAACGGTCCGCCAGATCGGCAATCACTTCCATCTGCAAATCGCTAATGTCGCCCGGTGCAAAACCCGGCGCCTTGAGCGATAGCGTAACGGCGGCATAGCCCGGCACTTTGTGCGCATGCGCGCAACGCTTGGCCCAGCTGGCAAAGGCCTTGTCTTCTTTCAGGTGAGCAGCGTAAGAGAAATCATCCTGCGGCAGATGCTCATACTCAGGGGCGGTAAAATGTCGTGCAACACGCTCGAACTCGGCGTCGGTCAGCGTCGTGGCCCCGTCTTTCAGGTGCGACCACTCGGCCTCGACCTGACGCGTAAATTCTTCGACTCCCAGCGCGTTGACGAGTATCTTGATGCGTGCCTTGTACATGTTGTCGCGCCGACCATAGCGGTTGTACACACGCAGCACGGCGTCGAGATACGAGAGTAGATGCTTCCGCGGTAGAAACTCGCGAATGACTTTGCCGATCACCGGGGTGCGGCCGAGACCGCCGCCGACAAATACCCGGACACCGATCTCGCCGGCATCGTTGTTGACGATTTCCAGCCCCACATCGTGGGCGCGAATCACGGCACGGTCTTCTCTGGCCGCATTGACGGCGATCTTGAACTTGCGGGGCAGAAATGCAAACTCGGGGTGGAAGGTCGACCACTGACGAAGCACTTCGCAATAGGGGCGCGGGTCGGTCAGTTCGTCCGGTGCAATCCCGGCAAATTGGTCGGTCGTGATATTGCGGATGCAATTGCCGGAGGTCTGTACGGCATGCATCTCGACACTCGCCAGTTCGCCAAGAATTTCCGGCGTCTCTTCAAACTTGGGCCAGTTGAGTTGCATATTCTGTCGTGTCGTGAAGTGGCCGACGCTGCGGTCATAGCGGCGAGAAATCTCGGCCAACTTGCGCAGTTGCGCCGAAGAGAGCATGCCGTAGGGAATGGCAATGCGCAGCATCGGGCCGTGACGCTGGATATAGAGGCCGTTTTGCAGGCGCAAGGGGCGAAGCTCATCTTCGGAAAGAGTGCCCGCCCGATGGCGGTCGATCTGGCCGCGATATTGCGCGACGCGTTCGTCGATGATCTTCTGGTCAATGCTATCGTAGCGATACATGCCTCGCTCCTAGAAATTCAAACCGTGTTACAAGGTAATCAGTTTTCCGCCGATCAGCACCAGCATGCCGGCGAGGATACGTCGCAAAAATCGATCCGGTACTTTGGCTGAAGCATGGCTGCCGATCCAGATTCCGGGCAGCGAGCCGATCAGGAGACTGCCGAGTAGCGACCAATCGACACTGCCAAGCGCCCAGTGACCCAGTCCGGCGATCAGCGTTAGCGGTACGGCATGGGCCAGGTCGCTCCCGACAATGCGGATGGTTGGCAGCTTCGGATAGAGGAAGAACAGTGCGGCAACCCCCAGAGCACCCGCGCCAACCGAAGAAATCGTGACAAGTATACCGAGCAAAATACCGATTGCCACGGTAATCTCTGACTGATAGCGCGTATGTGCGCTGTCGTCGGCATGTTTCAGCGCATAACGCTGCAAGTGCTGGCGGAAAATGATGGCGCAGGCGGTCAGCAACAAAGCCACGCCGAGTGAAACCGAAATGATGTGGGTGACCGCAGCACTTTGCTTCGGCAGGTGCGACAACGCCCACACCGTCAGCAATGAGGCGGGAATGCTGCCGCTGGCCAGCAGTCCGGTAATACGCCAATCGACATGCCCTTTCCTGGCGTGGACCGTGGTGCCACCGGCTTTGGTGATTGCCGCATACAGCAGATCGGTGCCGACGGCGGTTGCCGGGTGGATGCCAAAAAGCAGCACCAGCAGCGGCGTCATGAGCGAACCGCCGCCGACGCCGGTGAGTCCGACGATGGCGCCAACAGTAAAGCCTGACAAGGTATAGAGCCAATCCATGATGTGCTCGAATGAGAAGATGAGGCATGTTATCAGCCGATGACTTGAATGAAAAAGAATATTCGGTTAGATTCTTAGAACTATTGGTTATTAAGAGATCAGATGAAGCTGCAACAACTCCGTTATCTTGTTGAAGTCGGTCGCTGCGGCCTGAACGTCTCTGAAGCGGCCGAGTTGCTTTGCACGTCGCAACCGGGGGTGTCGAAGCAGATCAAGCTGCTTGAAGACGAGCTGAAGGTTGTCGTTTTCGAGCGGAGCGGCAAACGCCTGTCGGCAGTAACGGAGCCGGGCAAGCGCGTGCTCGAAATCGCCGATCGCATCCTGCGCGATGTCGATAACATCAAGCGTGTGGGTGAGGAATTCGCCGGTGGCGATTCCGGCAGCCTGGTCATTGCCACGACGCACACGCAGGCGCGCTATGCCTTGCCGTCCGTGGTCATCCGTTTCATCGAGCGTCATCCGAAGGTCCGCTTGTCGATGCATCAGGGCAGCCCGACGCAGATCGCCGAATGGACGATCAAGGGTGAAGCGGACATCGCCATTGCCACCGAGGCGCTCGACCAGTATCCGCAACTGGTTATGCTTCCCTGTTACCAGTGGGGGCACTGCGTGATCGCTCCGGACGGGCATCCGATTCTTGGCCAAGAAACTGTGACGCTGACCGAACTGGCCAACTGGCCGCTGATCACCTATGATCCGGCATTTGCCGGCCGTTCACGCATCAACAAGGCATTCGAGCGCGCACAATTGACGCCGAATGTCGTGCTGGCGGCGATCGACGCTGACGTCATCAAGACTTATGTGAGTCTCGGTTTGGGATTGGGCATCATTGCCAGCATGGCGTATGACCCGGTACGCGATCTCGGCCTTCAGGCGGTCGATGTCGCTCATCTTTTCGGCTCGAACACCACGCGCATCGGCTTGCGTCGGGGAAACTACCTGCGTCAGTACGAATACGATTTCATCGCGCTGTTTGCGTCGCAGCTCTCAAAGCGAGCCGTCGACATGGCCATGACCGGCACAGGAGAAGGGAATGAATACCAACTTTGATCCAGCGGGTTCGCCAACCCATGGCGTGCTGACACGTATCCTCAGCGTGCTTGTCGGCGTGGTCGTGCTGACAGCGGCCTTCATGTTTTCACTGGTCATCTTCGCCGTGGTGGCGGTGGCCGGACTGATATTCGGGTTCTATTTTTGGTGGAAAACCAGGGAATTGCGGCGGCAGATGCGCGAGCAGGCCGCTGAGCAGACGGGCGGACGATACGCCGAGCCGGCGGAAGCCGGATCGGGCGCCGAGGGTGAAATCATCGAGGGCGAGGCGGTACGCGTCGCAGAGGTTCGGGATCGCCCTGCCGGTTATGGCCAGTGAACGAGAGGCCAAGCCACTCAGCGGTGAAAGACAACTCCGGACGCCGTTAGGCCGACGACACCACCCGGTTGCGACCGCCTTCCTTGGCCTGATACAGGGCAAGATCCGCCGCCTGTATCAGCGCCAGGCTGTCGGTTTCGTGGCCGCGGGTTACCGCGACACCGACACTCAGGGTGACGGGTATGCGCTGCGCTTCCCACAGAAAAGCGGTTTTTTCGACCAGCGTGCGAATCCGTTCGCCGATCTGCAAAGCGATACGCTGGTTGGCGTTGGTCAGAACGGCGGCGAACTCCTCGCCACCGTAGCGGAATATCATGTCTTCGGAGCGCGATGTGTTTCTCAAGACTTCTGCCAACTGGCGCAGTACCTCATCGCCGGCCGCATGGCCAAAGTTGTCGTTTATGCGCTTGAAGTGATCGATATCAAGCATTAGGCAGGCCAGCGGCGCACCGCTGGACTGGGCAAAAACCCACTCCGAAGCGAGAAAGTCCAGCCCCTTCCGGCGGTTGGGAAGCTGCGTCAGCGTATCGGTCAGCGCATCCTGAAGCAGCCTTTTCTGCGTCACGGCAAACTCGTCGGTCGAGCGCATGATACCGAGGCGTTCGCGCTGCATTTCATCCTTGAGTATCTGCATTCGCGTCGCCGTGTTGATATGAACGCGCAGGGTTTCCATGTTCACGGGCTTGACCAGCACATCATCTGCGCCTGCAGCGATGGCCTCAAGAATTCGACTTTCGTTCTCCGGCGTGGCCAGCAGCAACACATAACAATCCTTGCCTTTCTGAGCCAAACGGAGGTTGCGACAGAAATCGGTCGCTTTCAGGCTGGGCATCGACAAATCGGCAACAATGATCTGCGCCGGGCGGCGCAGCACCTGCGCCAGGCCTTCCGCCGAATCGACGACCAGGACGGGCTGGTGGCCAAGCTCCTCGATCTGCTGCATCAGCGGTGCGAGATCCGGCGCCGGGATGCCGATCAACTGAACATGCAGGCAAGGCGTTCGCGCCCGACGGTTTTCGCTATCGGGCACCGTACCCATCCGGCGCATCGGAGGGGTTGCCGCCAGAATTTCGGCGAAGGGGGGAATATCCTGGGTGCGAACTTTCAGTTTGGCACCCCATTCACGCCAGCGCTCGACCATGCGATCGACCAAGGCATTGAGCGCGACGCCGCCGATGCCAAGACGTGCCGCGCGAGCCAGAAGCGCCGGCAGCAGACTCCAGCGCGATTCCTCATCGACCATGCACAGGTGCGCCAGTGCGCTGGCAAAACTCAGGGATAGCGTTAAGGTGTGGACCCGGGAGCCATCGTCAAAACCCGCCGCATCGGGGTTTTCATGGTGGAAAGCGGCCATCACAAGCACTTCGGGAAGTCCCCATTCCCCTAGCAAGGTGGCAGCCAGTTCATGGTGGTCCAAGCCAAAGCGCTCCTGCTCAAGCGGCGCCGTTTCGAGCCCCTGCTCACGAGCGAGCACCAGGACATCGGAATATTCATCGGGAAAGAGAGAGGCCAGCGCCAGCTCGCCCACTCGGGCCAGCAGTCCGATAGTGAAAATTTCTTCGCTGGCGATCTGGGCGAAGTGGGCGAGCTCCTGACAGGCGATACCGGTCGCCAAGGAGTGCCCCCAGAAAACTTCATAATCGAAGGCCGTGCACGACCCACTCTTGTGGCTGTGCATGACCGAGAGGCCAATCACCAGATCGCGTACGCGAAACGAACCCAAGGCGACGATCCCGCGTTGCAGGGAAACAATCGGTCGCGAGCGGCCAAAAGCGGCTGCATTGGCAAAATACAGAATGCGTCCAGCGATCGCCGGGTCGGACTGGACGAGCTGGACCAGTTCGCCAATGCGGAAATCATCCCGCTGCAACAGGCGGATGATCGACAAGGCAACGCCCTTGGGCGAGGGCAGCTTTCCCGTCGCCTTCAGCGCCGCATAACGATCAGGGTCGACAAAACGCATTGGAGACAATCTCCGGTCAGTGGCCCATCATAAACCCAACGACACCTCGCCGGTCATCCCGCCTGTCGTGAGAATTGCACCGCACACGCCACGCCCATTAGCGAAATCTAATCGCGGTGGTCAGATAAATACCGACAAAGATCAGGGCAATGCCGATGAAATGGTAAATCTGCGGTACCTCGTCGAGGAAGGCGGCCGAAAGCAGGGTGCCGAACACCGGCATCAGGTGGATAAAAAGGCTGGCCTTGCTGGCACCAACTTCGCCGACTGCGCGGTTGTAGAAAATGTAGCCGAGAAAACCTGGGAAAACGCCCGTGTAGGCGATGACGGCCAGCGATTTTGGAGTGACGTGAATCAGGCGGCCTTGGGCGATTTCCCAGGCGTAGGCGGGCGCCAGTGCCACCAGGCCGATGCCGATCAGGGCAGCCAGCAGAAGCATCGGATCGACGCCGGCCGGGCGCCATTGCAATCCGATGGTGTAGAGAGCCCAGACGAATACGGCGCAGAGCATCCACAGATCGCCAATGTTGGGCGCCAGCCCGGCAAACGTGGATACCGTGCCGCGTGCAACGATGATCATCACGCCCAGCAGCGATGTAAGCACGCCCAGCCATTCGATGCCGCGCAACTGTTTTTTCAGGAATATCCAGGAGAGCGTGATGGTGGCGATCGGGATGAACGAATTGAGCAGGACGGCGTTGGTCGCCGCCGTATATTGCAGCGCAACGTAGGCCAGCGTGTTGTAGCCGCCCACGCCGAGCAGCCCAAGAATGACGATGGCCGGCCAGCCGCGCCTGAGCAGCGGCCATTGTCCGCGCAGGTGTGGCAGCGCCAGCGGGAGCGTAAGCGTCAGGGCGATGGTCCAGCGCCAGAAGGCCAGTGAAAGCGGCGGGACTTCGTCGCGGATCGCGCGGCCAAGCACCATGTTGATCGACCAGAACAGCGAAGTCAGGGTAAGCAGAAGATACGGATGGTGAAATCGTTTGAACATGGGGGCGGCGCTGCCGGTTGTCGGAGTCAGCGGGCATTATGCACGCGACTTGCGGGCTTGGTTTTCGGCGTGTGGTTTATTTCCCTCAGAATAGCCAACGCCATCGTTCGAAATAGGTCACCAAAGTGGTGCAAAACGCATTCTGATCGTACACTCCGCGGACAGGCTCCAATTGTTCCAATTCACCGAGGCGTCAGGCCATGCGCGCGATATCGTCAAGCACCATCGTCACCGACCCCTACCGTGCCGGCATTGCCTTGGGCGAGTCGCTGGCGTCGATGCCCCCGGAGGTTGTCTTTCTTTTCTCTTCGATAGATTACTCGGTACCTGAGTTGCTGGAGGGGCTGCATGACGCGCTGGATCGTGACGATGTCATTGTTGTTGGTAATAGCGGTAATGGATTCTATGAGACGACATTTTCTTCCGATCGCGGCGCGGCCGTTCTGGGCTTGAATTCCGACGGGCAGGTGCGCTGGCGTCTGGCGCACGCCGAACGACTGAACGAGAATCTGCATGACAAAGTGGAAGAATTGATGGCCATGCTCTCGGTCGATGGGGAAACGCCCTGCCTGGGGTACCTGGTGTCCGATTTCAGGGTCGATGCCAGCCGGGTCGAAGCCGTGCTGCGCGACAGCGTCGGTTTCCCTGTCGTCGGTGGCCTGGCCGCTGACGATTACTTGATGCAGAGCAGCTATATTTACGTCAATCGTGAAGTCCTCAGCGATGCGCTCGTCGTGCTGGCGGCCTGCGGCGATCTGCGTTTTTCGATCCGTGTCGGCAATTCGTTGCAGGCCATCGGCCGTAGCGGGCGGATCGATGCGATCGAGGGCACCCAGTTGCATCGCGTCGACGGCCTCACTGCCAAGGAGTTTATCGAACGCGAGACCGGCAGGACTGTGTTGCAGACGGACCGCGGAACCCTTTCCTTGCTGGTTAACGATGCCGAGGTCTCCGAGGAAAAGTGCTTGCGCTCGATTATTCCGGACTTGTTGGATACGGGGGGATCGCTCGGTCTGTTTGGCGGCATTCCCAGAGGC